>WPCJ01153941.1_pt1 | contig 13425 bp, 9 predicted proteins | sample 5399831 | NCBI WGS metagenome assembly WPCJ01 (sample SAMN12869470, study PRJNA574797) | sludge metagenome | isolation source: wastewater treatment of pH10 | place: China:Beijing | collected 2019-05-20 | reverse complement strand
TCCAGCAGGGTCTCCAGGGCGGCGGTCAGGCGCTCCGGATCGGTCGCGCGCAGGGCGCGGCCGTCGATCTCCAGCAGCAGAGGCGTCATGGCGGCGCCTTCTGTCGGGCGTGTCTGGGTCGAGGCGATGGGACCGTCGGCTTCGGCGGCGGCGCGGCCGGTCAGGGCCTTGACCTTGCGCCCGGCCGATTTGCGCCAGCGCGGCTCGATCATGACCGAGGCGGTCATGGCGACCGCGCCCAACAGCAGGAAGACCACGGTCGGAAAACCGGGCACCAGGGCCAGCAGCCAGCACATGCCGCCCGCGACCAGGAAGACCTTCGGCTGGGCCGATAACTGGCGGTGCATCGAGGCGCCCAGGTGGGCGTCGGTCTCGGAATCGCCGCCGCGCGTCACCAGCAGGCCCGCGGACATGGCCGCCAGCAGGGCCGGGATCTGCATCACCATGCCGTCGCCGATGGTCAGGATGGAGTATTTCTGGACCGCCGCGCCGAAATCCATGCCGTTCTGCAACATGCCCACGGCTAGGCCGCCCAGCAGGTTGATCACCACGATGATGATCCCGGCGATGGCGTCGCCCTTCACGAACTTCATCGCGCCGTCGAGATTGCCGTTCAGCTTGCTCTCCATCTCGAGCAGGCGGCGGCGGCGTTTGGCCTCGTCCTTGTCGATCAGGCCCGAGCGCAGGTCGGAATCGATCGACAACTGCTTGCCCGGCATGGCGTCCAGGCTGAAGCGGGCGGCGACCTCGGCCACCCGTTCGGCGCCCTTGGCGATGACGATGAACTGCACGACGGTGATGATCAGGAAGACCACCAGGCCGACGACCAGATTGCCGCCCGCCACCATGTTGCCGAAGGTGTTGATGATCGCCCCGGCATGGCCTTCCAGCAGGATCATCCGCGTCGTCGCGATCGACAGCGCCAGCCGGAACAGGGTCGTGATCAGCAGCAGGCTGGGGAAGACCGAGATGTCGACGATCGAGGCGATGTAGATCGACACCAGCAGCATCACCACGCCCGCGCTGATGTTGATGGCCACCAGGGCGTCGATCGCCAGCGAAGGCAGGGGCATGATCATCATGGCGATGATCGCCGCCACCCCCGCCACCAGGAACAGGTCCGAATAGCGGCCGACGCCTCCGCCGTTGTGGCGCAGGCCCAGCAGTTTCAGCGGGCTGGCGAAGGACATGGACGCGCCTTGTGGCTGCCGGCGGATCAGGCCGAACGGAGATCGTTGAGAGCTATCGGAAGGAGGAACGGCGGGCGGTGAGGAGCTGGTCGTAGCGAGCCATGACCTTACGGACGTAGTCCTGGGTCTCGCGGTAGGGCGGGATGTTGCGGCCGTAGCGCTGCACGGCGCCTTCGCCCGCGTTGTAGGCGGCCAGCACCAGGCGCAGGTCGTTGCCGAACAGGCCCTGAAGCGTCTTCAGGTAGCGCGAGGCGGCGCGGATATTGGTTTCCGGCTCGTGCAGCCGCATCTCGTCAGCGACGCCGAAGCGGCGGCCGGTGGCGGGCATCACCTGCATCAGACCGCGCGCGCCGACGGGGGAGCGGGCGTTGGGATTGTCGGCGGATTCGATGCTGATGATCGCCTGCAGCAGGGCCGGATCGATGTCGTGCTCGCGCGCCGCCGCGACGATCAGCTCGCCGTGCGGCGTCCGGCTGCGATGCGCGCCCGCGCTGATCGTCGGCGAGCGGCGCGTGTAAAAAACAGCGGTTTCTGAGGAACCGATCACCTCGGTCGGCGACTGATTGTCATAGATCAGCAGTTGCTGGGCCGCCTGCGCCTCCCGCGGCGCGTGTGTCGAGCAAGGCTCTGATCCGAATGCTCCGCTTCCCAGCGCCAGGGAAAACTGGCTGACGGAAGCGGCTGAAGCGACCAGCTGCGATGAGGTGGCGCTGCAGTCTTCCGCAATTGCAGAATGATTACATACAGTAATTATAAGTATTACTGTGCCTGTTACCGAGCAAAATTGTCTCACTTCGTATTTCGCCCGAAGCTATGTGAATTTCGATCTTGTGTGACAGCGATATTATTGCTCATGAATGTTGTCAACGAAATCGGTAATGAAAATTTTTGCCAGTAGGGTTAACCCTAGCTTGCTTTTTATCTGAAGCGATCAGAGTGCGGATAAAGAATAAGCTTGACCATAAGCTGTGCTGTTTCTGTATTCGGCAAGGCTTGTTTCTGGTGTTTTTTCTAGTTGTTCGATGAGGCGGAGCGCAGGTGGCGGAGAAGAACGACGGCGGCGACAAGACAGAGCGGCCGACGCCGAAACGGCTTCAGGACGCGCGCAAGAAGGGCGACGTCGCCAAGAGCAAGGACGTCGGCTCTACCGCCGTGCTGCTGGCCTGGCTGCTGGTCGGCCTGATGCTGGCGGGGGCGGTGTTCGAGAATTTCGCCGCCCTGTTCGACGACGTGTTCCGCGTGATGGACCAGCCCTTCGGCGACGCCTTCGAGCAGGTCGCCTGGTCGGCGGCGCGGCGGTTCGTCTATCTGACGGCGCTGCTGCTGTTGCCGGTGGCCCTGTTCGCGTCGCTGATGGAGTTCCTGCAGACCGGGCCGGTCTTCACGCTCGAAAAGATGACGCCCAAGCTGGACCACCTGAACCCCGGCGAGGGGCTGAAGCGGATGTTCAACACCGACAACCTGTTCGAGGTGGCGAAATCGCTGGTGAAGACGGCTCTGCTGCTGGGGCTGGCGGGGCTGATCCTGTTCGGCCAGTTCGATCGCATTCTGCGCTTGCCGGCGGCCCAGCCGGGCGAGGTGCTGGGCGCGTTCGGCGCGGCGGGGTTTCACCTGCTGGGCTGGACCATGGTGGTCTTCGTCTTCGTCGCCATCCTGGATTCGGCCTATCAGCGCTTCAGCTTCATGAAGCGGCTGCGGATGAGCCGCCGCGACATCCGTCAGGAAGCCAAGGACATGGAGGGCGATCCCACGGTCAAGGCGCGGCGCCGCGAACTGGCCCAGGAATGGGCCCAGTCCAGCGCCGTCGGATCCGTGCGCGGGGCCGCCGCCCTGGTGGTCAATCCGACCCACATCGCCGTGTCCCTGGCCTATGATCCCGGCGAGCACGTGGTGCCGGTGGTGGCGGGCAAGGGCGACGGCCTGATCGCGCGCGCCATGCGCGGCATGGCCGAGCGCGAAGGGGTGCCGATCATCCGCAACGTCCCCCTGGCCCGCGCCCTGCACGAACAGGTGCCGGTCGAGGCCGTGGTGCCCGAGGACATGTTCGCCGCCGTCGCCGAAGTGATCCTGACCGCGCGCCGCCTGCGCGATGAAGCGGCGCGGGGCGAGATGCTCGACCCGGTCGACCTGTCGGACGAAGGCGAAGGACTGGGCGACGCCGCCGGGTCCGAGGACGCTTTCCGCCGCTCGCCCCTCTTTCCCGCCATGCCGGACGACGGCGTGGCTTCCTCCTCGGAGACCCGATGACGCCGCTCGCCTTGCTGATGGACTTCCTGACCGTTCTGGTCGCCCTGGCCCTGGTGCTGGGGCTGGCCTTCTTCTCGATCCGCATGTTGAAGAAGGTTCAGAGCGGCGCCCCCAGCGGCGATGAGATCCGCTTCATTCGCTCGCTGCCGCTGGGAACGCGCGAGCGGGCGACGGTGGTGGTCTGGCGCGACGAGGTGCTGCTGCTGGGCGTCACGGCGGGCGGGATCACCGTTCTGGACCGCCGCGCCCGCACGCCTGAAGAAATCGCCGAGGACGCCGCTCGCGCTGAGGCTGCGCGGGCCCAGACGGCGGCCGTCGCCGCTCGCGTTCCGCCGCGCCTGCGCCGCTGGCTAGGGAAGTCCCTAGCTGGGGAACGGCCTGACTACCGAGGATAGGGGGCGGGTGGTTTCGTGAGGTCGTCGGGTTTCCGGGCGAGGCGCCTGGCCGGCGAACCGGAAACGCACACTTATTCGGAGAAAGATCATGTTCGGCATCGGCGGCGGCGGTTTTAACATCGGCAGCCTGGTCAGCACGGCGGCCCTGGCGGTCGCCACGGGCGGCACTTCTGTCGCGCTTCAGGCGGCTCTTTCGACTGTTATGCAAACGGTGGGCAGCCAGATCCTGCAGCAGGTCGGCCAGCAACTGGGGTTGCCGCAGTCGGTTATTGATCTTGCTCAGGCTGCTTTCGCGGGCGCTACGGGTAATCCAGCTGGCGTTGCTTCAAATCTTCATGAAGCGACTCAGGGCGTATCTGATCTGTTTGGCGCCACACCGTATCAGGCTGGCGAATTCCATCGTGCGAGCGAAGACTTCGTCCAGAAGATGTCGAACATGATCATCGACGGCATGAAGAATGAGAATGAAAAGGCGGCTTCGGCAGGCGGTGTAGGCAACGCCAACGGCCAGTCATTCCTGGTCCGCCTCGGCATCGCTCTAGGTTCGGTGCTTGATCAGAAGATGGATCGAATGATGGCGATCTCGCGCGAAATCGCCGGGCTCGGTAAGATTGATCAGAACAATCAATCCAAGCTGGCTGGGTTGACGGGTGAAATGCAAGGTATTGGTCAAGAGTATGGCTTGGTTTCCAACGCTCTGAACAATACGCAGAAGGCGATTGGTGAAGGAAATAAAACCCTGGCTAGCAAGAACGGTTAAGACCGATCGCGCTGATTGGGACAGATTGTCGGCTAAATTCGCAGCCACTCTCAGGAGTGGCTGCGTTGGCGATTTAGAGCAGAGGCTGTGTAGGATGAAGTTTGAACGTTTCTATAAGTCATTGATTCCGATGATCGGTGTCATGAGTTTGGGGCTGACTTATCCCGTGATCGCTCAATCCTATATGCCGATGGGCAGCTTTGAAGCGGTCGCCTATCCGGTCGCTATAACGCCTCTTCCGCTGAACACCTCCGGGGCTCGTTCGGGCGCAACTGGCGCTGCTGCCGCGCCCCGCCGCGCTGAGCCTGTCGTGCAGACGACGTATCGTGCTCAGTCCGCAGTTACTCAGCGAGTCAAACGCCAGTTTACTGAATTCGTTGGACGCAATGGCGGGGACGCGGCCGGACTGACGGTGGCCATGGAGCGTGAGGACTTTTTTGCACGTTGGGGGCGTCACGTATCGTCATATGGCTTACGTCGCGGGGATGCCGCCGACGCCATGACCGCTTACTGGATGATCAACTGGCAGATAGCCAATGATGTGACCGATGTGAGCCGCAGTCAGGTGCTGGCGGTCAAGCGTCAGGTTCTTGCAGGCATGGGGGCGGACGCTGGATTCAGCCGTTTGAACGATGCTGAAAAGCAGGAAATGGCAGAGGCTCTGATCCTCAATTTCATCATTCAGAGCGTTGCCTATGAAGACGCTATGAAGGCGAATGACGCGGCGATGAAGGGTCGACTTCAAAGCGCTGCTGTCGCGCGATTCAGAAATGAGACGGGGGTCGATTTGCGACGTATCCGACTGACCGAGACGGGCTTTTCCTCTTGAAAGGGGCAGGGCGAGAGCCCGAAGGCCAATTCCGCGTCTGAAGTTTCGCATGATCCGTCGTCTTCGGGCCTTCTTGCATATGGGGCGGCCGGATTGGCGACAGGAGCCTTGTTCGTTGCGGCGGTCTGGGCCGTGATGCGTCGGCGACGCCAGAGTTAGGATGCTTGCTATGAAATATTTGGCGGTCATGGCGGTCATGGCTTGCGCGGCGGCAAGCGCGCCGATGGCTCGCGCCCAGGACTACGCCTTTCAAGGCTTTGCGACCGCGGACGCAATGAACCAGATGCACGCCGCCATGCGTGACAATATGACGGAGCCGTCCTCTGAGTCGCGACCGCCTAAGCGCAGCCGTGTCGCGGCGGTTACGACCTAGCTCGACGCTGGCTGTATCGACGCGCGTTCAGTCTCAGTTGCTGACTTCATCGAACGCACGGCAGGGCGCGAAGCCGCTGAACGGACGCGTTCAGCTTTTCAGAGCGGCGACCCGATCGCCAGTTGGGCGGGCATCGTGCGTGAGGATGGCCTGCGTACTGGTGATCTGGCCGACGCCATGGCGGCCTATTGGATTCTCAATTGGATCATGGCCAATCAGGGCGACAACAACCGGACCCAGGCGCTGGCCGTTCGCGATCAGGTGCGCGGGGTTATCGGCGGGTCGCCCGCCGTGGCGCGACTGGGCGATGCGGGGCGTCAGGAGATGGCCGAGGTGCTGATGCTGAACTTCCTGGTGCAGCAAGCGACTTATGTGGATGCGATGCAGCGGGGCGATCAGGCGATGATGCGGCGTCTGGGCGATGCGGCTGTTGCGCGGTTCCGTAACGAGATGGGTGTTGATCTGCGTCGATTGCAGTTGACCGACGCGGGCCTGGTGTCTGCCTCTTGAAAGGGGCAGGGCGAGAGCCCGAAGGCCAAACCTTCAACTGAACCGCCAGCGACGCCTGTGCCGGGCGTACTGTTTTTTGGCGTGGCGGGTCTGGCGGGGGCAGGCCTGAGCGCCTTGGCGCTTAGGGTCATGGGGCGGCGGCGCGGCCGAAAATGAAGCGAGCTCTTGTGGGACGTTGGCGGACGACGGTTGTCGCCGCCATGCCGTTTTGCGGGTGCGCGAACAGCGCCGAAGAAGCGGGCGTCAGGCGCTAGACAACATCAGTATATCGTATACCTTATTCTCTCTCTTAAGAAGCTCTCAGGGGAGGGACAATTATGAATGCGAGTAAGACGCCATGCGCCATCACGGGGCGCTGGAGGAGACGAGTTTTGGCGGCGGGCGTGAGCCTGGGCGCCATCGGCGCGCCGATGGCCGCCTTGGCGCAGAGCGCCGCGCCTGTCGGCGATGAGCCGGCGCAGGTCGATGAGATCGTGGTCACGGGGTCGCGCCTGCAACGCAGCGGGCTGGATGCGCCGACGCCTACCATGGCCATGACGGCCGAGACGATTGAGGCGAAGGGCATCACCAACATCGCCGAGATTCTGAACGAGATGCCTCAGGTGGCGACGGGCCTATCGAACGCCAACACCAGCTACAGCTTCGGCAACATCGGTCTGAACCAGGTTAATCTGCGCAACCTGGGCGTCCGCCGCACCCTGACGATGGTGGACGGCCGCCGCAGGGCCGGCACGCCGGACGACTCCAACTTCCTGGCCTTTGACCTGGGCAATATTCCCGCCGCCTTGGTGAAGCGGGTCGAGGTTCAGACGGGCGGCACCTCGGCCGTTTACGGCGCAGACGCCGTGGCGGGCGTGGTCAACCTGATCCTCAAGGATGATTTCGACGGCTTCGAAGCCAACGTTCAGTACGGTTCGGACGAGGGCGGCGACTACGACACCCTGACCTATGGCCTGACAGCCGGAGTCAACTATGAGCGTGGCAACGCCGTTCTGCACGTCAGCCGCACCGAGAGCGGGGGACTGACGCGCGGCGACCGGGGTTTGGGTACAGCCTATCGCTTCGTGTCGAACCCCGCCAATACTGGGCCTGCTGACGGCATACCTGCGCGGATTCCCATGCGCGACCTGCGCTACGCCTATTTCGCGCTGGGGACGCCGACGAGCTATCTGCCGTTCGGTGAGAACGGCGCCTGGACGGATGTCATCTTTGATTCCGCCACCCAGACCTTCCGTCCGCTGAAGGCCGGTGAGCGGGGGGTGATCGACGGCTCCTATTCCACGGAAGAGGGCGGAAACCAGAACGCCGACACCCTGGTCGCGCCGCTGGAGCGGACGAATGTCTACGCCAAGGCCGACTATCGTCTGACGGACAAGCTGAAGGTCTTCACCGAAGCGGTCTTCGCCGACATCACCGCCCGCGACCGCATCAGCGCGGTGTTCGATTCTTGGAGCGGGGCGGTTTCCATCGACAACCCCTTCATGCCTACGGCGGTGCGGAACGGCTTGGTCGCTGCGGGCGAGGATTCCATGCAGTACGCCCGCTCGCACGACGAGTTCGGCATGCGCGGCACCGACATGAACCGCAAATATTACAGCATCGCCGCCGGGCTGGAAGGTGAGTTCGGCGAGACCTGGAAATGGTCTACGGTCTTCGAATACGGCAAGTCGCAGACGACCAATCGCAATCTGAACGACCGTATCGACGGGCGCTGGTTCGAAGCCTTGGACGCCATTCGCGACCCATCCAGCGGCGACATCGTCTGTCGTAGCGTCGAGGCGCGGGCGCGGGGCTGCGTCCCTGTGAACATCTTCGGCCAAGACACGATTTCTGCTGAAGCCATCGATTACATCCGCGCCGATCATACCTCGACCACGGACACCAGCCAGACCCTGATCCAGGGGCTGATCGCGGGTGATCTGTTCCAACTGCCCGCAGGGGCGGTGAAGGTGTCGGCGGGCGCTGAATACCGCAAGGACGAGATCGATTTCCGTCCGTCCTACGTCTGGGAGAATGCGCTCGGCTTTTTCGCCAGCCAGTTTTCGCCGATTCAGAAAAGCAACGACGTCCGTGAGGCCTTTGCCGAGGTTCTGGTCCCCCTGGTGCGCGACAAGCCCTTCGTCCACTCGCTGGAGATCGAAGGGGCCTATCGTCTGTCGGACTATGAGCGTGCGGGCAGCGTCGATTCCTGGAAGCTGGCCGGCTCTTGGGCGCCGATTCCGGATATCCGTTTCCGCCTGACCAAGGCGACCGCCGTGCGCGCGCCCTCGCTGGGCGAAATGTTCAATCCGGGCAGCCGTGGCGCCGCGGGGCTGAGCGACCCCTGCGACCCCAATCTGCTGGACAGCGGTACGGAAAACCGGCGCAAGAACTGTCTGGCCCTGGGCTTCGATCCCGTCACCTGGGATCCGAACACGCGTCGCATGACCACCTTGGTGTTCAGCACCGGCAATCCTGATCTGGATGTCGAGGAAGCCGACACCATGACGGTTGGAGCGGTGGTGCGTCCGCGTTTCCTGCCGGGATTCGCCTTCTCGACCGATTACTACAAGATCAAGCTGGACGGCGGCATCTCCCGCATCGGCGCCCAGCAGACCGTCGACAACTGCGTCGACCTGCCGTCGCTGGACAACCAGTTCTGCGGCATGCTGACCCGCAGGCCGGACGGCAATCTGTATGAGGTGCTCGACAGCTATATCAACGTCGCTTCGTTCGAGGTGGAGGGCGTCGATTTCGAGGCCACCTATCACGCTGAGCTGGCCGATCTTCTGCGGCGCGACGGCGACCTGGGCCGCATCAGCCTGCAGGGCGTCGCCTCTTACCTGAAGCACAACATCTTCATTGATCGGGATGTGGCGACGGGCGACGAGACCGCCTTCGACTATGCCGGCGAGGCGGCTAATCCCAAGTGGCGCGGCATGTTGAACGCCACCTATTATCGCGGGCCGATCCAGGTGAACTGGTCCAGCCGTTTCGTCGATGAGACGGTGACGAACAACCGGCTGCCGAACCCGGCCGAAGACATCGGCAGCTACTACAACATTCCATCGGTCTGGTATCACGACCTGTCGGTCGCGGTGGACACGCCGATGGACGTCCGGTTCACGGCCGGCATCCGCAATCTGTTCAACGAAGGGCCGCGTGATCACCCCTCGACCGCGCGCGGCAACCTGGGGATGGACGACCTGATCGGTCGCTTCTTCTTCCTGGGCGCCAAGTGGCGCTTCGGCGGACAGTAGGCGCAAGTTCCCCAGTCTTGACGCCGGGAAAGGGGCGGGCGCCGACCGCCCCTTTTTCTGTTTTTCGATGCATCCAGACATGAAAAAGGCGGGTCGATGGACCCGCCTTTTCTATTCGGTTGCGTGCCTCCTCAGTCGAAGGCGCGCATCTTGTAGGCCGGGGGAGGGGTCTGGTGCAGCAGCTCCTGCACGAAGAAGTCCCAGCGTCGGCGCTGGTAGTAGGGCACGGCGTCCAGATAGTGGTCTGCGTTTGGCACCATCAGGAAATCGAAGTCCTTGTTCGCCTTGATGAGGGCGTCGACCAGCCGCAGCGAAGCCAAGGGCGGCACGTTCTCGTCCAGTTCGCCGTGGGCGATCAGCAACTGACCTTCCAACCTGGGCGCCCAGGTGATGTTGGAGTTCTGATCGTACAGGGAGCCAAGCTCCGTCCCCATCCACTGTTCGTTCCAAACCGCCTTGTCCAAGCGATTGTCGTGGTTGCCAGAGGCGGTGACGCCGACCTTGTAGAACTCGGGATGACGGGTCATGGCGCGCACCACGTCATAGCCCCCGGCCGAAAAGCCGTAGATGCCGACGCGCTCGACGTCCATCCAGGGGTTGCGGGAGGCGATATCGCGGATTCCGGCGATGTGGTCCTCCAGCCCAACGCCATGCAGATTTTTGTAGGCGACCTGCTGGAAAGCGCGCGAACGGCCCCAGGTGCCGCGGCCGTCGATGGTCACGGAGATGACGCCCAACTGGGCGATGGAGTTGGCGTTGCGCGAGGTCATTGCGGCCTCGAAGGACTTGGGCGTCATCACATGGTGGGGCCCGGTGTAGATGTCCTCGATGACCGGATAGCGTTTGGTCGGGTCGAAGTCTGCGGGTTTGAACAGGGCGCCGTAGATCGGCGTCACGCCGTCGGCCGCCAATGTCTGGAACGGTTCGGGCAGCCGATAGCCGGCGGCCACATAGGCGCTGATGTCGGCGCGACCCAACTCCATGACTATGCGCCCGTCGCTGGATCGGCGCAGCACCGAAAGGGTCGGCTGGTCGATCGTCGACATGTTGTCCACGAAGAAGCGGCCATCAGGCGAGACCGAGACATCGTGGTCCATCGCCTCGGGCGTCAGCAGACGCGGCTGTCCGCCCGTCGTGGGAACGGAATAGAGATGTCGCAGATAGGGATCGCGCCCGGTCTCGCGGCCCGAGCCGATGATCAACAGGCGTTTGGCCTTATGATCGGCGCCCGCCACGGATCGGGCGCGCCAGTCGCCGGACGTGATCTGTCGCCGTTCGCCCGTCCTAGCATCGACGGCGTAGATATGGGCGAAGCCGTCTGGATCCGCCGTCCAATAGTGGGTGTCCGACTTGTCATCATAGGACCAGTGGTGGCCGTAGAAGTCGACATAGGTGTCAGAACGATCCTCAGTCAGCAGACGCGTCTCGCCGGTCTCGGCTTCGATGCGATGAAGTTGCAGAGCTCCGTAGCCCCGCACGGCGAAGCGCTCGAAGACAGCGCGGCTGTCGGCGCTCCATTCATAATAGGGGCCGCCATAGTATAGGATGGGCCGGGCCGGGGTCTGCATGGGAATGCTGCGGCCGGTGGCGACTTCGAAGATGAAGCCCTGCGCCGACGCCGTCTCCGTGTCGCCGGTCAAGGGGTAGAGGTAGTCCAGAACGCGCGGCGGTCCGCCGTCCTTGGGCGTGGACTGCACCAACGACAGACGTCGCGCTTCTTCGCGGTTGATGCGGTAGGTGGCGAGATAGCGTGAGTCGGGCGACCATCGGATCGCTGGGCGCACCACGGGGGCTGACGTGCCCTGGGCCACCATGTCGTTGAGGTTGATCAGCGGGGTGGCGTAGGGCGAGGCGGCACCGTCCTGGGTCAGTCGTTGCTCGGCGTTGTCCGCTGTTGAAATCAGGATCAGATCGCCGCCGCGCACCACGGCGCGCCACCGGCCGTCGGGAGATTCGACGCCCTTGTCTTTGTCCAGCGCTTCGTCGATCGCCTCGACGACCCCGGTGGCGGGATCGAAGCGCCAGCTACGGCCGTCATGGGCGAACTCCAGACGGCGGGTCTCAGTATCGACCTTGAGGCGTTTGAGCTCCAGGTTTTGACGCAACAACGGCTTGCCTGTGGCGGCCGCCAGTCGGGCAGTCAGAAAATCATGATCGAACAGGGGGCGGGTCTGACCCGAAAGAGGATCGACTTGCACATAGTCGCGTCCGCCGGGCGTTCGCCGCTCGAACCAGAACTCCGAGCCTTCGCCGATCCATTGCGGCCGGACGCTGAGCCCGAAGATGAGTTCATCGACATGCTGCGGCAGGACCGCCTCGGCTCTGCGGTAGACCTCGGCGGACATGGCTGTCGCTGAAGTTCGGGCGGCAGCGGCAGGCCCCGCTGGTGCGGTTTCAGCGAAGGCGGGCGTCAGGGCCAGCGGCGCAGCGCTGGTCATCAGCAGCACGGCCAGGGCGGATAGGCGCTTCATAGGTTTCTCCCCCTCAAATCGGATACAGTATCTGATAATGAAGTGGTGAAGCTGAACGGCGCCGACGTCAAGCGCCGGTTGTATTGCGATTGGGCTTGATGTTTTCCATGCGCACCGGCAGTTTCGTATACGATTCAAGGTCGGGAGAGTGATGTGAGCGTGTTTGAGGCCCAGGAGACGGTGGCCCTGTCGATTGACGAGGTGTTCGCCCTGTCGCGGCGGGTGCTGACGGGGGCGGGACTGTCGGTCGCGCACGCCGAGGCGGTGGCCCGGGTCATCACGGCGGGCGAGCGGGACGAGTGCGCCTCGCATGGGCTTTACCGGCTGCCGGGGTGCGTCATGACGATCCGCTCGGGCAAGCTGTCGCTGGATACGGAGCCTGTGGTCGAGGATGCGTCGCCGGCTCTGGTGCGGGCCGATGCGCGTCATGCCTATTCCCTGTTGGCGTTCGAGCGGGCGGCGCCCTTGTTGGCGCAGAAGGCCAAGGCCGTCGGGGTGGCGGCGCTGGTCATCAACAACTGCTTCCATTTTTCCGCCCTGTGGCCCGAGATCGAGCAACTGACGGAAATGGGCGTGGCGGCGCTGGCCATGACGCCCAGCCATTCGTGGGTGGCGCCGGCGGGCGGCAAGAAGGGACTGCTAGGCACCAATCCGATCGCCTTCGGCTGGCCGCGTCCGGGGCCGTATCCCTACGTCTTCGACTTCGCCACCAGCGCCATCGCGCGCGGGGATATGGCGCTGCACGATATCGCCGGAAAGCCGATCCCCGAGGGCTGGGGCGTGGACGCCGAAGGGCGGCCGACGACGAATGCGCGTGCGGCGCTGGATGGCGCCATGCTGACCTTCGGCGGACATAAAGGCTCGGCTCTGTCGACCATGATCGAGCTGATGGCGGGGCCGCTGATCGGCGACCTGACCAGCCGCGAGTCGATGGCCTTTGACGACGGCGCCAAGGCGGCGCCCATGCATGGCGAGCTGATCCTGGCCTTTGATCCAGCCATCATGGGCGGGGGCGACGCCGAGGCGAACGCCGCACGGGCCGAGGCCCTGTTCGCCGCCTTCGCCGATCAGGGCGCGCGGTTGCCGTCGCAGCGTCGCTATGAAGCGCGGGCGCGCAGCCTCAAGCATGGGGTGCGCACGCCCAAGGTGCTCTATGATCAGATTCAGGCCCTGGGCTTCTGAACTCTTCCTTCCTTCTGACGACACCGACGCACGGACGAAAGACACGCCATGACTGCGACCATCGAACTGAGCCACTGGATCAACGGCGAGCGCCGGGGGGCGGGAACGGTCGAGAGCCTGAACCCGTCCGACACGCGCGAGGTCGTGGCCCTGGCGCCCGAAGGCGGCGTGGCCGAGGTCGATGAGGCGGTGGCGGCGGCTTCGGCGGCGTTCGACGGCTGGGCGGGCG
>WPCJ01331577.1_pt1 | contig 13447 bp, 15 predicted proteins | sample 5399831 | NCBI WGS metagenome assembly WPCJ01 (sample SAMN12869470, study PRJNA574797) | sludge metagenome | isolation source: wastewater treatment of pH10 | place: China:Beijing | collected 2019-05-20 | reverse complement strand
CCGAGGTTCACGACGGCAGGATCGCCCTGCCGGAACTGCTTGAGGATCTGGCTGCGCTTGGCATGTCGAGCGTGATCGTCGAAGGTGGAGCGGCGATTGCCCGGTCGTTTCTCGACGAGGGCCTCGTCGACCGCATCGTTTTGTTCCGGGGTGCGGTGGAGGTGGGACCTGAGGGTATCCCCGCGCCGGTTGATCCCGACCGGATACCGGAAGGTTTTCGCAAATTGCGCGAAATGCAGTTCGATCAGGACGGTTTCGCAGAATGGGTAAGGATCGTCTGATGTTCACGGGTATCGTCACCGATGTCGGCAATGTTGCGGTCGCAGAACCGCTGGATGAGGGCGTGCGGCTTCGCATCGAAACGGCCTATGATCCGCAAACCATTGCCATCGGCGCGTCGATCGCCTGTGCTGGCGTATGCCTCACCGTCACCAGATTGCCGGAGGCGGGCTCTAATGCGCGCTGGTTCGAGGTCGAGGCCTGGGAGGAGGCGTTGCGCCTGACCACCGCTTCACAATGGAAGAGCGGAACGCGGCTCAATCTGGAGCGGGCGCTGAAGATCGGCGACGAGTTGGGCGGTCACATCGTCTCGGGGCATGTCGATGGCATGGCCGAGATCGTGGAACGGCGCGACGAGGGCGAGGCGGTGCGCTTCACGCTTGAAGCACCGGCGGAATTCGCGCGCTTCATCGCGCCTAAGGGATCTGTTGGTCTGGACGGCACTTCGCTCACCGTGAACAAGGTGGATGGAAGGCGATTCGACGTTCTTCTCATCCATCACTCGCTTCAGGTGACGACGTGGGGTGAGCGTCAGGTTGGGGATCGCGTCAATCTGGAAATCGACACGATGGCGCGCTATGCCGCACGTCTTTCGGAGGCTGCCGCGCAAGGATACCCTGGGGGATACTGACGCCGCACAACGCTGACCTAACCATTGTCCGGCGCGTGAGGCTTGCGGTCGCCCGCGCTTAGGCCTAATTGACCGGCACTGCCGGAGACGAATTGGACAATGACCCAGAACCAGAAGAAGAAACTGCTCATCATCGAGGCCCGTTTTTACGAGGACCTCGCCGACGCTCTGCTTGAGGGCGCCAAGGCCGCGCTCGATGAAGCCGGCGCGGATTATGATGTCGTCACTGTTCCCGGTGCGCTGGAAATTCCGGCGGTGATCTCCTTCGCGCTCGATGCAGAAGCCGAAGATGGCGAGAGCTATGACGGCTTTGTCGCGCTCGGGACCGTCATTCGCGGCGAAACCTATCATTTCGACATCGTCGCCAACGAATCCGCGCGCGCGCTGATGGAGCTTTCGGTGGATGAATCGATTTGCATCGGCAATGGCATTCTCACGACAGAGAACGAAGAGCAGGCATGGGCACGTGCCCGCCGCAGCGAAGGCGACAAGGGTGGCTTTGCCGCGCGCGCCGCGCTGACCATGATTGCGGTTCAGGACAGGCTTGGAGCCGTACGCTCGTGACCGAACCTGCAAACACCAATCCTCCTCCGCGGCAGGCCAACAAGCGTGGTGCGGCGCGCCTTGCCGCCGTGCAGGCGCTTTACCAGATGGATGTCGCCGGCAGCGGATTGCTGGAAATCACGGCGGAATACGAATCCTTCCGGCTCGGCAAGGAAGTGGACGGCGCGCTCTACCGCGAAGCGGATGCGCAATGGTTCCGTGCCATTCTTGCCGGCGTCGTGGAGAAACAGAAGTCGCTTGATCCGATCATCCGGCAGGCTCTGACGGAAGACTGGCCGCTGTCGCGCCTCGATTCGACGCTGCGCGCCATTTTGCGTGCCGGCACCTACGAGCTGATGATGCGCGCCGATGTGCCGGTGGCCGTGATCGTCTCGGAATATGTCGACATCGCCAAGGCATTCTATGAAGAAGACGAGCCGAAGCTCGTGAATGCAGTGCTTGACCGGATTTCGCGCCGTGTTCGCGGCGAGGGCCGGGGTAAGGGCCAGGAGGGATTATGAGCGCATCAGGGCAGGCTGCTTCCGGCGCGCCGGCATCCGCGGTTGAGCGGGAGGCGCGCAGGACGGCGCTGATCCTTGCAACCGCTCAGGCAATCGTCGGGTCGGCCGCGCCGATCTGCTTTGCGCTTGGTGCTCTTGCCGGTCATTTCCTGCTTGGTGTCGACAAATCTCTGGCCACGGCGCCTCTGACCGGCTTCAACGTCGGCGTTGCCGTGGGCGCGCTGCCTGCGGCTGCAATCGTGCGCCGCATGGGTCAGCGCGACGGTTTTCTCACCGGAACTGGCCTGACCGCGCTTGGCGGTATCATCGCCACCATCGCACTTTACCAGTCGAGTTTCTGGCTGTTTGCCTTCGGCCTTCTGGTGGTGGGGTTCGGCGGTGCTTTCGTGCAGCAGTTCCGCTTCGCGGCTGCCGACAATGCGCCTCCGGCTTTCAAGGCGCGCGCCATTTCGTTCGTGCTGGCGGGGGGCGTATTCACTGCCATGCTGGGACCGCAGGTCGTTATCTTCACCAAGGATCTTCTGGCCCCTGTGATGTTTGCCGGCGCGTTCGCCTCGCTGGTCGTGCTGGCCGGCATTGGCGCCATCGTGCTTGCGCAATTGCGCCCGCGCCCGATGGTGGAAAAGGTGGTTGAGGTCACGTCCACGGGCCGTCCGCTGATCGAGATCGTCACCCGTCCGCGTTTTATCACCGCACTTGTCTGTGCTGTCGGCTCCTATGCGCTGATGACCTTCGTGATGACCGGCGCGCCGCTCGCCATGGTCGGCTGCGGCTTCACCTCCGACGAGGCGACGCTGGGCATTTCATGGCATGTCATGGCGATGTTCGCGCCGAGCTTCTTCACCGGACGCCTGATCAGCCGCTTCGGCGCGCCGACGATCGTCGCCATCGGCTTCGTGCTGCTGATTGCCTGCGGGTTGGTGGCGTTGTCGGGCATTCAGTTGTGGCAGTTCTGGACGGCGCTGATTCTGCTCGGCCTCGGCTGGAACTTCGGCTTCATCGGCTCCACGGCGATCGTTGCCGAATGCTATACGCCGGAAGAAAAGGGCAAGGTGCAGGGCTTCCACGACTTCGTGCTGTTCTCCAGCGTCGCCTTCGGTTCTCTGATGTCGGGCGCGGTCTACAATGCCTGGGGCTGGGACATGCTCGCGTGGATCCTGTTCCCGTTCTCCGGCCTTTGCCTTGCCATGCTGGCGCTTCAGGGCATGCTCGATCGCCGGCAGCGTGCTGCCTGAATTCAGCGGAGAGCTTGCCGGGGCGGATGATCGAGCGTTATTTCGAGCCTCGTACCGCTGGCTGAGACGATCCACCGCCTGCGGATGATCGCGAAATCGTGGGTTTCGCCGTGGCTCACAAGCGAAACGACATCGCCTGTCTGGCTGGCTTCGGACAGGCTCATGCCTTCCAGATCAGGCAGGACGCCTGCGCGCACGGCGTAATGGCGAGCCGATTCCGTGAGTGTGACCCCGGCTGTTTGCTCCCTTGCATGCTGTGGTGGACTCAGCGTTTGATGGCGCTTCGCTGAGTCATCAGAAGGAAATTTTGCCATGACCTCGCGCCTTTCCAAGATTGTGATGTGCCTGTGCCTGTCGGCTTTTGCTTTCCTCGTGGCCTTCGGAAACATCACCGACTATGGATCGAACTACGCTTTTGTACAGCATGTGTTGTCTATGGATACGACCTTTCCCGGCAACAAGCTGATGTATCGTGCCATCACCAATCCCTCGCTCTGGACAGCCGGCTACTGGCTGATCATCATCGGCGAGGCGCTGACCTGCGTGCTGTTCCTGATCGCTGCATGGCAGCTTTGGCAGGCGCGCAACGCCAGTGGCGAAACCTTCAACGAAGCCAAGAAATTCGTCATCATCGGCACGACCATGGGGTTTCTGGTCTGGTATCTCGGCTTCATGGTCGTTGGCGGCGAATGGTTCGCCATGTGGCAGTCCAGCACATGGAACGGGCAGGAGGCTGCCTTCAAATTCTACATGACCATGCTTGCGGTGCTGATCTACGTGGTCCAGCCGGACCGGGATCTGAAGAAGGGCTGATGATTCGCTCTTTTGCAGCGCGGAATGCGACTTTCAGGCGAAATCCGAGCAAAAATGTAACAATATCTTGACGTTGCGCACAGGTTTCGCCTAAGCCGCTACAATAGGTCGCACTGCACAATAATACGCGGCCTTGTTGCAACGGCCCGGGGAGAGGGTTCTTGCGGGCCACAATGTGAGGAACATCCGGCAATGACCATGCTTTATGTCGTCATCGCCTGCGGCCTGCTTTCTGTCCTGTACGCCATCTGGGCGACCAAATCGGTGCTTGCCGCCGATCAGGGCAACGCACGCATGCAGGAAATCTCCGCAGCCATCCGTGAAGGCGCACAGGCATATCTGGCGCGCCAGTACACCACCATCGCCATCGTCGGCGTCGTCGTCTTCGTGCTTGCGTGGTGGCTGTTGTCCGCGACCGCCGCATTCGGTTTCCTGATTGGCGCGGTGCTCTCGGGCGTTGCGGGGTTCATCGGCATGCATGTGTCCGTCCGGGCAAATGTGCGCACCGCACAGGCTGCCTCCAACAGCCTCGCTGCCGGCCTCGACATTGCTTTCAAGTCGGGCGCGATCACCGGGCTGCTCGTGGCCGGTCTCGCGCTGCTCGGCGTCTCCGTCTACTACTGGGTGCTGACTGGCCCGCTCGGCCATGCGCCCGCGAGCCGCGAAGTGGTCGACGCGCTGGTGTCGCTCGGTTTCGGCGCTTCCCTGATCTCCATCTTCGCCCGTCTCGGTGGCGGCATCTTCACCAAGGGTGCGGATGTCGGCGGCGATCTGGTGGGCAAGGTGGAAGCCGGCATCCCTGAGGATGATCCGCGCAACCCCGCCACCATCGCCGACAATGTGGGCGACAATGTCGGCGACTGTGCCGGCATGGCCGCCGATCTGTTCGAGACCTATGCGGTCACGGTGGTTGCCACCATGGTGCTGGCTGCGATCTTCTTCGCCAATGCGCCGAACCTTGGCGACATGATGCTCTATCCGCTGGCCATCTGCGGGGCCTGCATCATCACCTCGATTGCCGGCACCTTCTTCGTCAAGCTCGGCTCCAACGGCTCGATCATGGGCGCGCTCTACAAGGGCCTGATCGTCACCGGCGTCCTGTCGGTCGCAGGGCTTGCCATCGCCAACCAGTTCACCATCGGCTGGGGCGAGGTGGGCGTTGCCAACGGCATGACCATCACCGGCGGCAGCCTGTTCGCGTGCGGTCTGATCGGCCTCGTGGTGACGGCGCTGATCGTCGTCATTACCGAGTATTACACCGGCACCAACAAGCGCCCGGTGAACTCCATCGCCCAGGCATCGGTGACCGGCCACGGCACCAACGTCATTCAGGGCCTTGCGGTTTCGCTGGAATCGACGGCGCTTCCGGCGATCGTCATCGTCGGCGGCATCATCGCCACCTTCCAGCTTGCCGGCCTGTTCGGCACGGCGATCGCAGTCACCACAATGCTCGGTCTCGCCGGCATGATCGTGGCACTCGACGCTTTCGGCCCGGTGACCGACAACGCCGGCGGCATTGCCGAAATGTCGGGTTTGCCGAAGGAAGTGCGCCAGTCGACCGATGCGCTCGATGCGGTCGGCAACACCACCAAGGCCGTGACCAAGGGCTCTGCCATCGGTTCGGCCGGCCTCGGTGCGCTGGTTCTGTTCGCGGCCTACTCAAACGACCTGCAATATTTCGCTGCCAACTCCGACAAATATCCGTATTTCGCGGATCTGGGTGCGGTGTCGTTCGACCTCTCCAACCCTTATGTGGTGGCTGGCCTGATCTTCGGCGGTCTCATTCCTTACCTGTTCGGCGGCATCGCCATGACGGCCGTCGGCCGCGCGGCGGGCTCGATCGTGGAAGAGGTGCGCAGGCAGTTCCGCGAGGATCCGGGCATCATGCAGGGGACCTCCAAGCCGAATTATGCGCGGGCGGTCGATATCCTGACCAAGGCGGCGATCAAGGAGATGATCATTCCTTCGCTGCTGCCAGTGCTGGCGCCGCTCGTCGTCTATTTCGGCGTGCTCCTGATCTCCGGCTCCAAGGCCTCCGCGTTCGCGGCGCTTGGCGCCTCGCTGCTCGGCGTCATCGTCAACGGCCTGTTCGTGGCCATTTCGATGACCTCGGGTGGTGGTGCGTGGGACAACGCCAAGAAATCCTTCGAGGACGGTTTCACCGACAAGGACGGCGTGAAGCACCTCAAGGGTTCGGAAGCGCACAAGGCTTCCGTGACCGGCGATACGGTTGGCGATCCTTACAAGGATACGGCCGGTCCGGCGGTCAATCCTGCCATCAAGATCACCAATATCGTGGCCTTGCTGCTGCTGGCCGTGCTGGCGCACGGCTGATTCGGCCTTTTTTGGAAAAGAAAACCCGCGAGGAGCGATCCTCGCGGGTTTTCTTTTTGGGGAAAACGTTTCTTGCGAACCGTATCAGTTGCCGCCGATGATGTTGCCGACCTGACCGGGGCTCATCTTTCCGGCGCCGCTGATGACCTGTGCAAGGAAGTTCTGGTCCTTGCCTGCCGTCGGCGTGGTGCGGCTGATGAAGTCGAACACCTTGCCGTCCTTCAGGCCGTAATTGGCGATGTTGGTGACGCGGCCATCATTGCCGAAATAGACGGCGAGCACGCTCTGCTCAACGACCTTCGGATTGGCGAAGGCGACGGAGCGTTTGCGGGTCTGGGAAATGTAATAGAAAACTTCGTTGTCGAAGGTGGCCGTGGTCGAGGGCGTGCCGAGCGCCAGCAGCACCTGCTCGCGGCTGGAGCCAACCGGCACCATATCCAGCGATTGCTGGTCGACGACATAGCCCTGATGCAGCGTCTCGCCTGGGTTGAGATCGCCTATCATCTTGGAGCTGTTGCATGCCGAAAGGGCGGCCGCGACAACCAGCAACGAGGCAAACCCGGCGGGGCGCGACGAAAATGTCGACTTGAATCTCTTCGCGTGCAACGACAACTCCATCCAATCAGCCTTGCAAGCCCGCTTGCACGGGGCCGCAAAAGCGGTAAACCAGCTTAGCCGCCGATGCAACAAGGCCGCCCAAACAATCAAAGGTCCCGGGAGACCACCTTTTTCATGTTCAAGCGTCTGTTCGGCCGCGAACGCCATTCAAATCGCATAATTGCTGATGCGCTCTACGAGGAAATCGTGGCAGCCGCGCGGCAGCCTCATTTCTATTCGCAGTGGAATGTGCCGGACACGCCGCTTGGCCGATTCGAGATGCTGTCGCTGCACATGTTCCTGTTCCAGCATCGCCTGCATGCCGAAAGCGCTGAAGCCCGCAATATCGCCCAGGTGCTGATCGACGAGTTCTTTCTTGATGTCGACCATTCGCTGCGCGAGCTTGGCATCAGCGACGTTGGTGTGCCGAAGCGCATGAAGCGTCTGGCAAAGATGTATTATGGGCGCACCGCCGCCTATGCCGACGCCATCGAAAGACAGGACGATGCGGCTCTGGAAGCAGCCCTGTGCAGGAATATTCGCCCCGACCAGGAGGAGTGGGCCGAATCGCCACAACTCGCCGCCTATGTGAAAGCGGCTGTCGAAAGCCTGGCCTCCCAGCCCGTTGAGGCGATCTGCGCGGGCAAGGTCCACTATCCTCAGGCAGACGATCAGGGGAAATGAAATGAACGAAGCCGACGAAAAAAGCCCTGTTTCCTTTGAAGTCCATGTTGCGCGCCTGCCGCAGACGGGATTGCCGGTGACGGTTGAAGCCAGCGAAGACCAGCGCAGGGCCCTTGCCGTGGTGCATGAGCTTGTTTCGGTCGAAGCCTACCGGGCGGAACTGCTGGTGACGGCGTGGAAGCGCAATGGGGTGAAGATCGCTGGCAGGGTGGTTGCCGACATTACGCAGAATTGCGTAGTAACGCTGGAGCCTATCAAAACCCATATAGATGAAGCGGTTGAGGGGCTGTTCCTGTCGCAGGGCTCGAAGCTTGCACGCTTCGAGCAGCAGGGCGAAATGGTTCTCGATGCCGACGGGCCGGACAGCCCCGAGCTTTTCAGCGGCGATCTAATCGATGCCGGTGCGTTTGCCGAAGAATTCTTCGGACTGGCGATCGATCCCTATCCTCGCAAGCCGGGCGCGGTGCTCGACACCTCCGGAATGGAGGTTCGGGAGGAAACCGAATTCCAGAAAAAACTGCGTGGTCTTCTCGGAAAAGGCTGAAACGCGGCCCATATCGCAAAAGTCAGTTGTGTGGCCGAGCAAAAACGCTATTTTCGCCGGAAATTTCGGGCGGCCGAAAAACAGAAGTGAGACAGTGACGGCGTGATCAGAATTTCGATCGATGCAATGGGCGGCGACCATGGCGCTGGCGTGGTTATTCCCGCTCTTGCGACTGTTGCGTCACGGCGTCCGGACATAAGGTTCGTTATCTTTGGCCGCGAAGATGCGGTGCGCCCTGAACTGGCGAAATTCCCGGGCCTCGCGGACGTCAGCGAGTTCGTGCACTGCGACGTGGCCATCCAGATGGATGATAAGCCGAGCCAGGCACTTCGCCACGGACGGGGCACATCCTCGATGTGGAATGCCATCGATGCCGTGAAGAACGGTCAGGCGGATGCCTGCATTTCAGCCGGCAACACCGGCGCACTGATGGCCATGGCCAAGTTCTGCCTGCGCACCATGGCCAATGTGGACCGGCCGGCCATTGCAGCCATCTGGCCGAATGTGCGTTCCGAGAGCGTGGTGCTGGATGTCGGCGCAACGATCGGTGGTGACGCCCAGCAGCTTGTTGATTTCGCCATATTGGGCACAGGGATGGCCCGCGTCCTGTTCGGCGTGGAACGCCCGACGGTGGGGCTGCTCAATGTTGGCGTCGAAGAGGTGAAAGGGCAGGAAGAGGTCAAGGAAGCGGGGCGGATGCTTCGTGAAGCCGACCTTGCCTCGCTCGACTATCGCGGTTTCGTCGAGGGCGACGACATCGGAAAAGGCACGGTCGACGTTGTGGTCACCGAAGGCTTTTCCGGCAACATAGCGCTGAAGACTGCCGAGGGCACGGCCCGGCAGATCGCAGGATACCTCAAGGCGGCTATGAACCGCACTCTGATGGCCCGTATCGGCTATATTTTTGCCCGCGGTGCGTTCAATCAGCTGCGTGAGAAAATGGATGTCAGCCGCTCCAATGGCGGCGTCTTCCTCGGCCTTAACGGCATCGTGGTGAAAAGCCATGGCGGGGCGGATTCCGGCGGGTTTGCAGCTGCCGTCGAGCTTGGATATGACATGGTCAGAAACAAATTGCTGGAGCGCGTGCAGGCAGATATCGATCTGTTTCATTCGCGAAACCCGCAAGGCCAGACCAGCGAAGAGCCCGTCGTCGGGACCGGCGAAGAAGGATAAGTAGACCTTGATCAGATCAATCGTCCGCGGCGCCGGTTCGGCCTTGCCCCGCCGCATCATGAAGAACTCCGAGTTCGAGGGAATGCTGGAGACCTCGGACGAATGGATTGCGCAACGCACCGGTATTCGCCAGCGCCATATCGCAGCCGCTGACGAGACAACGGCTTCTTTGGGAGCGGCTGCGGCACGCGCTGCGCTCGACAATGCCGGTCTGACGCCTGATGATATCGATCTGATCGTTTTGGCCACATCGACGCCCAACAACACCTTTCCGGCAACTGCCGTGGAAATCCAGAACCTGCTCGGGATGCATCACGGCTTTGCATTCGACATGCAGGCGGTCTGCTCGGGATTCGTCTATGCCGTCACAACGGCGGATGCCTATATTCGCGGGGGTCTTTCCAGACGCGCGCTGGTCATCGGCGCCGAGACTTTTTCGCGACTTCTGGACTGGGAGGATCGCACGACATGCGTGCTGTTCGGTGACGGAGCCGGGGCAATTGTACTGGAAGCTGGCGAGGGCGAGGGGACCATTGCCGATCGCGGCGTGCTGGCCGCTGCCCTGCGTTCGGACGGGCAGCACAAGGGAAAGCTGTATGTCGACGGCGGTGTTTCGACCACCGGCACCATCGGTCACCTGAGAATGGAAGGCCGCGAGGTATTCAAACACGCCGTTGGCATGATCACCGACGTTATCGAGGCGACGTTCTCGCAGGCGGGTATCACCGCAGATGATATCGACTGGTTCGTGCCGCATCAGGCCAACAAGCGCATCATTGATGCCTCCGCCAAAAAACTCGGCATCGCCGAGGAAAAGGTGGTGATCACGGTCGACCTCCACGGCAACACCTCGGCCGCCTCAGTGCCGCTGGCGCTTTCCGCGGCCGTCGCCGATGGACGCATTAAGCCTGGTGACCTTGTGCTGCTGGAGGCGATGGGTGGCGGTTTCACCTGGGGCGCGGTTCTGCTGCGGTGGTAAAGCTTTGCCCGGCGGCGCCTGAACGGACTTGACCTTTATGGATCAATTACTTAGGCTCCGCCCTCGTTTCTTGTGGTCATTATTTTAACGGATTGGACGGACGCATGGGGGGAAAGACACTTACGCGCGCCGATCTCGCTGAGGCTGTTTACCGCAAGGTGGGACTGTCGAGGACGGAATCGGCCGATCTGGTCGAGGAGGTTCTCAACGAGATCTGCGAAGCGATCGTGCGTGGTGAAACGGTCAAGCTGTCCTCATTCGCCACTTTTCAGGTTCGTTCGAAGAATGAGCGCATTGGTCGTAATCCCAAGACCGGCGAGGAAGTGCCGATTCTGCCGCGCCGTGTGATGACCTTCAAAGCCTCCAACGTGCTGAAGAACCGCATTCTGCGTTCGCATCAGAACCGCAGCAAGGGCGGGAAATAGCCTTCTGTTCAGGCATGGGTTTTTGCCCGTGCCTGTCACAGGGCTTGAATGTTGATCCATAAACGGTTGAAATAAACGTCACTTCAGGTGCGTTTCTGATTATCGATTCGGAACGTTATCTGACAGACAGGATCTGGCCTTGCCGGCGCTCCTGTCTTTGACGCGTTTCGTGAGGATCGGCCATGGAAAAGAGCCCCGACGCCTTTCGCACCATCAGCGAAGTCGCGGAAGATCTTGATCTTCCGCAGCATGTGCTGCGTTTCTGGGAAACCCGGTTTACGCAGATCAAGCCCATGAAGCGTGGCGGTGGCCGCCGCTATTATCGGCCGCAGGATGTCGAGCTCATCAAGGGCATCCGTCACATGCTTTATGATCAGGGCTACACGATCAAGGGTGTTCAGAAGCTGCTGCGCGAGAATGGCAACCAGTTTCTGGTCGCTATCGGCAATGGCGATCTGGCGGCGGTTGAAGCCATCGCTCAGCGCAAGCACGCCGACGCCGTGGAGCTTACCCCTGCAGCACAGCCTCGGCCACTGGATGAAGAGCAGATGGTGGGTCAGCCAAAGGCAAAGCCCAGCCGCCGCTTTTTCGGGCTGGGCAAATCCGACGAGGAGGGGCCGGTTCAGCCGGACGGTGGCAGGCTCTCGCGTGATAACCGCGCTCTTCTTCAGGAGGCGCTGTTCGACCTTCTGGAATGCAAGCGCCTGCTCGATCAGGTTCGCTGAGGGATTTCCTCCGCAAGATCACTAAGGATCTGCGCAGGGCGCCTGATCCCCACCGAGCCGCCGTCGATTTACGGCTCGGCACTGATGGGAATTGTTGGAGCGGCACGGATAGCAACGTGGCGTTCAAACGGGCACGGGCGATATGCCTTGATCGCTTTTCAGGAGCCCGGATTTCTTCGGTTGCGAACCGGAACAGAGCCGTTTCACCGTTCACCCACGGCTGGAACCAAATTGGCGATCAGGCGTTTTGCTTCTTTACGGTTTTCAGAAAGAAGGAAACAGCATGGCGCCTTTCTCGTCTCTATCCGATGTCGATCTCGAAAAGCAGGTCGCCCAGCTCTCGAAAGAGCTGAGGTCGATGAAGAAGCAGCTTTCCAGGCGCGGCAACCATTATTATGAGGAAGGCCGTGAGGCTCTTTCGGATTATCGGGATACGCTCTCTGATTATTACGATGAGTTTTCCAGCCGTGTCGGCGATCATCTTCCTGATCTTCGTAAAAAGGCGCGTGCGATTGAAAGCACCGCCCGCGAACACCCCGCTGCCGCCGTGGCCGTCGGCCTGGTGGTGATCGGTCTTGCCGCATCGTTTCTGTTCGGCCGGCGATAAACTCGGGAAGCTGTAAATGCAGGATGCCGGCCGTTTCTAGCGGCCGGTATTCTTTTATCTCATGTTGAGAAAAAATGGTCGGAGTGGCGGGATTCGAACCCACGACCCCTTGACCCCCAGTCAAGTGCGCTACCGGGCTGCGCTACACTCCGAACCGAGGGAAGCCTTATATTCTGGGCACTTGCAGCGCAAGGGCTAAAACGTCCGAAAAGAACAGAAGCGGATAATTTGCGGGGAAACATCGTGCTTTGCGATGGAAATCCGGAGCAAGACTTCTGGGCTTGTCCGCCGCTGTGTCGCGCGGGCTCTGGTTCCTCTTAATCGATTGCAGATTTATCCCGCGCAACGGCCATTTTCCTGCATCGATCAAATGCTGCACCGGGGGCTTTTGATGCGCTGCCGGGTCATCGATACAGGTGGAAAAGGCGAATCTGAAAAAGCCAGAAGCCGGAGCAATGAACGCCAGCGGGTCAACAGAACCGGGCAGGTCACTTGCCCGAATTCATGTTCAACCGGGGTGCAAAGCGTACGTTGCGAATCTCGGTGGTCATGCCTGCGGTTTCGGCCTTCTCATCACCTGACACATAATTTAGAAGCGCTACAATCCGCACATATCTGGTGCCCGGGCGGAACTGCGTGTGCGCCTCATCTCCTTCGCCGGTAATGGAGCCAGATAAGACCCTCCAGCCCGCATCGCTATACAGTCTGAAGTTGCTTGCGCCGGCGTATCTGTATGTGCCGGGACCGCCACGGGTTTCCTTCTTATCCTTGTCGAAGGTTGCGACGCCGAGATAGGTCAGCGCCACACCGTTCTTCACATTGGCTGGGGCAATGCTCCTAACCTCGGCGGAAATGTCATAAGTCAGGCTGGAATCCACAGGTATTATCTGTGACATGACGACTTTTTTTCCGTTCGCAGCCACTGTAGATTCCCTTACATTGAGGGGCAGGGCGTCGCTCTGGAGTGCTCTGCCGTCGGCTTCCGAAAAAAGGGTAAGCCAGCCTGTCTGCAAAGCAATGATGCTGACGATGCCGATTGCTGCGAGAACACCGGTCAGAACACGTGCATAGAAACTGAGTGCAGTGAAAAATGCAGAGCTTTTCATGGAATGGCTTTTAAAGCCTTCGTTCACCATGGTCCAGATCACCTTGCGAGGGTTGGTTCTGATATCTGGTTTCCAGCGCTATGATTGACCAGATGATACCTACAAGCAGATAAAAGTGGCGCCAGTGATCTGTGTCGATGAATGTTCCAAGGCCGACATGGCCAACGTAGACCACATAGGCGCATAGCAGATAGGGCTGCCATGGCCGGTTCCGCAAAAGCAGCCTGAAGCCGGCCGCGAGCGTCCACACC
>WPCJ01330951.1_pt1 | contig 13449 bp, 11 predicted proteins | sample 5399831 | NCBI WGS metagenome assembly WPCJ01 (sample SAMN12869470, study PRJNA574797) | sludge metagenome | isolation source: wastewater treatment of pH10 | place: China:Beijing | collected 2019-05-20 | reverse complement strand
TGGGCGGCGGCGTGGCCGCGATTTCGGGCGCGGCCCTCTACGGCAGCGGCGTGCTGGGGCCGCTTCTGTTTGCCGACCATGTGACCTGCATTGCCGAGCAGCGCAGCATCGGCCTGCCGGATGGCTCGACGGCATTCCTCAATGCGGGATCGGCGCTTTCGGTCGATTTCAGCGAAAGCATCCGGGCCCTGCGCCTGTTCCGGGGGCAGGCGACCTTCACCGTCGCCCATGATGCGGCGCGGCCCTTTGTCGTCGAGGCGGATGGCGGCCAGGCGCGCGCCCTCGGCACCGTCTTCGACGTCGATATCCGCCCGCGACAGGTGGTGGTCACGGTGCTGGAAGGCGCGGTCGGCGTTTCGGGCAGGACCGGGCCTGCGGCGCCGGTCGTCGCCCATGCCGACCAGCGCGTGCGCTACGACATGCGGGGCGTCGTGTCGGCCATAGAGACGGTCGATGCCGAAATGGCGACCGCATGGCGCCGCGGCAAGCTGATCTTCAACCGCCGGCCGCTGGGCGAAGTGGTGGCCGAGATCGAGCGTTATCGCGCCGGGCCGATCGTGATCGCCGGGGCGCGCCTGCGGGCGCTGGAAGTGACCGGCGTGTTCGACCTTGCCGATCCCGATTCGGTGCTGGAGGTCATGGCACAGACCTTGCCGGTGCATGTCACCCGGCTGCCGTTCGTGACGGTGATCCGGTAGGGCCGCACGCCAGGGACGAAAATAGAACGCTTTGATATCAATAAGTTGATAGAAAATATCAAGTTTATTCGATTTTCCGGTGCAGGATCGTGCCCGTCATTTCGTCCTAGGGGATGAGGACCAAGCCAGACCGCGCCGAAGCACGAGTGCCCGGCAGCATGAGCGAAAGCTGCCAGCCACGTCCTCGAAGGGTGTCAACACGGCAGGACGAGTATTCATGCGCAAAGTGGCTTCGGGGCAAGGCTGGCATTACGGTTTCAGGCGGTTCAGGGCGGGGCTTCTCGGCTCGGCCGCCCTGCTGCTGGCGGCGGGGGCGTGCGGCACAGGCGTGGCGCATGCGCAGGCCGCGCGCACCGTTTCGGTCAATGTCCGCGCCCAGGATCTGGGTGCGGCGCTGACCATATTCGCCGATCAGGCCGGGCTCAGGCTCTTGCTGCCCTCGGGCGTCGTTGCCGGCCGCACCAGCCCGGCGCTTTCGGGAACGATGACGCGGGAGGAGGCGCTGTCGCGGCTCCTGGCCGGCACCGGCCTATCCTACCGCTTCACCAGCGCCGACACGGTGACGATCGGCGACCGCGTGTCGGCCGCTCATGCTCCGGTCGACGCGCAGGGTGCCCTGGTGCTCGATCCCGTCGATGTGGTCGGCACGGGCGGCGCCGACGCGCCCTACAGGACGCCGGCTTCGGTGAACCATATCTCGCGCGAGGAACTCGACCGCACAGGGGGCACCTCGACCAGCGACATCTTCCGCAACACGCCGGGCGTCATCGCCGCGGACGGGCGCAACAGCCCGGCGATCGAGGTGAACATACGCGGCGTGCAGGGCATGAACCGCACACCGGTGCGGGTCGACGGCACCTTGCAGAACGTGCCCGTCTATCTCGGCTATTTCGGCGCCTCCAACCGCACCTATGTCGATCCGGACCTGCTGGCCGGCATCGACATCACCAAGGGGCCGGGCGCAGGCGCCGACGGCGCCGGCAGCATCGGCGGCGTTATCAACATGCGGACCCTCGATGCCGACGACATCATCAAGGAAGGCAAGGACTGGGGCATCCGCCTGCGCGGCAGCGTGTCCAGCAACAGCGTGAGCGCACCGCCGATCGGCACCTTCGACAAGAGGATCGGCGCTCCCGGCCTGTTCGATATTGCCAGCGGCCACGGCAGCATCGTCGCGGCCCGTCGTTTCGGGGACGCCGAAATCGTCGCCGGCCTGGCCCGCCGCAAGCAGGGCAACTATTTCACCGGCAGGCACGGCCCTGATACCATCCTGGAGGAGACCACCGAAGGCTCCTTCCAGGAACACCAGATCACCGCCGTCAAGCGCGACAGCGAGATCGTCAACAGCCAGCGCGAGGTCCTGTCCGCCTATGTCAAGGGCAAGGCCAGCTTCGACGGCGGCCACAGCGTCGAGGCCAGCTACGTCTACTATGACAGCGATTTCGGCGAGGTGATGCCCTCGCAGGTGTCGCGCTTCGGCTGGGACTTTGTCGGCCAGCAGGAGCCGAACCAGGTGACGGCGCACAGGCTGATCGCCAAATATGGCTACAAGCCCGACGACAGCGACCTGATCGACCTGCGCTTCAATGTGTGGGGCACCTTGCTGGATCAGAAGACGCGCTCGGCGACGCCCGTCATCTGGGACCCGAACACCCTGCCGATCAACAGCCGCTCGATCGTTCCCATCGACACCTACATGGTGGGGTCGGAAATCTCCAATACCTCCTCCTTCCATTCCGATTACGGCGACCTGACCCTGAACTACGGCGCCTCCTACCTGCTGGAGGACACCAAGCCGCTGGACGAAGGCAACTGGTATCTGCCGCAGAACGGCCGCCGGCACGAAGGAAGCGCATTCGCCCGCTTCGATTATGCGCCCCTGGACTGGCTGAGCTTTAATGGCGGCCTACGATACACCGCCTACAAGACCAAGGACCGGGTTTCCTACCGCAACTACCCGCAATACGAGCAGTATTTCCTGGATGAATACGGCATTTCGCGCAATGCGCTCGACGGTTCGGGCTGGTCGCCGCATCTCGGCGTCGTGCTGACGCCGGTGGATAGCGTGCAGCTCTTCGCCAACTACACCACCGGCTATCGCGGGCCGAGCCTGACGGAAGCCAATTTCAAGTATGACTTCTTCCCCAACCCCTACCTGAAGGCGGAGCGCTCGCAGAACTGGGAGCTGGGGGCCAATGTGCTGAAGGACGATGTGTTCGTGCCCGGCGACAAGCTGCGGCTCAAGGTCGCCTATTTCGACAACACGATTAAGGACTACATCGCCCGCGGCACCTTCACCAAAGCCAGCTATCCGTGGCTGGGAATGCTCATTCCCTACAATATGGGCGCCGCCAAATTCGCCGGCACGGAGGCATCGGCCTCCTACGACGCCGGCTCCTGGTTCGTCGAGGCGAACGGCATCCGCTACAGCAGGATCGCGTTTTGCGACGGCGTGGCCGGCTATGGCGCCGGATTGCCGGTCGCGGGCTGCGTGAACCATTCCCTGCCGGAGGACTATTCCACCAACTACATCCCGCCGGAATACACGCTCTCCGGGACGCTGGGCGTGCGGCTGTTCGACGAGCGGCTGACGATCGGCGCGCGCGTCTCGAAGGTCGGCAAGCGGGCGATCAGCGCGCCCAGCAGCCTCGACGGCGGCCTGATCATGCCCAAGAAGCTGTGGGCCCCCTATACCGTGGTCGACGCCTTCGCCAGCTACAAGGTCAACGACAGCGTGACGGTTTCCTTCTCGGGCGAGAATCTGACAAACCGGTTCTATATGGACGCAATGAGCCTTGCAGCCGTGCCCGCGCCGGGGCGGACCTTCAGGGCAAGTGTGACGACCAACTTCTGAAATGCCGCCTTGGGAGCGGTTCGTGACTATGCCCCGGGGGCAGGAAAGGACATGATGACTGTGGAAGTGCTGGACGCCGGTATCACGGCAGATGAGGCGAGCCGCGCGAAGCGGCTGAAGGCGGCGACGCGCGAGACGCATCAACGCATCGACCAGGCGATCATGGCCGGCGAGCCGTTTGCCGGCCGCGAACGCTACGGGCTGTTCGTGGCGGTCCAGCATGCCTTCCACCGGGAAATCGATGCCCTCTATGACGACGCCGGGCTCGACCGGATGCTGCCGGATTTGCAGGGGCGGCGCCGGCTTTCCCAGATCGAGCAGGATCTTTCCGATCTCGGCATCAATGTGCCGGCCTATGACGGCCAGCCGGCCTTCGCCGCCGGAGCTGCGGTGGACGTGGCCACCGCGCTCGGTTGGCTTTATGTGGCGGAAGGCTCGAACCTCGGGGCCGCCTTCCTGCTCAAGGACGCGCAGAAACTCGGCCTGTCGGAAGAGTTCGGCGCCCGTCATCTGGCCGGCGCCCCGGAAGGGCGCGGCCTGCACTGGCGCACCTTCACCGCCGCCCTCGATGCCGTCGAGCTGTCGCCGGCGGAGGAAGCGCGGGTCATCGCCGGCGCTGAGAAGGCCTTCGGCCATGTCCACGCACAGGTAAGCCGGGTCTTCGGCTGAACGGCGCGTTACCCGAAAAGCGCTTCCCGCATCCGCCCGAGCAGGCCCTTGTGCCGTTCCGGCGGCGGCTGGCTGCAGGCGAAGCGGGCGATCTGCGCCAGGATCAGGGGATCGATCCTCGTGCCCTCGCCCAGCCGTAACCCGCGCTGCCGTTCGCAGAATGCAAAGGCGGATCGCCTGTCGAGGACAATCTGGGCGGGGCGATAGCCGGGCGCGACCATGATGCCGGCATAGGGCCAGGTCCACGACGTTCCCGGCCCCCATCGTTCCAGTGCGGTCCTCAATTTGTCGGAGCCGGGCAGGTCCTCGAACAGAACCATATTGAGGGGGCCGGACCCCACGCCGGCGTTCGTCGATTCGACGACCTCGTCCCTGATGCCGTTCCACTGGTGAAGGAATATCGCCGAAGACAGGAACACGGCGATCAATGAGGACGCGGCGAGGAAGCGGGAAGACCTTTCGGATCGTTGCCTGTCGACAGGTCTCCACAGTACGGATGCGTCTCGTCGCTTTTCCATCTGCCCCAGAAGGAAGACTATTCCGAGAGCCAGGTTTGCGAATGCCGCGACGGTTCTCGCGGAATCGTAGCGCCCATTGGAAAAGTTGAACCCGGCATAGATGAAAATGCAAAATATGAGGATGGCCGAAGACAGGAACGTTGCGATCCTGACTCTGGCCGAACCTATCCTCGCGCTGAAATAGCCGGCCCCCATAAGGAGAATGACAAGCCAAAGCGTCGGATTGTTGAGAACCCTTCTTGGGTCCAAGACATAGATGATGTTTCCATCTCCGCCCGAGCTGAACCCGGACAGCTTCAGGTAAGCCCAGACGCAGATCAAAGATACTATGTATATAATGTGAATTATATTTTTTCTATTTATGAAATAGAAATACGATACGAAAATGAGAGAAAATAATATTATAGATAGCTCATGCGTGAATAATAAAAGCGTTTCCGACATATAAAAATAAATCAGGTTTGATTTGTCCTGAATCAGCAGGAAAAGACAGATCCAGAAGAATCCCGGAGACAGCATCATCTCGGAGGGGAAGCCATATCCCAGCGCAGGGCCGAGAACGTAGCCAAGCAGCGGAAAGAGCAGGAGGTTCCTCTGATTTTTTCCGGCGAATTTATAGACGGCTATGAGTTGGAGCAGGATGACCAGGCTGAAAACGAAGGAATAGAGGCGAACAAGCAGAATTCCCTGCATGTGGAAGAGCTTGTTGGCGAGCCAGACCGGGGCGGCGGTGAACAGGAAGGCGGTGGCGCGCGCCGGGAAACGGTGCCAGTGCAAGGTCCATGGCTGGTCAGCGGCGATGACGAAGGAAAAATAGGACCCGTCCGCGAACAGCATGACCAGAAATGCCGCGCCAAGCACCGCCAAAACGGCCTGCATGGCGATCGCAAGCCGGAAATGAGGGCCGTAGTCATACTGGCTCGTGGCCAGAAGACCGGAATATGATTTCAGCCCGTCGATCCATGAAACCATGATGGTTCCACGGTCCTTGCTTGCGGGGCGTCTTGAGTTGATAAAGATCATAGCGACATCTTCTTGAATGCCGTTTCCGGTATGGACCCGATAAGGAACATGATCGGCCGCCACACGCGCCGCACATAGATGACGTTCCTGCGCTTCTCGACGGCCCGGTAGATGGCCTCGCCAAGCTCGCGCGGCTCGGCGGTCAGCGCCGCGGGAAGCTTCATGCCGGCCGTCATCCGGGTTCTGACGAAGCCGGGCTTGACCGTCAGCACATGCACACCCTTGCCGGCGAGCCGGTTGCGCAGGCCGGAAAGGAAGGCGGAAAGCCCCGCCTTGGCGGCGCCGTAGACATAGTTCGACGCGCGGCCGCGATCGCCCGCCACCGAGGATATGCCGATGATCGCGCCCCGGCCGCGCGCCTCGAAGCGATCGGCGATGAGGCCGAGCAGGAGGCCGGGGCCTTCGAAGTTGGAGCGCATGATCAGCGAGGCATGGGCGGGGTCGCGCTCGGCCTGTCCCTGGTTGCCGAGCAGGCCCACGGCGCACAGCACCGCATCCGGCAGGGAAGGCAGGCGGTCGAGGAACGGCACGAAGCTTTCGGTATCGAGTATGTCGAGTGCTGCGGCCGCGACCCTGCTGCCCGGCACGCGCAGTTCGAGATTGGCCGCCTCGGCCGCGATGTCGTCCGGATCGCGGCCGCTGATGATGACGGTCCAGCCGTTGCGGGCAAAGGTGAGCGCGGTCTCCTTCGCGATATCGGAGGTGCCGCCGATGACCAGCAGGGACCTTTTCTGTGTCGCCATGATCGGTTCCCTTCCAGTGTCGGGGTGTCAGAGAAGAAGCCGCTCCGACTGCAATGAGGAAAAATGGCGGGCGGCGCCCGAGATGCTGCGCATTTCACGAAAGGCGCCGACGCGCGGGTCGGCCCTTTCGAGGGTCGCGGCATTCATGCGGGCATCCTTGGCCAGATAGAAGCGTCCGCCATGGGCGAGGGTGATGGCATCCAGCCGTTCCATCAGCGCCAGGCTGGCGGCGCCTACGGGGAAGTCGAGCGCCAGCGTGTAGCCTTCCATCGGGAAGGAGAAGCGGCTTTCCTGGGCACCCATGCGTTTCAACACGGCAAGGAACGAGCCCTGGCGGGCGCTCGAAATGGCCGCCAGCAATTCGCTCAGGCCCTTCAGCGACGTGGCGAGGGGCAGCACGCACTGGAACTGCGCGAAGCCCCGTCGTCCGTAGATGCGGTTCCAGTCGAGGATCGTGTCCAGCGGATAGAAATAGCTGTCCCAGTCGACGAGGCTCGAACCGGCGTGTCGCCGGCCTTTTGCGTAGTAATATGCGTTGAAGGCGCGGATCGAGAAGCGGTTGAGCGCAAGGCGGGGCGCATCCAGCGGCACGCGGCGCCTGCGCCGGGGCGCCATGACGTAGGGGGCGGGTTTGGCGCTGCCGTCGAGTTCCGCGCGGACGGCATGTTCCCCCAGCATGACGATGGACCGGCCAAGCGCGTTGCCTTGCGCGAAGCAGTCGATCCAGGCCACCGAATAGGTCCAGCTACGGGACCGTTCGAAGATTTCGATGGCGTCCGCCAGGCAGCAGGCGGGAATGGTCTGTTGCCTTACCCATCCGCTTTCGACCGGCATCAGCCGGATGGCCGCGCGCAGGATGATGCCGGTGAGCCCCATGCCGCCGACGGTGAAGGCGAAGAGGTCCGGGTTTTCGCCGCGCGAGCAGCGCAGCACGCTGCCGTCCGCGACCATGAGGTCAATCCACTCCACGAAGGCGCCGAACGAACCGTGCTTGTGGTGGTTCTTGCCATGCACGTCGGCCGCGATCATGCCGCCCACCGAGACGAATTTGGTACCGGGCGTCACGGGCGGGAACCAGCCGCGCGGCAGAAAGGCCTCGATGATATCGCCGAGAATGACGCCGGCCTCCACGGTGAGCGTCCCGGTTTGCGGCTCGAAAGCCAGCATCCGGTCGAAGCCGGTCATGTCGATGGTGCGGGCGGGGTTGAGGGCGCTGTCGCCATAGGCGCGGCCGTTGCCGCGGGCGATGCTGCGGCCGGAGGTGACGAGCCTGCGCAGGCTTTCTTCGTCATGCGGAAAGCCGATCCGGCACTCGACCCGCGGAAAACGCCCCCAGCCGCAAATCTCCATTGCTCACGCCTCCGCTTTCCGGAGGGTGAACACGAACCTGCGGTCGAGATTGTACTTGATGACATAGCCGACCGTCAGGCCGATGACGGCGCCCGCTTCCCGCGCCACATCCGTTCCCCAGGCGAGCCAGAAGGCCGTCTCGGTGCCCCAGAAGACCATGGTCGTGACGATGCCCATGACCGTGTAGAGGCCGAACTTCCGACCGTGGGTGGCGAGGCCGGTGGAGGTGTCGAAGAAGATCCATCTCTTGTCGAGCATGTATTTCGTCAGCAGCCCCGTCGCCGTGCCGGCGAAGACGGCGAGCGCGAAGCCCATGCCGCTGGCCGTCCCGGAGGCTGCCAGCACCAGGCGCTGCGTCGCGAGGTTCACGATGGTCGCAATCGCCGCGAAGAGGCTGTAGCGGATGACGAGCTGCAGCATGGGTCACACGACCCCGGCGGTGATGACCAGACATACGATCACCCCGCAATAGCGGCTGACGGGGTCCTTCATGGCGAACACGATGGGATCGTCGTCCATCCAGCCGCGATGCGCGGTCATGACCATGCGGCTGATCCAGTAGAGCAGGATGGGGCAGATGCCCCACAGATAGACCGGGTGCGCGTAGAGCTGCCGGACCGTCGGCGAATCGAGATACAGCGCCAGCACGAGGTCCGCGACATAGCCGGAGCTGACGGCCATCATCGACACGATCAGGCGGTCGTCGCACTCATAGCCGCGCCCGGCCACCTTGGTATGCCCGGAATGAGCGGTGTCGACCAGTTCCCCCTGTCGTTTGACCGCCGCGAGCGAGAAGAAAAAGAAGATCGAAAACGCCAGCAGCCATTCCGAGATCGGCAGGCCGGCTGCCGTGCCGCCGGCGAAGATGCGCAGCGTATAGAGCCCGGCAAGCGTGCAGATATCGATGATGAGCTTGCGCTTCAGGCTGAGCGAATAGGCCAGGGTGAGCAGGTAGTAGAGCGCCATGACCCCGAAGAAGGCCAGGCTCTGGACAAGCAGGCCGAACAGGCACCCGCCTAGCAGCAGGGCAGGCACCATCCATGTCCCGTGCTCGATCGGCAGCGCGCCGGAGGCCAGTGGCCGCTTGCACTTGCGCGGGTGGATGCGGTCGGCGGACAGGTCCAGCAGGTCGTTCAGCACATAGACGCTCGAAGCGACCAGGCTGAAACAGATGAAGGCGGCGACGCCGTTGAACCACATCGACGGCGAGGTCTCGTGGGAGGCGATCAACGGCAGGAAGACGAGCACGTTCTTCGCCCATTGATGGGGCCGAAGGGCCTTGATGTAGGGGCCGATGTCCTTCCGGGTGCCCGGCAGGTGGACCACCTCCCCGCCGAGGGAATGCACCTGGTTCCGTTCCATCGGCGACAGCCCCACCGTGATGGCCTTGCGGGCCGAATTCCAGACCGGGAGATCGGCGTGGGCATCGCCGATATAGTCGTAGGCGCCCGCTCCGTAGCGCTGCACGAGAAAGCCGGCCTTGCGGTTTCCCTTGAGGTTGTGCGTCCCGTCCGAGCCATGGGCTTCGTCGAAGAGCCCCAGATGGTCGGCAATGGCCTTGGCGACGTGCTGGTCCGTGGCGGTCACCAGGGCCGCTTTCCCACCCTGCGCCCGCCAGTCCCGGATGTAGTCCAGAACCTCGGAATTATAGGCGAGCCGGGCGGGGTCGACCGTCACGCATCGCGACAGATGCGCCTTGAACTGCGCCCTGCCGAGCAGCAGCAGGACGAGCGCCTGCAAGAAGCCCCAGATGTTTCTGGAGGCATATTCCCAGGCGGCCTCATGCAGGATGTTGCCGTCGATCAATGTCCTGTCGAGATCCACGGCAAGAATTGGAAGCCTGTCCATTCATGCACCCCGTCCCAGATGCAGTACGCAACGATTGCTGGAGATGCTTTCGTTTCGTATTGCGTGCCGGCCATGCACCTCCGCTCTTGCGGGCGATTGGCATCTGGTCTGACGATTGGCGAATATAGGCCTTTCCCGTCGCGATTATCATCTCGGGATCGTCGCTGCGGGCTCCGCATTGCGTTGAATTCCGAAGAGGGTTCTACCTCTTGGGTTCAGGCCCGATTAATGCGGAAGCGGTACGGGTTCAGTTGCCCTCGGCGGCCTCATCGAGCAAATGGCGGGCCCAGCGGCCGGCGGCCCAGGCTGCCGGAACGCCGAGCGGACCGGAAAGCAGCAGGCTCTGGACGGGCGAAAGCGCGGCGAAGCCGAACTTCTGAAACATCAACCCGAGCATGAACAGGTTGATGGCCACGGCCGCCGCCGCGAAAACATAGAGCAGCAGCGCCAGCTTCCAGACCGGCCAGCCATCGTGCATCGTTCGATCCTTTTTGTTCATGCCCGATAGTGCCTCCGTCAAAACGCCGCAGCCTTGACTTTGGTTAAGGCCGGTCGCGACGGGGAGGGGCATCCGTGGGGTGTTCGTCAACAGCTCCGGGAGCCCCTCGCCATGCGCGAAGTCCTGACGAAGAGCATGGCCCGCAACATCTTCTATGGCGGGTCACTGTTCTTCATTCTCATATTCGCTGCGCTCTTCGTGCATAGCCACATCTATATCGTGAACACGTCCACCGATCGCGCCGGCCTGACCGACAGCGTCGCGGCCGGCAAGCACCTGTGGGAAAAGCACGGCTGCGTCAATTGCCACACCATCCTCGGCGAGGGCGCCTATTTCGCTCCCGAGGTCGGCAACGTCATGACCCGCTGGGGCGTCCAGGACGACCCGGACGGCGCCTTCGAGGTGCTGAAGGGGTGGATGGAGTCCCAGCCCTCGGGGGCCGAGGGGCGTCGTCAGATGCCGCAATTCCACCTGACGGATCAGGAGATCCGCGAACTGTCCGACTTCCTGCTGTGGACCAACAAGATCCGTACCCAGGACTGGCCGCCAAACGAAGCCGGCTGAGGAGCATGTCATGAAATATCAATCTCAACGGATCGCGCTGGCCTATATCTATGTGGCGCTCGCGCTCTTCGCCGTACAGGTCTCGGCGGGGCTTGTGCTCGGCTACATCTACGTCCAGCCGAACTTCCTGTCGGAACTCCTGCCCTTCAACATCGTGCGCATGGTGCATTCCAATGCGCTGGTGGTGTGGCTGCTGCTCGGCTTCTTCGGCGCGGCCTATTTCCTGATCCCCGAAGAGGCAGAGCGGGAAATCCACTCGCCGGCGCTCGCCTACCTGCAACTCGCCATCCTTGCCGTGGGCACGCTGGGCGCGGTGGCGACCTATCTCTTCAACTTTTTCGAAGGAAATTTCCTGCTCGGCAAGCAGGGCCGCGAGTTCCTCGAGCAGCCGCTCTGGGTCAAGGTCGGCATCGTCGTGGCGGCCCTGATCTTCCTCTACAACGTCTCGATGACCGTGCTGAAGGGGCGGAAGACCGCCATCTCCTCCATCCTTCTCATCGGGCTGTGGGGTCTGGCGCTCCTGTTCCTCTTCGCCTTCTACAATCCGCCGAACCTCGCGCTCGACAAGCAGTACTGGTGGAACGTCATCCATCTGTGGGTGGAGGGCGTGTGGGAACTGATCATGGCGTCCATCCTCGGCTTCCTGATGTTGAAGCTGACCGGCGTTGACCGCGAGGTGGTAGAGAAATGGCTCTATGTCATCGTCGCGACCGCCCTGTTCTCCGGCATCCTCGGCACAGGCCACCACTATTACTGGATCGGCATGCCGGCTTACTGGCAGTGGATCGGCTCGATCTTCTCGTCCTTCGAGGTGGTGCCCTTCTTCGCCATGATGGCCTTCGCCTTCGTCATGGTCTGGAAGGGCCGGCGCGATCATCCGAACAAGGCGGCGCTGTTGTGGAGCCTCGGCTGCTCGGTCCTGGCCTTCTTCGGCGCCGGCGTGTGGGGTTTCCTGCACACGCTGCACGGCGTCAACTACTACACCCACGGCACGCAGGTGACGGCGGCGCACGGGCATCTGGCCTTCTACGGCGCCTATGTCTGCCTCAACCTGGCACTCTTCACCTATGCGCTGCCGCAGCTTCGCAACCGCGATCCCTACAACCAGGTGCTGAACATGGGGTCGTTCTGGCTGATGTCGGGCGGCATGGTGTTCATGACCTTCGCGCTGACCTTCGCCGGAACGGTGCAGACCCATCTCCAGCGCGTCATGGGCATGAACTTCATGGAGGTTCAGGAGCAACTGGCCCTGTTCTACTGGATGCGCTTCGGCTCCGGCGTGGCGGTGGTCTTGGGTGCGCTCATCTTTATCTTCTCCTCGCTCTTCCCGCGCAGCGAGATGATCGAGCCCGGCCCCGTGGTCAAGCACGCGGCGGAGTAGGGAAAAATGGACCAGCTCGTAAATCCCGAAAACGGGACCGTGCCCTTCTACCTTCCGCAGGGCGATGAATGCGACGTGTTCGCCGCCGCCCATCGCTCCTGCCTGCCCCTTCTGCTGAAGGGGCCGACGGGCTGCGGAAAGACGCGCTTCGTCGCCCATATGGCGGCGAAGCTCGGGCGGCCGCTCTATACGGTCGCCTGCCATGACGATCTTTCGGCCGCCGACCTGATCGGCCGGTATCTGCTCAAGGGCGGGGAGACGGTGTGGGTCGACGGCCCGCTCACCCGCGCCGTGCGCGAGGGCGCGATCTGCTACCTCGACGAGGTGGTCGAGGCCCGCAAGGACGTCGCCGTCGTGCTGCACCCGCTGACCGACGACCGGCGCATCTTGCCCATTGACCGCACCGGGGAGGAGTTGCAGGCCGGCCCCGGTTTCATGCTGGTCGCCTCCTACAACCCCGGCTACCAGAACATCCTCAAGACGCTGAAGCCTTCGACGCGGCAGCGTTTCCTCTCGGTCGAGTTCGGTTTCCCGAAGCCGGAGCACGAGGTGCCGGTTGTGGTCGCCGAAAGCGGGCTGGCGGAAGACCGGGTGAAGCTCTTGGTGCGCATCGCCGGCAAGCTGCGCGCCCTGAAGGGGCAGGACCTGGAGGAGGGCGTTTCCACCCGCCTGGTCGTCTATTGCGCCACGCTGATCGCGCAGGGCATGTCCTTCGACCGCGCGGTGCAGGTGGCGATGATCGAGCCGCTCACCGACGATGCCGAGGTCAAGCGCGGCCTGGCCGATCTGGTCACGGCGGTGGCAGGCTGAGGCATGGGGCATATCGAGATCATCCCGTGGGAGCCGGAGGAGACGGTCGGCAAGCTCTGGCATGGGCTTGCCAGCCGTTTCGACCCGCCGCCGAGTTTTCCCGAAGCCGGGGTGACGCTGGAGGCGATGCGCCCGCGCATCGGGGTGATGTTCCGTGGGCTGGGGGGCGATCCGGCGGTCGAGGTCAAGGCCGTGGCGGAGGAGGAAAGCCGGCATAGGCGCTCGTTCCGCCGCCGTCTCGCCACGCCTGCGGAGCGCGTGGCGCGCGCCAGCTTCGACGGCGAGGCCCTGCGCCTGCCGGTCGAACTGGCGGTCTTTCCCGAGCGTGCCGACAATGAGGCACTCTATCTGTGGCTGGCGGCCTCGTCGGCCTGTGTTGCGGCGGCGCCGGACGAGGACGATCTCTTCCGCGCCGATCTCGCCGCCATCGTGGCGGCACAAGCCATGACCCGCGCCACGCTGGCCGCAGCGCCGGGCCTGCGCCCGCTCTGG
>WPCJ01256164.1_pt1 | contig 13450 bp, 9 predicted proteins | sample 5399831 | NCBI WGS metagenome assembly WPCJ01 (sample SAMN12869470, study PRJNA574797) | sludge metagenome | isolation source: wastewater treatment of pH10 | place: China:Beijing | collected 2019-05-20 | reverse complement strand
CGGGTACTCGGCGGGCTTCTGCTGCCGGCGGTCATCCTCCTCGTGTGGCAACTTGCGACGACGTCCGGTCTCGTCGAGTCCTATCGTCTGCCGACGCCCGCCTCGGTCTATCAGGCGGGTGTCGAGCTGGCCGAGAGCGGGCAGCTCTGGACGCACATCGCGATCTCGGTGCAGCGCGTCCTCCTCGGGTTCGCGATCGGATCGGTGATCGGGCTCGCCGCGGCGGGCATCGTGGGGCTGTCCCGCTGGGGCGATGTGCTCCTCAGCCCGACACTCGCTGCGGCCCGGGCGGTGCCGTCGCTCGCCTGGGTGCCGCTTCTCATCCTGTGGATGCAGATCGGCGAGGAGTCGAAAGTCACACTGATCGCGATCGGCGCGTTCTTCCCGGTCTACACGACGGTGGCCTCGGCTCTCCGGCACGTCGACCCGCATCTGGTGGAAGCCGGACGCTCGTTCAGCCTGCGCGGATGGTCTCTGTTCCGCACGGTGCAGCTTCCCGCCGTCGTCCCCTCGGTCGTGTCCGGCCTTCGTCTCGCGCTCGCGCAGGCGTGGCTGTTCCTCGTCGCTGCGGAGCTGATCGCCTCATCCATGGGCCTCGGCTTCTTGCTGACCGACTCGCAGAGCACGGGGCGCATCGACCGCATCCTCCTCTCCATCGTGCTGCTCGCACTGCTCGGAACGCTGACCAGTGGCATCCTCGCGCTGCTGGAGAAGTACCTGCTCCGCCGATGGGTGTGAGCGTGACCGAGGCACGGCTGCAGGAGTCGCGGGTGTACGCGGCGGCTTCCGGGTTCGGCGACGCGAACGTCACCGAGGAAGCATATGCACGGGGCGCGGCGGATCCGATCGCGTTCTGGGAAGAGGCAGCGCGTCGGCTCGACTGGTCTGTCCCGTGGGAGACGGCGCACGAGTGGGATCCGCCGGTCGGGGACGCCGTCCCTGCCGCGCGCTGGTTCGTCGGCGGGCGTCTCAATGTCGCCGTCAACTGTGTCGATCGGCATGTCGACGCCGGACGGGGTGACAAGGTCGCACTGCACTTCGAAGGCGAACCCGGCGATCGCCGCGCCGTCACCTACGCCGAGCTGCAGGAGCGTGTCGCCCGCGCGGCAAACGCCTTGCTCGCACTCGGCATCCGACCGGGTGACCGCGTGGTGATCTACCTCCCCGTGCTCGTGGAGACGATCGTCATCACGCTCGCGTGTGCTCGGGTGGGCGCCGTCCATTCTCTCGTCTTCGGTGGGTTCTCTGCGGATGCGGTGCGGTTCCGGCTCTCGGACACCGGGGCGAAGCTCCTCGTCACGAGCGACGGTCAGTACCGACGCGGCGTCGCCACGGAGGTCAAGTCCACGGCCGATGTCGCCGCCGCCGATCTTCCCGAGCTCGAGCACGTTCTCGTGCTCCGCCGCACGGGCCAGGACGTGCCGTGGACCTCCGGTCGTGATGTGTGGTGGCACGACGTCGTCGACTCGGCCTCCCCGGTGCATGAGGCGGACTCGTTCGACGCCGAGCATCCGCTCTTCATCATCTACACCTCCGGCACCACCGGAAAGCCCAAGGGGCTCGTGCATACCTCCGGCGGATACCTCGCCCAGGCGAGTTGGGCGCATTGGGCGCACTTCGATGCCAAACCCGATGACGTGCACTGGTGCACCGCCGACCTCGCGTGGGTCACCGCGCACACCTACGAGATCTACGGCCCGCTCTCCAACGGACTCACACAGGTGATCTACGAGGGGACGCCGGACACCCCGCATCGCGAACGCCACCTCGAGATCATCGAGCGCTACGGGGTGTCCGTCTACTACACGGCGCCAACGCTGATCCGCACTTTCATGACGTGGTTCGGTGCCGAGCTTCCCGCCGGTCACGACCTGTCGACCCTTCGGCTCCTCGGCACGGTCGGCGAGGCGATCAACCCCGAAGCGTGGGTCTGGTTCCGTCGCAACTTCGGTCGCGACGAACTGCCGGTGATCGACACGTGGTGGCAGTCCGAGACCGGTGCCGCGATGATCGCTCCGCTCCCGGGGATCACGAGCCTCAAACCGGGGTCGGCGTCGGTGCCGCTTCCGGGGATCGATGTCGCGGTGGTCGATGCGGACGGACGCGAGGTACCGCCCGGCCGTTCCGGGACACTCGTCGTCCGACGTCCCTGGCCGGGGATGGCCCGCACCGTGTGGGGAGATCCGCAGCGCTATCGGGACGCGTACTGGTCCACGTTCGCCGGACTCGGTGAGTTCGGCGGTTTCTACGTCGCCGGCGATGGCGCGACGCGGGATGCCGACGGGTACATCTGGATCCTCGGTCGTCTCGATGACGTCGTGAACGTCTCCGGTCATCGGCTTTCCACGATCGAGATCGAATCGGCGCTCGTCGCTCACGACACGGTCGGAGAGGCCGGGGCTGCCGGAGTCTCCGACCCGGTCACGGGGCAGGCCGTGGCGGTCTTCGTGACCCCGTCCGGGCGTGCAGACGTGAGCCCGTCCGATCTGCGCACCCAGGTCGCTCAGGCAATCGGCCCCGTCGCGAAGCCGAAGCACATCGTCGTCGTCCCCGATCTGCCGAAGACGCGTTCGGGCAAGATCATGCGCCGACTCCTGGCACAGTTGTGGGAGGCCGAGCAGGACCGCCGCGCGGGGCGCGAGCCGCTTCCGCTCGGCGACACCACTTCGCTGCAGAACCCTTGGGCCGTCGACGACATCGCCGACGCGCTCACCGACGCCGAACTGAGGACAGCATGACGGAAGAACACCGTTTCGGATTCCGCACCCGAGCCCTGCATGCCGGGGGAACCCCCGACGCGTCGACCGGCGCGAGGGCGGTGCCGATCTATCAGACGACGTCCTTCGTCTTCGATGACGCCGCGGATGCGGGCAATCTCTTCGCCCTGCAGAAGTACGGCAACATCTACTCCCGCATCGGCAACCCGACCGTCGCGGCACTCGAGGAGCGTCTGGCCTCGCTCGAAGGCGGCATCGGAGCGGTGGCGACCGCGTCCGGCATGAGCGCGGAGTTCATCACCTTCGCTGCGCTCGTCGGTGCCGGCGACCACGTCGTCGCTGCAGCCCAGCTCTACGGCGGGACGGTGACGCAACTGGACGTGACCCTGCGGCGGTTCGGCGTCGAGACCACGTTCGTCGCCTCGACCAACCCCGCTGACTTCGCTGCGGCGATCCGTCCGGAGACCAAGGTCGTCTACGTCGAGATGATCGGCAATCCGTCGGGCGAGATCGCCGATATCGAGGGGCTCTCCGCCGTCGCGCACGAGGCGGGGGTGCCGCTCGTCGTGGATGCGACGCTCGCCACGCCGTACCTCGCACGCCCGCTGGAACACGGCGCAGACATCGTGATCCACTCCGTCACGAAGTTCCTCGGCGGTCACGGTACGACTCTCGGCGGTGTCGTGATCGAGAAGGGCACGTTCGACTGGGGAAACGGCAAGTTCCCGCAGATGACCGAGCCCGTCGAGTCGTACGGCGGCATCAAGTGGTGGGACAACTTCGGCGAGTACGGCTTCCTCACCAAGCTCCGCTCCGAACAGCTCCGCGACATCGGCCCGGCGCTCAGCCCGCAGGCGGCGTTCAATCTGCTGCAGGGGATCGAGACGCTGCCGCAGCGGATCGATGCGCACCTCGCGAACGCACGGGTCGTCGCGAACTGGCTCGCCACCGATCCCCGGGTCGCGTACGTCACCTGGGCAGGACTCGAGGGACACCCGCACCACGAGCGTGCGGCGAAGTACCTGCCTCTCGGACCGGGTTCCGTCTTCGCGTTCGGCGTCGCAGCGGACGACGGCCGGAGCGCGGGGGAGAGCGTGATCGAGAATCTGCAGCTCGCCTCTCATCTTGCGAACATCGGGGATGCCCGCACGCTGGTCATCCATCCCGCGTCGACCACGCACCGCCAGCTCACCGAGGAGCAGCTCGCCGGCGCCGGCGTGCGCCCCGACCTGATCCGGATCTCGGTGGGCCTGGAAGACCCCGAGGACATCATCTGGGACCTCGACCAGGCACTCACGATCGCGACGGGAGCGAACAGATGACCGCGACGCAGACCACCGGCGGCGAGGCGTGCAGCCTGCCGTCGACGACGGAGGCCGTTTCCTGCGCACTCCCCGGCACCGCGGCCGCACATCCGGAGCGGAGCTGGCGGGGACCGAATCAGCAGGAGCGCTTCTCGCTGCTCCGGCGCGCGACGTCGATCGCGATCGTCGGAGCATCGAACAACCCTGCGCGCGCCTCCTTCTTCGTGGCGACGTATCTGCTCTCCAGCACGGCGTACGACGTGTATCTCGTCAACCCGCGCGAGAAGGAGATCCTCGGGCAGCCCGTCCACGCATCGCTGAGCGATCTGCCCGTCGTCCCCGACATCATCGATGTGTTCCGCCGGCACGATGACCTCCCCGGCGTCGCGCAGGAGGCGATCGACATCGGCGCGCGGACGCTCTGGTTGCAACTGGGTTCCTGGAACGAGGAGGCGGCAGCGATCGCGGAGGGGGCGGGACTGTCGGTCGTGATGGATCGGTGCATCAAGATCGAGCACGCACGCTTCCACGGCGGGCTCCACCTCGCAGGTTTCGACACGGGCGTGATCAGCTCACGGCGGCAGCTGCTCGCACGCTGAACCGCAATCGGGCGAACCCTAGACTGGCGTCATGCCTCTCATCGCGCTCACCGGTGGTATCGCCTCCGGGAAGTCGACCATCGCCCGGCGTCTGGCGGAGCACGGCGCGATCGTCGTCGACGCCGATCAGATCGTGCGCGACGTGCAGGCTCCGGGCTCAGCGGTGCTCGATCGCATCGCGGAGACCTTCGGCCCCGAGATCATCGGCGAGGACGGCGCGCTCGATCGCACTGCCCTCGGTTCGAGGGTCTTCGGAGAGCCCGAGCTCCTCTCTCAGCTGAACGCGATCGTGCATCCCGCCGTCCGCGAGGAGTCTCAGCGTCGATTCGACGATGCCTTCGCCGGTGATCCGCACGCCGTCGTCGTGTACGACGTGCCTCTCCTGGTCGAGGCCCGAGTGGACGATCCGTGGGATCTCATCGTGGTCGCCCACGCGCCTTCGGCCGTCCGACGCCGTCGACTCGTCGAACTGCGAGGCTTGGACGAACGTGCGGCGCAGGACCGCATCGATGCCCAGGTGTCCGATGATCGGCGACTCGCCATCGCTGACGTCGTGATCGACACGTCGGATACCCTCGAGCGGACTCATGAGCAGACGGACGCTCTCTGGGAGCGGATCAGCGCGCAGTGACCTTCTCTGGTCACGCGCGTGGTTCACGTGAGTATCGGCGTCTCATCGTCGGCCTGTTCTTCGCGGGCATCGCGACCTTCGCGCAACTCTATTCCGCGCAGGGCGTGCTGCCGCAGATCTCATCCGACCTCTCGGTCAGCCCGGCGACGGCGGCCCTCAGCGTGTCGGCTGCCACCCTCGGCCTGGCGCTGGCCGTGGTCCCATGGTCGATGGTGGCGGACCGTATCGGTCGCGTACCTGCTATGGCCACAGGTGTGCTCACCGCGACCGCCGTCGGTCTCTCGGCGCCGCTGAGCAACGAGATCTTCGCTCTGCTCGCCCTGCGGTTCGTGGAGGGAGTGGCGTTGGGGGCGGTCCCGGCAGTCGCTCTCGCATATCTCAGTGAGGAGGTCGAGGCGGGCTATGCTACTGCCGCGGCCGGCAGCTACATCGCGGGCACCACAGTGGGGGGATTGCTCGGCCGGATCGGCGCGGGGATCGTCGGCGAAGTGGCCGGATGGCGGGCCGGGGTCCTGGCCGTCGCCGTGATGTGCGCGGTGGCCGCGGTGCTCTTCCTCTGGCTCACTCCCCGCGCCCGAGGATTCGTCCCCGGTCGACTGCGTACGGACCGGGGCCCGGGCATCCTCGAGAAGCTCCGTGATCCGTTGCGTTCACCGCGCCAGTGGGCGCTGTACGCGCAGGGGTTCCTGTTGATGGGAGCGTTCGTCGCGGTCTACAACTACCTCGGCTTCCACCTCGCGGCAGAGCCGTTCGACCTGCCGGCGTGGCTGGTGACGATGCTCTTCCTCGCCTACCTCGCGGGCACGGTGTCCTCGCCTTGGGCCGGCGTGCTCGCTTCGCGGATCGGACGCTTCCCCGTGCTGCTCGCCTCGATCGGCGTCATGGCTGTGGGGGCCGTGCTGCTGCTGGCGCAGGTCGCGGTGTTGGTGTTGTTGGGGCTCGTGCTCTTCACGGGCGGCTTCTTCGGAGCCCATGCCATCGCCTCGGGGTGGACACCGGTCGCGGCCACCCCCGGCAGCAGGGCCCAGGCGTCGTCCCTGTACTACTTCGCCTACTACGCCGGATCCAGCCTGTTCGGATGGACGCTCGGCCTCGTGTTCGTGGGCGCGAGCTGGGGATGGTTCGTGGCGGCCGTCATCGTGATGTGCGCGGTCGCGGCTCTCGCTGCCATCTCGGCACTTCGTGGCGCTCCGGGCGTTCACCGGTCTTCCTGATCCCCGCGTCTCTCTCCGTTCGAGGTCGAGTCCGCCGCTCACGGCCTCGATGTCGGAGGGGCGGCATACGCTGGAGTCATGCAACCCACGCGCAGCGTCCGCCCCTTCGAGGTCATCAGCGAGTACGCGCCGGCCGGAGACCAGCCGCAAGCGATCGCCGAGCTCGCGGCACGTATCAATGCGGGGGAGACCGACGTCGTGCTGCTCGGAGCGACGGGTACCGGAAAGTCGGCGACCACCGCGTGGCTCGTCGAGCAGGTGCAGCGTCCGACGCTCGTGCTGGCGCACAACAAGACCCTGGCCGCGCAGCTCGCGAACGAGTTCCGTGAGCTGATGCCGAACAACGCGGTCGAGTACTTCGTGTCCTACTACGATTACTACCAGCCCGAGGCCTATGTGCCGCAGACGGACACTTTCATCGAGAAGGACTCGTCGATCAACTCCGAAGTCGAGCGGCTCCGGCACTCGACGACGAACTCGCTGCTCAGCCGACGCGACGTCATCGTGGTCTCCACGGTCTCGTGCATCTACGGTCTCGGTGCGCCCGAAGAGTATCTCCGGGCGATGGTGGCGCTGCAGGTGGGAGAGCGCTACGACCGTGATGCACTCATCCGGCAGTTCATCGCCATGCAGTACAACCGCAACGACGTCGACTTCTCCCGCGGCAACTTCCGTGTCCGCGGCGACACGATCGAGATCATCCCCGTCTACGAAGAGCACGCCATCCGGATCGAGCTGTTCGGAGACGAGATCGAAGCGCTGTACTCACTTCACCCGCTCACGGGTGAAGTCATCGAGAAGCTCGACTCCGTGCCGATCTTCCCCGCTTCGCACTATGTGGCCGGGACCGATGTGATTCAGCGTTCGATCGGCACCATCGAGGCCGAGCTGGAAGAGCGTCTGGCGGAGTTCGAACGGCAGGGCAAGCTCCTCGAGGCGCAGCGCCTGCGCATGCGGACCACCTTCGACCTCGAGATGCTTCAGCAGCTGGGGTTCTGCTCGGGGATCGAGAACTACTCGAGGCACATGGACGGTCGCGAGCCGGGGGAGCCGCCGCACACGCTGCTCGACTTCTTCCCCGACGACTTCCTCATGGTGATCGATGAGTCGCATGTGACGGTGCCGCAGATCGGGGCGATGTACGAGGGAGATGCCTCCCGCAAGCGCACCCTCGTCGACCACGGGTTCCGACTCCCGAGCGCGATGGACAACCGTCCGCTGCGCTGGGACGAGTTCAAGAACAGGATCGGTCAGACCGTGTATCTGTCGGCCACCCCCGGCAAGTACGAGATGGGAATCGCGGACGGCGTCGTCGAGCAGATCATCCGTCCGACCGGGCTGGTGGATCCCCACATCGTGGTCAAGCCCTCGAAGGGGCAGATCGACGACCTGCTCGAAGAGATCCGCCTCCGTGTCGAGCGCGACGAACGCGTGCTCGTGACCACTCTGACGAAGAAGATGGCCGAGGAGCTCACCGACTTCCTCGGCGAGCACGGTGTGCGGGTGCGCTACCTGCACTCCGACGTCGACACGTTGCGTCGTGTGGAACTGCTCAGCGAGCTGCGGTCCGGGGTCTACGACGTGCTCGTGGGCATCAACCTGCTCCGAGAGGGTCTCGACCTTCCCGAGGTCTCGCTCGTGGCGATCCTCGACGCCGACAAGGAAGGCTTCCTCCGTTCGGGAACCTCATTGATCCAGACGATCGGGCGTGCCGCTCGTAACGTTTCGGGTGAGGTGCACATGTACGCCGACAAGATGACCGACTCGATGGCGAAGGCCATCGAGGAGACCGACCGTCGTCGCGAGAAGCAGATCGCGTACAACAAGGAGAACGGGATCGACCCACAGCCGCTTCGCAAGCGCATCGCGGACATCACCGAGGTGCTGGCACGCGAAGGTGCTGACACTGCAGAGATGCTGTCGGGTCGTGGTCGCGCGTCGGGCAAGGGCAAGTCGCCGACGCCGAGCCTTCGCCGGACCGGCATCGCCGCCGAAGGGGCCCAGCAGCTCGAGGCCACGATCCAGGATCTCTCGGATCAGATGCTCGCGGCCGCATCCGAGCTGAAGTTCGAGCTCGCGGGGCGACTGCGCGACGAGGTGCAGGACCTCAAGAAGGAGCTTCGCGCGATGGAGCGCGCGGGACACGCGTAAGCGAGGCGGGGATCGATGGATGCAGCAGGAGACGAACTCGCCGACCGGATCAGAGCACTGTTGAGCGCCGACGTCGAGATCGAGGAGCGGCGCATGTTCGGCACGCGGGCCTTCCTCGACGACGGCCACATTCTCTTGGGAGCGCGACCGGGCGGCGTCCTCCTGGTGCGGGTCGATGACGAGAGCGGGGCGACGCTGCTCACCCGACCGGGAGTCGCGCGCGCGGTGATGGGATCACGCACGATGAGCTCAGGCTGGCTCGACGTCGTGCCCGGTGTGATCGAAGACGACGACGAGCTGATGTTCTGGCTCGACGTCGCGCGGGAGTCGACAGGGTCAGCCGTGGCGGCGCCGGAGACGGACTGACATCAGGGGCAGTGCACGAGCGGTTTCGGCCCGGAACGGTCGATCGTGTGCAGCGTCATGGGTGCCCCGCAGAGCGGACATGCCCGTTCGGCTCGTTCCGCAGGGCTCGGCGGAGGAGTCTTCTCGTATGGACCGACCGAGGCGGGGCCCGCGAACCGGATCAGGTTCGTGTTTACCCAGGAGTAGACGCCCCCTGCCTCGCGGATGCGCGTACGGAGAGGTGGGCGGTCGGAATCCTTTGCCATGTTGGTTAGTGTACTAATGATTAGCGCGGATGTATAGTTTCCCCTGTGACGGCGACCGATGACCTGCTCAAGTTGGAGAACCAGCTGTGCTTCGCGCTGGTGACCGCGGCGCGCAATGTCGTCGCCCTCTACCGACCGATCCTGGAGCCGTTGGGTCTCACGCATCCGCAGTACCTCGTGATGCTCGCGCTCTGGGAGAGGGCCCCGCGCACGTTGAATGAGCTCGCGGTCGACCTCGCCCTCGAACCGGCCACGGCATCGCCTCTGGTCAAGCGGCTCGAAGCTGAGGGGCTTGTGGCCAGACAGCGCAGCACTGAGGACGAAAGGCGCCTCGAGATCACGCTGACGACGGCGGGGGCGGCCCTGCGCGAGAAAGCCGTCGACGTCCCTCGTCGAGTCATGGAGGCGGTGGGTATGGACGTCGACGAGATCGCGGCACTCAGGGACGGCCTCAGCCCGTTCGCAGGGCGGCGTCCCGAGCTCGGCTGACTCGTCAGCGCTTTCGCCTCGACCCGCGTCGGAGGCGGAAGAGATCGCGAGAGGCTCCAGCGGAGCCGATGTCGGTGGCCCCTCGTAGACTTGTCGGGTGCCCATCGTCCCCGTTGCTTCCTCAGGAAAACTCAGTGTCCGCGGTGCCCGCGTCCACAATCTCAAGAACGTCGACATCGACATCCCACGCGACTCCCTGGTCGTGTTCACCGGCCTGTCCGGGTCGGGGAAGTCCAGTCTCGCGTTCGACACGATCTTCGCCGAGGGGCAGCGTCGCTATGTCGAATCGCTGAGCGCCTATGCGCGCCAGTTCCTCGGTCAGGTCGACCGTCCAGACGTCGACTTCATCGAGGGGCTGAGCCCGGCGGTCTCGATCGACCAGAAGTCCACCAACCGCAACCCGCGGTCGACCGTCGGCACCATCACCGAGATCTACGACTACATGCGTCTCCTCTGGGCGCGCATCGGCGTCCCGCACTGTCCCGAGTGCGGTGAGCGGATCCAGCGTCAGACGGTGCAGCAGATCGCCGATCAGCTCATGGAGCTGCCCGAGCGCACCCGGTACCAGGTCGTCGCCCCGATCGTCTCGCAGAAGAAGGGCGAGTTCGTCGACCTGTTCCGCGAACTCGGTGCCAAGGGGTACTCCCGGGCGATCGTCGACGGGGAACTGATCCAGCTCGCTGAGCCGCCGACGCTCAAGAAGAGCTACAAGCACGACATCGCCGTGGTGGTCGACCGCCTCGTCGCTTCCGATGACATCCTCGGTCGCGTCACCGACTCCGTCGAGACCGCACTCGGGCTCGCCGGGGGAGTGGTGCAGATCAACTACGTCGACGGCGAGGGCGACGACGCGTGGCAGACGTTCTCCGAGAAGCTGGCATGTCCGAATGGGCACGCGCTCACTCTCACCGAGATCGAGCCCCGCACGTTCTCTTTCAACGCGCCGTTCGGTGCCTGCCCCGCGTGCTCCGGCCTCGGCACCCGGATGTCCGTCGACGTCGACCTGATGCTCGGCGACGAAGACCTCTCGATCCGTGAGGGCGTCATCATCCCGTGGACCACCCAGGGCAAGGGTCTGTTCCAGTACTACGAGCGCCTTCTCGAAGGGCTCTCGCGTGACCTCGACTTCTCGTTGGACACGCCCTGGCGCGAGCTCCACTCCGATGTGCAGGACGCCGTGCTGCGGGGGGAGAACTACAAGGTCACCGTCAAGTGGAAGAACCGTTACGGGCGTGAGATGCGCTACGCCTCCGGTTTCGAGGGCGTGGTGCCCTACATCGAGAGGCAGTACCTGCAGGCGGAGTCAGATAACCAGCGCAACCGGTGGGGCGAATACCTCCGCGAGGTGCCGTGCCCGGTCTGCGACGGCGACCGGCTCAAGCCCGAGGTGCTCGCCGTCCAGGTCCACGGCCACTCGATCGCAGAGGTCTCGCACCTGAGCCTCGCCGACGCCCGCGCGTTCATGGAGACGCTGACCCTCACCGACCGCGAGGCGAAGATCGCTGCGCAGGTTCTGCGTGAGATCCGGCTTCGTCTCGACTTCCTGCTGCAGGTCGGGCTCTCGTACCTCAATCTCAGCCGCTCGGCGGGGTCGCTCTCGGGTGGTGAGGCGCAGCGCATCCGGTTGGCCACGCAGATCGGTTCCGGCCTCACCGGCGTGCTTTACGTGCTCGACGAGCCCTCCATCGGACTCCACCAGCGTGACAACCGTCGCCTGATCGAGACCCTGCTCACGCTGCGCGATCTCGGCAACACGCTCATCGTTGTGGAACACGACGAGGAGACGATCGAAGCGGCAGACTGGGTCGTCGACATCGGACCCGGTGCCGGCGTCAACGGCGGCGAAGTCGTGCATTCGGGCCCCTACTCGGCTCTGCTCAACGACAGCGCGTCAATGACGGGGGAGTATCTCTCCGGCCGCCGCGAGATCCCGATGCCGACGAAGCGTCGCAAGATCGACAAGAAGCGGATGCTGAGTGTCGTCGGTGCGCGGGCGAACAACCTCCGCAACGTCACGGCCGACTTCCCGTTGGGCGTGCTGACCGCGGTCACCGGCGTGAGCGGTTCCGGAAAGTCGTCGCTCGTCAACGACATCCTCTACCAGGTGCTCGCTTCTCGGTTGAACGGTGCCCGCACGGTTCCGGGAAAGCACACGCGCGTGACGGGACTCGACAACCTCGACAAGGTCGTGCACGTGGACCAGGCGCCGATCGGCCGCACCCCGCGATCGAACCCGGCGACGTACACCGGCGTCTTCGACCGCATCCGCACCCTGTTCAGTGAGACGCCCGAGGCGAAGGTCCGCGGGTATCTCCCCGGCCGCTTCAGCTTCAACGTCAAGGGTGGCCGCTGTGAGGCCTGTTCCGGCGACGGCACCATCAAGATCGAGATGAACTTCCTGCCCGACGTGTACGTCGACTGCGAGGTCTGCCACGGCAAGCGCTACAACCGCGACACCTTGGCGGTGCACTACAAGGGCAAGAACATCGCCGAGGTCCTCGAGATGCCGATCGAGGAGGCGGCGGAGTTCTTCGAGCCGATCCAGGCCATCCACCGCTACATGAAGACCCTCGTCGACGTCGGGCTCGGCTACGTGCGTTTGGGGCAGTCGGCGACGACGCTCTCGGGCGGGGAAGCGCAGCGTGTCAAACTCGCCACCGAGCTGCAGCGCCGGAGCAACGGACGCAGCATCTACGTGCTCGACGAACCGACCACGGGCCTGCACTTCGAAGACGTTCGCAAGCTCCTCGAGGTCCTCAACGGTCTGGTCGACAAGGGCAACACTGTGATCGTCATCGAGCACAACCTCGATGTCATCAAGTCCGCCGACTGGGTGATCGACCTCGGCCCCGAGGGCGGTTCCGGCGGCGGTCAGATCGTGGCCACGGGCACCCCGGAGCAGATCGCGCGTGTCGAGGAGAGCCACACCGGCCTGTTCCTCGGCGAGATCCTGGGTGAGGGGCGCGCTGCGCGGAAGGCCAGCTGATGGCCGACGTGCTGCCGTACAAGCCGCGCCCGGGGGAGATCCCGACCGACCCCGGTGTGTATCGCTTCCGGGATGCCGCCGGGCGCGTGCTCTACGTCGGCAAGGCGAAGAACCTGCGTCAACGGCTCTCGAACTACTTCGCGCCCCTGCGGACGCTGCATGAGCGCACTCGACGGATGGTCACCACGGCGGCCTCCGTCGAGTGGACCGTCGTCTCCACGGATGTCGACTCCCTGCAGCTCGAGTACATGTGGATCAAGGAGTTCGATCCACCCTTCAACGTGCGCTACAAGGACGACAAGTCCTATCCCTTCATGGCGGTGACGCTCGCGGACGAGGCACCTCGCGTGATCGTCACCCGAAACAGGAAGATTCCTGGAGCGCGGTATTTCGGTCCGTTCCCGAAGGTCTGGGCGGTGCACGAGACGATCGATCTGATGATCAAGGCGTTTCCGATCCGCACCTGCAGCGACTCCAGCTACCGGCGCGCCATGCAGACGGGCAGACCCTGCTTCCCCGGACAGATCGGCAAGTGCGGTGGCCCGTGCTCGATGACGGTGAGCATCGAGGAGCATCGCGCGATGGTCGACGACTTCGTCGCGTTCATGGCCGGCGGTGATGAGCGCTTCACCCGGGAACTCACGAAGCGGATGCTGGCTGCATCCGCGGCGATGGACTACGAGGCCGCGGCGAAGTACCGCGACAAGCTCTCCGCGATCGAGGCTGTGCTGGGGAAGAGCGCGCTCGT
>WPCJ01019026.1_pt1 | contig 13458 bp, 14 predicted proteins | sample 5399831 | NCBI WGS metagenome assembly WPCJ01 (sample SAMN12869470, study PRJNA574797) | sludge metagenome | isolation source: wastewater treatment of pH10 | place: China:Beijing | collected 2019-05-20 | reverse complement strand
CTGCTCTCAGCCTGCCGGGACCGTGACAACGCCGCCGGTGTGTTCTCTTCCGACCCGCTGCTGGGCTGCTTCGCCACCCACCCCCGCAAGCCGGCCGAATTCCGCATCGAACAGCAGCAGGGGCAGTACTTCGTCTCCTTCAACCGCGACGAGCAATGGCAGCGCGACACCACGCCGCTGCAACTCTCCTCGCGCGCCGATATCGCCCGCTTCTTCAAGGATGACGCCGACCAGATCGACAAGGCGCTGGTGCGCCCCACGGGCGGCTTCGGTATTTTCCACTTCAATCCCGGCGCCACCCTCAAGGGCAAGGACAAAGACAGCGACTACATGGCGCTGGTCCTGATCGGTGCCGGCCCGGTGTTCCAGGTGACCTGCCCCTAGCGCCTCACCCAAGGCGCCGCCCTGCGGCGACCCTCGGATATGCAGTTGCCGCCGGGGTTTCCTCGTCGGTGCGGATCCCCACCGCACCAAACCCCGGTGTGACGTCCGCACGTAGCGGCGCATGTGCCGCCGTGCTCCCGCTCCCCTGTACGGCCGGCTCGCGCAGGCAGTGGAGCCTGCCTGCACCGGCGCAACCGCCCAACGCCGCGTCCGCCCTCGCTGCAGGGCCACACCCGGTCGCGGCATACGGCGGCGCGAATCCCCGCGCACAGGACGCGCCAGCCATCCGAGTCGGCCGCCCACCATCCAGCGCACGCCGCGCGGCACGGCCCGCCCGTACTTCAGCATGGCCCGCCCTCCCTGGCGCAGCGGCGGTGGATGGAGCTGTAGGGCCACTCGCAGGCCTCGCGCACGAACCCGTGCTGCACGGGATAGCTATGCACGTAGGCGATGTGGCGCTGGACCTCATCGGCATCGACTAACCGTCGCTCACGGAAGTCGGTGTGCCATAGCGGCCGCACGGCGCGGTCACGGCGCACCATAGCGCGGGGTGGATGGCCCGGCAGCTGGCGGTCGAACACCGCCTGGATCTGCAGCCATCGTCGGTGGCCGTCTTCGTCCCCATCCGGCAGGGTCCACACGCCATGCAGATGGTCAGGAAGCACCACGATGGCGTTGATCCGGAACGGCCGCGCCTGCTGCGCTACCCGGAATGCGAGCCGCAGTACCTGCGCGTGCTCCACCAGCAGGCGGCTGTAGCGATCACGAAGATGCGCGCTGAAGAAGTACGCGCTGCCGGGTTGCCAGGAGAGGTATTCAGTAGCCATGCGCGCAGTGTGCAAATCTGCGCGAGCGCGAACGATCAGGTCAGTGCGTGCAGCCGTGTCGGCGTGACACCTGACCAAGCGTCAGGCTGCGGCATGCTCAGGGCGCAGCGCGCGCGCCACCCAGCTCCTTCACACACTGCTGCTCCGCCGCAGCAACCACCCTCGACGCAAGATGGATGTCGGCGTCCATCGCCAACCGCTGGGCAGCCAGCGAGGTGGTCGGCAGCAGCCGGCGCAATGCATCACTGACAGGCACCGACCAGCTGTGCGGGCCCGCGTTCGCGGGTCCCGGCACAGGCAGCTCACCCAGCGTCCATGGCAGCATGAGCAGCGCCTGCGATTTCGACGAGATCACCCGGTCAGGCGCGTTACGGAACGAGATCACCACCCGCATCTCGGGGTAATCGTCAGTCCACGGCATCCCTTCGTAGTAAGCATCCAACTGGGTACGCAACGCAGCGCCACCCAGATGCGAAAACATGCGGTTGCGGATCTCCTCTTCCGTGTCACAGCCGGGCACGTTACCGCGTGCGGAGATCAACGCGTTCTCCATCATCCACGCCGCCGGCACCCTGCGTGCCACTACCTGCACCGCCCGCTCGCGCGGCCAGGGTGGCGCCGACAGCGCCCACACCAGTTCTCCCACCCGCTGCGCCGGCACTGTGGCCTGCGTGGTTTCAACGCCCTTGGCGGTTTCCACCATCGAGGTACGGGTAAACGCACGTTGGCCCCCGCTGCGCTGCAGTCGATGGACTTCGTCTGTATGGCTCCAGCCGCTGTACTGGTACTGGATCTCCACCGAGCGCACGTTGTCTATCGCGGCCGGTGGCGGCCCGCTGCCCGGCACGGCGCACGCCACCAGCAGTACGGAAGGTACGCAGCCAAGGAAGCGCAGAGCGACGCGGCGGAAGATAGGCATGCTGTCATTCTAGACCCGTCCACAGGTGACGCGACGCACAGTATTGAGCCTCTCAATCGCTCCAGTTCCGGCTCTGCAACGCAGTGCACGGCGACGGTCCGATAGACCGGGACAAAGTGCCCTCACCTCGGCCAACCGCGCAGCCCCTTCCATGTTCTCCGTGCTTCTGTTCCTGCTTGCCAGTACCCGTTCCGAGCCGTTCCCGCCCGGCTACCACGACCGTCCCGGATTCTCGGACGACGGCACCCACGTCATCATCCGTACCGCCCTGTGGGACGACTTCAGCGGCGGCAAGGCCCCGGTAGAGCAGGTCCTCATCCCCAACGCGGACGACTCCTTCACCTACCAGTACGCGCGCCAGTCCCGCGCCACGCGGATGTACCACGCCACCTACTGCTGGTTCCACCATATGTACCCCGAAGACTCGACCTTCAGCGGCCCCGGCACCTACGGTGGCTGGAGCTGCGGCCGCAGCACGGAACATCCACCGGCGCCCCCTGCGTGAACCAGCCCGGCGGCCATCTCGGTTACGATGCCCACCCCTTCCTGCCTGTCGGCCGGCTGCCCTGCAGCACGGTCCGCCCTGATCCCGTGACGCACTACACCGGCCCCCTGCTCACCCGCCCCCTCGCCGAAGCCCTGGTCCGCGCCCGCGATGCAGGTGCAACCGAGTGGACCGGCTCGCTCGATCTGGCACGCTCCACCGGCACGGCCACGCTGGGCGCGGAAAGCTGGCAGTGGAAGGGGGAAACCTATGCCTACCCGGGCAAGACCAAGGACCGCACCCTGTACTACTGGGATGGCGAGGAGTTCCTGGCGGTTTCCCGGTTCGGCACGGCGCTGATCAAGCTGGTGCCCACCGAGTGGGACGCGCCCACCTTCGAGATCGACGGCATCAAGATGCTGCCCAGCGCGCAGGTGTCGCCCTTTGAAGATGCGCGCCGCAAGGTGGCGCTGGTGGCCCCGGCCGGCAAGACCGTGCTCGATACCTGCGGCGGGCTGGGCTACTTCGCCGCCTGCTGCCTGGAAGCCGGGGTGACCCGCATCCAGTCGTTCGAGAAGAATCCGGATGTGCTGTGGCTGCGCACGCTCAACCCGTGGTCGCCCGACCCGGATGCGCCCAGCAGCGGCGGCCGGCTGTCACTCACCCAGGGCGATGTATCGCAGGCGATCGAGGCACTGGAAAGCAGTTCGGCGGATGCCATCCTGCATGACCCGCCGCGCTTCGGCATTGCCGGCGAGCTCTACTCGCAGGTGTTCTATGACCAGCTGGCGCGGGTGATCCGCAAGGGCGGGCGCATGTTCCATTACACCGGCGCGCCCAACAAGCTCACCAGCGGCCGCGACGTCCCGCGTGAAGTGGCCAAGCGGCTGGAGAAGGCCGGCTTCAAGGCGGAGCTGGCGCTGGATGGCGTGCTCGCGGTCAAGCGTTGAAATGCACCAACCGCACGCCCACATGAATCGGCAGGCGGCTCTCTACCTGGGCTTAACCTGAACGATTGGCGGCTGACCTAGGCTTGGGCCATGTCCACGTCTTCCAGGTAGCTGCATGACCCCAAGCCCCTTTGCCACTGTCGACGAAGCCGAGCGCCAGCGCGCCCTCGATGCACTGCACATCGTTGGCAGCCTGCCGGAACCCGCCTACGACGACATCGTCAAAGTCGCCGCCGCTGTCTGCGGCACCCCGATGGCGCTGGTGACCCTGATCGACCGCGACCGCCAGTGGTTCAAGGCCCGCACCGGGCTGGAGGGCATCCAGACCGAACGCAACGTGGCCGTGTGCGACCACGCCATTCGCCAGCCCACCCAGCTGATGGAAGTAGGCGACCTCTCGCAGGATGCGCGCTTCGCCGACAACCCCGTGCTGAAGGACATCGGCGCCCGCTTCTATGCCGGCATGCCACTGGTCACCGAAAGCGGCGCCGCCGTGGGCAGCGTGTGCGTGGTGGACCTCAACCCGCGCGAGCTCAACCCCACCCAGCGCGAAGCCCTGCAGGCCCTGGCCCGCCTGACCATGAACCTGATGGAGGGCCGCAGCCGCGAACGCGAGCAGCAGGTGGCCGCCATCCTCGACCACGGCGTGGCCGAAGAAGCGGCCATCGCCCCCGACGCGGCCGGTGCTTACACCGTGGTGATCCTGGAACTACAGAACTTGTCCGAACTGGCCCAACGCCTCGGCGAGCGCACGCTGGAACGCCAGCTGCAGCAGCTGGACCAGGCGCTGGAGCAGTGCCTGGACGCAGCGCGCGGCGACAGCATCAACCGGGTCACCGGCAGCGGCGAATTCATCGCCGTGCTGGGCAGCAGTGAGCCCAGCGACACGTTGGCGAGGTTCGATCAGGTAGCCCGCAATCTGCAGGAGAACGCAGGCGCCCTACTGCTGCGCGGCGCAGCATCAACCACCACCGCCGAATCCAACACTGCCGTATTCCTGCGCGCCGACCAGGCCCTGAGCGCCGCGAAGGATGCCCCGCGCTGAGTAACGCAGGGCATCCACCGCCTTCGGACCAATCACCTACGTTTCGTGGGCCGATCACCCTCGTAGAGCCACGCCCTGCGTGGCTGAACGGGCCGACCCAGCTCAATCCCCCCGAGGCAACTTGGCAGCCCACATGTTATCCACCAGATTCGGATAAGCGCGCCCATTCTCCTCAGCCCGCTGCCGCGCCGCATCCTTCTGCGAAGCGGACAGCGGCTGCCCTTTCCCGGCCTTCCTGGGACTGGGCTTCTTCCAAGGCGGCGTAGTGCTCTTAGGCATGAACCCTTCCCAATGGCGAATCGTAGCGACACGCCATGCGTGTCCAGCGCGATGCAGGATACCTCAGGGAATCAACGCCCCAGGAACTCCACCAACGCCGCATTGAACTGCTCCGGATGACTCGCATTACACCCATGCGGCGCATCCTCAAGCACCACCACCGAACTACCGGCAATGGCAGCATGCGTACGCCTGCCCGAACCTTCAAACGGCACCGTCCCGTCGCTATCACCATGCAACACCAGCGTGGGCACGGTCACCCTCTTTAGATCCCCGCGGAAATCGGTAGTACCAAACGCCTTCATGCACCCCAGCGCAGCAGTCTGATCCGACTGCTTGCACAGCGTGATCGCCTCCTGCCGCTGCTTCTCGCTGACCTTCAGCACACCCTTGGCAGTGAAGAAGCCCGTGGTGAACCCATCAAAGAATGAATCCCGGTCGCTCTCCAGATCCCGCCGCATCTGATCGGCCTTCGACTGCGTGAGCGGCCCCTCGGGGTTATCAGGCGTCTGCAGCAGGTAGGGCGGCACCGCCGCAGCAAACACCACGCTGCGCAACCGCTCCTCGCCATGCCGGGTGATGTAGCGCGCCACTTCACCACCGCCCATCGAGAACCCCACCAGCGTGACATCGCGGAGGTCCAGGTCGTTGATCACACCAGCAAGATCATCAGCCAGCGTGTCGTACTCATACCCATCAGCAGGCTTGTCCGAACGCCCAAAACCGCGGCGATCATAGGCAACCACGCGATAGCCAGCGGCTTTCAGCACAGGCACCTGCGCCTCCCACGATTCGGCCGACAACGGCCAGCCATGGATGAGAACAACAGGACGGCCGGTACCACCGGAATCTTCAACGTGCAGGCGAACGCGGGATGCAGTCATGGGGGAGCCTTCGTGTTTCGAAATGAACCTTGACGATAGACAACCCGCCAGGCCACCCCCGTGAACGAATCCGCCGGCACCATGACGTGGCATGCACGCGTGCCAGACCCACTCTCCACAAGCACCACCAGAGGCCTCAGCCCATCTGGCGGGCGCTGACCTCACGGTGCTGGGACTGTACCTGCTCTTTCTGTATCACCAGCTGCTGCTGGGCAAGCTGTTCGCCGCGTTCCAACGAAACTTCCACCGGCGTCTGCGCCGCCAGGGCAGTTGGCATGGAAGCACGAAGATGTCCCGGGTCGTTTCTCTCGCCTTGGACGACGAAGATGTTCTCCGCCGCCGCTGAGTTCTGGGTGCGGTCACTGAGCATCACGTGGTCGACGCGGGACAGGCCGTTCTGCTTGGCCAGCACATACAGGCTGGCGCTGAGCTGCTCACTGGCTGGGTCGGACGTTCGGCCGTGCGCGGCATCCAGCTCGGCGACCTTTTCCCGGATCTGACCCAGCATGGGGTCTCGTCTCACACCTTCGTACGAATCATTCTCTGAGAGTAGCCGCTGCATCAGCGATCGCTTCGGCAAATCGTTGTTGATTTCGGTGTTCAGCTTGCTGCCCGGAATCGGGTCCGGGATGCTCTCGATTTCACGCTTGTTATTGAGCGGCTTTACCGCGCCCTCGAATCCCTGATCCTGCCCCGACTTTGTTTGACGGTGCAGGCCCGCGTGATTGAGCGCACCCCAGGTAAAATCGATGCAGCTGTTGGACAGCCCGCCGTACTCCATGCTGAAGCCATGCTTGGACGGGTCCTTGCCGTACTCAACGATACGATCAAACTGTTCCTTGGTGATCTCCATCGTCCGTGCGTAGAAAGGATTCTGGTAATCCAGGCTATCGCGGTTGGTGATCGCCCCAGGCCCGCTGGTAGCGCCATGCTTGATCGGTGCGAAACCGTAGCTGCGTGACCATTCGCCGTGCTCAACCGACAGATACATGTGGCCTGCGGCTGATGTTCCTCCTTCGGCCAGCGGTGTCCCGGGGGCTGCCACGTATACGGTAACGGTATAGGGTGCTTCCTTGCTCATGGGTCACTTCGCCTTCTTGAAGTAAGCAACAAGCAGCTCAGCGGTCTCCTCCTGGAACTCCGCGTGATCCCCGGTCAACTCAATGGTGAGGCGGTAGTGCCCGGGCTGAATGTTCTCTGCGTACGCAAACTGAAGCACGTCATAGTAGTGGGCTTTATCAACCAGGCCCGCACCCTGCAGCAGTGACGGGTCAACACCTGACGTGGTCAAGCCAGGTACCGCGCCGTCAGGGGCGACCTGAAAGCTGTCACGAAGATTCGGGGCATCCCTTGTCAAGGGCACCGTCTTGATTGCACCGTCCTCAATGCGGATCAGATTCACCTTGGCAGCGATCCCTGCTTCCACCAGCCGCATGGATAGTGCGGTCCCGGACTCGGTATCCGGTCTGACTAACCGCATGCCCAACATCAAGTCAGGTGAGGCATTGGGCCCGGGCGGTGGAAGTTCGAACTCTACATTCGCCACCTCGCCCGCCTTGTCCAACGTAATGGGTCGGGTAAGCGGAACTTCAGTGCGCATCGCAGCGTTCTCCTTGTTGACCTCCAGGTTGGGCTTGGCGGCATCCGCCTCGCGCCCGCACGCGGCAAGGCCGGCAATCGCAAGCAGCGTTGCGGCGCTCAACAGCATCGATCGGGTGGCCCGAAGCATCTTGGTCATATCTGTTCCTGATACGGCTGATCCAGCCTTCGTAGTCTGGGGCACGTGACTACTCCGAAGAATAGGAAAACCCCTACTCACAGCTTGAGCCACGTCACAGTTCAGTCGCGTCGCCGTCGCCCCGCGTTTCCGCCTGCTCCCGATTCTTCTTCTTGTACGCCGTCCCCCAGTCCCGCATCGCCAGCAACACCGGCACCAGCGTCTGCCCCAGCTCCGAAAGCCGGTACTCCACCTTCGGCGGCACCTCGGGGTACACATGCCGCACCACCACGCCATCGGCCTCCAGCTCCCGGAGCTGACTGGTCAACATCGACTGGGTGGCGTTGGGAATCAGCCGGGTCAGCTCCATGAAGCGCTTGGTGCCTGACACCAGATAGAACAGGATCACCGGCTTCCACGTGCCGCCCATGACCGAAAGCGTAGCCTCTACGCTGCAGCCGGTTTTGCCATATACGCGCCGTGCCATTACGGGATACTCCTGAAAACCGTAGTACCTATGGAAAAGCATAGTTCTTGTGACATCCACGGCACGACCATAGCATGCAGCTCATGTCCCCCGAAGGTGATGCACGCCCATGAAATTCAATGCCCTGCTGGCCAGCAAAGACGATGGCCAGGTATCCACCACGCTGGTGAGCTTTGACGAAGCGGACCTGCACGACGGCGATGTGCTGGTGCAGGTGGACTACTCCACGCTGAACTACAAAGACTCGCTGGCGATGACCAACCGCTCTCCGATCATCCGCAGCTTCCCGATGATTCCCGGCATCGACCTGGCCGGCACCGTACTCGAATCCAGCCACGCCGGTTTCCGCGCAGGCGAGCGCGTGGTGCTCAACGGCTACGGCCTGAGCCAGACCCACCACGGCGGCCTGGCACAGCGCGCGCGGGTGCCAGGCCAGTGGCTGGTGAAGTTGCCCGACAGCATCAGCAGCAAAGACGCCATGGCCATCGGCACCGCCGGCTACACCGCCATGCTGTGCGTGCTGGCGCTGGAACATGGCGGCGTGAAGCCCGAGCACGGCGACATCCTGGTGACCGGCGCCAACGGCGGCGTGGGCTCCATCGCCGTGGCGATCCTCTCGAAGCTGGGCTACCGCGTGGTGGCCTCCACCGGCCGGCCGGAGCACGCGCAGTACCTGAAGGACCTGGGCGCCGCCGAGCTCATCGACCGCGCCACGCTCGCCGCCCCGCGCACACGTGGGCTGGATGCCGAGCGCTGGGCAGGCGTGGTCGATGTAGCTGGCAGCCACACGCTGGCGAATGCGCTGGCGCAGACAAAATATCGCGGCGTGGTGGCTGCGGCCGGGCTGGCGCAGGGCGATGACCTGACCACGTCGGTGCTGCCCTTCATCCTGCGCAACGTGACCTTGGCCGGTATCGATTCGGTGCAGGCACCGCACAGCGTGCGCGAGAAAGCCTGGACGCGGTTGGCGACCGATCTGGACCTGGGCAAGCTCGCCAGCACGGTAGAGTTGATCGGCCTGAAAGACGTGCTGGAGATCTTCCCGGCATTCCTGGAAGGCAAGGTGCGCGGCCGGTTGGTAGTGGACGTAAACGCCTGAGCACCACACGCTAAGATGGACGGCGCAACGCAGCGCTTCAAGCGTATGCAATCGTCGGGCGCCAGAACCGGGCGCCCGACCCACCGGTAGGGTCGCACCCCAGTCGACTGCACGTACCAGTGCAACAGTCGATGGCGGCATGACCCAAAGCGAAGGCACCAACGTTCCAGCAAAGACGGAGAGCAACACGTGGCAACGGCTAAAGGATTAGCAGTGCTGGGCGCCAGCGCAGCACTAGCAGCAGGAAGCATACTCACAGCAATCGCTGCCACTTCTCCCAGTGCGTCCGCATGGCCGGACGTACGCGAAAGCATCCTGCAGCTCCTGGAACAACGCGCCCTCTACCGCGACAAGATCGACTGGCCGGCCGCGCGCCAGCAGATACATCAAGCCAACGGAACCGCAGAAGCCGACAAGATCCTGGACCAGCTGATCGCCCGCAGCACAGGCAACCACGGCCGCTGGATCCGCGGATCGCAGATGTCGCGCGGCACTGGAGGAATGCCGCGTGTAGCAAGTGCCGAAGCGCTGCATCGTCCACATCCGCAGGCAGCGACCTCCAGCCGAGGGCCCGACCGCACCGATGAAGCCGATCCCATCGGCTGGATTTCCATCCCTCCTTTCATGCAGAACTCGATGGAACCCCGCGAGGTTCTGGATCGGCAGCGGTTGACGTTCGCACGGCAGTTGCAGTCTCAGCTCGGAAGAGAAGATGAGCGAGATCGCTGCGGTTGGATCGTGGATCTTCGGCAGAACCAGGGCGGCAACATGTGGCCCATGCTGGTGGGAATAGCACCGCTGCTTTCCACGGATCCGAAGCATCGAGAGGTGATTGGCGCATTCATCGGCGGCCCGGAACGCCAGACCTGGAGCATCGATTCCGGTCTCGTACTGCTGGATGAGCGTGCCCCCGTGGCACTGGATTCTCCGGCGTACTCCCTGCGTCACCCCGCTCCACCGGTGGCGGTGCTTATCGGGCCCAAAACCGGCAGTTCCGGTGAAGCAGTGGCACTGGCCTTCAGGGGTCGCCCTGCCACACGAAGCTTCGGCCAGGCGAGTGCTGGTTACTCCACGGTCAACGTTCCAACCCGTCTTCCGGACGGCAGCATCCTGTTGCTCACAGGCTCGGTGTCAGTTGACCGGAACCTCAAAGGCGATGGCGGGAACCTGCAGCCGGATGTCACTGTCAGCAACGCAGCGGATGCCGAGCAATCAGCACGCAATTGGCTGCTTGCGCAACCTCAATGCCGCGCAATGGCCTCCAACCGGTAGGGTCGCACCCCAGTCGACTGCACGCAGCAGTGCACCAGCCGATTGCGGCATGACCAGAAACGAAGCCACCCGCTCCAACGGCATCAACCAGCCTTAGCGTGCCCGCTTCCAACTACGCCAGGCAGCACTCCGGCTCTCGCCTCCCGGGTCGTAACATGAAATTTCACCGTAACGCAGCACGTGTTACAGCGAAAAATCATGTTACGACGTGAGCCGCAGGAGTCAGTCAGCCCTTACAGCGCAATCCGCGCCACAGACTCCTCACTCCCCTTCTCGTCCTTGTCCCCATTCTTGATGGTCACGTACAGGACGTTCTTCTTAGCATCCAGCGCCAGGCTGTTCGGGTGGGTCGGCACGTCATAGGTGCCCACCTTCTTGTAGCTCTCGCTGTCATACGCCGTCACCGTGCCCGCTTCGCGGTTGGTCACGTAGAGGCGCTTGCGCGGTGCATCCAGCAGCAGGCCCAGCGGGCCGGCGTCGGTGGCGATGCTGGCAAGTTCCTTGCCGGTGGTGGGGTCCAGCACCAGCACGCGCTGGCCCGGGTGCTTGGAGACGAAGCCCGGAATGCTGCTGCCCTGGTACTTGCGGATCATCTCCAGGCCCTGGTCGGTCACGAACAGGCGCTTGCCGCTCGGGTCCAGTACCAGGTTCATCGGCTGCTCGGCGCTGATCTTCAGGCGGTTTTCCACCTTGCCGCTCTCGGTGCCCACGGTGACCACTTCACCCAGCAGGTTGGAGGTGAGCACGCGCTTGTTGGCGGCATCCAGGGTCAGGCCGGGCGCCTTGGCGTTGCCCAGGCCCGGAATGGTGTTGATCAGCTTCAGCGACTGGGTATCCACCACGAACAGCACGCTGCCTTCGCCGGAGTGGCCGGTGACATACAGGCGGTTGTTCGGCGAATCCACCACCAGCTCGCGCAGGTCGTGGGTGTAGCCGGCCTTGCCATCCTTGCCGACCTTCTTCTCCATCAGCTGCACGATGCCCACGGCCTTGTTGGAGGCGGTGTCGACCACGGTCACCGAGGTATCCACGGTGTTGCCCACGTACAGGCGGTTGTGGGCGTCATCGAGCACCACGCCGAAGGCTTTGCGCTCCAGCGGGATCCTGGCTTCCACCGCGAGCGAATCCGGGTTCAGGCGCAGCACCTGAGCCGGGCCGGCGGCATCGCCGAAGCCGCCGGAGGAGGCCACGAACAGCGCGTTCTGGGTGGGGCTGAAGGCCAGCTCGTACAGGCCCTGGGCAACGGCGGCGCGCTGCACGGAGGAGGCGGCGGCAGTAGTGGCGGCCTTTTCAGCGGCAAAGGCGGACGGGGCGCCAAGGGTCAGGCTGACGGCCAGCGCCAGGGCGGCCGAACGGAACAGGGAACGAGGGTACATGCGAGCGTCCTTGTGAGAGGCAGAGGAAGGATCCTGGCTCGCGTGGCCGCTGGGAGGAGCGGCCAACCACACGGTCGAATGACGTGGGAAGGCTGGCTGGCCCGGACATCTTAACAGGGGTGGCCGGCGGCTGGATTCTTCCGTCCCACGCCATGAGACGCCCCTGCGCGATGCTGCGATCCGCTTCGGAGGATCAACATGAACAAGATCGACCTAGATTGGCTGGAAGAGTTCGACCAGGCCATGCTCGGGCTGTATGCCATCAACCACAGCGATGCCGGCATGGATGAGCAGCTGCTGGTGAGCTATTACGACCTGGAGCCGCGTGAGGCGGCGCTGGCGTTTGGCAATGATTACGATCTGGACCGGATGAATCCACTGTGGCCACCGATGGGGCTGGCGTTGAACAGCTGAGGTGATGCCTTCCGCCTCGCTCAGGGAAGCCAAAAAACCCGCCAATTTGGGCGTGTCCTGTAGGACATAGGCTCGGCGGGTGTGTTCTCCGAACTGTAGCGCTCCGCAAGGCGAAGGTTCAATCCATGCCGTCGCAAGCGGCCTAGAACAGCACTTCGAACAGATTTCCAAACAGCCTGGAAATCTCTGCCCCCTCGCTCCACAGGAACCAAAGTGATAGCACCAATGCGAGCCCGTACAGATCTCGCTTCCTGACCCGAAACGTGTAGTACTTGGTTTCCACCGTCTTGCTTGAATCTTCCTCATTCATTGCTTTTCTCACGTTTTAGTTCGATGAACTTTCATCAACCGATGAACCATGCCAACCAACAACCAGCTTTTGGTTCTTCTGTTGAAAAATCAGTACCCCATGCTCGCCGCCGCAACCTGCATCTCCTGCTGCACGCGCTGATCTTCGTCCTGCTGCTGCGTTGCCAGCTGCGCGGCGCGCTGTTCCTGATCGAACGCCGCGACGTCAAACTGCTCAAGTGACTCTTCGAACGGTGTCTTCACTGCCTGCGCCGTTGGCATGCCGGCGCGTTGGTGGCCGGGGTTGTCCAGCTCGCCCTGAACCACGAAGACGTTCTGGCCGCCGGGTTGGCTTTCCGTAGGTTGGCTGAGCACTACGTGGTCCACGTTGTCCAGGCCGTTGCTCTTGGCCAGCACCATCAGGCTGCCGGTAAGGCGCTCGCTGGTCTGGTCGTAGCTGCGGCCGTGGGCCTCGTCCAGCTTCGCTACGCCCTCGCGGATCTGCTGGTAGAGGGCGTGGTCGGGGTGCTCGGGGTTGAGCGGGGTCCAAGGGTCCTGCTCAGCGGGCTGCGCCATCCGTTCCATGGCAGGCTCTGGTTCTGGCTCCGGGTGTTGCTCCGGCACAGCCTGATTCGCGATGACGTCGTTCGCGGGTTCTTTCAACGGAACGGCCGCGAGTTCCTCGGCCACCACCACCTGCTCAATCACATCTCCCGGCGGTGCCTCTGTAACGGGCTCGTCGAGCGAAACTTCATCCCGCAGTGGGTGCTGTATTGATGCTGCATCCTTCATCGCCGGTCGCTCCGACGCCTCAGCCTGCACCGCGACCTCAGGCCGGCTGGCGTCCACGCGAACGACAGTCTCCGGCACCGCTTCAGGGGTTACCTGCTGCTCTACCTTCGCTTCTGATGCAGCGACGGCCACAGCGAGGTCAGTGACTTCCACCGGTGGCCGCACGACAGGTTCGGGCTCTGGCACGGGCTGTATCGGTGTCGAGGCGATGTCGGATGGAGTGGGCGGCGAGTGCGCTACC
>WPCJ01226020.1_pt1 | contig 13489 bp, 10 predicted proteins | sample 5399831 | NCBI WGS metagenome assembly WPCJ01 (sample SAMN12869470, study PRJNA574797) | sludge metagenome | isolation source: wastewater treatment of pH10 | place: China:Beijing | collected 2019-05-20 | reverse complement strand
GCAGGCCGAGACAGACGCCGAAGATCGGCAGTTCGCGTTTCCGCGCTTTCTTGATGGTGGCGGCGCAGTCGAAATCCTTTGGTGTGCCGGGGCCGGGCGAGAGCACGACGAGATCCGGCTTGAAGCTGTCGAACACTTCTTCCGGCACCGGCGTGCGCACGGTGGACACATCGGCGCCGGTCTGGCGGAAGTAGTTCGCCAGCGTGTGGACGAAACTGTCCTCGTGGTCGACGAGCAGGATACGGACACCTTCGCCGACGCGGGCGGTGGCGCGTTCGACACCGGCGGAATTGCCGGCCTTGGCGTCGCGGATGGCGGAGAGCATGGCGGAGGCCTTCAGTTCGGTTTCTGCTTCTTCTTCCTCGGGGATGGAATCGAACAGCAGCGTGGCGCCGGCTCGCACTTCGGCGATGCCGTCCTTGATGCGGATGGTGCGCAGCGTCAAGCCGGTGTTCATGTCGCCGTTGAAATGCACCATGCCGATGGCACCGCCATACCATGCGCGGGGGCTCTTCTCATTCTGCTCGATGAACCGCATGGCCCAGAGTTTCGGTGCACCGGTGACGGTCACCGCCCAGGCGTGGGACAGGAAGGCGTCGAAAGCGTCCATGCCCTCGCGCAGGCGGCCTTCGATGTGGTCGACCGTGTGGATCAGGCGCGAATACATCTCGATCTGACGACGGCCGATGACACGCACCGAGCCCGGTTCGCAGACCCTGGACTTGTCGTTGCGGTCGACATCCGAGCACATGGTGAGCTCGGACTCGTCCTTCTTGGAGTTGAGCAGCTTGAGGATCTGCTCCGAGTCCGAAATGGCGTCGTCGCCGCGCTTGATGGTGCCGGAAATCGGGCAGGTCTCGACGCGGCGGCCGTTGACGCGCACGAACATCTCCGGCGAGGCACCGATCAGATATTCGCCCTCGCCGAGATTGATGAAGAAGGAGTAGGGCGAAGGGTTGATGGTCTTGAGGCGGCGCGAGATTTCAGAGGGAGCCGTTTCGCAGCGCTCGTAGAACATCTGGCCGGGCACGACCTCGAACAGGTCGCCGCGCTTGAAGCTGTCCATCGCCCGGCGCACCAGCTTGGCATATTCACCGGGTTCGTGGTCGCCGCGCGGCGGGATACGGTCGGCCGGCTTGAAGGGCTCGGATACCGGATCGCGCGGCAGGCCTTCGGTCGAAAAGCCGGTGCCGGCATAGTCGTAACGGTCGGTCCAGGCCTTGGCCGAATAGTGGTCGACGACCAGAATCTCGTCGGGCAGGAACAGTACGAGGTCGCGCTGGCTTTCCTTGCGTTCCAGTTTCAGCTCGACGGGGTCGAACTGGAAGGCGAGATCATAGCCGAAGGCGCCATAGAGGCCGAGATTGCTGTCTTCGGGGCTCTTGAACAGGCCGGTGATGGCGCGCAGCACGGTGAAGACCGAAGGCATCCGGCTGCGCTCTTCTTCGGTGAAGACCCGGCCGGGTTTCGCAATCTCCAGCCTGGTCAGCGCCCTGGTGCTCTCGCTGACGGTGATTTCCGCAAGACCGGCCAGCACATTGTTGATCGTCGGCAGAAGCACTTCACCACGCGCGTTCAGCGCTTCGATCTTCATGATGCGGCCGCGCGAGGAGATGACCAGCGGCGGATCGATGATGGCGGTGTCCCAGCGTGTGTAGCGGCCGGGATATTCGTAGTTGGACGAGAAGACCGCGCCGCGCCGCGCATTCAAGCCATCGAGATAGGATTCGATCGCGCCCTGATAGGGTGTGTCGTGCCGCTGTCGCGTGATCGCGATGCCGCCGGCGGTTACGAACCGCTCCGCGCCGTTTTCCAGGATTTCCACCGTCATTGCCATCTCCCTGTTCCGCCGCGGCGAGGTCTGGAGGCATTTCTGGAAAACGAAAAGGCCGCCGGACTTCTCCTGCGGCCATTCTGGTCTTTCACGCACACGCGTTTTCGACAGGCCGCTGCTAGCTGGCCCACCACCAAATGGTCTTGATCGAAAGCATGTTCATGGCGAATTCCTTAGCGACGAATGGGGGCTCATGCAACCGGATTTGCGTGGAGGGTGTTCACGCCGAGTGAACGAACTCCTCGTTGAAGATGGACGAAGCCTCAAGGTTGCGCGCCAGAAGCGCGCTGCGTGCCGCGTTGACCATTCCGGGCGGTCCGCACAGATAGGCCTCGGTTCCAGCGTCGAGCGGGATGGAGCGAACCGCATCCAGCGCCGCGATCGGATTACCGACGAAGCCCTCCCACGCTGCCGTGGCCCTGTCGGCTGCCAGTACTATCTCCAGAGGCAGCGTTTCGGTGAGCGTGCGCAGGGCTTCGAGCGCATAGGCGTCTTCGGCGTCAGCGAAACCGGCGATCACGGCCAGCGGCGGTGTGGTGGCGGGGTCGATGCTCGACAGCATCGAGACGATCGGCGCCAGGCCGGTGCCGCCGGCGACGAACAGCTTGGGACGCGAGGTCGCGCGCAGGTAGAAGACGCCGAACGGGCCGCGTACGGTGAAGGCATCCTCGGGCCTGGCCCTCTCGTTGAGATAGGTGGACATGGCGCCGCCGGGCAGGTCTCGCACATGCAGCACCTGTTCCTTGCCCGAGGGCGGGTTCGCCATCGAAAAGCGGCGCGGGCTGGCCATGCCGGGAAAAATCACCTCGACATACTGGCCGGGCAGGAAGGGCAAGGGGAACTGGAGCCGGTAGCGGATTTCCCAGACCGAGCGCGATGCCCGTGAAAACGTGTTGATCCTGGCGCGGCGCAGGGAAGGGGGCGTCACGTCGGTGCGCTGGTAGGGCAGGGTCAAGGCCATGCCGGGTTGCGCCGGGGTGATGCACAGAAGCACTTCGCCGCCATTGGCGTCGCGCGCCATGCAGGTTCGGCATGTGCCTTCGCGGCAATTGCTGGCCAGCACGTTGCCGGCCTTCTCGGCCGAAACGAGGATGGACTGGCCGTCGACCGGCGCGAAATGCATCACCTCGCCATCGGAAAAGGTGAGGTGGATGTGATCCTGGTTTTCCATCAGAAATCGTCGGACACGTAGCCGGTTGAAAGGCCGTCGATGCTGACGACGTTGTTGGCGAGACGATAGGCTTCGATCTGGTCCTCGCTCTGGCCTCCGGCCCATCTCACCAGCTCGTCGCGCTCCTGCATGTCGCTGACGACAGGAATGCTCCAGCCACATGAGGTCGCCACGCTCTCGACATGGAGCCGGAAGAGCTGCCGCACGCCGGGAAGGTCAGGATAGGGCGCACGCAGGGTCGGCCATTCGGGGTGATCCGGCCGGATCAGGTCGGCCTTGCCGTAGAGGCGCAGGGTCATGGCCTTGCCGGAAAAGGCGCAGAACATCATCGTCATGCGTCCGTTCTCGGTGACGTGCGCGGCGGTCTCGTTGCCGGAGCCGGTCAGGTCGAGATAGGTCACGGTTCGCTCGTCCAGAACCCGCAGCGTGTCGAGCCCTTTCGGTGACAGATTCACGCGGCCGTCCTGCGGTGCGGTCGCGACGAAGAACAGCTTCTGCGCCTCGATGAAGGCCCGCATCTCATCGGGGATGGTACGCCAACCCAGTCCCATGGCTCTCTCCTCACCACATCATGAAGGAAGCAACGTCAGCATCGGCGACCTTGCCGGCGCTGACGTCCGTTATCGCCTGGCCGACGATGGCAACGCCTTCGGCGGCTTCATCCTTGGTCAAGGTCAGCGGCGGCATGAATTCCAGCACGTTGGCCTTCAGGCCGACATAGGTCAGGGCCGCGCCCAATTCGTAGCAGCGATAGATGACCTTGGCGGTGGTGGTCGCATGCACCGGTTCGCGCGTGTTGCGGTCGACGACGAGGTCGAGACCGATTGCGAGGCCGCGACCGCGCACTTCGCCGATGATCTGGTGCCTGTCGGCCAGTGAGCGCAGGCCGTCGGCGAAGATTTTGCCGACGCGGGCTGAGCGTTCGGCCAGGTGCTCGTCCTCGATCGCCTTGAGCACCGCGCCGCCAGCCGCCGTTGCGACGGGATTGCCGGCGGTGGTCAGCAGGGCGAAAGCCGGCGCGTGATCCATGATCTCCTTCGGTCCGATCACCGCCGACAATGGCAGGCCGCCACCCAGCGCCTTGCCGAACACCACCATGTCGGGTGTCAGGCCCTCGTGCTCGAAGCAATGCAGGAGGCCGCTGCGGGCCAGGCCGACCTTGACCTCGTCGACGACGATCCTGATGCCATGCCGGCGGCAGCGCTCCTGCAGTGCCTTCAGGAAGCCGGGCGGTGGCACGATCAGGCCGCCGTCGGACATCAGCGGCTCGATGAAGACGGCGGCGACCTGTTCGGGCGGGCAGGTGGTCTCGAACTGGTAGTCGAGCATGGCCAGTACGGCTTCGGCGCTGAAGCGTGGCCGGTAAGGGTCGGGATAGGGCAGCAGCAACACGCCGGGCCTCGGCAGCGTGTGGGTCATGGCGGTGTGGCCGCTGATGCCCATCGAGCCCGAGAGATTGCCGTGGTAGGAGCCGATGAAGGAGATGAAGCGCGGCCTGCCGGTGGCGGCTGCCAGGACGCGCAACGCGCAGTCGTTGGCATCGGATCCGGAGTGGCCGAACCAGACCCGGCGCTCGCCGTCCCCCGGCGTGATCGCCAGCAGCTTCTCGGCCAGGGAGACGGCCGGTTCATTCGGATAGAGCAGCAGGCTGGCGCCCGCCATGTTGCGAATGGATTTCTCCACCGCCTCGACGATGGCGGGATGACCATAGCCAAGCAGCGCTGGGCCAGCTGAGCCCGACAGGTCGAGCACTTCGCGGCCACCTTCCTCGATCAGCCGGTTGCCACGGCCGCCGATGAGCGAAAGCGGCGAGAAACGCAGCCGCCCGATTTCCGCAATTGCCCGTGCATCGCGCTCGCGCAGGCCGAGGTTGCTCATCCCAGAGCCTCCTGGACGTGCGCAAGTGCTGCAGCCATTCTTGCGGCCCATTCCTCGATGCCGGCCTTGTCGGAGAGCAGATCCTGGCGGATCTCGACCAGTGCCGCCTCGATGCCACGCCGATCGCCATGGATCGGAACGGCGTAGTCGGCATCCTCGCTGATCACGTATGGAACATTGGGCGCGACGTTGAGCGATGGGTCGACACGCAGGCCGTCGAGAATAGCCTCACCCAGATGGGCTGCGCGGTCGTAAAGCACGCCGGCGTGCCATGGGCGTCTCTCCCCCAGGAAAACCGGGGTAAAGGAATGGATCGTCACGATGCGCGTCGGCCACCCGGCGGCCTGGCGGCTATCGAGATGGCGTGCGACCAGGTCGTGAAACGGCTTGAACATGACGGCTGCGCGCCGTTCCCGCTCGATGTCGTCTACACCGGCATTGCCGGGAATGTCGGTGTCCTCGGAGCGCACCGGGATGCTGCCTTCCGAACCGAGCGGCCGGTTGAGGTCGATCAGCAGACGCGAATAGTTGCTGAGGAAGGCAGGAGCGTCGAGCCGTTCCGAGAGACGGCGCGTCACCTCCGCCGCGCCGATGTCCCACGCGATGTGGCGCTGCAGATGCGGCGCGTCCAGGCCCAGGCCGTGGTAGCGGGCTGGCATATGGTTGGACGCGTGCTCGCACAGAAGCACGATGCCGGAGCGGCCGTCCGCGTTGAGCACCTCGACGGCCTGTGGCCAGTCGTGTTCGGGTTCGGCATCCATAATCAGTAAAGCTTTCGGTACAGATCACACACGCCGACGGGGTCGAGACCGGCGAGACGCTCGGCTTCATGGCGTTTGACCCCGACAAAGGTCTCCACGAAGAGTGGTGAGAACCAGCCGGTGACTGTTTCGTCGGCGAGCAGGGCATCCAATGCTGCCGGAAGGTTTTCCGGCAACCGCTTCAGGCCAAGCTTCGCCTTTTCCGCCTCGGTCATCTGCTCCGGATCACCGGTCACCAGCGGTGGCGTGGCGAGGCCCGCCTTGATGCCTTCCAGCCCGGCGCGCACGATGGCGGCCATGGACAGATATGGATTGGCGGTCGCATCGGCGGCGCGATATTCGATGTTGTACTGGCGCGAGGGATCGCGTCCGCCAATCGTCACCGTCGGGCAGATGCGCAACGACGCTTCGCGGTCGCGGTCGGCCAGCCAGGTGTAGGACGAACTCCAGCTGTGCGGCTTCAGCCTGTAGAAAGAAGGCACGCTCGACGCCGTCAACGCGGTGATCGCCGGCAGGTGTTTCAGGACACCGGCGCAGAAGGCACCGGCAATATCCGACAGGCCGCCCGGCTTGCCGGCGTCATAGGTCACCGGCTTGCCGGCGGCGTCGGTGAAGCTGAAGTGGATATGCACGCCGTTGCCGACACCGTCCGGCACCGATTTCGGCGCGAAGGTCGCGTGCCAGCCATTGTTGCGGGCAAGTTCACGCGTGATCTCGCGGATCGCCACGGCGCGGTCGGCCGCAGTGAGTGCGTCGGCCGGGGCGTGCGTGACCTCGAATTGTTCATCACCGAATTCGGCGATGATGACCTCCGGTGCGACGCCGGCTTCCTCCAGTGCCGCCATCAGCGTCGGCGCGAACGGATCGGCCCGCCGCAGCGCGGCGAAAGACAGCGAATGGGCAGGGGCGAAATCGGCGCCTGAAATCTGGAATTCCTGCTCGAAGGCACCCGTGAGGCTGAGGCCGGTCACGGCCTTCAGCTCGGCGAGCGCATCGATCAGCATGGTGCGGGTGCAACCGAGCCACGGCGTGCCGTCGAGTTCGACGATGTTGCCGGCCACCATGTCGAACGGCGTGGCCGAGCCGGTCAGCGCTGTGCGGAAGCGCGCCTTGAGATCGGGAATGAGGCGCAGGTCGCCCGACGAGCCCCAGGGATTGGGGACGACAATGGAGTTGAATGGCGTCAGCGACAGATTGGCCTGCAGCCAGCCGACACCGGTGGCGGCGACCTTTTCCAGGCGGCTTTCGGCTACCGAGCGACCACGCGTGATCGCCGCGAGATCCGTCGTGACGACGGCGACGAGGGATTCGACAGGCGTCGTCATGCGGCCTTCCCCATCGCTTCGATGCGAGCTACGGCGGTGTCGGTATCGGTGACCCAGCAATAGCCGCCGAATGCCTTGAGCGCGATGTCATGGCGTTCCTGCGTGCGGGTGGCGCAGGCGTCGGACACGCAGGTGACGAGATAGCCACGATCGGCGGCATCGCGCACGGTCATGTCCACGCATTGGTCGGTGAGGACACCGACCACGATGAGGTAGCGGATGCCGAGGTTCTTCAGCAGGTAGTCGACATTGGTCGAGTTGAAGATGCCTGAAGAGGTCTTGGGCAGCATGATCTCGTCGCCAACAGGGGCGAGCGGCGCAATCGGCAGCCCTTCCGGCAGGCTCGGCGGGATATGGATGGGCGTGAGCTTGTGATCGAGCGAACGGTCGCGGCCGTCCTCGGTCAGGCTCTGGATGATGGTGTGCAGCACCTCGACGCCGTTGGCACGCGCAGCTCTCAGCAGCCGCTCCTGGTTGGGGATCGTCTCTGTCGATGTCTGGCGATAGAAGTAGTGATCCGGCCCAAGCTCCGGATGGTCGGGGTCGGCACCCGGCTCCAGCCATATCCGCTGCATGTCGACGAGCAGGAGCGCGGTTTCGCCGCGACGAAACGGTTCGTCGCGCCTGGGGAGGGATTGGGTCATTGCTTGCGGTCCTGCCTTGGTGATTTCGGTCCGGGGGTTGTCCTGGCGCCATCCTGCGACGGTTCGTCGAGGGTGACGGCATTGGCATGCCGCACTTCCTCCAGCCGCTCAATGCGGGCGCGGCCCTCGTCTCCCAGGGTCGAGAGGATATGGGCGGTGAGCGCTTCCATCTGAGCGATGGCTGGCGCCAGCGTATCATAGGGAGAGGCGACCTCGAGCGGGCTGACGATGGTCGTCTCCGCGAATTCCGCGACCGGCGACAACCACTGGTCGGTGAACAGCACGACGCGCACATCGCGCGCGGCTGCCTGACGGGCGAAGGAGACGACATCGAGCTGGTAGCGGCGATAGTCGAAAACGACGAGCACATCCTTGCGACCAAGGTCGGCGAGGATGTCCAGGGATTGGCTGGAAAGGACCCCGATGTCGCGAACGTTTGCCCGAAACTGCAGCAGGTATCCGGCGAACATGCCCGCCACGTGACGGCTGAAGCGCCCGCCGACCAGCACGATATCGCCCTTGGCTTCCATGATCAGGCGGGCGGTACGGTCATATGTGGTCAGCGGCGTGATGCTCGCTGCCTTTCCCATCGCCTCGTCCACGGAGGCCAGATAGGCTAGGATAGGGTTGTCTTCCGAACCGGATGGACGCTTGGCTTCCATCATCAGCAGCGGCGAATGCAGTCTCGCTTCGACTTCCGCCAGGAGCTTTGCCTGGAAGTCCGGATAGCCCTCGTAACCAAGCTTGACAGCCAGCCGCACCACGGTGGGATCGCTCACGCCGGCACGGCGGGCAAGGCTTGAGGCGCTGCCGAGGCCGGCTCCCGGATAGTCCGTGAGCAGGAGGCGCACGATCTTCTCCTCGGAAGGGGTCAGCGCCAGATCCTGCCGCATCAGAACATCGCGTATCGCCATCTGCCTCCCCTGGCGGCCTTTTTTATCGTTGCAGAGTTTATTACAGAAATGGAATTCTCGGTCAACAATGAAGAAATATTGACATCGCTCTCGATGTCGTCTTAGCTGGCCGTAAAGCAGCGACAGACTGTGGGGAACGACGAATGAAGAACGGCGATGACATCATCATCGTGGGCGCCGGAATCGTAGGATCGAGCGCGGCGATGTACCTGGCTGGCGAAGGCGCGCGGGTAACGCTCGTCGAGCAGACGCACCCGGCAGGAGGGCCGTCCGGAAAGTCGTCCGCGCTCCTGCATGCCTTCTACCTGATGCCGGAACTGTCGCAGCTCGCCATTCGCGGGCGCGAGATCCTGGTCGCTCTTCCTGAGATCGCGCAGGAAGGATCCTTCGTGACGCAGGTGGGCATGATGTGGGTTTGCGGCGAGGAGAATGCCGCGAGCTGGTCCGCCGCCGCGCAACGCATCCGCGGCGAGGGCGCCCGGATGGAGACACTGACGCCGGCCGAATTCGCCGTCGAGGCACCCGGCTTTGCCTCCGATGGCGTGGCGCTTGCGATCTGGGAGCCGGAATATGGTTATGCCGACGCCTTCGGCGCCACCAATGCGATAGCTCGCGCGGCACGGGCACGCGGCGCCCGGATCCTGCAGAACACTCCCGTTGCCGGGCTGCTGCGCGCAGGCGACCGGATCAGCGGCGTTGCGCTCGCCGACGGAACCCAGCTCGAAGCCGACACGGTCATCCTGGCAGCAGGGCCGTGGACGCGTCGCCTGCTCGCGACAGTTTCGCTCGAACTGCCTTTGCACGTGGAGCGCCATCCCATGGCGGTGCTGAATGCCAGTGGCAAGGCGCGCCAAGTCATGCCGTGGGCCTGGTGCGATGACATTTCCCGCAACTATGCGAGGCCCGACAATGATGGCGTGATCCTCGCCGGCACCTGGTCCGGCGGTGGCACCGGGGTACGACATGAGGAAACCGTCCGGCCGCGACTGGTCGAGGATCCCGACAGCTACATGGAAGGTGTCGAGGAGGCCGAGTCCGTCGATATCCTCGAGACCTTCGCCTTCCGCGTTCCGGCGATGATGGAACTCGGGATCAGGCCCGGCTATGCGGGTCTCTATGACATGAGCCCGGACGATCTGCCGGTGATCGGCGCCATGCCGGGCGTCGAAGGATTGCTCGTTTCGGCGGGTTCGTCCGGGCACGGCTTCAAGACCGGGCCGGCTGTAGGCGAAGCCGTCGGCAAGCTGGCGCTGCATGGCGCCCAGCCCATTCTGACGCCGTTTTCCCCGACCCGTTTCGGAGCCGTGTGATGGCGGTCATGACGATGGAACAGGGCACGTCTCGTTCGATCCTGCCGGCAGCGTTTCGCAATGCAGGCGTCGATGCGCTGGCGATGATCGCCGCGCTGGTGCTTGCGGCCCTGGCGATCTACCTGTTCGGGAACGCCGCAATGCAGCGTGTGGTCACCTATGCGGCGATCATGCTGACGGCGGTGCTGGGCCTCCAGATATTCTCCGGCAACACCGGCATCGTTTCCTTCGGCCATGCCGCCTTTGTCGGACTTGGCGCCTATGCCACGGGCATACTGACATTGCCCGCCGCCCTGCAGCGCACCGCCCTGCGCGACCTGCCGCAGTTCCTGTCCGGATACGAAATGTCCTTTTTTGCGGCGCTCGCGGTGGTGGTGGTTCTGGCCGTACTGGTCGGCCTAATCACCGGAACGCCTTTGCTGCGGCTTTCAGGGTCCAGTGCTTCGATCGCCACGCTTGCCTTGCTCATCATCGTCTACACATTGCTGGTCGCGGGCCGCGAGATCACGCGAGGCAGCCAGCCCTTCTATGGCGTGCCGCGCGAGGTTGGGCTGTGGACGGCTGTCGCGATCGCGGCCATGGCGATCGTGGCTGCGCGACTGTTCCGCGAAACCTCCTTCGGTCTGGCCGCACGCGCTGCCGCCGACGACGAACGCGGTGCCGCCGCTGTCGGCGTCGACCACCGCATGGCGCGGCTGGCCGCTTGGGTCATGGGTGCCGTGGCCGCTGCTGCCGCCGGCGCCATGATGGCGCAATTCCTCGGCGCCTTCTCGCCCAAGGATTTCTATTTCGATTTCGGCTTCACCATGCTTGCCATGCTGATCGTCGGCGGCATGACGTCCTCGCTCGGCGCATTCGCTGGTGTGGTCGTCACGGTGCTCGTGGTCGAGGTGGTCCGCCGTTTCGAAGGCGGTGGCATGGTGCTCGGCCTGCAGATGCCCGTGTTGTTCGGCCTCACGCAGGGCGTGCTGGCGGTGGCCATGATCCTCGTCATCTGGCGGCGTCCGACGGGCCTGTTCGGCGACCACGAACTCAACCTGCTGCGGCGCTCCGGCACGAAGGCAAATCCCGCCAGTTCGGCGCCGGATGTCGTGCCTGTCCGCGCAGCAGGCGGCCCGATATCGGTCGAACACCTGTCGCGCCGCTATGCAGGCGTGGTGGCGGTCGATGACGTGACGCTCACCTTCCAGCCCGACAGCATCACCGGCATCATCGGGCCCAACGGGGCGGGCAAGACGACGCTGCTCAACATGATCGCGGGTGATGTCACGCCGAGCTCCGGTACCGTTTCGGTCGGGGTGCCATCGCGACGAGCAAGCGCGTTCCGCTTCGCCCGCGCCGGCATCGCCCGCACCTTCCAGAACATCCGCGTCTTCCCACGCATGACGGTGCTCGAAAACGTCGTCGTGGCCGCTCGCGAAGTCGAGCCGGGCCTTGCGGCGGCCGAGGCAGCCGCACGACATGAACTGGCGCGCATGGGGCTGGAGGCTTTCGCGGATCGGCCGGCAGCCTCTCTCGCCTATGGACAACGCCGCCGGCTGGAAGTGGCACGCGCTCTGGCATTGAAGCCGCGCTTCCTGCTGCTCGACGAACCGGCGGCCGGCATGAATGCGGTGGAGACAGCCGAGCTCGTGTCGATCCTGGCGGCCGTGCGCAGCGAACGGCATATCGGTGTGATCCTCATCGAACACGACATGCGGCTGGTGATGAACCTGTGCGAGCGCATCGTCGTGGTCGATCGCGGTCGCGTGATCGCCGACGGCACGCCGGCGGAAGTGCAGAACAACCCTGCGGTCGTGGCCGCCTATCTCGGCAGCCGCACGGCACGCGCCCGCAAGGAGAACGGCGTCCAATGAACAAGAACAACCGGACATCCAATGGGAGAACTCATATGAGGCATATTCGCAATCGTTCAGCCTTGCTTGCAGCCATATCCGCCATCGCCGTCACGACAGCCGCGCCGGCCTTCGCGGAAGAGATCATCATCGGCGCTGCGACCGCCCAGACGGGCGGGCTTGCACCCTACGACCAGCCGGCACTGGCCGGGTTGCGCATGGCGATCGATGAACTGAACGCCAAGGGCGGTCTTGCCGGCAAATACAAGGTCAACCTAATCATCAAGGACACGCGCAGCGACACTGCGCAGACGGCCACCGTCACGCAGGAGCTGATCGACGCCGGCGCCAAGATCATGATCACGCCGTGCGATGCCGACCCATCGATCTCCGCAGGTCAGCTCACCCAGCCGCTCGGTATCCCCTCGCTGACGCTCTGCGGCTCGGCACCTGTGCTGACCCAAGCGGTTGGCGACGTGATGTTCGGTACCTATCCGGCCGACAATCTGCAGGCCACCGCCGTCGCGGACTTCGCCATCGCCGAAGGCAAGCGCAAGGTCTTCCTGCTGACATCACCCGACGCGACCTATGTCGCCAACCTGCCGGAGTATTTCGGCAAGGTGTTCGAGAAGAAGGGTGGCAAGATCGTCGGCCGCGGCACCTTCACCATGAACCAGCCGGACTTCTCGGCCGAGATCACCAACATCAAGGGCCTGGCCGAGCAGCCCGATCTGATCATGACGGCTGCCTATGAGCCGGATTTCCCGGCTTTCATCCAGCAATTGCGTGGCGCCGGCATCAACATTCCCGTCTATGGTGCCGATGCTATCGGAACCCCGACCATCAAGGCGCTTGGCAAGCTGGTCGACGGTGTCGTGTACACCGCGGCCGGCTATCCGGAAGCCGGCAGCAAACTGGAGGCCTTCAATGCCGCCTTCACCAAGCACGCAGGTCATGCGCCGGAATCCACCTATGAGGTCAATGGCTATGAGATCGGGCTGATCCTCGACCAGGCGGTGAAGACCGCCGGTTCGGACGATCCGAAGGCGATCCGCGATGCCATCGCCAATCTCAAGGACTTCGAGGGCATCACCGGCAAGATCACCTATGCCGGTACCGACCGCATGCCGCTGCGACCGGTCGTACTGATGCGCTACGAAGGCGGCGAGCCCAAATATGTCGAAACCGTCGTGCCGGCCGCGGCCGACGTTCCGGCGCCGTGACGCCATGCTGAGCGTCGAGGCCCTCAGGATCCGATATGGCGAGGTCGAGGCGGTGCGCCGTGTCGACCTCACGGTTGGCGCCGGCGAAATCGTCGCGCTTGTCGGCGCCAACGGTGCCGGCAAGAGCTCAACCCTCGGCGCCGTCGCCGGGCTGGTGCCGGCGGCCGGCGGCAGGGTGCTGCTCGAGGGCAAGGACATCACCGGCATGCCTGCCGAAGCGATCGCACGTCGTGGCGTGGCACTCGTGCCGGAGGGGCGGCGCATCTTCGCCAGCCTGACCGTGGCCGAGAATCTGCGCCTCGGCGGTGCCGTCCACCAGACCACCTCCGAGGCGAAGGCGCGGGAAGAGGAGATGCTCGAGCTGTTTCCCATCCTGCGCCGCTATCATCAGGTGAAAGGTGGAAACCTCTCCGGCGGCGAGCAGCAGATGCTGGCGATCGCGCGCGCCCTCATGGCGCGGCCAAAGCTCATTCTGCTCGACGAGCCGTCGCTCGGGCTCGCTCCACAGATCATCGACACCGTGTTCGACCTTATCGCGCAGCTCCGCAGCAACGGGCTGACGGTGCTTCTGGTCGAACAGAACGTCGCGCTCGC
>WPCJ01072213.1_pt1 | contig 13490 bp, 8 predicted proteins | sample 5399831 | NCBI WGS metagenome assembly WPCJ01 (sample SAMN12869470, study PRJNA574797) | sludge metagenome | isolation source: wastewater treatment of pH10 | place: China:Beijing | collected 2019-05-20 | reverse complement strand
ATCCCGGAACCGGTCACCTGCCGCCGAGGCTGCGGGTTTGCAGGCCCGCAGCCTCGCTGCTCAACCTACCCGATATCGATCAAACAATCCCGGAAGCCTGCCGCAGCGAAGCGAAGGCGGGCTCTCCGGCATCCATTCCGTAATGTTCGAATGTTCCGGCATGGATCCCGGCTCGCGGTCGCTGACGCTCCCTTGGGCGGGATGACGCCTCTCCTGTAAGGCATCAGATAGTCTGCACTGTCAGGCGCCGTAGAATTCCCGATACCAGCCCACGAAGCGGCGCACGCCTTCCTGCACCGAAACCTGCGGCCGATAGCCGAGGTCGGTGGCGAGGTCGCCGACGTCGGCGAAAGTGTCGGCGACGTCTCCCGGTTGCAGCGGCAGCATTTCCTTGATCGCCTTCCTACCCACGGCGTCCTCGATGGCCGCGATGTAGTCGCCGAGGCGCACCGGGCTGCTGTTGCCGATATTGTAGAGGCGGAACGGGGCGGTGCTGGTGGCGGGGTCGGGCTTGGCGGCATCCCAGTCGGGATTGGGGGCGGCGGGCTTGTCGCTGGCGCGGATGACGCCTTCGACGATGTCGTCGACATAGGTGAAGTCGCGGGTGTGGTTGCCGTTGTTGAAAACCTGAATGGGGCGGCCTTCGATGATGTTGCGCGTGAACCTGGCCAACGCCATGTCCGGCCGCACCCATGGCCCGTAGACGGTGAAGAAGCGCAGGCCCGTGGTCGGCAGCGAAAACAGATGCGAATAACTGTGCGCCATCAGCTCGTTGGCGCGCTTGGTGGCGGCATAGAGCTGCAGTGGATGGTCGACCGGATCGTGCTCGCTATAGGGCATCCTGGTATTGGCGCCGTAGACGCTGGAGGTCGAGGCATAGGTGAGGTGCCCAGCCTTCGCCTGCCGGCTGGCCTCCAGCACGTTGGCGAAGCCGACCAGATTGCTGGCCACGTAGGAATAGGGGTTTTCAAGGCTGTAGCGCACGCCAGGCTGGGCGGCCAGATGGATGACGCGGTCGAAGCCATGGTCGGAAAAACAGCCATCGACGGCGGCGCGGTCGGTCAAATCGGCGCGGATGAAGCGGTAACGACCGCCCTGCCGGCCGGACATGTCGTCGAGCCGCGCCAGCCGGGCTTCCTTGAGCGCGGGATCGTAATAGTCGTTGACGCAGTCGAAGCCGACGACATCGTCGCCCCGCTCGATCAGCCTTTGGGCGACGTGGAAGCCGATGAAGCCGGCATTGCCGGTGACGAGTACCTTCATCCCGGTTGCTCCACCGCCTGCGCTTGCGGAAAGGCCGTTGCCCGGCCGATGCTGAAATAGGTCCAGCCATCGTCGCGCAGCCGCTCGGGCGAGTAGAGGTTGCGCCCGTCGAAGATGACGCGGTTTGCGAGGCGCAGCGCCATTTCCCCGAAATCGGGGGCGCGGAACTGCTGCCATTCCGTGCAGATGGCCAGCGCGTCGGCGCCGTCGAGGGCGGAATATTTGTCCTGCACCAGCTCGAAACCGGGCCGCTCGCCGTAGAGGCGCAGCGTTTCGGCACCCGCGACGGGATCGAAGGCGCGCACGGCGGCGCCGGCGGCCCACAGCGCCTCCATCAGCACCCGGCTCGGCGCCTCGCGCATGTCGTCGGTATTGGGCTTGAAGGCGAGGCCCCAGATGGCGATGGTCTTGCCCTGCAATGCGGCCTCGCCGCCGAAATGCGCGGCGATCTTCTCGAACAGCTTCATCTTCTGGCGGCTGTTGACGGCTTCCACGGCCTCGATGAGGCTGGCGCCGTAGCCGGCCTCGCGCGCCGTGCGCGCCAGCGCCTTGACGTCCTTGGGAAAGCAGCTGCCGCCATAACCGACGCCCGGATAGATGAACTGGTAGCCGATGCGCGGGTCCGAGCCGATGCCGCGCCGCACCTGCTCGATATCGGCGCCGAGGCGTTCGGCCAGGTTGGCGATCTCGTTGATGAAGGAGATGCGCGTCGCCAGCATGGCGTTGGCGGCATATTTGGTCAGTTCGGAGGACCGTGGGGCCATGTAGACCATGCGGTCGTGGTTGCGGTTGAACGGTTCGTAGAGTTCGGCCATCACGGCGCGCGCATGTGCCGAATTGGTGCCGACGATGATGCGGTCGGGCCTCTGGAAGTCGCCGACGGCCGCGCCCTCCTTGAGGAATTCCGGGTTGGAGACGACCTCGAAGCCGATATCCGAACCGCGCCCGCCGAGCACTGCGGCCAGACGCCCGGCCACCTCGTCGCAGGTGCCGACCGGGACCGTGGACTTGACCACGACGATCTTGGCGGCGGTCATATGGGCGCCGATGGCTTCGGCCACGGCCTGCACATGCTGCAGGTCGGCGGCGCCGGTTTCGTCGGGTGGCGTGCCGACGGCGACGATCTGGAGTTCCGCATGCGCCACGGCGTCGCGATGGCTGGTGGTAAACTCGAGATAGCCCGATTTTACGTTGCGCTCGACGATGGTGTCGAGCCCGGGCTCATGGATCGGTATCTCGCCGGCCTTGAGCCGTGCGATCTTGCCCTCGTCTATATCCATGCACATGACGCGATGGCCGACATCGGCAAGGCACGCACCCGTTACCAAGCCGACATAGCCAGTCCCGAAGACAGTGACCCGCATGCGTGAAGACCTCGTCTAACTCGAAGGCTGATGTGTGAGCACTCCCGGACAGGGGGTGTCAAGTGAAGCGGCGGCCTCCGAATTCCGCGGCCTGCCCGCAACCTCGGATTCGCCGGACCATATTGATGACATGTTCAGCGAGTGGAACCGCTGCCTGCATGGGATCAAATCCGGGCAGGGACGGGGCAGGAATGCGACCGAGGTGATAACGAAATGAACCAGGCTGTTAAAATGTGGGATGTAGGGCGGGGGCATGCGCTATGCTACACGCCCTTTGTCTCATGTGTGTAACAGGACCGATTCCATGCAGCGGTCGCTGAAGAAGGACCTCGTCGCCTCGATCGAAGGAGGGCTTCGCCGGGCCTACGATATGCTTCCCGCCGTGGCCCGGACCGCCGTGCCGCGGGCTGCGAAAGATTTTGTCAGGGAGCGGTTCACGTCCCGAACCCAGGTCGCGGAATATGACGGCAAGCTGTGGCGGGGCTTTTCCGACCAGGCACTGGCCGACCTCGCGGCGATGAAGGCGGATGAGCGCCGGCCGGTTCGCGACCGGTCGGAAGCCTGCTACAGCCTTGCGCGCTGGCATGCGGTGGAGGGTGATTTCGCCGCCGCCCTGAAGGAGATGCAGGACCGCCGCGCCATCAACCCGGGCGTTGGACGGGCCGCGCGGCAATATATGCTCGAAGCGCTGTTGCTGTGCAGGCTCGGCCGGGCGGAAGAGGCGCGGGCGCTTGTCGGGCAGGCCGTCAGCGGCCACACCTTCGACATTTCGGCCCGGCTGATGATGGCCAATGGCTGGAACCCTGCCATATCCGGCAAGCAGACTGTCGAGGCCGAGCGTAAGACGCTGGAGCATATCAACGCCGTCTATGCCCATTACAAGCTGCCGGGAATCGTAAAGCGCGACGCGGATGCGCAGCTTTCCCTCGACAACATACGGGGCGAGGGGGTCCAGCCCCATGAGGATCCCGACGCCAGGGTGACGGTGATCGTGCCGGCCTACAATGCGGCCGAAACCATCGGGACGGCGCTGACCAGCCTCGCGGAACAGAGCTGGCGCAATCTCGAGGTCCTGGTGGCGGACGATTGCAGCACCGACGATACTGCCCGGATCGTGGAAGCGTTCTGCCGGAAGGATGAACGGTTCCGGCTCATCCGGCAAAGCGTCAATCGCGGCAGCTACGCCAGCCGGAACCGGGCGCTGGAAGAGGCCGCCGGCCGGTTCGTGACGATCCATGACGCCGACGACTGGGCTCACCCGTTGCGGATCGAGCAGCAGGCGCGCGCATTGCTGAAGTCGCCGGCCGTTCCCTACAATCTGTCACGGCTGGCGCGGGCAACCCCGCAACTCTGCTTTTTCGGCACATGGCGCCCCTCGGCCGAACTGACATCGCTCAACCTGTCATCGCTGATGGTCGCACGATCCGTGTTCGAGAAGGCGGGGAACTGGAACGAGGTGCGCGTTTCAGCCGATCAGGAGTTCGTGAAGCGCCTGGATGTGCTGTTCGATGCCAATCACAGGAAACAGGTCGTGTCGGAATGCCCTCTGGCATTCGGCCGCACGGTGGCGACCTCGCTCACCCGGCATGGCAAAACCCATGTAAGGACGTTCCACCACGGCATCCGCCGTACCTATCACGAGGTTACGGAACACTGGCACAGGTCGCTGGCGGATGGCCTCGCACAAGCGGGCCGGCCGGTGGTTCCGCCGGATCTGCCGGTTCCCTCCTCGATCCGGAGCGACAATTCGGTCGCCGGGAAGCTCGATGTCGTCTTCATCGGCGATTTCAACATGAGCGGCGGCACCTATCATTCGGCCATGGGTATGTTGCGCGCAGCAAGGGCAGCGGGGTTGAGCGCCGGTATCCTGCAATATTATCGCTATGATCTGGACGTGACCAAACCGCTCAAGGGCGAGGTCATCGACTATGCTCAAAAGAACGGTGTCCGAATCGTTTGCGCCGGCGAGGAGGTGGATGTCGGCACGGTGGTGGTTACGCATCCGCCGATATTGCAGTATCAACTCGACATGTTCCCGCGGCTGAACCAAGAGCGTGTCGTTACCGTCGTCAACCAGATGGCCGAGCGCGACAGGAGCGGACGCGACGTCGCCTACGATCCTGCCGTGGTGCGGCGGCGTCTCATCGACTATTTCGGGCATGAAGGCGACTGGGTGCCGATTTCCGGGACGGTGCGCGCCCTCATGGAGGCGGATGAACGCTACCCCCGTCCACACCGGGATACGTGGATGCCGCTGGTGGATACGGACACGTGGCTTGCGCATCGCCCGCATTGGCGGGGTGGCGAGCGCGACCGCCCGGTGATCGGCCGTCACGGCCGTGACCATTTTCTCAAATGGCCGGGTGCGCGCACGGCACTGCTGGATGCTTATTGCGCCGAGCAGGCCTGCGCCGTGCAATTCCTGGGTGGTGCCGCGCACGCCCGCAAGACGGCCGGGCACTGGCCGAAGAACTGGGAAGTCCAGCCGTTCGGTTCTCGCGATGTGAAGGACTTCCTGGCGGGGCTGGATTTCTTCCTGCACTATCCGCATGACGACTATATCGAGGAGTTCGGGCGTGCACCTATGGAGGCGATGGCTGTCGGCGTGCCCGTCATACTGCCGCCGGTGTTTCGCGCCACCTTCGCGGACGCGGCCCTCTATGCCGAGCCGCACGAAGTGTGGCCGACGATAGAGCGGTTGTGGAAAGACGAGGCTGCATGGATGGGGCGCGTCGAGGCTGGACGCGCCTTTGTCCGGTCCAACTGTGCCTATGATCTTTTTCCCGCACGTCTGGAAATGCGGCAGAACCACCGGCAGGCGCCCTGATGAACCTGATTGTCGAAACCAGAAGCACGTTCCAATGGGTGCTTCAGATCCTGGGCCGGTTCCTGCGCGTGGTGCCGGGTACGACGCTGGCGCTGGTCGTCTATCTGACGGCCGCGCGCATCACGCGGCTGCTTGCCTTCCTGCTGCCGCTGAAGGTCATCCTGCTCGCCGGCTCGAACGGGGTGCCGCATTATTTCCGGCCGTTCCTTGCCAATGACCAGAAACAGTTGGGTATCGCCATCCTGTCGGCAGCGGCCATCGCCTTCTATGCCATCACCCTGTTTCTTGAGGGCCATACCAAGCGGCTGTCGGACAGAGCCGGTGCCGATCTCATGAGCGCTGCCGGCGTCATGTCCCTGGTCGACAACCAGCGGGCCGAGATGCAGGGCATCTATGCGCGCTTCATGCAGATCGTGTCCGGTACACTGTTCGTGATGGTGTCAATGGGAATGCTGGCGGTGCTCGATCCGCTGCTGGCCGCCTATCTGTGCGCCTTCGGCATGGTTTTCTACCTGTTGACGGCCTGGGCGCTCAAAGGCGTCACACCTCTCAAGCGCAATTGGCTGGGCGATTTCATCGATAAGCAGTTGCCCAACTATCTGAGCATCCTGTCGTCGGTCGCGTTCCTTTCTGGCTTTCTTGTCGTTCTGCGCCCTTTTCTGCAAGAGACAGGCGCCAATGTGCTGGTGGCCATCATCTGCTTCATGCTGCTACGCCAGATGACGGCGACGGCGACCGGCGCCATCAGGGACATGGTGGCACTCGCGCAAAAGCGGCATCTGGCCGATACGCTGGTGATGCCCGACCGCCAGTTTCACCCGCTGGAGGGCGAGGACCAACGCGCCCTGCGCCAACTGTTCGGGCGGCAGGAACGGGACCAGTTGATAGCCGATGCGCTTGCCGAATTGCGGCAACCGGACCAGACCCTGAGCGTCGGCTGGCTCGACCCGCCGCTGCGCGGCATGGCGGAGTTTTCCATCGTCCTTCAGGGCAGCGGGGGGCAGGTACGTCATTTGCGGCAGCGGGTTTTCCCGCCCCGGCTGCGGCGCATGCTGGAGAATGAGGACCTTTTGTTCCGCCATGTCGCGCGCGAGGCGGTACGTGCGGCACCGGTGAGGGCGCGCTTCATGCATGGCGAGCATGAATGCATCGTCTACGATGCGGGCACAGGGATCGCGCCGAAGGGCGCGGCGCTGGCCGAAAGCCACCGCGACTTCATCACCGCGCTGTGGTGCGCGGAACTGCCGCCGCCCCTCCTGCGGATCTATTCGGCTTCCCACAAGCCGATGCATGAGCGCCTGGGCGAGGATCTGGTCGCCCGGATGGATATAGCCGTCGATACGGATGCCGATTCCGAGATGCTTCACCGATTCGGCGATGCCTTGCCATCGATCCGCAAGCTGATCGCGGACTTGCCGCTGCGCCTGAGCAATCCCGGCTTCACCCCGGCCGAAATCGTGCTGGATGCCGATGGCGCCGTGCGCGTTCTGGGGGGGTGGGGACAGTGGTCCCTTCTGCCGCTGGGCGCGGGGCTGCCTGCTTCCCTCACCAATGCTGAAAAGCTCGCGGCCCTGCTGGCCGAGGTGCGCCGCCGTCGCCCGGGCATGCTGGCGGATGACATCGGCAGCGGCCATGTGATGCTGGTGGCGAACTGTGTCCATCTCGAACGGACAATCCTGAACGGCAAGATGAAGGCCGGGCTGGCGCTTGCCGCCCGCGTGCTGGAAGGTTTCGAATCCTTGCGGGACGCTTCAACTGCGGGCAAGGCCGTGCCGGAGGCTCGAAAGCAGGGGACCGCTGCGTGATCGATTTGGAACGGCAACTGCGCGATTGCCCGTACCACCTGCCTGGATCATTCTGCCCTCTGAAGTCGTGGAGAAATCCTCTGGGATTGTTCCCTACGGGGTAAAAAACCGTGATGCGGCCGACCGAAAGCCTTGCCTTGGGACAGGTCTGCCGGTTATTCCGCCTTGCGCGGGAGCAAACTAAGGAACCTTAGTATGTTGCAAAATCACTCGGAGCACGGTGTCGGCCCCGATAACGAAGTCTTTGAAAAGCTGCGTCAGGCGATAGAGGCGCGCACCGCGCGCGTCGGTATCATCGGTCTTGGCTATGTCGGCCTGCCGCTGGCGGTGACGGCTGCGAATGCCGGCTTCCCGGTCCTGGGTTTCGACATCGATGCCCGTCGCGTGGAACGGATCAACGCCGGCGAGACGATGATCAAGCATATCGACGGCGCGCTGATCAAAGGCGCCATCGACAAGGGCCTGTTCGAGGCGACCGCCGATTTTTCCCGGCTGAAAGAAGCCGACGCAATCCTGATCTGTGTGCCGACGCCGTTGACACGCCATCGCGAGCCGGACCTCTCCTTCGTGACGGCGACCGCCAAGGTGGTTGCGGAGAATCTGCGGCCGGGGCAACTCGTGGCCCTGGAATCCACCACCTATCCGGGCACCACCGACGAGGTGCTGAGACCTGTCCTGGAGCAGGGCGGCTTGAAGAGCGGCCGCGATTTCTTCCTGGCCTTCTCGCCCGAGCGGGAAGATCCGGGCAACCCCGATTTCGGCACTTCGACCATCCCGAAGGTGGTGGGCGGCGACGGCCCGCTGGCCATGGAACTGGCCGATGCACTCTACGGGGCGCTGGTAACGCGCACGGTGCCGGTTTCGTCCACTGCGACGGCGGAAGCGGTCAAGCTCACGGAAAACATCTTCCGCGCCGTCAACATCGCGCTCGTCAACGAGTTGAAGGTGGTCTACGAGGCGATGGGCATCGATGTCTGGGAGGTGATCGACGCCGCCAAGACCAAGCCCTTCGGCTTCATGCCGTTCTATCCCGGCCCCGGGCTTGGCGGGCACTGCATTCCCATCGACCCCTTCTACCTGACCTGGAAGGCGCGCGAATACGAGATTTCCACCCGCTTCGTCGAACTGGCGGGCGAGATCAACACCGCCATGCCGCGACGGGTGGTCGACAGGCTGGCCCGGGCCATGGACGAGCAACTCAAGCGCGGGCTGAACGGGGCGCGGGTGCTGGTGCTCGGCATCGCCTACAAGAAGAATGTCGACGACATGCGCGAGAGCCCGTCATTGCGGCTGATCGAGATGATCGAGGAGCGGGGCGCCGAAACGGCCTACCACGATCCGCATATCGCCGAGATTTCGATGACCCGCGAGCACGCGGCGCTCGCCGGCCGCCGGTCGGTGGAGCTGAGTGCAGAGGCTCTGGCCGGATACGATGCCGTGCTGATCGCCACCGACCACGACGCGGTCGACTACAAGCTGGTGGTGGACAACGCGAAGCTGGTGATCGACACCCGCAATGCCTGCGTTCGCCACGCTCTGAAATCCGAAAGGATCGTGAAGGCTTAGGGTCGCCTATATTTCATAGGTGCAAGCAAAAAACCGGGCTCCGTAAGGGGCCCGGCTTTTTTATACGGAGGCGGACCGTGCTGCCAGTGCCGGCCGGTGGCGGGAGCGTGTTTCGAGGCGGCCGAACTGCTCGGCCAAACCATGCAAAAGAAGAGCGAATCCGGTGGCGTGGGCCTCCCTTTGCGGATAGCTGCGCATAAAGTATTGATTTTATTTGAAACTGGTGGGCCCGGAGGGACTCGAACCCCCAACCAAGCGGTTATGAGCCGCCGGCTCTAACCATTGAGCTACAGGCCCCACGGGGGCTGATTAGTGTGTTTCGCTGCCGTGCACAAGAGGCAGGCGGAAGCGGCGGGTCGGCGAGGCCGGTGCCCTTGTCCGGCAACCGGCAAACTTCAACCATTTGGCGAAGGTCTGGCGCCAATCGCCCAAATCAGTCCATATTCCCCACTTAGTCCATCTCGCGCTGGGACGCATTTCATGGAGCACATGATGAACGGATTCCTTCTTCCTCTGGCACTGGCTGCGGCGATGGCGCTGCCTGCCATCGCGCATGCCGGCGACACCAGGCCGGGGCCGCGCATCTTCGTTACCGGCGAGGGGGAGGCGACGGTTGCCCCCGACATGGCCATCCTGTCGCTGTCGGTGATGCGCGAGGCTAAGACGGCGCGCGCGGCGCTGGATGCCAACAACGACGCCATGGCGGCGGTCATCACCGCCATGAAGGCGGCCGGCATCGAGGATCGCGACCTGCAGACGGCCGGCATCCAGATCAGCCCCCGCTACAACTACACCAACAAGCCCGATGGCACCCAGAATGCCGAACTCATCGCCTATCAGGTGACGAACACGCTGTCGGTGCGCGTCCGCGACATCGACAAGACCGGCGAACTGCTCGACAAGGCGGTGACGCTCGGCGTCAACGAGGGCGGCGGCATCGTCTTCACCAATGCGGACCCGGCTGCCATCGTCACCGAGGCGCGCAAGAAGGCGGTCGCCGACGCCGCCGCCAAGGCCAAAACGCTGGCCGAGGCGGCCGGCACTTCGGTGGGCAGGGTGATCGAGATTTCCGAACAGTTTGCACCGCCGATGCCTATCCGCATGGCTGCGAAGTCCTTCGATGCCATGCCCCAGGCGGGCGGTGCACCTGTGCAGGCGGGCGAAAATGCCTATCGCGTGCAGGTCAACGTGACTTTCGAGATGAAATAGGGCGTTTGCGGCCGGGCTATCGTCCGCTGACCGGGCGGCATCATAACCCCCACCCCTAACCCCTCCCCACAAGGGGGAGGGGAATTCTGCAACGGCGGCATCCGGCGCCAAATGTCGAAGATTGCGGCAGCGGCGGCGGGGTAACCTGTCGCTTGCGGGGAGAGGATGACGGTTGGTCCCGATGAGCCCGGTATTGCTCCGACATCATGAAAAGCCCCGGAGGCGATGGCCTCCGGGGCTTTTCATGATGGGGATGCCTGTTCCGATTAGCGGTAAAGCAGCGGACAGCCGCGCTGGTTGGCGAAGGTGACCATGACGCGCTGGTTGAACTTGCGGCCGGCCACCTTGACCACGCGGCGGTTGGCATCGACGATGCGGGCGCGGCGGACGCCCATGCGCTCGGCCTTGTTCAACGCCCGGTTGGGGGAGCAGGCCTGACGGCGGTCCCAGCCGCGGCGCCAGTTGTTGTGGCGGCCGTGATCGCGATGGTTGACCTGTACGCCGTAGCCGGGGCCGTTGCCGCCGAAATTGAGGTAGAGGCCGTCCGCCTGGGCCGCGGCCGGCATGGCGGCGAGGCCACCGAGGCCGATGAGGGCGGAAAGAACTGCGGTCTTGATCATCTTGAGCATGGTATTCTCCAGGGTCCGTTCGGGGACGGGCTTGCTGCATCGCCCGTCCATGGAAGGCACATTAGGAGCCGGTGGCTGAACGGCGCGCGAACCGCGCATTCATCTGCGGTTCATCCGGCGGCAATGAGGCGACCGGATTGGAAAGCCGAAACCATGCTCAAGATCGCCTGGCGCGATCGGGGGCAGACCCACTCGCGCCAGGCCCGGTCAGAAGGTACTGGTGACTGCGAGCCAGAAGCGGCGGCCTTCTTCCGCGGTGTTGAAGTCGGTTGCTTCGATCTTCTTGTCGAGGACGTTGTAGACTGCCCCCTTGATGCTCATGTGATCATTGACCGCATAGGAGGCGCCGAAGTCGAGGGTGGCATAGTCTCCGTATTTGCGGCCTACAAGTTTCCCATCCTTGTAGACGGGCTCGCCGTTGGAACCCGTGCGCGGGCCCGCGTTGATTTCGGAACCGTGGTAGTTGATCGCTGCCCAGGCATCCAACCCGTCCACGGGCGTCATCCAGTCGGCGCGCAGGTTTGCCATGTGCCTGGGCGTGCGGGCCAGCGGCAATCCGCTGTAGTCGCCGGTCTTCTGTTCAGAGTCTGTATAGGTATAGGAGGCGCGCAGGGACACGGTGCTCGTGACGTCCCATGTGCCGCTGAGCTCGACGCCCTGAATCACGGCGTCATCGATATTGTAGCTGCGCCACACCACATAGTCGGGGTTCTCGGGCCAGGGAACCGGATTGCCGTTCTCATCGGCCAATCTTTCATTGGCGATCTTGTCTCTGAAATCCGTGTAGAAATATGTGGCGCCCAGCGAGAGGCCCTCCGAATTGTCCCAGATGGCGCCGATTTCATAGCTGGTGCTGCTTTCGGCTTTCAGGTTCGCATCGCCGATTATGACGCCGCAGGGCTGCTGTGCGGAGGGATCCAACACGCAGCCCTGGCCGCCCGTGGTGTAGGCATAGCCGGGAGCGATCGTGCGGATTTCCGGAGCCTTGAATCCGGTGGAAACGCCGCCCTTGATCGTCAGCATGTCGGTCGCGTTCCAGACGCCGTAGAGACGCGGGCTGTAGTGCGATCCGTAGACTTCATGGTGGTCCATGCGCAGGCCGCCCGTAAGCGCGAACGTATCGGTGATGCGCCATTCATCTTCGGCGAACAGGGCCCATTGCGCGATCTGGAATTTTTCGTCCAGCCCCGTTTGCCGTCCTGGGTTCTGATCCGTCAGCAAGGCATCGAAATACTGGCCGCCCACGACCAGCGTATGGGTGCCGAATGCTTCGAACGGCGTGGTGAATTTTCCGTCCAGCACGGAATTGCGGATTTCAGGCGAGCGCAGGTTCTCGACGAACCCCCTTGCATCGTCCCAGCTATAGGCCGTGCGCTTGGCCCATTCCTGCGAGAACGAAAATTCCGAAGTCGTCCAGCCCCAACGTCCCGTATGCGTCAGCGACCAGTGATCCCTGTCGTTGTTGTTGTAGTTGCTGGGGCGGTTGGCCGCCACGGTAGCCCCGGAGTTCGATTCGCGCTTGACCCGTGTGATCCCGCCTTCAAGAACAATGTCGTGATCCTCGTTGGGCGTGAAGGTCAAACGGCCGGTGAGGTCACCTTCTTCGGCCCCGGTAACGCCCCCGAGGAAGCTGTCTTCGTCACGCTTCAGGCCGCGGCCCCAGACCTGAAGGCCGAGCTTGTCCTGAATGACCGGGCCGCTGCCGTAGAAAGAAACCTGTCCGGAATTGCCGAAGCGGGAATGCTGCTGCAACGTGCCATCGGCAGTGATCGAGCCGGACCAGACGTCGCTCACCTTGCGGGTGATGATGTTGATCACGCCACCCATGGCGTCGGACCCGTAGAGGGATGACATCGGGCCGCGAACAACCTCGATGCGCTCGATGGCACTGATCGGGGGAATGAAGCTCTGCTCGAAACCGGAATTACCGTTGGTGCGGGCATCGCGAGTGCTTTGCCGTTTGCCATCGACAAGGATGAGTGTGTATGCGCCGGGCAGGCCGCGAATGAAGATGTCCTTCTCGTTTGCCGAGCCGGTGACGGCGACACCCTGCACCTCGCGCAATGCATCGGTCAAATCGCGAAAAGATCCTTTTTCCAGCTCTTCACGCGACACAACGGTGATGCTGGCGGGTGCGTCCTTCACATTCTGCTCGAAACCGGCCGCAGTCACGACGATCTGGTTGAGCTGGACAACGCTGTCTTCCTGCCCAGAGGCCTCCTGGGTGAAGGCGGGAGAAGCCGAGAGTGCAATTCCCGCAGTTGTGCAAAGAAGCAGGGCATATCGCCGACACCCTTGAACGCAGCCATTCGCCTGCAAACCGGCGGGCTTCACGAGTGCAGAGGTCATAGGGCGCATCCTTCAATAAATATGAGCCTGGGTGTCATATTTATACGAGGAGTGCGTGTCAACTTGCGTCGGCGCAAGTGCGGCGCTTATGCCCACTTCTCCATGCGATTGAGAATACTGGGAAAAGCCGTCTGGAACGGGCTCGCGGCCTGCCCTCGTGCGCGGTGCCGGCTACAGCGGGCTTCAGCGCGAATAGCGGATCGGCACCACCAGGCTCATGCGCGACTTGGCGATGTCCGGCGGCGGGGCCGGAACCGGGGAGGCGCGGCGCACCAGGTCGAGGGCGGCGCTGTCGAATGCCGGATCGCCCGAGGAGCCGGCGAGGGACACGCCGACCACGTCGCCGCCCGGATTGATGGTGAAGCGCACGGTGACGGTGCCGATGCCGCGGGCATCGCGCGGATAGCGCTTGTAGCGGTTGAGATGGGCGTTGACGCGCGACTGCCAGCGCGCCGGCGACATGCCGGAGCCGGCGGCC
>WPCJ01071938.1_pt1 | contig 13493 bp, 11 predicted proteins | sample 5399831 | NCBI WGS metagenome assembly WPCJ01 (sample SAMN12869470, study PRJNA574797) | sludge metagenome | isolation source: wastewater treatment of pH10 | place: China:Beijing | collected 2019-05-20 | reverse complement strand
TCCTCACCCTTATATAAAGCAATAGAGTAGTCGGATTCTTTGATCAGATTTTCGAATTTATATTCGGTTTCCGCAAGTTTTATTTCTGCTAAAACCTGCTCTGTCACTTCTGTTGCGACTACACTGATTCCTATGATTTCGCTTTCGTCATCGTTATAGATTGGTGCATAGATGAAGTCGAAAAAACATTCTTCGGTTATTCCGTTTCTTACCAGATAGCATTTCTCTTTATAACCTTTATAAGGCTTGCCGGTAGTTTTTACATTCGAAAGAATTTCCATGAAAGGCTGACCTTCCAGTTCCGGCAATGCATCAATTAATTTGGTGCCGATAATTTGTGGAGGTTTTCCCCAGAGTTGGAGCATTTGCGGATTAGCAACCTTGATAACAAAATCATCACCAATCAGCATAGACATTGCTATCGGAGCATGAACAAGCAAAAGCGCCAAAGAATCCTGAGAAATATTAGTTTTGATGAAATTCTTCATTATGAGATAGACAATAAATTTACTACAATCATTATTTATTTTGAAAATTTTTGTTTTCCTATCAGTAATTCGAAAAATAATCTGAAATCAGAAAGTAACGACCAGATGGGATATTTGAATGTAGCTGGCGTATTTTTTTCAAATACAGCATGGCTGAACCATGCAAAACCATACCCGAAAATCGGGCAATACCAAAGAAATCGCTCCTTTCCGGATTTGATAACATAAAAAACTACTATGAAAACCAACAGTATTCCAATGAAATGAAACACTTTGGTGAGTGGTTTACTGTGTTCTGTAAGATAAAATTGATAAAATTCCTTATAGGTTTTAATTCTGTTATGAGACTCCATTCCCGGTTTGATTTAGTTTGCTGTTTTTATATCCATAAAGGAAATAAATTATCAAACCTATAGCAAACCACAGTCCAAACCAGAACCAATTTTCACGACTCATCCCGGTTAACAGATAAAGACATGAACTAAGACCGATCAAAGGGATTAATGAAAGATTTTTAACAAAAGCCAAGCCACATAAAACCAGATTAACTATAATGAAAACTATAATTGCCAAACGGAATTCGCCTTCATTCGGATCACTGATATTCATTAAATTTTGAAAGAATGCCGGCTGGTAAAAATAGAAGAATATTAATCCGCCAATAAAAATTAATGGGAAAAATAATTTGCCATTAATATAAGGTAAATGGAATCTGCCTTTGATTTTTTCTTTTGGAGGCAGCATTAGAACACCACCGCAAACCAAGACGAAAGCAAAAATAGTCCCGATGCTTGTAAAATCAAGAACGAAAGTTTTATCGGTGAACAGAATCGGAACACCAACTACAATTCCTGTGATAACTGTTGCAAAAGAAGGTACTTTGTTTTTGCTGTGAACCTCTTGGAATTTCTTTGGCAAAAGCCCGTCTCTGGACATTGCCATCCAGATTCTCGGCTGGCCCATCTGGAAAACCAAAAGAACGGTCGTAATTGCTACAATAGCAATGAGAGCAACGATGAATTCCATCCACGGAAGATTGAGATTCGATTTGTCAAATACAAACGATAAAGGGTCGCCGATTCCGTCAAATTTTCTGTAATCGACTAATCCGGTTAATACCAAAGTCAGAATAATATAGATAACGGTACAAAGTCCCAATGAGATCAACATACCTTTTGGAAGGTCTTTCTGAGGATTTTTGGTTTCTTCTGACAGAACAGAAATCGCGTCAAAACCGATATAAGCAAAGAAAACACCTGAAACCGCAGACATTACACCTGCAAATCCGTTTGGCATAAAGGAAGGTTCCGAAGCTATAGAACTTGTCGGAAACCAGTTCCCTGTATTCACATAAGCGACACCAACTGCAATTACGAGAAGAATCACAAATAACTTTAGAATCACAAAAAAGTTATTGAAGTTCTTACTTTCCTTAATTCCCTGATAACAAAGCCAGGTAATTAACCCGTTGATAACCAAAGCAGGAATATCAACAATAATTCTCAGATTTCCAATGACAGGAGCTGATTTCCAGGCATTAATCAATTCCGTATTAGTCGAATGATTGAGAACTGCTTTTTTAGCTTCTGTGTAACTGCAGGTAAAATAATCCGGAATATGAACCCCGATTCTTCCCATGAAACTTGTGAAATAATCAGACCATGAAAAGGCAACATAGATATTTCCGAAAGAATATTCCATAATCAAAGCCCAGCCAATAACCCAGGCAATCAATTCCCCGAAACTGGCGTAAGCATAAGTATAAGCACTTCCTGCGGTTGGAATCCTGCTCGCAAATTCGGCATAACAAAGCGCTGTAAAAGCACAGGCAAAGCCACAAATCAGATATAAAACAATAACACCCGGACCGCCTCGGAAGATCGCTTCTCCTAAACTGCTGAAGCTTCCCGCACCAATAATGGCTGCAATACCAAAAAATACAATATCCCAAGTGCCTAAAACCCGATTCAGTTGCCCGTTATCTGTATTTTCTGCGTAGTGTTTTCTTCTGAAAAGTGAACTCATATTAGGTTAAAAATTTATGAAAGAAACAAATGTAATAAAATTTTGATGTTTTTAACATTTTACTTAAAAATTAAAACAGATTCTAGCTGTAAAAGCTTGTTGTTTTCTCGGATTAATTCCACTTTTCTCCCACGCTTCTTCGGGATTTGTTCGGAAAAAGGATTTTTTTTCCGAAGAGGACCCGAAGGATTTCCGAACAATTGCCGAAGGACTACAACACATGACCGGTCAAAACCAGTCAAAACCGGTCAAAACCGGTCAGGGGTGTACAGGCTGTTGTTTTCTGCAATACCTTCGTGTTACAAATTTTAAAAATCTTTGATATGGCAACATTAAACAAAGGAATCCTTGGCGGATTCTCCGGTAAAGTAGGAACAGTAGTAGGGGCTAACGGCGTGGTCTGGACATCATCCGCAGCCGTCCTAAAATTTCAAAACGCAACCCAACGGAAAAGCAGCTTGAGCAGCAGATGAAGTTTAAGCTGGCGATCAGCTTTTTGCAACCTGTTAAGTCAATCCAGTCGTTGTATTTCGGGTCGGAGAGTGGGGTAAAATCCAGGGTGAACCTGGCGGTGTCCTATACAATTAGTGAGGCGATACAGGTGGTGGCTGGTCTGCCGGAGCTGATCTACAACAAAGTACTGATCACCCGTGGCGAACTCACCAGCTTCCAGAATGCAGTGCTCACCACGCAGCCGGGCGGCGTGCTGCACCTGGAGTGGGAAGATAACAGCACGCAGGGCAATGCCGCTACTTCAGATCAGGTGAGCATCGTTTGCTACTGCGAAGAGCTGAAGAACTGGGAGATCTATGAGGGTATCGTGATGCGCTCCGACCTGATGGCAGACGTCACGCTTCCTGCGTATTGCCTGGGTAAGACAATGGAAGTCTATGCCTTTCTGAATAATGAAAAGCAGACGGGTGCTTCCACAAGTTTCTACCTCGGTCAATATCTGGTGAACTGATGCAGGAGATCCACTCGCAAGAGTGGATTTTTTATAGAATGTCTTTATTTTTATTATGGATAATTTAATTTCAGAAAAATATATTATTTTTACCGGAAAAATTATAAAGCGTCATGTTTTGACGTTATCAGTTGATAATATTGCAACTGATTTGATTAGTAACTATAAAAACTCAAATTATGAAAAAGATTTCTACCACACTATTGGTGCTGGGTTCTGCTGTACTCTTTTCGCAGAAGATTTCCTGGCAAAAGAATCTCGACTCCGGGACACAGGATTTTCTTTCCGGATTGGCGGTTACGATAGACGGCCAGTATTTAGTTTCGGGGTAATGTTCCAAACAAGTTGGTAAATAAAAATAGTATTGATATTCAATACTATTTTTATAGAAATAAGATAGGAAAATAAAGTTTGAAATGGTATTGTAGATAGCCAGCACAGGAGAAATTAGCAAACAGGCTATCTAAAATGCTGAGAATCATAAAAGGTGTTTCAAATGTGTTGGTGAATTATAACAGGTCACGGATTACAAATCCGCGACATCGGGTTTTATAAGAACTTTACATCACATATAGTAGCAGCATTTACCCCTGACGAAGAGGGAAGAGCATTTTTAGACGGTATGAGATCTTACTCTACTGATTACATGAGAAGTACAGTTGGTGGTGCTTACAGGGATGCTGCTAGTTATGGGATAGTTGGTCAAGGCTTAGAAAGTCTAAACGTAGGATCATTCTTAGGTAGGTCGCGAACTGCAAATAGAATAGTAGAATGGAATCTGGGGGAAGCTGTTATCACTAAAAGTCACCACAATTGGAGTAAAATTTTTGGAAATAGAAGTATTACTTTAGCAGATATAAATCCAATAGTTAAAGAAGCAGTCAATAATGGCTCTTGGAAAGTTACAGATGTTATTAGAAAAAAAGGAGGTCGTGTTATAGGGGACAAATTAGAAATGGTGCGTAAAGTTAATGGATATAAAATTTGGGTAGGTGGAATGAGAGAACATTCTACGGGAAAAATAATAGTAAATAATGCTGCTGTTCAATAATATATACAAATGGAAAAAGAATACATTGTAGCAGAGAAACTTTTTGATTCAGGTAATTATTTAGATGCATTTGAAATTTTTAAAAAAATATCAAAGAGCAATCATGTATCAAATTTTGAAATTTCAGATGCACTAAACATGATGGGCGTAATTATACTAATAGATCCAAATATAGATCCTGAAGACGAATCGGGGTTTAAATATTTCAGCAAATCTATAGATTTCAATCCCGAAAATATTGATGCGCTTCTAAATATTATTGGAGGATTTGGATTGGCAGTCAACAATCATAGAGATACTGAAAAGTTAAATTTAGCAATAAATACACTACACAGTATAAATTATAATTTTAGTAGCCAAGAAAAGGTTATGATCAATCAAAAAATTAAACTGTCCAAATTATTAAAAAGTTAATAGTAAAGTAGATAATGTTCCCATACAGCAATAACTTCAAATAATAATTATGGAAGAGAACAAAAAGCAAAAAATCGAAAAATATCATTTTGAGGAAATAATTTACATTCTTTTAATCCTTTCCTCAAACTTATCAACTTATGATGAGGACGAATTGGTAAATTTCACTGAAGATATCGAAGGTCGAGTTGATGAACTATTTAGTAAAGACTTTTTTCTAAATCTTAATAAAATATATGGAATAGATGATATAATAATTAAGTATTTAGAAGAAATAAAAGAAATAATAACTGCAATGTATGAACCTCAATGGCATACTAAACTGAAAGAGAAATCAAACATTAGCCTACAAAATAAAAACTTTATCCACTCAAGTTTTGGAAAAACTCAAGTTTGAGTATATCAGCCCGTTAGAATTTTCCAAAGAATATTTAAATATCGATTGGTGACAAAAAAGTAAGATCATAAATCCTGACGAAGAAGGAAGAGCATTTTAGACGGTATGAGATCTTACTCTACTGATTATATGAGAGGAACAGTTGGTGGCGGTAGTGTTGGTAATGTTCCAAACAAGTAGGTAAATAAAAACAGTATTGAATTTGAATACTGTTTTTTAGAAAAAAAAATATACAAATTGATTTTGAAATCGTATTACAGATAGCCAGAACAGGAGAAATTAGAAAAAAGGCTATCTAATATATTGAGAACAATAACAGGTGTTCCAGATATGTTGATGAATTATAACCGGTCACGGATTACAAATCCGCATCGTAGGTTTTTTTACTAAAAGAATACTAAAAAAACTAACTTCTGATAAATTAGAGTAAGCTTCCGCCAAAGTAGAATAAGCTTCTGCTAAAATAGAATAACCTTCCGCTAAAATAGAATAACCTTCCGCTAAACTAGAATAGCCTTCCGCCAGAATGAAACAAGCTTCCGCTAAACTATAATAGGCTACCGCCGAAATGAAACAAGCTTCCGTCAAAATAGAATAGCCTTCCGCTAAAGTATAATAAGCTTCCGCCAAAGTAAAATAAACTACCGCTAAACTATAAAGAAAAAGATATACAAATTGATTTTGAAATCGTATTACAGATAGCCAGAGCAGGAGAAATTAGAAAACAGGCTGTCTAAAATATTGAGAGCCATAACAGAGTGTTCCAGGTGTGTAGGTAGATTTATAATTGATCTCGGATTACAAATCCGCGACATCGGGTATTTTTGAATTATATCGATTCAGCTAAAGGAAATTTAGTTTAGAAAGTCTTCGAGAACCTCAGACGGACAACCTATGAATACAATTAGTATTGAAGATATCCCGATGAGGAGATCAAAGTATTATATTAATTAATTTCCATTTAAGTTCCCTTTAAATAATATCTTTTCGCTATTTTCGTTGAAAAAGGAACAAACTTTGTTGAAGCTGAGGCTTTGACAATAATTTTGAAAATCTATATGAATTCAAAAAAAGTAATACTGGCTTCGATGTTATCGCTTTACGGGATTTCTGAGGCGCAACAATCTCAATATTTTACGCAGAAAGAAGACTATCATTTTGGTTTGGCAGAGAATCTCTACAACACCAAAGTTTACAACGCTTCCCAATACGAATATTCCAACCAATATTTTTACAACAAAAGTCTAAGTCAATCCAAGAAAGAAGCATCATTGTTTTTCAGCAATGTGATTGGCGTGATTTTGCAGCAGCAATATGCGGAAGAAGGCCTGAATGCTTTTATGAAAGAATATCCAAAGTCAGCGTATTTTGCTCAGGCCAACGGACCTTTGGCAGATTATTATTTAGCAAAGAAAGATTTCGAAAAAGCTTTGGAAACTTTGCAGAAAGTCAATCAATACCAGCTGAGTAAAGAAGAAAATACACAGCATATTATGAAGCTCGGCTACGCCAAGTTTATGACAGGAGATTCTGCAGGAGCAATCGAAGCTTTGGAAGAATCATTTAAAAATGCTGATGAAAATAGCAAGCCCGCAATTTCTTATATGTTAGGACATCTTTATTATGCTGACAAGCAAAATGAAAATGCCTTTGTTTACTTCGACCAGATCAAGAATAATGAAGACTATGCACATCTGGTAAAGCCTTATTATGTGCAGATGTACTACAATCAGAAGAACTATGATCTGGCAATCTCTGAAGGGAATGAAATCCTGAACAACGGAAAAACAACTGCTTACGATACGGAAATCCACAAAATAGTAGGAGAGAGCTACTTTATGAAAGGCGATTACCAGTCGGCTTATCCGCACTTGAAATTATTTCTTGATAAAGAACAAACGCCGTCGGAAACCGACCTTTACGAAATGGGATTTGTTTCTTCTCAAGTGGGCAAAAATGCCGAAGCAGTAGGGTATTATAATCAATTAATTAACAGCCAATCTCCGCTGGCTCAAAACGCTTATTACCAACTCGGGAATGCTTATCTGCAAAATAATCAAAAACAAGAAGCGCTTTCAGCATATCGTAATGCGTCACAGATGAATTATGATGCGAAAGTCCAGCAACTGGCTTTGGAACAATATGCAAAATTGAGTTATGAATTAGGAAATCCATTTGAGAACTCTTCAAAAGTAATTCAGAGGTATCTGGATAAATATCCGAATTCTAAAACTCAGGAAATGAGGTCTCTTTTGGTTAAATCGTATTTGTATTCTGGGGATTATAAAGCGACTTTGGACGCACTTTCAAAACTTGACCAGAAAACGAATGAGACTAAAAAAATAGAGCAGGAGGTTTCTTATCTTTTAGGTTCTGAGGAATTCAATAAAGGGAATTTTGATGCTGCCGAAACGTATTTTAAAAGAAGTCTTCAATTCAATCTCAATAAAGATTTTTATAAAAAAGCGCAGTATTGGTTAGGACAGACTTACTACCAGAAAGGTGATTATAAATCTGCGATTGCAACTTATACTAAACTTGAAAACGAAACTGCAGAAGGTTTTCCGGAAAGAGAACAATTGGACTATGACTTGGGTTATGCTTATTTCAAGTCTAAGGATTTTGCTTCTGCTCAGGAATATTTTAAGGAATATCTGAGATTCCCGAAACAGGAATTCAAAGCGGATGCAGAATTGCGTTTGGCTGATACATATTACGCCAACAATCAGTTGAATGAAGCTTTGGAAATTTATAATAAAACCGAAAATGCCAGCGATTATACTTTGTATCAGAAAGCTTTAGCATTAGGTTTCAAAGGCGATACAGTGGCTAAGATTTCTGAACTGAAAACTTTGATTTCAAAATATCCTAATTCGGAATATGTGGATGATGCGAACTATGAAATTGCGTCAGCTTATGCTCAGAATGATGATTTCAACAATTCCAATGCTTACTTTGATAAAGTCATCAAATCCAGTCCCGATAAGGATTTGGTAGCGAATTCCCAGATTTACAGAGCTCAGAATTTGATTGATTTGAATCAGAATGAAAATGCTATTGCTGAATTCCGACAATTAGCCAATCAATATAAAAATACAGCTTATGCGGACAAAATTGTTGCTGCTGCAAAACCTGCTTTTGTGAAAAACGGTGATGTTGCAGGTTACGAACAATTTGCAAAAGGTCTCAATGTGAATGTTTCCGGAACAGAAATCAGTGAAATCAATCTGAATCTGGCGCAGGACAGTTTCTCGAAAAAAGATTATGCAAAAGCGGTTTCTTACTACGAAAAATATCTGGACCAAAGTCCAAGCGGTGACAATCTTTTCAAAGCGCAGTATGAGCTGGGCGAAAGTTATTATCAATTAAAACAAACGGATAAAGCGTTGCTCCCTTTACAAAATGTTGCTGATTTCCAAAACGATTATCAGCAGGAAGCTCAGGTGAGATTGGCTCAGATTTATTTAGCTCAGGATAAAATTGCTGATGCGAAAAAGTATCTGGAACAGAATGCTAATTCTACCAATGTTACGATTAAAAACTTCGCTTCGGTAGAATTGATGAAAATCTATGCGGACGAAAAGAACTTTGCTGAAGCTGAAAAATATGCGAATGCTGTGATTGCTAATTCGAAAAATTCAGCAGCAACTCTGGAACAGGCGAAAGTCATCAAAGCAAGAAGTTTGATGCAGCAAGGAAAAGATAAAGATGCGCAAACGGCTTATACCGCTTTGGAAAAATCTTCTAATACGGAAGTGGCGGCAGAAGCTTTATACGCCAAAGCATTTTACCAGAACAAAGCAAAAGCTTTCAAATCGTCAAATGAAACCATTTTCAAATTAGCTAACAATTATGCTTCGGAAGAATATTGGGGCGCAAAGGCCCTAGTCGTAATGGCAAAAAATTATCTGGCTCTGAAGGACAATTACCAGGCAAGTTATACGGTGGATGAAATCATCAACAACTACGGCGATTTCCCGGAAATTGTGGCTGAAGCAAAAGAAGTAAAAGCCCAAATTAAAAAATAAGTAAAATATTGGCTTTGTATTTTAATCGCAAAGTCGCAAAAATTTAAAAATAAAAAATGTTTAGAGACGCAAAGATTTTATCTTCGATAAAATTGTAGTTTAAGATTTGAATCTTTTTTTGCGACTTTTAAACGAATTTTGAATCCAAACAAATTGCGCCTTTGCGATTAATTTGATTTTAAATAAAATTTAAATGAACAAACTAAAATATATCGCCGTTTTGGCATTTTTGGGAACAGTCGGGATCTCAGAATTAGGAGCTCAAATCAAAGAAGAGCAATTGATTCTTAATAGAAAAAGAGAACCGGAAGTCAAGAAGATCGAGAAGAAAAAAACATCTGTTGTTCAGGAAAAAAACTATCCGCCGGATAACAAGAAAAAGGAAGATTCGCTGAATCTGAAATATGACATTGTGAATGTCCCGCCGGTTTCTGATTTCAAAACCACCGAAATCCAGGGTGAAGATATTTCTCCGAAATTCTCCAATGATTATCAGTCTAATTATTTTAGATTGGGTTATGGGAATTATGGTAAATTTTTGGCAGATGCTAATATTTCTGGGAAAATCCAGGATAATGTTGAGATTGGAGCGGATGCGCATTATCTTTCTACAAGCGGCCTGAAAAAAGTTTACGAATGGGATTCTAAGCAGAATGAAGCAAAAATCGGTGGTTTTGCCAATATTTACACGGAAAGCGGAAAGTTTAATATTGATGCCAATTATGCTTTCAACAATTACAATTATTACGGGATTTATGCATTGACGCCTTCAAATAATGATGTCGATTTGCAGCAAAAAGTGAATAGATTCAGTGTGAATGGTTATTACGACCATTACTCCAATGAAATTCTGAATAACGTTCGTGTGAAATCGTATTTCTTAAGCGACCATTTCGGAGCCAGTGAAAACTATGCTAATTTGGATGTTAATTTGTCCAAGCACGATTTTTCTGTTTACGATGATATTACAGCGAATGGAGATTTGGGAATCAATCTGGAAACGGTTAATTCCAAATTTGATATCCTGAATAAGAATACAAATAATCAATTCAATTTTACATTGTCGCCAAAAGTGACTTTCTATAAAGGCGATTCTTATTTGTTAATTGGTTCTGATTTTAGTTTCCTTAATTCTAAAAATTCCAGCAATGTAACAGAAGAATCAAAGAATAATAAATTCTATTGGTTTCCAAGAGCAGAAGTATTGGTTGCAGCTGCGGATGAATTCAAGTTTTATGGTGGAATTGACGGCGGTTTGAAACTCAATACTTACGGTAATCTTCTGGATGAAAATCCTTTCTTGATTTCTGATTTGGTTTTAACGCCAACTGAAACCAAATACCATTTTTATTTCGGTTTGAAAGGTGATGTGGACCAGACTTTCAAATATGATGTTAATGCAGGATTCAGCAAAGTGAATAACGCTCAGTTTTTCTACAATAATAATCTGTTTGATGCGAATATCAGCCCAGACAGGCACGGTTATGATTATGCAAATACTTTCAGTTCAATCTATGATAGCGGAACTCTGATGGAAGTAAAAGGAGATTTGCAGGTTTTCCCAATAGAAAATCTGACTGTTGATGCGGGTTTACATTTTATGAAATATAAACTGGACAATCTGGAAGAAGTTTATTACAAGCCATTATTCCAGTTTAATCTGGGTGCAAAATATACTATGCTTGAGAAAAAGCTGAATCTCGGTTTCAAAGCTTATTTCGTAACGGACAGAACGTCAAATTCTTATTCCATCGCTCAAAGTGGTTTTAATCCTGACCAGTATATATCTGTTGAAAATAAAAATGAAAAAGTTGGTGGGTTTGCAGATTTAAACTTATCCGCAGAGTACAAAATTCACAAAAATTTCAGTATTTTCGCACTCGGAAATAATCTTCTGAACGCCAAATATCAGAATTATCTGGGCTACAAAGTTTTGGGAGCACAGTTTTTGGGAGGCGTGAAGATTACTTTTTAATGATTAATTGTAAATTATCAATTTAATCAATTACCAAGGCTGCATAGTTTAATGGATAGAACTTCGGATTTCGGCTCCGACAGTGAGGGTTCGAATCCTTCTGCGGTCACTTGACGGGAAAAATCACTTTTAGTAGTGATTTTTCCTTTTTTTTTACTTCGTAATTGATTGTTAATTAATAAGATAGAAGAAAGAGCGGAATTGATCTGGGGTGTTCGAAAAGTTGTTTCGTCAAATTCGAGTTTTTCAGCAAAAACCGAACACACTATTATTCTTTTAGTATCTAAATCTCCTGTAGCATAGAGTTGAGAGAGATTTGGCAATATTTTTAACACCTGATCGAGTTTTGTTTTAATATCCATACTTTTACCAGTCAGCTTTTGACCCTGGAGATCCATTTCCAATGCATCAATTTTCTTTTTACTTTCATTTTTAATCAACTGATAATCTTCAAAATCCAATTTATCCTCTAAATATTTTTCTCTTGCGCTATTAAGACGATGGTTTAAGTTAATAATTTTTGAAGAAATTTCTTTTTTCTTTATGTCGAGACTTCGATGTATGTTTTTAAAATTGATCAAAAGTATTTCTTTAAGAAGTTGAACAAACCCGGTATGACACTCATATTTTTTTAACTCTCTGGTAAATGCATTATTAACGATATCTGAGCTATATCTGTACCCGCATTTGGAATTGCAGTGATAATAATAATAAATATTCTTTTTACCTTTTGATCCGCTACCGGTAATGTGACCTCCGCATCTTGGACATTTTAAAAAACCTCTTAGAGGAAATTGGTCATGTGCAATTATTTTTCCTTTTGGCCTTTCTTCCCAAGTTTTGCCACTTAGTACCTTTTGTACTTTATTAAATAATGCCTCTGAAATCAAACTTTCATGTGTAGCTTCTACGAGACAGGCTTCTTCATCTTTGTAAGCTTTAATAAATATTTTACCACAGTACATAGGATTTTTTATTGCCCTGTAGAATGATGTACTGCTAATATTTGCCCCTTCCATAGCATTCATCTTTAGCCTTATTTGATTGATGGAGTAAGTGCCCTTAGCGATCTCATTAAATGCCCAAAGCATATTCGAAGCTTCCGGCTCCTTAAGGCCGACATATTTTCTACCATCTTCAGTACACTTATTGACATAGCCGTAAGATGCTGTTCCCATGAGTCTGCCTTCTTTCTGAGCTCTTCTCATCCCATAAAAAGTATTCAAGGCCCTGCGATCATTTTCAACTTCCGGAGCTGCCAGATAGATCGCCAGCATCATCTTATTTTCAGGAATAGACATATCAAGAGGCTGTTCTATTGCTTGGGGCGAAATGTTGTTGCCTAGCAGCAATTTGATCATCTGATAAGCATCGCCGGCATTTCTGCTAAAGCGATCCCACTTAGTAAACAAAACTAAATTTGATTTTAGACTTCTTTTTTTAATGTGATTGATATATTTTGTCCACTCCGGTCTATTAAAATTTTTAGCAGAGTGGTCTTCAAATATCACCTGACCGATCGTAATCTGGTTTTGATTGCAATATCGTTCTAATCTTTCATGCTGATCTCTCTGAGAATAACCTTTATCAGCTTGTTCATCTGTAGAAACTCTAATATATAAATCTGCTATCAGCATAGTAGTAAGTTTGGTGTTAATATTATGGCTATCAAGCTAATGTAGTAAAATTATTTTAAAATATAATTTTTAATAATTTGATTTGCCAACTGATGAGCAAAATCCATTAAACTTCTGACTTCATCATCTGTTGGATTTAACCCAGAATCCATCAGAATTTTTTTTGATCTATCTAAAGATACTTTTTTCAAGGTGTTTTGCGTAAAATCTATAATTGTATCCTCCGATCTTTTTTTCTGAATGTTTTTTTGTGAAGAAACCTTTTTCATAAGCACTCATCATATTTAATTTATTATATGAGACGATCTCAAACCACAGATCAAATTATAGTGCTACGTTATACAATATCGAAATATGCCAATTCTAAGTGTTCTTTGTCTTAGAATGTCTTTTTGATATAGATAAATTGCTTAATTTCAGTTTATAATTAAGAGAGTTATTCTATTAGGACAGGATGATTTTAAGTTAGAATTATAAACTATTAACCAGATCCAAAGAAAATCAAATATATCTA
>WPCJ01371959.1_pt1 | contig 13499 bp, 13 predicted proteins | sample 5399831 | NCBI WGS metagenome assembly WPCJ01 (sample SAMN12869470, study PRJNA574797) | sludge metagenome | isolation source: wastewater treatment of pH10 | place: China:Beijing | collected 2019-05-20 | reverse complement strand
AGGCCGATCCCGCGCGCCGACGCAGCCTCAAGAGCGCCCAGTTGGTCAGCCTGCTGGCCTTCGCCGGCTGCATCGGCCTGATCGCCTTTCCCCTGTTCAGCGCCGCCCCGCCTAGCCAGGGCGCGCACATGGCTCTGACCGCCCTGCTGTTGCTGGCGGTCGGCGCCTTCCTCGGTCGCGTCGGGCCCAACGTCGCCGTCGGGGTGCGCACCCCGTGGAACTACAAGAGCAAGCTGGCGTGGGAACGCTCCAACCGCCTGGCCGGACGGCTGATGTTCGGCCTGGGTCTGGCCGGGCTGGTAGCCGCGCCGATCGCGCCCCAGCCGCTGGGGTTCAGCGCCCTGATCATCGGCGTCCTGATCGCGACCGCCTGGTCGGTGTTCGAGAGCTGGCGCGTGTGGCGCGCCGATCCGGACCGACAACCCTTCTGACCCCTGCCCCTCTGACGACGGAGACGACCATGCTGACCCTCGCCGCCGCCCTGCTCCTCTCACCGGTTTCGACGCCGGTCGAGTCGCCGTCCAGCCCTGCGCCCTTGCACGGAACCCTGCTGACGCCCGAAGGCGAGACGCGCGCCACCGCCGTCATCATTCCTGGCTCGGGACCAACGGATCGAGACGGGAACAGCCCGCAATTCGGCATTCAGGCAGCGACCTATCGCCTACTGGCCGAAGGTCTGGCCGAGCGCGGCGTCGCTACCGCCCGCATCGACAAGCGCGGCATCGGCGAAAGCGCAGCCGCTGGTCCTTCCGAAGCCGACCTGCGCTTTTCCGCCTATGCGGACGACGCCCGCGCCTGGGCGGCCGAGGCGGCGGCGAAGACGGGCCGCCCGTGCGCCTGGCTGATCGGCCACAGCGAAGGCGCGCTGGTGGCCCTGGCCGCCGTGGCGGAGGGCGACGACAAGGTGTGCGGCCTGGTGCTGCTGTCCGGCGCCGGACGTCCGGCGGGAACAGTGCTGCGCGAGCAACTGACGAGCCTGCCCGAGCCGCTGAAGGCCGAGGCCTATGCCGTCGTCGGCGAACTGGAGGCAGGCCGCACGGTCGCCGATCCGCCTGCATCGCTGGCTGCCCTGTTCCGACCGTCGGTCCAGCCCTACCTCATCTCCTGGCTGGCGCTGGATCCAGCGAAGATGGCCGCCGCCTATGACGGCCCGATCTTCATCGGCCAGGGGACCACCGACATTCAAATCAGCCTGACCGACGCCGAAGCGATCAAGGCGGCCCAGCCCCGCGCCGAACTCGTCGTCTGGGACGGCGTCAACCACGTCCTGAAGACTGCGCCCGTCGAACGTGCGGCCAATATCGCGACCTATATGGACCCAGCCCTGCCCTTGGCGCCCGGCGTGGTCGAAGCGACAGCGGATTTCATCCTGAAACCGCGCTAGGCCCTAATCGTCCAGTTCCGACCGCGCCTGTTCGGCCAGGTCGAAGAAGCGGCGGCGGACTTCGGCGGCGAAAGGGTTGTCGTGTTCGATGGCGCGGAACACCGCCGCGCTGTCGTGGCGGACCATTTCGACGCCCTGCATGACGCGCTCGAAGCTGGTCGTCGTCATGCGCGTCGGCAGCGGCTCCATCGCCAGCAGCACCTTGGCGATCAGATGAGTCAGGCCCTGCACCGTCGCCGCCTCGCGGTCGTGATCTTCGGGCGTGACGACGAAGACCTTCAGCCCCAGCGCCTTCCTGCAGAAGGCGGCCACGCGCCACGCCGCCTTGTCGCCGCGCACCGGACAGACGGCGATCCTCAACCCCGCAATGCCGTCCTTGCCGCTCTGGGGGCCGAACAGGGGGTGGGTTCCGACGATGCCGACGCTGTCAGGCAGGCCGTCCAGCATGACCTTGGCCGGCTTCACCTTCACCGAGCCGACGTCGAGAACCAACGCCCCCGGCGTCAGATGCGGCGCGATCGCCGCGACCGTTTCCGCCAACACGCCGACCGGCACGGCCAGCACCACCACCGGACAGGCGGCGGCCTCTTCCAGCGTGCTCAGCCGCACCAGCCTCTCGTCGTCGCTGGCCGCCGGATCATGAGCGAGGATGTCGAACCCCGGCGACAGATGCTTCGCCGTCAGCCGCCCAAAGGCGCCGAATCCGATCAAGCCAAGTTGGGGCTTTGGGCCGCTCACCCCGCCAGCGTCTCCTGGAACCGCACCGGCTGGCCGTGGGCCTGACCGATCAGTTCGCCGTCCTTCATCACTACGCGGCCGCGCACGATGGTGGCGACCGGCCAGCCCGTCGCCTCGAAGCCATCGAAGGGGGTCCAGCCGCAGCGCGTGGCCTGCTGGTCGTGCGTAATAGTCTTCTTCGCCTTCAGATCGACGATAGTCAGGTCGGCGTCATAGCTGACGGCCATCCGTCCCTTGTTCGCCGTGCCGAACACCCGCTGCGCCCCGCCCGAGGTCAGGTCGATGAAGCGTTCCAGCGACAGCCGCCCGTTGGCCACATGGGTCAGCATTAGCGGCACCAAGGTCTGCACCCCCGGCATGCCGGAGGGCGATGCCGGATAGGGCTTGGACTTTTCTTCCTTCGTGTGCGGCGCGTGGTCCGAGCCCAGCACATCGGCCACGCCCTGCTGCATCCCCCACAACCACAAGGCGTCGACATGCTCCTGCGACCGGATCGGCGGGTTCATCTGGGCGTAGGCGCCGAGGCGTTCATAGGCCTCGGGCGCCGCCAGGGTCAGGTGCTGGGGCGTGATCTCGACGGTGGCGACGTCCTTGTGGAAACGCAGGAACTCCATCTCGTCCTTCGTCGTGACGTGCAGGACGTGGATGCGCGCGCCGGTCTCCTCGGCCAGGCCCACCAGCCGGCGGGTGGACATGATGGCGCTTTCGGCGTCGCGGACCTCGGGGTGGCTGGTCCAGTCGCCGGTGCGGGCCAGGTTGCGGCGCTCGACCAGGCGGTATTCGTCTTCGGAGTGGAAGGTGGCGCGGCGGCGCACGTTCGACAGCACCTTGCGCACGCCCTCGTCGTCGGCGATCAGCAGGTCGCCGGTCGAGGCGCCCATGAAGACCTTGACCCCGCAGCAGCCCGGCAGGCGCTCCAGATCGGCCAGATGCTCGGCGTTCTCGTGCGTGCCGCCGACGTAGAAGGCGTGGTCGGTCCACATCCGGTCGCGCGCCCGCGCCAGCTTGTCCTCCAGCGTGGTCGGATCGGTCGTATTGGGGTTGGTGTTCGGCATCTCGAACACGGCGACGACGCCGCCCAGGGCCGCCGCGCGGCTGCCGGTCTCCAGGTCTTCCTTCCACTCCAGCCCCGGCTCGCGGAAGTGGACCTGGGTGTCGATGACGCCCGGCAGGAGGGTCAGGCCCGTCGCGTCGAACACCTCTCCGGCCGAGGCCTGAGACAGGTCGCCGATGAAGGCGATGCGGCCGTCGATGACGCCGACGTCGGCCTTGCCGCGTCCGGCGTGGTTGGCCACCTCGCCGCCCCGAACGATCAGGTCATAGGTCTGGGTCATCGCGCGCATCTCCTGAAGTTCCGGCGCTTATGCGCGCCGAAGGCTTGGAGACGCAAGCCGAGGGCGATCAGGCCGTCCGTTCGGCCAGCAGCTTCTTCGCCGCCTTCAGCACCCGCTCATAGGGCAGGTCCATCATGTGCTGGATGTGCTGGTTCAGACGCGGGTCCAGTTCGCGGAACTCATCGAGCGTGCGCGGGCCGCGTACGGCGACGCCGGTCCACGGACGCTTCAGCGTCTCGTCCGAAGGGCCGAACACCGCCACCGCCGGAACGCCCGCCGCTACGGCCAGCTGGGTCCACAGGGAGTCGCCGCCCAGATAGAGATCCGCGTGCGACAGGGCCGCCGCTGTCTGCAGCCGCGTCAGCCGCCCCTGCAGTTCGATCACCCGGTCGCGCTTGACCGCCGAGCGGACGGTCTGGGCCGCGTCGCGGTCCGCCTCCTCGCCTACGATCATCAGCCGTCCGCCCGCCAGCGGCCCGCCCTCGCCCAGAAGGGAGATGGCGACCTTGGCGTAGCGATCGGCGGGCCAGCGCTTGCCGATCCAGTCTGCGCCCGGCCCGACGGCCAGAATCGGACCTTCGCCCGGCGGGATCAGGGCGTCAGCCGCTTCCTGCGCATCGCGTGCGATGAACAGTTTCGGCGGCGGAATCTCGTCCAGTTGCAGGGTCCGCGCCGCCTGTTCGACCAGATGCACGCCCGGCAGAGCCTTGCCCCGAACCGCCCGACGCTGGCGCCGCAGCTTGCCCGACAGGGTCGAGCCGCGCATGTCGACCACCAGCCCCCAGTTGGTCTCGCGCACCTGGTTCCACAGGGCGATCCAGTCCCAGCGCCCGTCCCGGTCAAGGGTGATCAGCCGCTGCAGACGCGGCAGGTCGGCGAACAGCGGCGCGCTGGCCGGCGAACCGACGACGGTGAAGGTCGCCTGAGGGATGGCCTCGACCAACTGGGCCAACACGCCCGACGACAGGACCGCCTCCTCGGCGTCCGCCTCGGCGATGTAGAGGATCGGAAAACGACCATGCATGGGCTGAGTCTAGCCGGATTCTCTTCGGAATTCAGCGGGAATGCGGGACGGCGGGCCGCCGCTGCACGCCAACCGCCCCGTCGTCCTCGAGTCGGACGAAGCGCACGGGGCGAGCGGCGCGCTCGCACCCCGCCAAACGCCCTGACAGCGGGAAGATACGACTTTTCGGACGCGCCTTGAAATTGTGCTTACGGGAGCGAAATTTGCGATCGCGTCAACATTGTTTCATAATCGAAGGATTGAAATGACAATATGAGAACGACTTGGCGAATATTTCCTCATATTCGCTGAAAATACATTTGTTCTTATGTTGCCGATAAATCGAAGATTTAGATAGATAATCACTTAATTCTATAAGTATGAACTCTAAGATATTAAGACAGTTTTATATTTTCGCGCGCCGATTCCATGACTTCATTCCCTATATTGGGAGTGCTGGCGGCTCGGCCCTTCGTTCGCCCCGTGTGATTTGCGGCCGCAGAGCCGCCCTGCGCCGGGGCCTCTGACCCAACAGCCCAGAGTGAATATGCCCAAGCAAAAACGTATCGCCATCATCGGCGCCGGCCCTTCGGGACTGGCCCTGCTCCGCGCCTTCCAGTCGGCCCGCGACAAGGGCGCGGACATCCCTCAGATCGTCTGTTACGAGAAGCAGAAGGACTGGGGCGGCATGTGGAACTACAGCTGGCGCACCGGCATCGATGAGAACGGCGAGCCCGTTCACGCCAGCATGTACCGCTACCTGTGGTCGAACGGCCCCAAGGAATGCCTCGAGTTCGCCGACTACACCTTCGACGAACATTTCAAGAAGACGATCTCCTCCTATCCGCCGCGCGAAGTCCTGTGGGACTATATCCAGGGCCGGGTGAAGAAGGCGAACATCCGCCCGTACATCCGCTTCAACACCGCGGTGAAGGACGTGGCCTTCGACAAGGCGTCGGGCCGGTTCACCGTGACGGCCAAGGACTATTCGGCCGGTCGCCGCACCACCGAGACGTTCGATCATGTGATCGTCGCCACCGGCCACTTCTCGACGCCGAACGCGCCATCCTATCCGGGTTTCGACCTGTTCCCCGGCCGCATCCTGCACGCCCACGACTTCCGCGACGCGGCCGAGTTCAAGGGCAAGGACGTCCTGCTGATCGGCTCCAGCTATTCGGCCGAGGACATCGGCTCACAATGCTACAAATACGGCGCGAAATCAGTCACGACCAGTTATCGCAGCCGGCCGATGGGCTATGACTGGCCCAAGGGCTGGGAGGAAAAGCCCTGCCTGACGCGCGTGGACGGCAAGACCGCCCACTTCAGCGACGGCACGCGCCGCGACGTCGACGCCATCATCCTGTGCACCGGCTACAAGCACCACTTCCCCTTCCTGCCGGACGAGCTGCGCCTGAAGACCAGCAACCGTCTGTGGCCGCTGAACCTGTATGAAGGCGTGGCCTTCACGCCCAATCCCAAGCTGTTCTACCTGGGGATGCAGGATCTCTGGTACAGCTTCAACATGTTCGACGCCCAGGCTTGGTTGACGCGCGACATCATCATGGACCGCATCCAGCTGCCGTCGCGCGCGGACATGGAGGCCGCCAACGACCACTGGCGCGAGAAGGAGGTCGAAATCCGCACGGATGCCGAGGCCTTTGAATACCAGGGCGAATACATCAAGCGCCTGATCGCCCAGACCGACTATCCGGATCTCGACATCGACAACATCAACCGGATCTTCCTGCAGTGGAAGAAGGACAAGAAGGCCGACATCATGGGCTATCGCGACAAATGCTATCGCTCGGTCCTGACCGGCACGCTGGCGGCGCGTCACCATGTGCCCTGGATGAAGGCGTTCGACGACTCGCTGGAAGCCTATCTGCGCCTGCCCTCGACCCGCAGCCAGGCCGCGCGCGCCTGATGCATGGCCCCGCCCTGCGGTCCGGCGGGTCGCAGGGCGGGACGCCCCGTGCGCCAGAACTCCGTCAAAGCCCGCGCATTTGCGCCCGACCTGCGCTAGACGGCGGCCATGTCCCTGCCCCTTCTTCCTGAGCGCACCTGCGGCGGCTGCGTCGAATGCTGCCGCGTGATCCCGCTGGACCTGCCCGAACTGGCCAAGCCGACGGGCGAACTGTGCGCCTATTGCGTCGACGGCGCGGGGTGTTCCGTGCATGAGGTCCGGCCGCAGACCTGTCGGGTCTGGTTCTGCCTGTGGCGGGCGGTCGAACTGTCCGATGACTGGCGTCCCGACCGCAGCGGCGTGATCGTGCGGCCTGACGGGGTCGAGGACGGGATCATCACCCTCTATGTCCTGCGCCGTTCGGACTTTCTGCTCGGGATGGACTTCTTCATCACCGTGGCGGGCTGGATCGCTGAGGGGATCGAGGTCGCCCTGAGCGCGCCCGGCCCGGTCGGAACCTATCCGGCGCGCGCCGTCGTCACCGACTGGCTGCGGCCCGCCGTCGAGGAGGGCGACCCCGACGCCTTCGCCGCGCGCGTCCTCGCCTCGCTGGACCGGCTGGCCGCCCACGACTTCCAGCCGGACGGGATCACCGCGCGCTACGCCGTCGGCTGAGCCCCGTCGACGACCGTGATCTCGGGCCAGCGGCCGCGAGCGTTGGCGATCACTCGTTCCCAGCCCTTGGCCAGGCCGCGCGTCGGATTGGGGCGGATGGTCATAGCGAACACGTCCTCCAGTCCGAAGGGCGCGACCACGCTGATCGCGTCGTCCGCCTCCAGCCGCACGCCCACGGCGAAGGCCGGAGCCACGAAGCGAGCCGGGGCGTCGTCGGTGCAGGTCAAGGGGTCATAGGGCTCGCCGAACTTGTCTTCGAACCACAGATGGACCCGCGCCTGGTTCCGCACCTCGACCTGATCGCGCAGGGGCGGCTCAAAGGCGGCGGCGACGCGCTTGATGACGACGTCCTCGGCGTCCCAGGAGGTGTCTGCGTCGAAATAGCCGATGTCGTAGTCCTTGATCCCATAGCCGACCGGGCGGCCTGTCTGGGCGTTCCACACCGCCTGATAGACGGCGCCGGAGAACAGCCGCCAGTCGGGCAGATTCAGTTCCCGCATCACGGTCAATACGTGCATCAGGCCCGCGTCGGCGCGGACGATCTCGGTCAGGCGAGCTTCCAGGGTCATGCCGTCCTGTGAGGGCGATTCCGGCGCCGCGCCAAGCGGCCTCAGCCCCGCACCGGCCAGGCGTGATCCAGCGGACCGTGACCCTGACCCAGGCCGGGCGCGCGGCGGATGGCTTCGGCGACATAGGCCCAGGCTTCCGCCACCGCGACCGGCAGGGGCAGCCCCTTGGCGATCCCCGCCGCGCAGGCGCTTGCCAGGGTGCAGCCGGTGCCGTGCGTGTGGCGCGTCTCGACGCGTTCGCTCTCCAGCACCGTCTCGCCCTCAGCCGTCAGCAACAGGTCGACCACCGTCGCGCCCGGCACATGGCCGCCCTTCATCAGGACGGCGCGCGCGCCCATCTTCAACAGCGCCTCGCCCGCGCGGCGTTGGCCGTCCAGATCGGCGACCTCCAGCCCGGTCAGGGCCTCGGCCTCCGGCGCATTGGGGGTCAGCAGGGCCGCGCGCGGAACCATCAGGCGGCGGACGGCCTCGACGGCGCGGTCCTCCAGCAGGGGCGAGCCGCCCTTGGCGATCATGACGGGATCGACCACGGCCGGAACGCCCCCCGCATAGTCGATCAGACCGGCGACCCTCTCCACCACCTCGACCGAGCCAAGCATGCCGGTCTTCAGGGCGTCGGCGCCGATGTCGTCCAGCACCGCCTTGGCCTGGGCCTCGATCACCTCCAGCGGCACGGGGTGGACGCCGTGAACGCCCAGGGTGTTCTGGATGGTGATGGCGGTGATCGCTGTGGCGGCGAACCCGCCCAGCATGGTCACGGCCTTGATGTCCGCCTGGATGCCTGCGCCGCCGCCGGAATCCGAGCCCGCCAGGATCAGCACCCGGCCTTTCATGCCGTCACGCCCGAGAACAGCTTCAGCCCGACGATGCCCGCGACGATCAGCAGGATGCAGACCGCCCGCACCGCCGTCGCCGGTTCGCCATAGACGGCCACCCCGACCACGGCCGCGCCCACGGCGCCGATGCCCGTCCACACGGCATAGGCCGTGCCGACCGGCAGGCGCTGCGTCGCGGCCCACAGCCCGACCATGCTGGCGGCCAAGGCTACGGCCACGCCCAGCGAGATCAGCGGCCGCTGCACGCCGACGTATTTGACGCCGGACGCCCAGCCCACTTCGAACAGCCCCGCCACCACGAGAACCAGCCAGGGATTAAGAGACAGAAGCCAAGACATGACGGCTGAATGGCGGATGGCGCCCATTCAGACAAGAGGCCGCCTGCCCTTGCAACGCAAGCGCCAGCCGATCCCAGCACTCCGCGCCCACAGGACAGTCCATCACCACAAAAAATGCACGAACAACGATCACTATAAATATTTACACATGATAATGTTCGTCGATATTGAGTTATCACTCAGGTTACATTCTTTTATTCACGCCACAGAAACCATTATTCGACTACAAGCGTTGCCGCCTCGATTCCCAAAAAGAATGGGCCTGCATGTCGACGCCCACAGTTCATACCGGAATACTCATCCGACGCCCCGTAGATGAGGTTTATCAAGCCTTTACCGAACCAGGGGTGACGTCGTGGTTCTGGTTCACACACGGCGATCGTCGCCTGTCACAGGGGGCGACAGTGACATGGACCTGGGGGATGTACGGCGTTTCGACGCGCGTCCTGGTCAAGGATGTTCAGGTTAACCGGCGAATTCTTGTCGACTGGAACCTGGATGATCAGCCGACCGATGTCGAATGGCGCTTCGAAGCGCGCGGCAAGACGACCTGGGTCGAAATCTTCAACCGGGGCTTTCCCGCCACGGAGGAAGGGGTGAAGGCCGCGCTGGACGCCATGGAAGGCTTCACCCTGGTCCTGGCAGGGGCCAAGCTATGGCTGGAGCGGGCGATCGAGCCGACGTTCATCGTCGATCGCTTCCCCGATCAGGTGCTGCCTGACTGGAAGGTCTGACGCTTAACCGGCCGCCGTCACCCCCGCCTGAAGCTTCAGAGCCTGGACCGTTTCGCGCACGTCGTGGACCCGCACCATGCGGGCGCCGCGCCGCCCGCCCTCCAGCGCCAGGGCCAGAGAGCCGCCCAGACGATCGCCCGCCTCTATCGCCGCGGCGTCCACGCCCTGAATGAGACGCTTGCGACTGGCGGCGTAAAGGACCGGAAAGCCCAGATCGACCAGGGCGCCCAGTCGCGCCGTCAGCATCAGATTGTGTGCCGTCGTCTTGGCGAAGCCGATGCCGGGGTCCAGCCAGATCTTCTCGCGCGCGATACCCGCCGCCACGGCCGCCTCGGCCCGCGCCGCCAGAAAGGCGACGACCTCGGCCACGACGTCGTCATAGCGCGGGTCGTCCTGCATCGTCTTGGGCGCGCCCTTCATATGCATCAGCACCACCTCGCAGCCCAGTTCGGCGGCGGTCGCCAGGCTGTCGGGCGCATGGTTCAGGGCCGTGACGTCGTTCCACATCGTCGCCCCGGCGACGACGGCGGCGCGGGCGACGGCGGGCTTCATGGTGTCGATGCTGATCCGGCCGTCCCAGCGCGCGCGAATCTCGGCGATCAGGGGCGCGACGCGGGCGATCTCTTCGGCTTCATCGACCGGATCCGAACCGGGGCGCGTGCTTTCTCCGCCCACGTCCAGCACGTCGGCGCCCTGTTCGATCAACTTCAGGGCGTGAACCAGGGCCGCCTCGGCCGTGGCGTGCCGCCCGCCGTCGGAAAAGCTGTCCGGCGTGACGTTGACGATGCCCATGACGAGCGGCGGCTTCACGAGGGATTGATGGGTCATGCGACATCGACTCCAGAGGCCGCAGTTTGACTTTCACCGCGCCTGGGTCCAGCCTCTAAAGGCAATGGAACGCTTCGTCAGCCAGGCTCGACGCCTCACCCACGCGGGACGCCGCGTCGAAGGCTTTTAACCCGTAGCGGTCCGCCGTGCGCCCTGCGCCGGGCGCCCGTTACGGGACCAAGTTGCTTTAAGTCTCCTGTTTCCCCCATTCATTTTGCAGGACCGCGCCGGCCTGGAGCCGCTCGCGTAGATTTGCGCCATGACACGCCGCCCAGACACTACGGACGACAGCCGTCCCGGCGAACCGCCGCGCGGCGCCGACATCATTCCTTTTCGGAGACCGACCGCGCCCGGGGCGCCGTCCGACCCCGAACATGCCGATCCAGAACAGCCCGACGACGACGGCCCCTCGGCCGCCTGACGTCGCCCGAATTTCCAGAGAGTTTTCCTCATGACCACCCCCCGCAAGGGCGCCCTGCCCGCCATCACGCTTCGCAGCGACGACTTCGACGCCCTGGACCGCCTGGTCGGCGACCTGCCCGGCGCCGGCCCGGCCGGACTGCTGCAACAGGAACTGGACCGCGCCAAGGTGTGCGAGCCCAAGGCCATGCCCAAGAACGTCGTCACCCTGAACCGCTGGCTTCAGTACGTCGACGACCACAGCCCCGAGGTGCGTCGCGTCCAGCTGGTGCTGCCCAAGGACGCCGATATCGACGCCGGGCGCGTCTCCATCCTGTCCTATGTCGGGGCGGGACTGATCGGCCTGAAGGAAGGCCAGTCGATCAACTGGCCCGACACCTCCGGCGCTGCGCGCAAGCTGACCCTAGTCAAGGTCGAGGACGCCGAAGCGGCCGTAGGCTGAACCGCTTTCGATCAGAGCAAAAATAGGGGCGCGTCCGACGGACGCGCCCCTTTTCATATCGGCTTGCCGGACAGGCTCTACGCGCTCGTCGCGGGCTGGACGGCGGGCTCGGCCTGCGGCGCCGCCTCGTCTTCCGGCGTGGCCGGGACCGACAGCGACGGACCGACGACCGTATCGTTCTCGTCGTCGCGCTTGGGCGGCTGGTCGTTCTCCAGCAGATCCTTGATCTCGTCGCCCGACAGGGTCTCGTACTCCAGCAAGGCTTGAGACAGCTTCTCGTGGTCGCCCGCCTTCTCGGTCAGGATGCGGCGCGCCTCTTCCCAACCTTCGGTGACGATGCGGCGGACCTCTTCGTCGATGATGCGGGCCGTCTCTTCCGAGACGTTCTGGCTGCGCGACACCGAATGGCCCAGGAAGACCTCTTCCTGGTTCTCGCCATAGGCCACCGTGCCCAGCTTCTCGGAGAAGCCCCAGCGCGTGACCATGGCCCGCGCCAGCTTGGTCGCCTGCTCGATATCCGAGCTGGCGCCCGAGGTGATGCTCTCCGGTCCGAAGATCAGCTCCTCGGCGACGCGGCCGCCCGCCATGATGGCGATGCGGTCGATCATCTGCTGGAACTTCATGGAATAGCGGTCGCCTTCCGGCAGCTGCATCACCATGCCCAGAGCCCGGCCGCGCGGGACGATGGTCGCCTTGTGCACCGGGTCGGTCATCTTGACGTTGATGGCGACGATGGCGTGACCGGCCTCGTGATAGGCGGTCAGGCGGCGCTCTTCCTCGTTCATGGCCATGGACTTCCGCTCGGAGCCCATCATGACCTTGTCCTTGGCGTCCTCGAAGTCGCGGTGCGTGACCATGCGACGGTCCTTGCGGGCCGCCATCAGGGCCGCCTCGTTGACCAGGTTCGCCAGGTCCGCGCCCGAGAAGCCCGGCGTGCCGCGCGCCAGGGTCTTCACATTCACATCGGCGGCCAAGGGCACGTCCTTCATGTGAACGCGCAGGATGCGCTCGCGACCCGAGACATCAGGGTTGGGCACCACGACCTGACGGTCGAAGCGGCCCGGACGCAGCAGGGCCGGGTCCAGAACGTCGGGACGGTTGGTCGCGGCGATCAGGATGATGTTCTCGGACGCCTCGAAGCCGTCCATCTCGACCAGCAGCTGGTTCAGCGTCTGCTCGCGCTCGTCGTTGCCGCCGCCCAGGCCGGCGCCGCGGTGACGGCCCACGGCGTCGATTTCATCGATGAAGATGATGCACGGCGCGTTCTTCTTGGCCTGTTCGAACATGTCGCGCACGCGGCTGGCGCCGACGCCGACGAACATCTCCACGAAGTCCGAACCCGAGATCGAGAAGAAGGGCACGCCCGCCTCGCCCGCGACCGCGCGCGCCAGCAGGGTTTTACCCGTACCCGGAGGGCCCACCAGCAGGGCGCCCTTGGGGATCTTGCCGCCCAGGCGCTGGAACTTGGCCGGATCCTTCAGGAAGTCGACGACCTCCTGCAGCTCGTCCTTGGCCTCGTCGACGCCGGCGACGTCGTCGAAGGTCTTGCGGCCCTTGTGCTCGGTCAGCAGCTTGGCCTTGGACTTGCCGAAGCCCATGGCGCCCTTCGCCCCGCCCTGCATGCGGTTCATGATGAACAGCCAGAAGCCGATGATCAGCGCCACCGGCAGCAGCAGGCCCAGCAGGCCCGACCACCACGGCTGACGCGTGCTCTTGGTCTCAACCTCGACGCCCGACTTGCGGATCTGCTCGACCAGCTCGGCGTTCGGCACCGGCGTCACCGCGGTGAATTTGCTGTCGTTCTTGAAGACGCCGGTGATCGTCTCGCCGCGCGCGACGATCGACTTGATCTCCTGACGCTCAACGGCGGTCATCAGCTGGGAATAGGTGATGGGTTCGGGGCGACCGGCGGCCGCGGCGCCCTTGGCGCCCGGCATGGCGGGTGCGCCGCCGTTCTGGCTGATCGCAGCATAGACCGTCACCAGTCCCAGAAGGATCACGCCCCAGATGGCGAAATTGCGCAGGTTCATTCGGTCCTCGGTTCCTCGACGCGGCCGCGCTCGGTCCGTCGATCAGCAGTCTTTCTCTGAAAATAGGTCAGACGGCGGCGTTTCGCCATGAAGGGATTGAAAGAGTCCGTCTTCCTGCGTCGTTTCGCCCCCGAACGCCGCCAAGGCGAGCGCCAGACGTCGCGACGCCAGCGCCCTTACACACGCCCCGCGCCAGGCCAGAACCGGCCGTCCTTCGGCATCGATCAGCACCGGCGCAGCGGCGCGCGCGGCGGGCGGCAGGGGC
>WPCJ01120757.1_pt1 | contig 13505 bp, 10 predicted proteins | sample 5399831 | NCBI WGS metagenome assembly WPCJ01 (sample SAMN12869470, study PRJNA574797) | sludge metagenome | isolation source: wastewater treatment of pH10 | place: China:Beijing | collected 2019-05-20 | reverse complement strand
TGGAAAAACCATCAGCCGGGCAACCTTTGGCCCAAAGCAAGGGAAAGGGAAAGGAAAAACAACCATAGAGGCAAATAATCAAGAAAAAATTTGGAATACAACATAGAAGGGGCGTATCGAATACGCCCGCAGATGGGTTTTGAACTAGGATGGAATGGATAAAAGGATACTTCTGATTCTTCACTATTCGTTCAGAATAGGAAGTATAATCTTAAAGTCTACACGCTCAATTCAATATTGACAATGGTCCCTTCTGCTGGCATAACATCGTAGTCCAGGCTTCCTTTCATAATGTCCACGCGGTTCTGGATATTGTTTAGCCCCAATCCATTGGATGCTTTCGCTCTGGATAGATCGAATCCTTTTCCGTTATCCTCTACAGTGATCAAGATCTGTTCATCATTTTGTATGCATTGGACTAGGATATGGTTGGCGTCTGCATGGCGAAGGGCATTGCTCAATAACTCCTGGATAATGCGATAGATATTGACTTGGTAATGCTGATTTAAATTGGGGTCTAAGCCCTCGGTCTGAAGTTCAATTTCGGTACTGTTGTTGGATAGTGCGCTGCAAAGGTCTCTCAAGGCAACCTCGAGTCCGCTTCGCAAAAGATTGGAAGGCATCATATTATGTGCAATCCGGCGTAGTTCAATGATGGATCGGTCCAATTGATCCACAGAGCTATCTATTTCAGGTTCTTGAAAGTTATTCTGTACCGCAGAGAGTTTCATTTTAATGCCGGAAAGAGCCCCTCCCAGCCCATCATGTAGGTCCTGGGCTATCCTTTGCCTTTCCTTGTCCTCACCTTCCAAAAAAGCCTTGGTGACCTGTAATTCCCTTTGCTGTTCAAGCTCCTTAAACTTAAACTCGTTCTCTCTTTTCTGGTTTTTCAGGATATTGTTCAGGTATAGGAATGCCAACAGGAATACCGCAGCTCCGACAGCCAAGAGCAGCACCCAGAGCCTTTGGTTCTTTTGGACCAGCTCTGCCGCTTGTTTCTCAGCCTGTAATTGGGAAATCTGTTTTGCTTTTTCTGCGGATTGATACTTGTTTTCCATATCTAGCATGTCCCTTTTGTAGTCCGCGGCATGCAAACTATCATTTACCGTGATATATTTTTGGGACCATTCATAGGCCTCTTTCATATTTCCAGTGTTGGCATAGGTCTCAGCAAGGAGGTTGGCATAGGAGTTACGGTCGCCTGGCAACAGGGTAGCACTTTTCAAAAGATCCTTCATTACATCGATAGCCTCAGCATTTCTTCCAATCTTACGTAGCAGGTTAAACTTGGCAAATTTGGAGCGGTTGATATAGAAGTTTTCCGGTCCCGAACCTTGGAATGCAATGGCTTTATCAAAGCTGTTGATGGCTTGCTGATATTTCCCCAGCTTTTCGAAATATACCCCTTCAGGGAAGTAATAGAAAAGGAAAACATTCGATTCAGGATAATCCTTCAAAACGGCATAAGCTGCATCTAGATAGGCCTTGCTGGAATGCAGGTCGTTCAGGTAAAGGTTGTTTTCAGCCAGCAGGATGGTCACTTCCAATATTCCCTCCAACTTGGTGATTTCGCTCTCCGAAGGGGCTTCTTTGAAGAGTTCAAGTGCGTTTTTGAGGTATTCATTACCCCGAACACGTTCCGTGGCGTTTAGGAGGCTGGTGGCAACAAATTTATTGGCATTGGCAATGCTGAACTTATCCTTTGATTCCTTGGCATAAGGAAGGGCATGGTTAATATAAGATTCCAGTCCTGCCTTCTCATTTCCCTTTAATTGGTTGAGTACGCCACGCATGATCCATAGGCCACTCAGGGTCTTCTTTGCTTCTGGGTCCTGAATGTTCCTTAAAAGGCTATCACTCCGGTGGAGGTTATTTTCAATCTTGGTCATTTCTTCCAGACCGATCCCGTAAAGCGCCTCATTATAGCTGGCTATCCCTTCCAAAAGATTATTCCCTTTCGCATATTGTATTCCTTGTTCCAGTCGCTGTTTGGCGAGGTCCATGTTCCTATATTTCTTGTACATGTAAGACAAGCGGAAAGCGGTCATCGCCTTGGCACTATCTGTTTTTGACTCCGAGAGTCTCTTTTCCAAAATCTTCAGATATTCCTGGTCTTCATCAATCCGGATAACCAATTGTGAGTAAGCAGTTAGGGTCAGGCAGCATAATAAGCAGAGGGAAACAATATACTTCATAGTCAAGGTTGAAAAAACAGCAAGTGCAGTTAACTATTATCAGCTAAATTATTGAAATTAAGGGAAACGTACAAAATAATTGAATCGAAGGAAAATTTAGACCAAGGGGTTGTTTTTTCAATTAATTGAAAAACAAGGAGGTCGGTATTAAAGCATGTCTAAAATGTCGGCCTTACTCAATGTGTTGAAGAATGCGTTTTCTGTTTGGATTAGATCTTGAGCCAGCTTGCTTTTCCGCTTCTGTAACTTCAGGATCTTTTCTTCAATGGTATTTGAGCAGATCAAACGCACGGCCACCACATTTTTGGTCTGCCCAATCCTATAGGATCGGTCGATGGCTTGGTTCTCCGCTGCTGGGTTCCACCAAGGATCGACGAGATAGACATAATCTGCTTCTGTAAGGTTCAAACCAACCCCGCCTGCTTTTAGACTGATCAAAAAGATCCGGACTTCCTCGTTGTTCTGGAAGTTGTGGACCTTCTTGCCTCGCTCCTTACTTTGACCTGTTAAGTACTCAAAGGAGATATTTCTTTTTCCCAATTCAGCTCTGATCAAATCCAGCATCTCTACAAATTGGGAAAAGACCAAGATCTTATGTTCCTTAGATTTATTTAGGATCTGTTCCAAAAGGATTTCGACCTTAACCGCATTCTCTGCGGCATGGCCTTTTTTCAGTAGCACTGGTGAATTACAGATCTGCCTGAGCTTGGTGAGCCCTGTCAGGACGTGCATGCTGTTTTTCTTGATATCCTCATCCTCATTGGCTGAAATAAATTCCCTTAACTCGGTTTCGTAGGCCTCATAGATCTTCCGCTGTTCCTCATTCATTTCGCAATAGATAAGCATTTCGGTCTTCTCGGGAAGTTCCTTGGCTACTTGCTTCTTTGTTCTGCGAAGGATAAAGGGCCTCACCTTTTCCTGCAGCTCAATGGCTCTTTTGCTATACTGGAATTGGTCTATCTGAATGGCATAGGTATCCTTGAAGAATTGCTTGCTCCCCAATAAACCAGGACTAGCGAAGGATAGCTGCCCATAGAGGTCAAAAGTATTGTTCTCAATTGGGGTTCCCGTCAGTACAATCCTGTTCCTAGCCTGTAATAAGCGGGCGGCTTTATACCTTTCGGAGTTCGGGTTCTTGATCGCTTGGGATTCATCCAAGAATATATAATTGAATTTATAGTTCTTTAGGAACCTGATGTCAGAAAGCAGCATCCCATAGGTCGTCAGGACCACATCATGGCCATCAAGTTGATCTATGCTCTTTTCGCGATCGGGTCCATAATGTTTCCTTATTTTGAGCGATGGTGCAAATTTTGATATTTCTTCCTCCCAATTGAAGAGAAGCGAGGTGGGCACTACGATCAGGTTAGTTTTTTGACCATGCTTTTCTTTTTGCGAAAGGATAAAGGCTATGATCTGAACGGTTTTCCCTAAGCCCATATCGTCTGCTAGACAGCCCCCGAAATTATAGGTGTCCAGAAAATTTAACCAGTTCAAGCCTTCTTGTTGGTAGCCCCTTAATTCAGCCTGAAGGGCTTTTGGTTTTGGGACAGGCATTATCTTCAGCTCCGAAGAAAAATCTGATTTCAACAAATCGATTTCATGCTGCACCTCCTGACTTATCACTTCTTTTTCGAAAAGATCGGACACCTCGGAGTAGTTAATCTTCGGAATGGTAATCATATCATGCTCTATATCTCCGATACGGAAATAGCCAGCAATGCGTTCGATCCATTCTTCAGGAAGCAGACCTAGGCTTCCATCATCAAGCTGCACGTACTTGCCTTTGTTGCGGATCGTTCGATGGATCTGTCTTAGGGAGGCCTGCTGCTGTCCAAAACCTACTTTCAACTTGGCATTGAACCAATCCAAACCGCTGATAATCTCTATACTAATCTTGGCCTTATGGGAGTTGATCCTGTTGTTCTTAATCTCACTGAAGCCTAGGATGGAAATATCTTCTTCACGCCATTGTTCAAAGACCTCAATAAACCAATCGTCATCGAGGAACTTATCTTTATGCAGATAGAAATATTTCATTTCAGCAACCTGCACTTCAAAGTCAGGATGCTTATCCATGATGCTGGACAGCAATTTATCTTCTTCGGCGTAATTGCGATGGATCTGAAAAACATTTCCATTTCTATCGGTATCAAAGAGTTGCTTTTTTGAATAGGTCGGCACCTCTATTTCTCCATATTTCATGACAGGCACGATGGATATATAATTCCCATCTTGCTGCAGATAGATCAGCTTTTGCCGCTCATAGCTCCTCTCTTTAAGCTGAGCTTGGGTCGCCTGCTTGATATAGCTGTAATTGATATGCAGAATATCCTCCAAAGGCGAAAGGATATCCCGAAGGAATTCCTCGTACTTGTTGGCATGCATAATCAAGATTTCATTATTGGCCTTGAAAAACTTGATAACCCGCAATAGGTCTGGATTATCTATAAAATAGAGCGTTTTACGGAAGTACAGGAGGTAATCATTGCGGATATCTAACGCCTGGAAACTTAAGGAGCTATCATTGAAGAGCAGCTCGCCAGTAATTTCATAGAATGGCTCTTTTTTAAAGACGGACAATTTGATTTCGGCTTGTAGCTGTTCAAATTTTACCAAAGAAAGGGTTTTGGGAGAAATTGATTCCGAGACCTTCCGCTCATGGATGTAGAAGTCTAAACCTAAAGGATTCTTAACGATCTGTTTCAAAGGCTCAGCATCCAGGTCAAGTTCATAATCATTGTATTTATTCTGAAAGCTATGGATCGCCGTATAGAACTTGAGCAGGTCCGGATCATCAGTCTTCCAAACCTGAGGCATAGGATCCATAACCTCAAAAGGTGTTTTTAATTTTCCAGTCTTAGTCTGGTCGGCTTTCATCAATTGGAAATTCAATTGGTTATAATACCGATGTTTATCGATAAGGATAAAAGGCTTCTTGCTATTCGTTTCTTGACGGAGGGCTTTAGGTTTAACTTCTTTTGGACTTAATCCTTTGGCAAAGGCTTGTTTGTCATAAGCTACTAAACCCTGGACCTTTGGTTCAACGGACAACTTTCCATCGATATTATGCAATTCAAAGAAGTTGTCCAAATGGCTTTCATTTTGCAATCCATAAGCCTTAGCGAATTGCTTTAGCGTTTTTTCTCGAAGCGTAGCATCAAAGAAAACCCGATATTCTGGTTTTTCAAGAATGGCATGTATGGTCTCGCCCTGATGCTCACACATCTTCTTGGAATAGTTTTGACAAGAACAACTCGTTACAATTCGATCCGACATCTGAACCACGGATATTCTTGGATATTCAAGCCCAACAACAGCCTTTGTAAAGACTCCACAGTTTCTTTCCAGGCTGATGGGAATGATGTTTTTATAATCCTTATTGTCCATAAAGCCCGCCCTCTCGACATGCTTGAGGATCTCAAATACGGAAAGCGTGCTGAAATTGTATGCAGGAAGAATATGTTCTTTATCTATTCCCATGAATTGGAGTGAATGTGGAAGTAAGGATACGAAAATTTGGTCTTTTACAGGTCGCTTTATTGATATTAATTGCCAAAAGATTCAACAAAATTAAAAATCTATAGAATAATAACATTTGTTTTAATTCATGGATTAATTTTATTTATATTGTGTTTAAAATGAGTAGCTTAAACCACAGTCCAACTCCTGCTAAGACTTTCAATGTAGTCTTAGGACTATCCTTTGGCACCATCTTCTTATTATTGATTGCCATCGGCCTTCCGATCCTAATCCATTCACAACAAGGTGATTGGAAATACGATTTCGATAAATCTCCTGCAACCGCTTTCTTTTATTTAGGATTAGGCCTAGTTCTCTGGCTTACCGTAATCTATCTGTTTTTTAAGAAATCCCTTTCCAACCTATTAAAAGCAAAAAGAGATTATAAAAACCTAATTCAAGATGGTAAAAGAATTAAAGGCAAAATAGTCGAACAAAGGATCTTACAGCAAACTGCCGATGGAGAAAGCAAAATAATTAGGATCTCTTTTGTAAACTTAGTAAAATCAGAGATGACATTTAGTTTGCCGTTTGTTGATACCAAGCCTGAAATGAACCGCTACCAAGTGGGTAAGGATATTGGCTTGATGGTCAGCACGGATCCAAAAAAACCAAGGATCATGTTGGAGGATGGAAAGGTAAAAATCGACAAAAGCATGTTGATCTATGGTTATTCCGTCCTTGCGGTATTGATATTGACGCCCATAGGGCTATTGATTTATGGAATGCTTTATGAGAGCCAAGGCGCAGGATGGCGCTATCTCTCCTTTGGGCATCCCTTTATTCTCTCGCCTTTTCTGGCATTGATATATCTCGGGGTGTTCTCTATTTTCAATGCTTTTTTGCCAAAATCTACTAAATCGGATCGTTTACTTCTCTATGGAAAGCCCGCTGTCGCGACCATAGTGTCGACTCAGCAAACGAATCTTTCGGTCAATGAAAAGCCTCAAATAATCGTTACCATAGAGTTTCAGGACAAGGGGAAAACCATTGTAGCTTCTTTTAAGAAGTTGTACGGCCTCTTGGACATTTCCGGAATAGCTGTTGGGAACCAAATAAATATCTTATATGACGCGGAAGACCCGCAATCCATTGAAGTTGTCGATTAATTTATGAATAGGACTTATTACCATATTATATCCTGCATTGCAATCCCTGCAATGTTTTCCTCCTGTCAGCAGATCAAGAAAAGTTTTGAGGACACCATGAAACCGAAGCCAAGAAAGGAAGAAACGGACCAAACTACACTGCTAACAGGCAAGCCGACATCCAATAGTAGAGAAATCAAGGATACGCATAAAAATAAACAGCAAAGTGTTTATGAAAGCGCCGAAAAATTGGACGAGATACAAGCCGAACTCATGAACCTGCCCCAATTCAAGGGCAAGAAGATCAATATGCACCAGGACCTTTATTTCTTTGACTTTCAGGGCGGTCGTATCTCAATCAAGATCCAAGACCCTGATAAGCCCGAAAACATCGATCAATATGATTATTCGGACGGTAAATGGAAGGACCCTACCCCAGTAAAGGTCACTGGAAACTTAAAGATGGTCGATCTTCTATTCCCTATAGAAAACATTAAATTATCTACCGCCAAGAAAATCCATGACAGCCTAATCGAAGAAGCAAAAAACATAGAAGGAGGTGTACCTGCTGACCATGTATATTTCGTTCACATGAAGGTAGCGAACATGGATGTAACGCATTGGTATTCTTCTGTGAGTGGAGCTCGAAAGGACGTTTATTTTTACTTTGATAAAGACGGGAATCTTACGGAGAGAAGATAGGCAGCAATACTCTTTTTATTTCTACATCTTCAGCGAGTTAAGGCTTCAGCTTAGGTCCATCCTTCATTAAACTAGAATAGGAAAGGCTAAAAGCCGATAAACTTTGATAACCTACCTTATACGCTATCTCCGTTAGGGTATATTTTTTAGTGTCGAGAAGTTCGATACTTTTTAAAATGCGCACTAACTGTAAATACTTCTGCAGCGTAATCCCTGTTTCCTTCTTAAAGACCCTTTGTAGCGTCCTGACCGAAAGGTTGGCCATATTCGCCAAAGCCTGGATATCAAAATTGAACCTATAGTTTTTGTTGATATAATTACAGAGCGGAATCAACCTTTCATCCGAAGGAACAGGGATTTCAAGGGACATACTCTCTTCGCAAAAGTTAGGGAGACTGTACAATAAAGCTTTCAAAAAGAGCTTTTGTTCCTTGTCGATATCTAGGACCCTATTCCATTTGGATGCATAAAGCAACATTTCCTTTAATACGGCTGGCGCTGGAAAAACATGGACCTTTTTAAAAAAATCCCCATTTGGAACCTCTTTAAAGAGAACAGACATCAAATTCACCGAACTTGACTCCGTTGTGGTCTTATGTGGTTTTGCGCTCGGAATCCAGATGATATGGTTTTGTGGTACTAAATATATCTTTTTATCGATATGAAAATACTGATACCCTTCAGTGATATAGTTTAATTGAAAACTGCGGTGCTGATGCTCCATGTCATCATGTTTCCATTGTGCATCATACCAGACATAGGTATCAGCGGCAATATTATCCACGTATTCACCGATCAATTTCTTCTCATTACCCTGGTTATCCATGTCGTTCTGTATGTAGTAAATGGCAAAGTTAATAAAAACGACAGGCTTATCTTTGTAGCTAAGATCAGATACAAGTAAAATCATGGCTGTAAAAACGCAACAAAACAATATTAATAGGAATACATGGCTCGGTATATTGCTCATCATTTGGGTGGGGAGCAACCTAAGATCGCCAATAACTGCTGTCGGCCCAATCTTGGATGAAATCAAATTGGCCTTGGACCTAGATAATATCCAAGCCAGCCTTTTGACCTCCATTCCTCTTATTGTATTTGCATCCTGTTCTATTTTGGTAAGTAAAGCCACTGAAAAGCTAAATATCCGGCATGGCCTGATTTATTCCTTGGTGATTCTGATTATCGGAATGTACCTAAGGGTAGCAGGGAACATCACATCCCTTTATTTGGGATCGGTTTTGATAGGTTTAGGAATATGCGTGGGTAATGTTTTGACTCCTGCCTATATCAAGACTGAGTTTCCGGCAAAGATCGGGCTAATGACCGGTATATTTTCGGTTTCGATGAATTTGGTTGCGGCATTAGCCTCAGGCTTTAGTATTTCCATAGGCGAATGGACCGGTGCCGGCTGGAGAGGTTCCTTATCGGTCTGGATCTTTGTTGCGGTCATTGCCTTACTGATTACATTTGCTGAATTATTTTGGGGCAATAAACCCCAAAGCCAACAGGTAAGTACATCAGAAAACATAAAGTTCAATATTTTCCGTTCCAAACAAGCTTGGAACATCAGCCTCTTTATGGGCTTGCAATCATTAATTTACTATTGCTTGGTAGCTTTTCTACCGACTGTCCTGATGGAATACGGGATGAGCAAATCCGCTGCTGGTTGGGTGTTTTCTATCCTCCAATTGGCGATGTTGCCTGTTATGCTTATCAGTCCGATTGTCGCCAGTAAGATGAAAGATCCAAAATCTCTGATTTATTTAATTGGCGTTCTTTACTCTGCTGGGATTATCATGCTTTTATTATTGAAAGACCAGTATATCTATTTTACAGCAATCCTCCTGGGGATTGCAGGTGGATTGGCATTTAGTTTAGCCATATTGTTCTTGTCGGCAAGGAGCAAAACGATGGTGGGCACGATAAAGATTTCAGGCAAGGCGCAGTCCATTGGTTATCTGATTGCGGCTTTTGGCCCGCCCTTATTTGGAAAATTACACGATTACGCTCTATCCTGGTCCTATTCTTTTTATTTCCTGTTGCTGGTAATCGTATTGATGACGGTCTTTGGGAGAAGGTCGGCAAGACCAAGGTTTGTGGAAGAGCATTAAGCAGGAAAACAAAAAAGCAACTCAATGAGTTGCTTTTTTAGTAGCCGAACGCGAACAAATCTCGAAACATTTTTTAGAAGATTTGGAACGGTTAACCGAACTAAATCACCAAGTTTCTGACATAAGTTAAGTAATATTCTTAAATCCCAATACCCTAAATTTTAGGGCATTGGGATAATATCTTCCTCTCTTTTCTGGTGTTTTAAAAGCACTAAACTATCTTTTCTGTCCCCTTTGCTGGCTTTGCCTCCATATTTTATCAAAAACGAAATCTAAATATTGGCATTTGAAGTCGGGGTCGTCTGTAAATTTTTTATATAGGTCGGTGTATTGAAATATGACTTCTTGCGTTAAATCTTCAACTTTCTTGTCGGACGTGATTTTGGCATTTTGCTTATCGCTGTTCTTTACAGCGTTTACAGTTGCTTCATTTCAGACGAAGTCTGCCGGTAATTGCTCAGACAGAAAGTTTTTGACCTTTTTTGGAAATATCTGTGCTCATTATTTATCAAATTTCTTTTTTAATAATTTCGCTATTTCTTCCGTTTCTCTTTTATTTCTACCTGTTGTCTGAATAATAATCCCTATTCCTTTATCTTCCCAATGCAAAACCAATTCAATTTTCCCATCAGCATATACCTCTCGTATTAGATTAACATCTGTCGGATTAAATGGTAATGAATTTATAACAGAAACTACATATTCAGATTTGATTATCTTTTTGGAAAATGCCAGCAACTTATCCTTTCCATGGTCATCTCGCAAAGAAATTGACTTGTCTTGATTAGCAACAAAGCATTCTCTAAGCTCTAATTCTCCCGAATACATCAATTGCTCATAGACTTCTTCCTCTGACAAATGCACTTCAGTTGTTATATTGTTAACAGACACATCATTTGTGTCCAAATCATCATTATATATCTCTTTAAAGAGAATTGAAGAACTATTCCAACAATTGTGTGTATATAGGCTAATGGTAACTTTCTTCGTTAGATAAGCTGTTGCTAAGCCCAAACAATCTTTTTCAACGATTCCCGCATCTTCATTAGAGTAATAATATTTGGGAAGTTCTTTTTCTTTCTCTTTTACTACCTCCCGTAAATAGGGCCTAACAAAAGGGACACTTAATACTTTATTCTTATTTCCTTGATGGTGTATTGAACTTGCCCACTCGATAAATGTTTTTCCATTTGTGACGATATATGAACTTACATTTGCGGGAAACACTAAATGATTGAAACCAAAGTCCTCTCTTACTTTATCATACAATCGCAACATCCGAATGAAATGCTCCGTCAAAGCATATTCATCATTGACATCGGGTGAAAATGACACTTCGTTAAAGACTAAATCCATACTATAGTAATTTTAAGAGTTGATTACTCCATTCCGATAATAATTCTTTCGGGTATTCACTTAACTCTCCATTGCTATCCAACTCAATATTTATAACTTTTGCATATTGTTCACTTTTTTCCACTGTCTTTTCAAAGAAATACAAAATCGCCTTATCCTTTAATTCTGGTTGCTCCTTAACCGCAACACGGATACCGTTGATAACATGGTCACTATGTGTTTCAATAACAATTTGTATATCGTTCATTGCTGTTAAAGCAATCAAACGCCCCAGTGCAGCTTGTCCTTTTGGATGAATATGGCTTTCGGGATTCTCTATAATAACTAAATCTCCTTGTTTAGCCTTTAAAAGTGCTACTACTACGTGTAAAGCATAAGAAATACCAAATCCTACATTTTCAGGTTTATACTCGTTAGTATTCCCAAAATTGGGCTGTTTAAAAATGTATTCAAGTAAAACTAATTCAGAAGTAACTTTTGTTGTCCGGATATTTACATCCGGAGATACTTCCCCCATCCATAAATTTACTTGATTAATAAGTGTTTTGTTTGTAAAGGACTTTCCTGTAACCGTATCTACCGTAGTCGATTCTTTATGTAAAATATTCTCAAACTCAACATTTTCATTGCCTCTTAGCTCAATATAATGTGCGGTATATTGTCCGTACTTCCCAATATCATTGTTTAATACTACACTTGAATAGCTGGCCTTATTTTCCGCTTTGGGCTCGATTCGTTGAGCATTAAGATATTGAAATTTGTTCGTAAATAAAGGTTCTTCTTTATGAATCTCAAAATAGCTCTCAAATTTGTCTGTCAGCAACCTGTTCTGTTGAAAAATATCTGCATCAATCTGGTAATCAAACTCTATCTTATATGATTCGGAACCTTTAAATCGAATTTCAAATGACAAGCACTCATCTTCTTTGCTATATTGGTATAAGGCATCTTTGGTTGTACCAATATTTACCAATCCATTATCTCCGCCATTTAATTTCAAGACACCTTCAGTCAGCTTGTCAGATTGTCGTAACAATAACAATGTTTGGATAAATGAAGACTTACCCTGACCATTTAAACCTAACAACACATTTAAGTTTCTAAGGTGGAAAAACTTAGATTTTATGGATTTGAAATTTTTTATTTCTATTGACTGTATCATAATTAACTATTAATTGTGCTTTGAATAAGTTCAGCTATTACGGAATGTCTTTTTATGATTCTGTTCTTGTCACCTGTACTGCTTGAAATTGAGATGAAAAAATATTCATCTTCATTGAGCTTCTTAAACAAACCTTCTTTAAACATAACCTTTTTACTATTCAAGGTTTGTCTCACGTCATCTGTTATCAAAGCAAATTGGGTTGCAATTGCATCAAAAAGAGCCTTATTGATAGGCGGAAGCCTACTATAATTATAATACACTTTTCTAAACGCCTCTCTTCCAAAAACAGAATGAGCCAATTCCATAGCTTTAGAGAAATCAGTCTTTATAACCTCTAATTCCTCATCACTTTTCTCATTTATCATAGCCATGGCTTTACTCATATAGGTATCTAAATCGGGCTGATACTTCTCATACCCCAATAAATAAAATGCTAAAAAGCGGTTGGCAAAGTCCCTATCTAACATTCTGTGGGTAGGTATTTTATGTTCAGTAGCCTTTAAAAACGTTGATTCTTTTGCCAGTTCTTCAATAAATTTCTACGGTATACCTTGAAACAAAGCGTGTCGGATTTCTTGGGGTTCTAATACTAGCCCCCCCGTATTAATCCGTTTGAAAATGTTGAATTTGACATCCGTGGGAGTACCAGGCATAATCTTATAGATTACCACTTGGGACTCTTCTATTATTCTTTGCAAATCACCGCTTAAATCATCCCAGGTTTTACCGTCAAGATGTGTCAAAAACTCAAGGTTTGTAAGCTTTAATCTTTTCTTTGGATCTTTTTCAACACAAAATTTCCGAATACTACTCAACCGTTGTAAACCATCGACCACCAGCCAACAATTGTCATCTGATGCATCAAAGAAGAATGCGGGGAGGGGAAATCTGATGAGGATGGACTCTATCAGCCGGCTCTGCTTTACAATATCCCAAAGGTCGTCCTTACGTTGGAAATAGGTAGAGGTATCCATCTGGATGTGTTCTCTTTCAATACGTTTGATAAGCGTATCCAAAGACGGTGTTTTGGTTTCAATATTGATTTTTGTCGGGTCAAATGGTTTTTCCATCAATTTGATCTGTTCATCAATATCTTCTTTCTCTACTTCGTACGTCTCCGCATTTTCAAATAAAACCGGTTGCAGTTCCATATCCTTATTTTCTTCCATTTTTCTATATATTGAAAAAGTTGTTTTAAAAAATCCATTGCTTTCGCAATATTATCATCGCTAAAAATATCCCTTTTCAGCTGGGGTTTCCATTTGAGCAGATTAGTTGTCAATCTTCATTTAATTCAGCTTTTGGTACATCTCCAAGACTTTATCCTTGGTAGGCTCCAAAATGGCATCCAGCCTGAGTAGTA
>WPCJ01347581.1_pt1 | contig 13514 bp, 12 predicted proteins | sample 5399831 | NCBI WGS metagenome assembly WPCJ01 (sample SAMN12869470, study PRJNA574797) | sludge metagenome | isolation source: wastewater treatment of pH10 | place: China:Beijing | collected 2019-05-20 | reverse complement strand
GCGCTCGTCGTTCATGACGGCGAGGATGCGCACCGCGTCGCCCTGGGCGAGAGCCTCGCCGAGGCCGGAGACGGCCGCGACGGTCTCGCCGGATGCGGCTGCGGCGACGGCCGTCGCTCCGCCGTCGTAGGGCACCGGAGTGAAGTCGGCGTCGGTCGCGGCACCGAGTCCGAGGGTCGCCGCCTCCCAGATGGAGCCGGCGCCGGAGTTCGCGACCGTGACGGCACCGGACTGCGCCTGGGCGACGAGGTCTTCCAGCGTCTCGATCCCGCTGTTCGCGCCGACGGTGACGACACCGGGGGCGAGCATGATCTGGCCGAGCAGGTCGAAGTCGTCCGGCAGCACGTCCGCGCTCTGCGTGGTGTTCAGCATCGCGATCTCGACGGGCGCGAATCCGATCACGTAGCCGTCGGGATCCTGCGCACCGACGTACTCCATAGCGAGCGCTCCGGCGGCACCCGGCATGTTCTCGGGGATGACGCTGACGTCGAGGATCTTCTCGAGCTCCGTGGCGAGTGCGCGCGACGAGAGGTCTGATCCTCCCCCGGGGTTGGCCTGGATGATGAGCCGGATGTCCTTCTCCGGGTAGGTCGATTCGGCGCCCTCGCCCTCTTCGACCTTGGTGCAGGCCGAGACGATGAGAGCGGTGGCTGCGAGGGCGGCGATCGCGGCAGCCGCCCGGGTGATGCGCTTGCGGGGCATCTTTGCTCCTCTACGTGGGTCGACCTTGTTGTCGACTCCCCCGACCGTAGCAGTGTTGACTGTTAACAGTCAACACTGGGACGACACGTGCGCCGCAAGGGCCGCAGGCGCGGCCCCGCACTCAGGCGTGGGTGGCGATCTCGCTCAGCATGCGTCGACGAGCACCGTCGAGATGCTCGGACAGCACCTTCGCCGCCTGCGCCGGCGTGCCGGTGCGCATCACCTCCATGAGCGTCACGTGATCATCGGAAGACTCGTGCAGGTCTTCGTCATGGTTGATCGTGACCTCGAGCAGCGCGGTGAACGTCGGGAGGTACTGATTCCATGCACCCTCGAGACGTGGGTGATCGGCGAGCGCGTAGATCTGCGAGTGGAACTCGAGATCCGCGGTGACGAATGCGGCATGGTCGCCGCGGTCCGCCGCCTCGCCCATGCGGTCGACGGCCGCCGCCATCGCGGCCCAGCGCGCCTCGTCGTCGACACGCATGGCCCGCGAGAGGGCAAGCTGTTCGAGCGCACCCCTCAGGCTGTACAGCTGATCGACGTCATCCCCCGTGAGTCCCACGATGTACACGCCGCGGGGACGCTGCACCTCGACGAGCTTCTCGAAGCTCAACTGGGTGAGCGCATCGCGCACGGGGCCACGGCTGACCGAGAACTCCTCGGCGAGCGCTTCCTCGGTGATCCGCGCGCCGGGGGCGAGTTCGCCGCGCACGATGCGCTGGCGGAGCACCCGTGCCACCTGGGCGCCGAGGGATTCTCCGCGCGTGACGGTCTGCGTCATGGTGACCTCCTGTTAACTGTTGACAGGATACACACCACGAGATCGGTGTCTAGGCGTGTCCGCGCGGATCCCAGAGCACGACGTCGGTCGAGCGGCGGATGCGACGGCCGCTCGGCACGGGCACCACCCCCGCGGATCCGGCGGCGAACACCCGCACGCCGGGGCGGTTCTCGCGCTCGGTGCGTAGAGCGCTCTCGAGTACCGCGATGCGGTTGCGCAGCGCCCGGTTCTCGTCTTCGAGGTCGAGCAGACGCGCGATCGCGGGAAGGCTCACACCTTCCGAAGAGAGCTGGGCGACCTCGCGCAGCTGTTCGATGTTGCGGGCGGAGTACCGACGCGAGCCGCCCGACGTCCGTCCGGGGACCACGAGTCCGATGCGGTCGTACTGCCGCAGGGTCTGCGGGTGGAGACCGGAGAGCTCGGCCGCCGCCGCGATCGCGAACACCGGGGTGTCAGCGTTCATCACGAACGCCTCCGACCCCGGTGCCCACTTCGACGCTCGGTCATCGACGCGCCTTCGCCATCAGCTCCGCCCGCGGATTCTCCGTGGGCTCGAGCTCCTGGAACTTCTCCAGGGCCTCCCGCGCGGCGTCGTCGAGGTGCGTGGGCACAGCGACCTGGAGTTCGGCGAGCAGGTCTCCGGTTCCCTTCGCCGTTGCCACACCACGGCCCTTGACGCGCAGCACCCGCCCGGAGGGGGTGCCGGGAGCGACGCGGAGCTTGACCACGTCGCCGCTGAGCGTCGGGACCTCGATCGTCGCGCCGAGGGTCGCTTCAGTGAAGGTCACCGGGACCACGACGCGCAGGTTGAGCCCGTCACGCGTGAAGACGGGGTGAGGGCGCACCGAGATCTGCACCACGATGTCGCCGCTTTCGCCGCCGTCGGGTGAGGGACGGCCACGACCGCGCAGACGGATCTTCTGCCCGTCTGCCACGCCCGCAGGGATCTTCACCTTGAACGGCTTGCCGTCATCGCCCTGCAGCGAGATGGTCTCGCCCTGCACGGCGGTGACGAAGTCGAGCGTCGTGCGGGCGGTGACGTCGGCACCACGCTGCGGTCCGCCGAAGCCGCGGTAGCCACCGCTCGGCTGCCCGAAGCGTCCGCCTCCGAAGCTCGCACCCTGCCCCTGGTTGAACATCGCGAAGATGTCCTCGAAGTCGGCCGTCTGCCCTCGGCCCTGCTGGCCGAAACGGCTGAACACGTCTTCGAAGCCGCCGGCACCCTGGCCGCCCGCCGTGAAGCGGGCGCCGGAGCCCATGGCGCGGATCTCGTCGTACTCTTTGCGCTGTTCGGCGTCGGAGAGCACCGAGTAGGCCTCGCTGATCTCCTTGAACTTCGCCTCTGCTTTGGCATCACCCTGATTGGAGTCCGGGTGGTACTTCCGCGCAAGCTTGCGATACGTCTTCTTCAGATCCGCATCACTGACGTCCTTGGAGACCCCGAGGGTCTTGTAGAAGTCCTTGTCGAACCAATCCTGGCTGGCCATCGATCACCTACTCCGCAGGGACAGCGACGACGACCTTCGCGGGGCGCAGCTCGATGTCACCGAGGCGGTAGCCCACCTCGACGACCTCGAGGATCGTCGTCTTCTCGGCGCCGGGGGTCGGCTGCTGGAAGATGGCCTCGTGGCGCTGAGGGTCGAATTCCTCACCCTTCTCGCCGTATGCGGCCACCCCGAGACGCTCCACGACCGCACGCACCTTCTCGGCGATCACGGCGAAGGGCGTGCCCTCGACCAGGTCGCCGTGCTGAGCGGCACGGTCGAGGTCGTCGAGCACCGGGATGAGGCCCTTGGCGGCCTCGCCCTTCGCCCGCTCGATCTCGACCTGGCGCTGCTCCTCGGTGCGACGACGGTAGTTCGCGTACTCGGCCTGGAGGCGCTTGAGGTCGTTCAGCAGCGTCGACTCGAGGTCGGCGAGCACGGCGTCCTCCGCCGCGGCCTCACCGGTCTGCGTCGCTCCGAGGATGTCATCGACCGTGAGGTCATCGACACCGTCTTCGGGAGTCTCGTCCGACCCCTCGGCGGCCTTCGCCTCGGTGGAGTCCGGGTTCTGCGGCGCGGGGCCGGACGCCTGAGCGTCCGACCCCTCGCTGCGACCTTCGGCGGACTCAGGATTCTGGTTCTCGTCGAAGTTCTTGTCCGTCATGATTACTTCTTCTCGTCCTCGTCGTCGACGACCTCGGCGTCGATGACGTCCTCGTCGGAGGAGGGAGCGTCACCGGTCGGGGCCTCGCCGTCAGCCGAAGCGTCGGCAGCAGCATCCGCCTGCGAGGAGGCGTAGATGGCCTCGCCGAGCTTGGACTGCGACTGGTTGAGCTTGTCGAACGCGGTCTTCACGGCCTCGTCGTCTTCGCCCGCCAGCGCCGTCTTGAGCGCTTCGACGTCGGCCTTGACCTCGGTCTTCACGTCTTCGGGCAGCTTGTCGTCGTTCTCGGTGATCAGCTTGTCGATCGAGTACGCGAGCGTCTCGGCCTGGTTGCGGACCTCGGCGGCTTCACGGCGCACCTTGTCCTCAGCCGCGTGCTCCTCGGCCTCGCGCACCATGCGCTCGATGTCTTCCTTCGACAGCGAGGAGCCGCCGGAGATGACGATCGACTTCTCGGTGCCGGTGCCCTTGTCCTTGGCAGACACGTGCACGATGCCGTTGGCGTCGATGTCGAACGTGACCTCGATCTGCGGGATGCCGCGGGGAGCGGGAGCGATGCCCGTGAGCTCGAACGTGCCGAGCGGCTTGTTGTCGCGGGTGAAGTCGCGCTCGCCCTGGAAGACCTGGATCGCGACGGACGGCTGGTTGTCGTCTGCCGTGGTGAAGGTCTCGCTGCGCTTGGTGGGGATGGCGGTGTTGCGCTCGATGAGCTTGGTCATCATGCCGCCCTTGGTCTCGATACCGAGGCTCAGCGGGGTGACGTCGATGAGGAGGACATCCTTGCGCTCACCCTTGAGGACACCGGCCTGGAGAGCGGCGCCGACGGCGACGACCTCATCCGGGTTGACGCCCTTGTTCGCGTCCTTACCGGTCTCGCGCTTGACGAGCTCGGCGACCGCGGGCATACGGGTGGAACCACCGACGAGCACGATGTGGTCGATCTCGGACACCTTGATGCCGGCTTCGCGGATGACATCCTCGAACGGCTTCTTGGTGCGGTCGAGCAGGTCCTTCGTGAGGTCCTCGAACTTCGCGCGGGTGATCGTCTCGGAGAGCGAGACCGGGCCGGACTCCGTGAGCGACAGGTACGGCAGGTTGATGCTCGTCGAGGTGGAGGAGGAGAGCTCCTTCTTCGCCTGCTCCGCGGCCTCCTTGAGGCGCTGCAGCGCGATCTTGTCGCCCGCGACGTCGACGCCCGTGGTCTCCTTGAACTGCTTGATCAGGTAGTCGACGAGACGCTGGTCCCAGTCGTCTCCACCGAGACGGTTGTCACCGGCGGTCGCACGCACTTGGATCGTGGAGAAGTCGTCGTCCTTGCCCACCTCGAGCAGCGAGACGTCGAACGTTCCGCCACCGAGGTCGAAGACCAGGATGAGCTCGTCTTCCTTGCCCTTGTCGAGGCCGTAGGCCAGAGCGGCCGCGGTCGGCTCGTTGATGATGCGCAGGACGTTGAGACCCGAGATCTCCCCGGCCTCCTTAGTGGCCTGACGCTCGGCGTCGTTGAAGTACGCGGGGACGGTGATGACCGCATCGGTCACGGTGTCACCCAGGTATGCCTCGGCGTCGCGCTTGAGCTTCATGAGGATGCGCGCGGAGATCTCCTGCGGCGTCCACTTCTTGCCATCGACGTCGAAGCTCCAGTCGGTGCCCATGTGGCGCTTGACGGAAGCGATCGTCCGGTCGACGTTGGTGACGGCCTGGCGCTTCGCGGTCTCACCGACGAGCACCTCCCCGTCCTTGGTGAAGGCCACGACCGAGGGGGTCGTGCGGAAGCCCTCGGCGTTGGCGATGACCTTGGGCTCGCCACCCTCGAGGACGCTGACGACGGAGTTGGTGGTTCCGAGGTCGATACCGACAGCACGTGCCATGTGTTCTCTCCTTTGTTGGAAGTTCGTTGGGATCGGAAATCTGCGGCGATCAGGGAAACCTGAGTCGCGATGACTCAACTGTACGCCGGCGCTCTGCAGGTGTCAAATCAACTTGATACGAGTCGACTCAACTTTTTCAGAAGGGCGCGAGAATCGCCGGATCCTCCGTGAACGTGACGGTGTTCTGGGGAGGGGGCCGGTCCACGTAGACCTTGCCGGTCGGGCTCGTCCAGGCGTAGATACCACCACCCAGGGGCTCGACCACCCACGGCGAATGATGCTTGAGCACGTGATGGCGACGACACAGGTGACCGAGGTTCGACTCCTCGGTGGCTCCCCCGAGCGCGGCCTCGTGATGATGGTCGATGTCGCAGTCCACGGACGCGTACCCGCAGGTCGGGAATCGGCATCGCTGATCCCTCGCCCTCAGATGCCGCTTCAGATCCGGACCGGGACGATAGCGGTCGACCGCGAGGACCGCGCCGGTGACGGGGTGGGTGAGGATCCGGTCCCAGCCCGCTGCCGCGCCGGCGATCCGACGGGCGGTCGCAGGGTCGACCGGAGTGCGGCCGTTCAGCTCGGCCGGAGTCGAGTCCTCGCCGATCAGCGTCGTGACGGGGACCGTGATCGACACCGTTCCGCGAATCGCCGCCAGGAGCCCCTCGCCGCGATCATGTCCGGCCGGAGCGCCGGTGAGGAGCAGGTCGAGAGCGAGATCGGCGCGGCGCTGCGCGAGGGTGCGCTCGTCCGGCTCCGGAGCCGGGAGCTCCGGGGACTCATACTCCGAGTACTCATGCCCCGGGGACTCGTGCTCCGTGGATTCACACTCCGGGTACTCACACTCAGGGTGCTCACGCTCCGGGGACTCGTGCTCCTGCACCGCCTCGGCCATCTGCGTGAGCCGCTCGAAGACCCCGTGCACGAGCGCCGACGGACCGAGCAGGCCGAGCTGCGTCATCCCGTCTCCGACGTCTTTCACCCACACGGATCTCTTCTCCCGCGCATCGAGGTGCCGCTCATCGATCGACCGCGCCTGGAACCGTTCAGCCACCCGCCGAGCCATTCGGCCGACACGAGCGGGAGACTCGATCTCGGCGAAGGGGATGATCTGAGCCGCATAGGCGGCGCGGCTCGCCGCATCGGGCAGGTGCTCGCCCGCTTCGCAGACGACTCGGGCGTGCGCCGCGCTGATGCGACCCGCCCCCTGCGCCTCCCAGACCAGCGGGAAGTGCTCCACGACCCAGGCCGCGTCGGCCATCCGGCGCTGCACCGTTCGATCACTCACCCGCAGGGCCGTGGCGAACTCCGCGGCGACCGTGCGGGCCGACATGTCTCCGTGATCGGGATGCCCCGCCTGCGCGGCCACGTCGAGCGCGAGCCGCGACCCGACCGCCAGGATGCCGTCTCGCGCGGCCTGCAGACTGCTGATCGTGCGCTCGACCTCGACGAGCATCTCGGTGAGCGCGGCAAGAGCATCCACCTGCTCGAGGGTCGCATCCGCCAGCGCTGTCATACCTTCAGTGAACCAGGGACCACTGACATTGAAACACCCAGATCAGCGCCAGAAACCAAGATACCGGAATGGGGCTGGGAGCACCTTCCCCTCCGCCCTGGACGAGCAGACCGCAGACCGGACCGAGGCGATACTTGACCCTGACACGGTGGCAGACGGGAGAACAGACACATGTTGTCCATCGGAGCGTTCGCGCAGATCGGCCAGGTGACCCACCGCATGCTGCGGCACTGGGACACGGCCGGACTGCTCGTGCCCGCCCACGTGGACGAGTTCAACGGCTACCGCTCCTACGACCCGTCGCAGTTGGAAAGGCTGCACCGGATCGTCGCCCTGCGCCAGCTGGGCTTCGGCCTCGACGACATCTCGGCCATCCTCGAACGGGGAGTCGATGCCGAGCGCATCGCCTCGCTGCTGCGGATCCGCCGGGCAGAGGTCGAGCAGGAGCATCGGATCGCCGCGGAGAGACTCGTCGACGTGGAGAGGCGCCTCCACCTCATCGAGAGAGAGAAGCACATGTCACGGATCGAGATCGTCGAGAAGCCCCTGCCCGCCGTCCGGCTCGCCGCCGTCCGCACGGTCGTCCCCGATCAGCCGGCCGTCGCCGGTGTGGTCGGTTCCGCCTTCGACGCGGTGGCGGACGCCATCGGCGGCGAACATCCCCTGACCACACCGATCGCCCAGTACACGACGCTCGACGACGGACTGGAGGTCATCGTCGGCTACACCTATGCGGGCCCCGCGCGCGAGGAGTTCGACATCATCGAGCTCCCTGCGGCGGATGAAGCCGTCTGCGGCATCCACCTCGGCTCGATGGAGCACATCGCGGAGAGCTGGCATGCGATCCACGCCGAGATCTTCGCTCGCGGCCTCGTGCACGACGGTCCCTGCAGGGAGCTCTACGTCCGCGCCGTCGGCGACGATCAGTCCGACTGGGTCACCGAACTGCAGCAGCCCGTCCGACGCGCCTGAGCGGAATCACGCACTGAAGGTGTGCGGGCTCACTTGCCGCCAGGAGGACCGATCAGCAGCAGGATGACGTACAGCGCGACGATGCCGACCACGAGCAGCACCGCGAGCACCCACGGCCGCTGCAGGAACCAGCGCATCAGCCGGTCGTACCACCGTCGATCACGCGGATCCTCGGTCGCCGCGAGGCGCCAGGCTCCGGTGAGCCGGCCGGTACGGTGCAGCCAGATCTCCATCGGGATGGTCGCGTAGGGCACGACGGCGCTCGCGACGGCGAGCACGCCGACCCCGACATGCCAGCGCTGGTTCAGGGCGACCAGGATCGCCGTCGCCGCATAGCTCAGGAAGACGAATCCGTGGATGCCTCCGCCCACCGTCACCACCACGCCGGGGGCGCCGACGGCGCGGGCGATGATCGCGGCGATCAGGATCGTCCAGGTGATCGCCTCCGCGATCGCGAGGACTCGGTACAGACGGTCGGGGGTGCGGAACACGGTACTCCTCGGGTGGGGTGCTTCCACCGTATCCGTCCCTCCATCCCCCTCGAATCAACCGAATGGTTGAGTCCGTCAAGACGGTGCGACCCGTCTCGCGCACCGACATCGGAATAGCAGCCCGCGCGACGACGTTGCCGAAGGCATGGTGACAGTGGATGCGGATGCGCTCTCGCACGTGCTCGGTGCGGTCGATCTCCGCGTCGGCATCGGACGCCGATCGTCGCTCGCCGCGGGAGCGCTGCTGCCGATCCCCGCCGACGCCATCACCCTGGTCTACATCGTCGCCGGCGCCGTGCGGGGGCATCCTCCGCTCGGAGACGGCTGCCGTCTCGACGTCGATCCCGATTCGCAGCGACTCCGGCTCGACAACACGGAGGCGCGCCATGACCTGCTCGTGACGGGCGACGCGTTCCTGACCCTCGGCCGGTCGCCATTCGCGCTCGAGGCACACGACGAGACGATCCTCATGATCGCCGACATCGAGCTCGCAGATGTCGCGTCACCCCTGCCCGCACTGCTGCCCCCGTTCCTCACCGTGACCGGCTTCGACGCCGTGGAGCCCGCGGCCGCCGCCCTCGCCCTGAACATGGGGGTGATCGACCACACGGTCACACCCGCCCGCCAGGGGGACCCGGTGATCTGCCGCCTGATGGCGACGACCGTCCTGTTGTCGGTCATCCGTGCCTGGGCGGCGAACGGCTGCGCGCCCACCGGCTGGCCCTCCCTGTCGAGCGATCCCTTCCTCGACCGCGTGGTCGACGCCATTCACGAGGAGCCCGGGCGCGACTGGACGGTCGAGCGCCTCGCCGGGATCGGGGCGATGTCGCGCTCGACCTTCGCCGAGCGGTTCCGCAGCGCTGTCGGACGCTCACCCGCCGACTACGTCACCGAGGTGCGGGTCGATGCGGCGAAGCGGATGCTCGACGCCGGACGCTCCGTCTCGGACATCTCCCGCGAGCTGGGCTACGCCTCGGACGAGGGATTCAGCCGCGCATTCCGACGCCGCACCGGACAGACCCCCTCGTCCTGGCGCCTCACCAACCGCACTCCCGTCCCGGCCTGAGCGACACCCGCCCGGGTCAGGCTCTGCTGCTGACCCGATTCGATGCGCCGAACAGCACCGCGCCGGCGAGCAGCGCGACGGCACCGATCACGTAGACCAGTTCGACGTTCAGAGTGTCGACGAGCAGCCCACCGATGCCGGCGGCGAGCGTGATCGCGCCCTGGAACCCCACGACGACCAGGCTGCCCCCGGCTTCGAGCCGATCGGGCATCCGGTGTCCGACCCAGGTGTTCACGACGATCAGCCAGGACGAGAAGAAGAAGCCCCACACCAGCACGACGATGCCCACGCCGACGATCGATCCGGAGAAGAGGATCATCGCGGTCACCGACACGGCGATCACCAACGGCGCGAACACCGCGAAGAAGGCGAACGTGCGGTCGATGACGAGCCCGATCGTGATGTTGCCGAGCAGTCCGCCGACGCCGAACAGCGCGAGCAGCACGACGATGGTCGAGGCGTCGACGTCGGGGATGCGCTCCAGCGCGAGGCGCACGTAGGTGTAGGCGAGGAAGTGCCCGAGGACCACGAGCACATGCCCGACCATGCCGAGGCCGATGCCCGGGCGGCGCAGGGTGTCGACGAGCAGTCGCAGACTCGACGCCTGCTCCGCCGGAACGGAAGGCAGCGCGAACCGCAGCACGGCCGCGAGCACGACCATGAGCACGCCCGCGAGGGCGAAGACGGCCCGCCAGTCCATGAGCTCACTGAGCATGACGCCGAGGGGCACGCCTGCGACGGTCGCCAGCGACACCCCGGCGGAGGTGAACATGACGCCGCGTCCGAGGTTCGCGGGTCCCGCGAGGCGCGCTGCCACGGTGATCGACATCGCCCAGTACGCGCTGATCGCGGCGCCCAGCAGGAAGCGCGCCAGCAGCACGATGATCAGATTCGGCGCGATCGCCACGATGAGGTTCGACACGGCCGCGGCGAGCGCCATCCACAGCAGCAGCGACCGTCGGTCGAGGCGCGGGAAGATCAGTCCGACCGTCGGGGCGACGACGAGTCCGACGAGCGCGGTCACGGTGACGGTCTGTCCTGCCTGGCCCGGGGTGACCCCGAGGCCGTCGGCCATCTCGGTGAGCACACCGTTGGGCAGGAACTCGGCCGTGACCAGCAGGAAGCCCATCAGCATGAGCACGATCAACCCGCCGTAGCGGATGCGGGTCGCCGCAGAGGAAGACACGGTGGGAACGGGGGCTGTCGTGGTCATGGTTCCACGCTCGCAGGATCCGGATGCCGCCGCCCGACCAGGCGTCCGCGGCATCCGACCGATCGTCCGGAGCGATCCCGGCCGGTCGGGCGTTGACCTCCGCCTCTGGACACGCTCGCCGCGGACGCCCTAAGCTCGACGACGCACCGGGACGAGCCCGGGAAGCCCGAGCGGAAGGAGCCGAAGACATGAACACGGTCTTTGTCGCGCTTTCCGCCGACCACCTTCCCCTCGAGGCCACCCGCTCCTGATCCTGGCGTGGCCTCCCCTCCTGGAGCCACACTTGTCTGATCCCTCCGCTTCCTCGGAAGCCGCGTCGTTCGACGCCTCCTCCTTCGAAATCCTCGAAACCGAACTCTCCTTCGCCGACGTCGACCCCGGTGAGGGCCAGCGCTGGTCCACGTGGCCGGCGATCACCCCGTCCGAGCGCGGGCCCGAGCCGTGGCCCGCGTGGGTGGTGACCTCGGCCGGTGCGCTCGACACCGAACGGGGCGTCCTCAAGACCGGCAAAGAGGCCGACGTGTTCCTGATCGAGCGCGCCGTGCCCGGTGATCCGGCGCAGCACACCCTGCTCGCCGCGAAGCGCTATCGCAGCGCCGAGCACCGCAGCTTCCACCGTTCCTCGACGTACACGGAGGGGCGCAGCACCCGGAACACCCGTGACACCCGCGCCCTCGCCAAGAAGTCGAGCCACGGTCGCGACGTCGCAGCCGCGCAGTGGTCCTTCGCCGAGTTCGAGGCGCTGTGCCGGATGTGGGAGCTCGGCGCGCCGGTGCCGTACCCCGTGCAGGTGAACGGCACCGAGGTGCTGATGGAGTTCCTCGGCGACGCCGACGGCACGGCCGCACCCCGGCTCGCCCAGTCACGCGGCGACCGTGCCGCGCTTCAGGAGTGTTACGCGCAGGTCGTCGATCTGATGCGGATCTTCGCCGCAGCCGGCTTCGCCCACGGCGACCTCTCCGCATACAACCTGCTCGTGCATGACGGCCGGGTGCGGGTGATCGACCTGCCGCAGATCGTCGACATCATCGCGAACCCGCAGGGACTCGACCTGCTGCATCGCGATTGCGTGAACATCTGCGACTGGTTCACCCGACGCCGCGTCGACGCCGACCCCGAGGAACTGTTCGCCGAGCTGCTCGCGGCGCTCTACTGAGAGTCAGACGCCACGCGGGCGGCCAGCAGCGTCACGAGCTCGTACACCACATGGCTCGCGGCGATGCCGGTCATCTGCGCGTGGTCGTAGGCGGGCGACACCTCGACCACGTCCGCGCCGACGATATTCTGCGACGTCAGGGCACGCAGGATCCTCAGCAGCTCCCGGCTCGTGAGCCCCCCGGCCTCGGGCGTACCGGTGCCGGGCGCGTGGGCGGGGTCGAGCACGTCGATGTCGATCGACACGTACAGCGGCTTGTCGCCGATGCGCTGGAGGATGCGGGCGATGCCGGCCTCGACGCCGTGCTCCTCGATGTATTCGCTCGACACGATCGAGAAGCCCAGGCGCTCGTCGTCCTCCAGATCCTGCTTCGAGTACAGGGGGCCTCGCGTGCCGACGTGACAGCTGGCGGTGAGGTCGATCAGTCCCTCCTCGCTCGCGCGGCGGAAGGGGGTGCCGTGGGTGACGGGTGCCCCGAAGTAGGTGTCCCACGTGTCGAGGTGCGCGTCGAAGTGCAGCACGGCGACGGGGCCGTGCTTCGCGGCGACCGCGCGCAGCAGGGGCAGCGCGACGGTGTGGTCCCCGCCGATCGTGACGATGCGCTGCACCTGCTCGCCGAGAGCCAGGGCCGCGCGCTCGACCTCGGTCACGGCTTCCGTGAGGTCGAAGGGGTTGACCGGGATGTCACCCGCATCCACGACCTGTGCGATCGCGAACGGCGACACGTCCTGCGCGGGGTTGTACGGCCGCAGCAGTCGCGAGGACTCGCGCACGTGCGACGGGCCGAACCGCGCGCCCGGTCGGTAGCTGACGCCCGAGTCGAACGGGATGCCCACGACCGCGATGTCGGCGCGCGGCACATCTTCGATCCGCGGCAGCCGCGCGAAGGTGGCGATACCGGAGTAGCGGGGGTTCACGGACGCGTCGATGGGGCCCACGTTCTCGGTCATGGCTCGTTCCTGTTCGTCGGGGAGGTCAAGAGAGGGAGGTCACGAAGTTCAGAGGGCGCTCTGCGGGAGGTGCACCAGTTGCACGCCGCCCTCGGCGATCGCGGCCCGGATGCTCGAGGCGATGTCCTCGCGGCGCTCCACCCGGCGCCCGGTCGCGCCGAAGGCCGTGGCGAGCGCCGCCCAGTCGGGCTGCACCAGATCGACGCCGATGGGGGTCATGCCCCGATCGACCTCGTTCTGACGGATCTCGGCGTACCCGCCGTTGTCGACGCACACGATCGTGACGTCGAGACGCTGCTCGACCGCGGTGACCAGCTCGTTCACGCAGAACATCAGCGCGCCGTCGCCGATCACCGTGACGACCGGATGCTCCGTCTGCGCGACTCTGGCGCCGATCGCCGCCGGGAGGCCGTAGCCGAGCGTCGCATAGGTGGGCGTGTAGAGCAGCGAGTGCGGATGGGCCGACTGCAGCACGCTGCCGAGGGCCAGATAGACGATCTGGGACGAGTCGCCCGCGACGATCGCATCCTCGGGAAGGGCATCCGCGATGATCTCGGCCAGGGCGACCGCCTCGGGCGCGGTCTCGCGCATCTCCGCGGCGATCGCGCTCCGCTCGGCGGTGAGGTCGCGCGGCGGGCGGGTTTCGTGCGG
>WPCJ01031850.1_pt1 | contig 13521 bp, 10 predicted proteins | sample 5399831 | NCBI WGS metagenome assembly WPCJ01 (sample SAMN12869470, study PRJNA574797) | sludge metagenome | isolation source: wastewater treatment of pH10 | place: China:Beijing | collected 2019-05-20 | reverse complement strand
CCGTCATTTGCAGCACCAGCCAGCCGCCGCCGATGGAGATTAAGAGGCGCAACACGCCGGCCAGTAGCGGATAGAGCATCTTGCCGGCGCCCTGCGAGGCGAAATAGAGCGACAGGCCGAGGCCGAAGAAACCGTAAGCGGGGCCGACGATGCGCAGATAGGTGCTACCGGTCTCGATCATCTGCGGATCCGAGCCGAACAGGCCGAGCCACGCTGCCGGCCAGATCGCGGCGGCGAGGCCGACGCTTTCGGTGATGGCGAACACCATGCCGCCGCCGATCAGTGCGGCGCGCAACGCGCGATCCTGCTGCCCTGCGCCGATATTGGTGCCGACAATGGCAACCAGCGGGCCGCCGAAGCCGAAGGCGAGCGGCACCATCAGATATTCCAGCCGCACGCCGGTGCCGAAGCCGGCCACCGCATCGCCGCCGGCAAAGCCACCGACCAATGCGGTGGTGAGCAGCACTGTAAAGCTCGTCTGCAGCGAGATCACCGCGGCAATGGCGCCGACGCGCAGGATGTCGGCCGACAGATCCCAGCGCAGCCGCGCCCATTTGAAGTGCACGATGCTGCGGCCTGCGAGAATGTAGCCGGCGAGCACGGCTGCGACGGTGAAGGTGGAGATCACCACGGCCCAGCCGCCGCCGGCAATGCCGAGCGCCGGCACCGGACCCCAGCCGAAGATCAGCAGCGGCGAGAGCGGGATCAGGATGACGACGCCGATACAGATCGAGAGCGAGGGCACCAGCATGTTGCCGGTGCCGCGGATGATGCTGGCAAATCCGTTCATCAGCCAGACCAGGATGCTGCCACCGAACACGACGTTGGAATATTGCAGGGCCGCATCGAGGGCGCCGCCGCTCACGCCCATGCCGGTGTAGATGGCGCGGCCGAAGATCAGGAAGATCGCGGAGCCGGTCAGGCCGAGCAGGATATTGATGACGGTGGCGTGCAGCACCAGCGCTTCGGCGTCGTCGGTGCGCCGGGCGCCGAGCGCGCGGGCGATGGCCGAGGAAATGCCGCCGCCCATGGCGCCGGCCGAGAGCATCTGCATCATCATGAAGCCGGGAAACACCACCGCCATGCCAGTCAACGCATCGCTGCCGAGATGGGACACCCACCAGGTCTCGATCAGGCCGGTGGAGGCCTGCGCCAGCATCACCAGCAGATTGGGCCAGGCGAGCTTCACGAGAGTGGGGGCGATCGGGGCCTGCAGCAGCATGCGCGTGCGCGGATTCATCTCCTGCAGTGGTGCAGGATTGGCGGCGGCGATGGCCTGCGGTGTTTCCAGCTTCATTGTGTTCCGTCCTTCTGCGGGCGCGGTTTGGTGAGACGGCGCTGCACGCGTGTACTGGCGGCAGGACCGGGGGCATTGGTATGGGTGGCTTCGGTAATCGGCTTGCCGGTCAGGCGGTCGACCAGGATCGGGTCGGCGCGTTCGCCGGTCTCCTTGTCGATCAGCATGACGCTCTCGCCCTCGGGGGCGAAATGCCGGTTGCCCCAGCTCTGCAGCGACCACAGCACGGGGCGGAAATCGCGGCCGCGCGGGGTGACGATATATTCGTAGCGCGGCGGCTTCTCGGAATAGAGGCGCTTCTCCAGCAGCCCGGCCTCGACCAGCACCGCGAGGCGCCTCGTCAGCATGTTCGGGGCGATGTTCAGGTTCTTCTGAAACTCGTCGAAGCGCGTCATTCCGTAGATGGCGTCGCGCATGATGAGGATGCTCCACCACTCACCCACGCGCTCGAGGCTGCGGGCGACCGGACATTCCATCTTGTTGAAGCTCTTGCGCTGCATGGCAGCGAAGATAGGCGAGTTACTATCATCATGCAAGTAACTTGGCCAAAAGCAGCCCGGATCGATTTCCCGGCGCTTGGCGCCGGTAACTCAATCCGGGCTACAGGAACTTACCAGTGACCGCCGACCTGCAGGCCGGCGACATAGAAAACGGCGAAGGTCAGCGCCATCGCGGCGCCGACGAGGAGTTGCTCGCGAAGCGGAAGCTGGAACCAGGACATGTTGACCCCAAGTGAAAGTCGACGTCGGAAAAGATGATTTCCGGTAAAGCATCGGCTTGCGCTTGAAAAGTTAAAACGCGGTTCCGCCGCTCCGAAGCCGGAGGACTGAGCGCAACTAAAACTCCGCCCTCATCCTGAGGAGCGGCTTCTTGGCCGCGTCTCGAAGGATGGCTGCACACTCGGAGCCAAGCCATTCATGGTTCGAGACGGCGCTTCGCGCGTCCTCACCCTGAGGGCGGAGTACATCATCCCACCATTCGTTCCCGTCCGACCCAGAAGCTCGCGCGCAGCGCTTTCTTGTCGATCTTGCCGACGCCGGTCATCGGCAGTTCCGTTACGAATTTCACATGCTTCGGCGCATGGGCCGAGCCCTTTTGCGCCTTCACGAGATTGATGAGGTCTTCCGCGTTCGGCTGCGCGCCGCCTCGCGTTACCACCACGGCGGTAACCGCTTCACCCCATTTTTCGTCGGGGATACCGACCACGGCGCACATGGCGACATCCGCATGGGTGGTCAGCACATCCTCGATCTCGCGCGGGAAGATGTTGAAGCCGCCTGAAACGATCATGTCCTTCTTGCGGTCGAGGATGAACATGTAGCCGCGCTCGTCCATACGGGCGATGTCGCCGGTATGGAGCCAGCCGTTCCTCAGCGTCTCCGCTGTCTGCTCCGGCCGTTTCCAGTATTCCAGCATCACATGCGGCGCGCGTACGCAGATCTCACCGGCCTCGCCCGGCGCCACCTCCTGATCCTCATCGTCGAGAATGCGCACGTCGCACACCGCGACCGGGAAGCCGCAGGACAGGAACAGCTCCGGCTGCTTCACATCGTGGTCGGATTTGCGCAGCACCGAGACGGGATAGCATTCGGTCTGCCCGTAAAGCTGCGAGAACACCGGTCCGATCCGTTCGATGCCCTCCACCAGGCGGCTCGGCGACATCGGTGATGCGCCGTAGAGCACGAGGTCGAGGGAAGAGAGGTCGGTCTTCCCCATCGCCGGATGATCGAGCAGCACATAGATCATGGTCGGCACGAACAGCGTGAAATTGATGTGCTCGCGTTCGATGGTTTTCAGAACGGCTTCGGGATCAAAACCCTTGAGCATGTGCACGGTGCCGCCGCGCATCAGTGTCGGCAGCACCTTGGTGCCGGCCACATGGCTGATCGGCGCAACGGTGAGATAGCTGGGTGCATCGGGAATTTCGAAGTCCGAGAGAATGGCATTGGCAAAGCCGGATATCTGGCGATGCCTGCGCAGCGCGCCCTTCGATTTGCCGGTGGTGCCACCGGTGTAGTTCAGCACCGCGACATCGTCGACATCGGCGAAATCGCGCGCGGTCGCGGTGCCGTTCTTTTCGATCACCTGCAACAGGTCGATGCCGTAATCCGCACGGCCGAGCGTGAACACATGGCGCAATCCCTGCGCCTTCGCTGCCAATTCGCTGCCGCGCTGGCCGAAATTGACGGCGTCGATCACCAGGATCGCCGCCTCCGAGTCCTCGATCTGGTCGATCTGATCTTGCAGCGATCCCAAGGGATGCAGCCATGTGATGGCGAAGCGCGACAGTTGTGCGGCAACGCCGGTACACCACGTCTCCGCACGATTGGCGGTGAGCAGGGCGACCTTGGTGCCGTGCCGCGCGCCGAGATTCATGAAGACATGCTGCAGCCGCCCGATCGTCTCGGTGGCGCCGCGATAGGTGAGGGAGCCGCCGGGCCAGCTGAAAGCGATACGGTCCGGATAGCGCGCCAGTGCACGCAGGGTCTGCAAGCCCACCGTCGGAAACGTGTTGAGCACATCCGTCATTGTATCCTCCCCTTTTGTCCCGGCCTCTACGGGCCGCTGATGTCCGTGAGGCTAGCAACGATTCCGATGTGCGCAAATACAATCCGTTGCGCGCATTGCAGCATGGCGGCGCGAACTTGTGGCTGCCCCCGCCGTTGCCCCGTGCTAGAAATCGGACGAAGCTTCGGCTGTGTCACAGGAGACAAAGATGCGCAAGTTCTTGACCGTGCTGGCAGCGCTGGCGACCCTCGGCCTGTCCGGTTGCGGCTACAACGCGATCCAGACAAATGACGAACAGGTGAAATCCGCCTGGTCCGAAGTGGTGAACCAGTATCAGCGCCGCGCCGATCTGGTGCCGAACCTCGTCAATTCCGTGAAGGGCTTTGCGCAGCAGGAGAAGGACGTTCTGCTTGGTGTCACCAATGCCCGTGCCAAAGTGGGCTCGGTGCAGGCGACGCCCGATGTGGTCAACGATCCCGGCGCGCTGCAGAAATTCCAGGCGGCGCAGGGCGAGCTCTCCAGCGCCCTCTCGCGCCTCCTTGTCGTCACCGAGAATTATCCGCAGTTGAAGTCGGATGCGCTGTTCAAGGATCTGATGTCCCAGCTCGAAGGCACCGAGAACCGCATCACCGTGGCGCGCAACCGCTATATCAAGTCGGTGCAGGAGTATAACGTCGGGGTGCGGACCTTCCCGAACAACCTCACTGCCATGCTGTTCGGATTCAAGGAAAAGGCGAATTTCTCGGTCGCCAATGAAGGTGAGATTTCGACGGCGCCGAAGGTCGATTTCAATCCGGCGCCGGCACCTGCGAAGTAAAGCGCCGCGATGAGGCTCATTAAAGCCGGCCTGCTGGCGCTGCTGCTGTTCTGCTGCAGCGTCAGCGTGTTTGCGGAGGTGGCCGTACCGGCTCTGACCGGCCGCGTGGTCGACCAGACCGGCACGCTCACAGTGGGCGAGCAGTCGACGCTCGATCGCACGCTGCGCGATTTCGAGACGCGCAAGGGCAGCCAGATCGCCGTGCTGATCGTGCCGACCACCGATCCAGAAAGTATCGAACAGTTCTCCATCCGCGTTGCGGACGCCTGGAAGATCGGCCGCAAGAAGGTGGACGACGGCGCAATTCTCCTCGTTGCCAAGAACGACCGCAAACTGCGCATCGAGGTCGGCTATGGTCTCGAAGGCGCGCTCACGGACGTCACGACCAAGCGCATCATCGACGAAATCATCGCGCCGCGCTTCAAGTCGGGCGATTTCGCCGGCGGCATCTCTGCCGGTGTCGATCGCATGATCAAGGTGATCGACGGTGAGCCGCTGCCGCCGCCGCCCGCGCGCTCCGAATGGAGCGGCGATTCCGGCGTGTTCGAGCAGATGTTCGAATATGCGCCGTTCTTCCTGTTCGGCGCGCTGTTCGTCGGCGGCATCATGCGCACCATTCTCGGCCGGCTGTTCGGCTCGCTTGCCTTTGGCGGGCTGGTGACACTCGGCATGTGGTTTGTGCTCAGCAGCTTTCCCATCGCCCTGATATTCGGTGTGATCGCCGGCGTCATCAGCCTGATCGGCGATGCCTTCGGGTCTAGCGGCGGGGGTTATTCCGGCGGCCGCAGCAGTGGCGGTTCGTGGTCGTCGGGCAGTTCGAGTTCGTCGAGCGGCGGCTTCAGCGGCGGGGGTGGCAGTTTCGGTGGCGGCGGCGCCTCGGGGAGTTGGTGATGAGCCTCAAACGCATCGGCAAGCATCTGATCGCCGGCCGCGCCCCGGTGCGCAAGGCGTTTCCGCCAGGAGCCATGGCGACCATTGAGCGGGCCATCAAGGCCAGCGAGGCCTCGCATGCCGGCGAGATCCGCTTCGTTGTCGAAGGCGCGCTCGACGGTGCGCCGCTGTTCCGCAATCAGTCGGCCCGCGAGCGCGCCATCGATGTGTTCGCGCAGCTCCGCGTCTGGGACACCGAGCATAATAACGGCGTCCTGATCTATCTGTTGCTCGCTGACCGCGATGTCGAGATCGTGGTCGATCGCGGCATCGACAGACATGTCGGCAAAGCGGGGTGGGAAGCGATCTGCCAGATGATGGAAGCACACTTCCGCGCCGGCCGCTTCGAGCAGGGCGTCATCGCCGGCATCGAAGCGGTGACGAAGCATCTGGCGAAGCATTCCCGGAAGATGGTGCGGCGGTGAACGAACTGCCGGACGCTCCGGTGGTGCTGTAGTTCACTGTGCCCCGGACGCGGCGCAGCACCTAGTGCTGCTCCGCAGAGCCGGGGCCGTTACGAACTCTGGCGCTTGTGGCGGTCCCGGCTCTGCGAAGCAGCGTGAAGAACGCTGCATCGCGTCCGGGACAAGTAAGGCTCACGCCTTCATTGATGCCCTCTGTCCCACCCGCTCGAACCATGCGGTGATCTTCGTGTTGCCGCGGTCCCAGGGCTGACCGACCTTGTCGGCAAAATCGAGCCAGCAATAGAGCACGATATCCGCCATGGTGAAGCGCTGGCCTGCGATGAACGGCTTGTCGCCCATCTGGCCATCGAGCCACTTCAGGCGGTCCGTCGCGATCTTCTTCAGCCCCGGCGCGCCTTCGGGCACGCAGACGATGCGCGTTTCGAAGCGCTTGAGGCCTTCGGCGAAACGATAGCCATTGGCAATGTGCTGGCAGATATTGAGATCGACGCGCTGCCGCCACATCCGCGCTTCCGCGCGCTCGGCGGGCGTGGTGCCGATCAGCGCTGGCCGCGGCTGTATTTCCTCGACATATTCGCAGATCGCCACCGTCTCCGACAGGAAAGTGCCGTCGTCCAGCTCGAGCGTCGGCATCTGGCCGTGCGGATTGCGCGCCAGATGCGCGGCTTCGCGGTTCTCGCCGGCAGCCAGATCGACGGTCTGTACGGGAACGCTGATGCCTTTCTCGGCCAGGAAGATGCGCACCACGCGCGGGTTCGGGCCGATGGAATCGTAGAGTTTCATGGCATTTCCTGTGTTTTCGTTGCGTCCGTTGTGCGGCGGGCTTGCGGCAGGGTCAAGCGCCGGCGCCGGCCCGGACGAGAGGTGAAATTTTCGTAAGCAGGCGCTCGGGTAAGAATTTGGCAAGCAATGAAAGTTACCAAAAGGTTGAACGATCCTGGAGACTTTTACCGTGAGCGAGCACAGCGCCGATTTCACCTCTGACCAGAGCGGCGATCACGCCGGCAACAGGCATGTGGAGTCGCCGAGACTGGTGCCCGGGCAGGGCGCCGGCGGCGCGAAGAAGGAAGCGCCGAAGCTCGGCGCGCCCGGTCGCATCACTTTGATGGGGCCGACGCTGGACGGCGCGCAGCGCGACGAGCACAAGCGCGAGCGCTCCTGGGAAGACATGGTCAATGCCGAGCCGCGCAGCGAGCAGGAGCAGAAGGCCGGAACCGCGCGCATGCTGGCGATCGCGGCGATGATCGCGATCGGCATCACGGTCGGTGCGGTCGGCGGAACCATGGCGACATCGGGTCTCGGCAAGCTGCTCGCTGCCGATGACGGCAAGTCGGCGACCCTTGCGCTCGAAGAACACATCAATCGTCTCGAAAGCGAAGTGGCGGCGCTGAAGGCCGATGCCGACAAGGCCGGCAAGGCCACTGCTGCCGCGCGGGCGAAATTCAACGATCGCCTCGACAAGCTGGAAAAGGCGCAGGCCGAACCGAACGCCAAGATTGCCAAGCTGAACGAAGCCGTCGAGAAGCTGCGCACTGCCCCGCCGCCGGCCGCTCCGGCAGCAGCGCCGGCACCGGCTCCTGTTGCCTCTGTTCCGGCGAAGGACGTGACGGGCTCGATCAACACCACGCCGACCCCGGCGCCGAAGCCCGAAGTGGCGCGCCTGCCGACCGTTGACGGCTGGCGGATTCTCGATGTCGCCGGCGGTGGCGCCACCATCGAAAGCCGCCAGGGCGTGTTCGAGGTCTATCCCGGCGATCCCGTTCCCGGCCTCGGCCGCGTCGATGCGGTGCGCAAGCAGGATGGCCGCTGGACGGTGGTCACCAGCCGCGGATTGATCGTGGCGCGCTGAAGCCGTAGGGCGGATTAGCCGAAGGCGTAATCCGCCGTTCTTTGACACATGCACTCGGCCGGCGGATTACGCTACGCTAATCCGCCCTACGATCTTCGTCTGTTTTGCGCTAGCCTCACATCCTGACCTGTCGGGATGGTGCCGTGCGATTTCGATCTCGCCTGTTTGCCTTGTTGCTTTGCTTCGCGCCGCTGATCGCGCGGGCGGAGGGGCAGCTCGCCGTCACCGATGCGCCGGCTTTGCATGTGCTCGAGACATCGCGCTTCGGCCTCGCGCAGATGCTCGCGCCTCTCACGCCTGCGCCCATCGCCAATGATGCGTTGTTCGCATTGCCCGCCATGGCGCCGGTGCGGGCGGCGCTGGACGACGCCTTCGCGAGCTATCTCGCCGATCACCGCAAGCGCACGCCGAATGAGAGCATCGGCCTCGGTGCGGGCCATGACGTGCTGCTGTTCGATCAGGCCATGCTCACCTCGCCGAGCACCCGTTTCGTGCTGGCCGGCATCGTCAATCGCATGGACCGCGCTTATGTCGCGCCGGAAACCTGCGGTGAGATCCGCCTGATCTACCGGCTGACCCGCACCAATGCCGGCAATATGCCGCCGCGCCTGCCGATGACGCTCAATCTGGTGCTGCATGCGAAACTGCCGGAGGAGCGCATCGCCTGCGCCGATCTCGCGGCGCGCTGGCTCGCGGCTGCTGCCTTCACCGAAACCGGCGCCGCGCTTGCCGACCGGCTGACGGCGGGAGTTGGGCCGTTGGCATCGGTTCACGCCGCGCAGATCGATCGCATCGAGACCAACCTGCAGATCTCCCATCGGCCGAAATCCGAAGCGACGGAGTTCCGCACCGACTATCTGCAGAAGGTGTTTCGCCTTGACGCCGCAACGCAGGTGTTCCGCGAAGCGCCGATGGAGAACCAGATCGATCGCAACCGGCTGCTTGCGGATGCCGCACTCGGCCGCGCGTTTCGCGATTGGCTGCTCGCGCCCGCCAATCTCCGCGCCTTCGATCGCGGCACGCTGCTGATCCCCGAACAGTTTCTCGCCACCACCTCGCTGGCCGCAACGCCGGTGGGCTTTGCGCCCTCCGCGCTGCAACCGACTTTCGGCCTGATGGCGGACGGCAAAAATAAGGGGCTCTTTACCGAGGGCGACGTCGTCGCCGCGCTCGCGCAGGCGGCGAAGGACGGCGCGCTGGAGAATATCCGCTCGCCCGCCGGCTTTGCGCGCCGCCTCAGCGATATCACCTGTGGTGGCTGCCACCAGATCCGCGGGATCGGCGGTTTTCATTTTACCGGCGTGGATTCATTGGCGGCGCAGGCGGTGCAGGGCGCCGTGCCGGCATCGCCGCATTTCATGGGCGACCAGCCCCGCCGTCGCGCCATCGTCATGTCGATGCGCGATGGGAAGGCGCCGGACTTTTCACGCGGATTCTCCGACCGGCCGCAGATGCGCGGCAGCCGCGAGCTCGCAGGAAATTCCGTCAACGATGGCTGGGGCGCAACCTGCTATCGCCGCGATGCAAAAGGGCGGCTCGATGCCAGCTTCGCGTCATGGACCTGCGCCGAAGGGCTGTCGTGCCAGCCGGCGGGCGACGATGCGGCTTCGCGCATCGGCATGTGTTTTTTGAAGTGACGGGGACTGGGCGATGAACGAGACCGAAAAAGAGATCAAGGACCGGGACGCCGTCATCAATGAGAACGAGAGCAAGAAACAGACGGTGAGCGACATCCGCGTCAGCGTCTGGGCGGTGGCGGTTGCAGTGCTGCTCGGGCTCGGCTTCTTCGGGTGGCTGCTGGCGAGATAGTGTCGTCATTGCGAGGAGCGTAGCGACGAAGCAATCCAGTCTTTCTTGGTTTTCCGGACTGCTTCGCTTCGCTCGCAATGACAGCTACTACTGCACGGCTCCCGCAGCCCGCAGCTTTTCGATCTGGTGATCGTCATAGCCCATGCTGCGCAGGATCTCGTCGCTATGCTGGCCGATGGAGGGCGGCAGGCGCGGCTTGCGCTTGGTTTCGCCGCCGATCCAGATCGGGCTGTTGATGGTCAGGATGTCCGAATTCTCGAACGGCACCAGCACGTCATTGTCCTTCATCTGCTGGTCGTGCGGGATGTCGTCGAGAATGCCGACGAAGCCGAACACGAGGCCGTTGCCGTCGAGACGCTCGCGCCAGTCGGCGAGATCGCGCTTGGCAAACACCTCGTCGAGAATCTTGATCAGTTCGACCGAATTGGCATGGCGATCCGGCTTGGTGGCGAAGCGCGGATCGTTCAGCAGGTCCTCACGCTCGAGGCATTTGGTGAAGGCCGGCCACTGGCGTTCTTCGGCCAGCAGCGACAGCATGATCCAGCGACCGTCGCGGCACCGATAGTGATTGGTTACGGCATTCAGCGCCTCGTGGCGGCCGCGGCGTTTCTCGAAGGTGGCGCCGCACAGCTTCGCCTGTGCCAGCACGCTCGACGACCACACGCCGTTGGCCATCAGGTTGGATTTCACTTGGCAGCCCAGGCCGGTCTTCTCGCGCTTGTAAAGCGCGGTGACGATGGCGCCATAGAGCGCCATGGCGCAGGGATGATCGCCCATGCCGGCGACGGAGCGCGCGGGCACCGTGTCCTCATCGGCGCGGACGAGGTCCATCATGCCAGAGCGCGCCCACCAGGCGGTCGAGTCGAAGCCGGGCTTGTCGGCCTCGGCGCCCTTGTCGCCATAGCCGGTGAAGCAGGCATAGATGAGCTTGTCGTTTAGCGGTGCGATGTCCTCATAGGCGATCTTCAACTTCTTGCGCACCGGCGGCGGGAAGTTGGTGATGAAGACGTCGGCCTCGGCGACGAGCTTGTAGAGAACCTCGCGGCCTTCCGGCTTGGCGAGATCGAGCGCGAGGCTCTTCTTGTTACGGCTCTCCATCATCCAGGCGTAGTTGTGCTCGCTCTTGGGGTAGCCGGGGAGGTTGGGCAGGTTGCGATAGGGATCGCCGGCGCCGGGCGGTTCGATCTTGATGACGTCGGCGCCGAAGTCGGACAGCACAGTGGCTGCGGCCGGTGCTGCGATGAAGCTCGCGCAATCCAGAACCTTCAGCCCCTTGAACAAACCGTCTTCCATCGCCTCACTCCCAAGATCATCATTGTTTGTGCCGTCTACCGGAATTTAATTCCACGGAGACTCCAGCGGCGCATTTGAACCATCTTGGATGCGGGATGCAACGGCCGGAAGCGGGACGCTGCGCTGCTAGTCCCTCGCCGTCATCAATGCTGCATTGCCACCTGCTGCTGCGGTGTTGATGCTCACCGTCTGCTCGGTCGCAAAGCGCACAAGGTAATGCGGCCCGCCGGCTTTCGGCCCCGTGCCCGACAGACCGAAGCCGCCGAAGGGCTGCACGCCGACCACCGCGCCGATCATGTTGCGATTGACGTAGACATTGCCGACCTGCAGCCGCGCGATGGCGCGTTCAATGGTGTCGTCGATACGCGAATGGATGCCGAGAGTGAGGCCAAAGCCGGTGGCCGCGATGTAGTCCAGCACGCGGCTGAAATCCGCGGCACGATAGCGCACCACATGCAGCACCGGGCCGAACACTTCCTCGGTCAGTTGTCTGGCGCTGTTCAGTTCGAATACATGCGGCGCGACGAAGTTGCCGGATGGTGCGGTGCCGGCATGGAGCAGGCGCGCTTGGCCCTTCATCCCTGCGATATGCGCATCGAGCTTCTGCTTCGCTTCGGCATCGATCACAGGCCCGACATGCACCGAAGGATCGGAGGGATCGCCGATCCTCAGTTCGCATGCGGCACCGACGATCATTTCGATCATGCGATCCGCCACGTCCTCTTGCAGGAACAGCAGCCGCAGCGCCGAACAGCGCTGTCCGGCGGAGCGAAACGCGGAGGTCACCACATCGTCGGCGACCTGTTCTGGTAGCGCGGTGGCGTCGACGATCATTGCATTGACGCCGCCGGTCTCGGCGATCAGTGGCACGATCGGGCCATCCTTGGCCGCGAGCGTACGGTTGATCGCGCGCGCCACTTCGGTCGAGCCCGTGAAAACGACGCCGGCTACAGCGGGATGCGCGACCAGCGCCGCACCGATACGGCCATCGCCCGGCACGAGATGCAGCGCCTGCGCCGGCACGCCCGCGTCATGCAGCAGCGCCACCGCAATGGCTGCCACGCGCGGTGTCTGCTCGGCGGGCTTCGCCACCACGCTGTTGCCGGCCATCAGCGCTGCGGCGATCTGGCCGATGAAAATCGCGAGCGGAAAATTCCACGGCGAGATCGCCACGAACACGCCGCGGCCACGCAGCGTCAGCAGGTTGCTCTCGCCGGTCGGGCCGGGCATGGTTTCGCCTGCGCCGAACAGCCTGCGGCCCTGCGCGGCATAATAGCGGCAGAAGTCGGCGGCTTCGCGGACCTCTCCCAAGGCATCGTCCAGCGTCTTGCCGCCCTCGTACTGCAACAGGGCGATGAAAGAGGCACGGCGCGTTTCGAGCAGGTCGGCGGCATGCGTCAGTATCGCGGCTCGCATGTCTGCCGATGCCCGGCTCCAGGCCGCAAAGCCCGCCGTAGCGGCGGCGATGGTCTTGTCGGCTTGTTCGGTCGTCGCATAAGGGATCGGCTTCGTCTCAAGCCTGCTCACCGCGACATCCGCTAGCAGCCGATCCAGCGCCTTGCGCTCGCCGAACTCGATCCCGGATGAGTTCGTGCGTTCGGCGCCGTAGAGATCGCGCGGCAGCGGAATGTGTGCGTGGCTCGCACGGTCCGCGTTGCCGATCAGGTCCGCCGGCCGCTGCAGCAAGGTCGAGACGGGCACGCTCTCATCGGCGGCAATGGCCACGAAGGAAGAGTTCGCGCCGTTCTCCAGCAGCCGCCGCACCAGATAAGCGAGCAGGTCGCGATGACTGCCGACTGGCGCATAAGTGCGCCAGCGGATGTCCGGCCGATCCTTGCCGAGTTGCGCATAGAGCGCGTCGCCCATGCCATGCAGGCGCTGGAATTCGTAGCCGCCGCCGTCGGCGAGTTCGAGGATCGTGGCCACCGTCAGCGCATTATGCGTCGCGAATTGCGGAAAGATGCGCGGCCGCAGCGTCAGCAGCTTTCGCGCGCAGGCGATGTAGTTGAGGTCCGTCATCGCCTTGCGGGTGAAGACGGGATAGCCGTCCAGCCCGCGCTCCTGCGCGCGCTTGATCTCGGTGTCCCAATAGGCGCCCTTCACCAGCCGCACCATCAGCCGCCGATCGTGCTTGCGCGCCAGCGCGTCGATGTGGTCGATCACATCCGCGCAGCGCTTCTGATAGGCCTGGATCGCGAGACCAAAACCGTCCCAGTCGGACAGCGCGCCGTCGGCGAGGGCGGCGTCGATGATGTCGAGGGAGAGTTCGAGCCGGTCGGCTTCCTCCGCATCGACGGTGAAGTTGAGATTGTAGCGCTTCGCCTGCTGCGCCAGCGCGATCAGGCGTGGCACCAGTTCCGCCATCACCCGCCCGTGGCTCACGGCCTCGAAGCGTGGGTGCAATGCGGAGAGTTTGACGGAAATGCCCGGCCGGTCGGGCAGCGGCTTGGTGCCGGCGGCGCGGCCGATGGCATCGATGGCCGCGGCATAGGAGTCGTAGTAGCGCTGCGCATCCTCCGCCGTGCGGGCGCCTTCGCCGAGCATGTCGTAGGAATAACGTGGCGCCCGCTCGCTGGCCTTGCGTGCGCGCTCC
>WPCJ01057615.1_pt1 | contig 13525 bp, 14 predicted proteins | sample 5399831 | NCBI WGS metagenome assembly WPCJ01 (sample SAMN12869470, study PRJNA574797) | sludge metagenome | isolation source: wastewater treatment of pH10 | place: China:Beijing | collected 2019-05-20 | reverse complement strand
GGCGGCGATGCGGACGAAGGCGTTCGGCGCGAAGGCGGCAGGGCCGCCCGGCTTGAACACCTGCGCCGCGCCCGACTGCGCCCGGCCGGCCTGCGGCAGGCTCATGCCGATGACGAGCGCGCCGGCGCCCTTCAGGAGATTGCGGCGGGAGAGATTGATGTCATGCGCGGTCATGGTCAGCCCTCCAGCGTGCGTGCGGCGTCGTGGATCGCGGCGCGGATGCGGACGTAAGTGGCACAGCGGCAGAGATTGCCGTTCATGGCGAGATCGATGTCGCGATCGCTCGGCTTGCGGATCTCCTTGAGCAGCGCGATCGCGCTCATCACCTGGCCCGACTGGCAATAGCCGCATTGCGGCACGTCGTGCTTGACCCAGGCGGCCTGGACGGCCTCGGCTTCCTTGCCGGCGAGCGCCTCGATCGTGGTGATCTTCGCTTCGCCGATCGCGGAGACCGGCATGGAGCAGGAGCGCAGCGGCTGGCCGTCCATATAGACGGTGCAGGCGCCGCATTGCGCGATGCCGCAGCCGAATTTGGTGCCGGTCAGCTGCAGAGTGTCGCGCAGCACCCAGAGCAAGGGGGTGTCGTCGTCGACATCGACGCTGTGGCGCGTTCCGTTGACTGTGATGGTGTGGGCCATGGCTGCCTCTCTGGCTCGCTGGGCATGACACAGCGCGGCACCAGGGCTGCCGGATCGAGGCTCGCTCGAAGGCCCGTTCTGACATATCAGAGGGCGGGCGGTGATCCGTCGTCTCGGGTCGCGCGACTAGACGAGTTAGACGTTTTGCGTCTAACTAGAATGGTCGCGCACAGTTTGGATTCTGTCAAGACTGCAAATGAGCGACCGCAGCGAAAGTTCCGTACCGTCCGCAGAGGACGGCAAGGGCCGCATCGAGCAGATTGCGGCGGCGGCGCTGCGTCTCTTCGCTCGCTACGGCTACAAGCGCACCTCGATGGACGACATCGCGCGCGAGGCCGGGGTCGCCCGCGCCACGCTCTACCTCCATTTCAAGGGCAAGGACGACGTCTTCCGCGCCATGCTCGCGGGCCTCGGGGGCCAAGTCGAGACACGTTGCCGCGAGGCCTTGGCGACGCCCGGGCCGTTCTCGGAGCGGCTCGCCGCGCTGATGGAGGCCCATCACGGCACTGCCTTCGCCGCTTTCAGTGCCGGCGAGCATCTCGGCGAGCTGAAGGCGGTGATGGTCGCCATCGCCGGAGCCGAACTCGCCGCCTTCGAGACGATCTTCGTCCGCTTCGCCAGCGAGCTGTTCGAGGACGCAGCGGCGCGGGGCGAGATCGCGATCACGCGCAGCGGCCTTCCGCTGGAGACGCTGATCGCGACGCTGGTCCGCGCCGCCGCCGGCGCAAAATACGGCGACCAGCCCTCCTGCGAGCATTATCTCGTCCGGCTGCGCGAGATCGCAGCGGTTTTTGCGGCCGCGGTGGAGCCGGACGCAGCGGCACGAAGCTGATTGCAGCGCAAGCCGGTTCTTATGCCTAAGCCTTTCGTCTAGCGGCGGTTGCTTCGCGGGCTCTGTATGGGGTTCTGCACACGCCCGCGCCGTTGACATGGGCGATATGCGCGGTGCAGCATGCCGCCCGGGAAACGAACAATCGAGCAATGGGCAAGGTTATCCAGGGATGTCTGAGGATACTATTCTCTCGACCTCAGGCCTCACGAAAGAATTTGCCGGCTTCACAGCTGTCAATGGCGTTGATCTGAAGGTTCGGCGCGGGTCGATTCATGCGTTGATCGGGCCGAACGGGGCGGGCAAGACCACCTGCTTCAACCTGTTGACCAAGTTCCTGCCGCCGACGCGCGGGCAGATCGTCTATAACGGCCGCGACATCACCGGCGAGAAGCCGGCGGAGATCGCCCGGCTCGGCCTGGTGCGCTCCTTCCAGATCTCGGCGGTGTTCCCGCAGCTCTCGGTCAAGACCAATGTCCGCGTCGCGCTGCAGCGCAAGCGCGGCGACAATTTCGACTTCTGGCGTTCCGAGCGGGCCCTGTCCTCGCTTGACGCCGAGGCACTGCGCCTGGTCGATGCGGTCGGCCTGTCGAGTTTCGCCGAACTGCCGGCGGGCGAACTCTCCTATGGCCGCAAGCGCGCGCTGGAGATCGCGACGACGCTGGCGCTCGATCCCGAGATGCTGCTGCTCGACGAGCCGATGGCCGGCATGGGCCGCGAGGACATCGAGCGCATCGAGGCGCTGATCCGCAAGGTCTCGGCCAATCGCACCATCCTGATGGTCGAGCATAATCTCTCGGTGGTCGCCGCGCTCTGCGACCGCATCACCGTGCTCGCCCGTGGCCAGGTCCTGGCCGAGGGCGACTATGCCACCGTCTCGAAGGATCCGCGCGTGGTCGAAGCCTATATCGGGTCGGGAGTCGGCCATGGTCACTGAAGCGGTGCGGGAGCGCTCGGCGGTGGCCGGCGGCAAGCCGCTGCTCGCCGTGAGCGGACTGGAAGCCTGGTATGGCGAGAGCCATGTCCTGCATGGCATCGACCTTCATGTCGGCGAAGGCGAGGTGGTGACGCTGCTCGGCCGCAACGGCGCCGGCAAGACCACGACGATGAAGTCGATCATGGGCGTGATCGGCAAGCGCAAGGGCTCGATCACCTTCGCCGGGCAGGAGACGATCACGCTGCCCTCGCGCGCCATCGCCCGGCTCGGCATCGGCTATGTCCCGGAGGAGCGCGGCATCTACTCGACCCTCTCGGTCGAGGAGAACCTGATGCTGCCGCCGCAGGTGAAGCCCGGCGGCCTGCCGGTCGAGCAGATCTTCACGCTCTTCCCCAATCTGAAGGAGCGGCTGAAGAGCCAGGGCACCAAGCTCTCGGGCGGCGAACAGCAGATGCTGGCGATCGGCCGCATCCTGCGAACCGGCGCCAACCTGCTCCTGCTCGACGAGCCGACGGAAGGGCTCGCGCCCGTCATCATCGACCAGATCGGCGCCACCATCCGCATGCTGAAGCAGAAGGGCTTCACCATCGTCCTGGTCGAGCAGAACTTCCGCTTCGCCCAGACCGTCGCCGACCGGCACTACGTCGTCGAGCAGGGCAAGGTCGTCGACATGATCCCGAATGCAGACCTCGACGCCAATATCGACAAGCTCCACACCTATCTCGGAGTCTGACGCAAGGGCGTCCAACAAGAACCGACCGAATTCCAGAGATTCCCAGGGAGATCAACCATGAAGCTCAAGACATTGCTTGCGGCCACGGCGCTCGGCGCGCTGATGGCCGCGCCGGCGCTGGCGCAGCAGATCACGGTCAAGGCCGGCGTGCTCAACGACCGCTCCGGCATCTATGCCGACCTTTCCGGCGAGGGCTCGGTGATCGCCGCGCGCCTGGCGGTCGAGGACTTCAAGGCGGCCGAGAAGGGCATCAAGGTCGAGATCGTCTCGGCCGACCATCAGAACAAGCCCGACGTCGGCTCGACCATAGCCCGGCAATGGTACGACCAGGACGGCGTCGACCTGATCCTCGACGTGCCGACCTCCTCGGTGGCGCTGGCGGTGAGCCAGATCACCAAGGAGAAGAACAAGATCCACATCAATTCCGGCGCAGGCACCTCCGATCTCACCGGCAAGGCCTGCAGCCCGAACACCGTCCACTGGACCTACGACACCTACGCGCTCGCCCAGGGCACCGGCGGCGCCATGGTGAAGGCCGGCGGCGACAGCTGGTTCTTCCTCACCGCCGACTACGCCTTCGGCCATGCGCTCGAGCGTGACACCTCCGCCGTCGTCACCAAGGCCGGCGGCAAGGTGCTGGGCGCGGTGCGCACCCCGTTCCCGGGTACGGACTTCTCGTCCTTCCTGCTGCAGGCCCAGGCCTCCAAGGCCAAGGTCATCGGCCTCGCCAATGCCGGCGGCGACCTGACCAATTCGGTCAAGCAGGCGAGCGAGTTCGGCATCACCCAGGGCGGCCAGAAGCTCGCCGGTCTCCTCACCTTCGCCAGCGACGTGCATGCGCTCGGTCTGCAGGCGGCGCAGGGCCTGGTGCTGACCGAATCCTTCTACTGGGATCGCGATGACGGCACACGCGCCTGGTCGGAGCGCTTCGCCAAGCTCAATGGCGGGAAGAAGCCGACCATGGTGCAGGCGGGCGTCTATTCCGGCCTGCTGCACTATCTGAAGGCGGTCGAGGCGGCCAAGAGCAAGGACGCCGCCGTCGTCATGGCCAAGATGAAGGAGATGCCGACCGACGATCCGCTGTTCGGCAAGGGCTCGATCCGCGTCAACGGCCGCAAGATGCACTCGATGTATCTCTACGAGGTCAAGAAGCCGTCGGAGTCGAAGGGCCCGTGGGACTACTACAAGCAGATCGCGGTGCTGACGGGCGAGGAAGCCTTCCAGCCGCTCGCCGAGACCGGTTGCTCGCTCGTCAAGTGACGGCTGGCTGACAAGCTCCGCACCACGTCTCTTTCCGGGGCCGAAACCGGCCCCGGATCAGTTTTCACGGAACGGTCGATCCGATGTTCGAACTTCTAGGCGTGCCGCCGCAGGCGCTGTTCGGCCAGGTGCTTCTGGGCCTGATCAACGGCTCGTTCTACGCGATCCTGTCGCTCGGGCTGGCGGTGATCTTCGGGCTCTTGAACATCATCAACTTCGCCCATGGGGCGCAGTACATGATGGGCGCCTTCGTCGCCTGGATGTGCCTGAATTATCTCGGCGTCAATTACTGGGCCGCGCTGCTGATCGCGCCGGTCGTGGTCGGCGCCACCGGCATCGTGATCGAGCGGGTCTTCCTCGCCCGCATCGCCAAATACGACCATCTCTACGGGCTCTTGCTGACCTTCGGCCTGGCGCTGATCATCCAGGGCCTGTTCCGCAACTACTACGGCTCCTCCGGCCTGCCCTATGGCATCCCGCCGCAGCTGACCGGCGGCCAGAATCTCGGCTTCATGTTCCTGCCGACCTATCGCGGCTGGGTCGTCGTCGCCTCGCTGGTGATCTGCCTCGCCACCTGGTTCATGATCGAGAAGACCAGGCTCGGCGCCTATCTGCGGGCCGCGACCGAGAACCCGACCCTGACCCAGGCCTTCGGCATCAACGTCCCGCTGCTGGTGACGCTGACCTACGGCTTCGGTGTCGCGCTCGCCGCCTTCGCCGGCGTGCTCGCCGCCCCGATCTACGCGGTCAACCCGAACATGGGCGCCGACCTGATCATCGTCGTCTTCGCCGTCGTCGTGATCGGCGGCATGGGCTCGATCATGGGCGCGATCGTCACGGGCTTCTCGCTCGGCCTGATCGAGGGGTTGACCAAGGTGTTCTACCCGGAGGCGTCCTCGACCGTGATCTTCATCATCATGGTGCTGGTGCTGCTGGTGAAGCCCGCCGGCCTGTTCGGCCGCGCCGCCTGACGACGCAAGGACCTGAAGACATGACCGACCTTGCTTCCAGCGATACCCCGACCGCCGCCGTCGTCGCCGAGACCGACGACAGCGCCGCGCGCCTGCACCGCAACCTCTTCATCGCGATCGCCGTGCTGCTCGCGGTCGCGCCCTTCGTCGCCTATCCCGTCTTCGTGATGAAGGTGCTGTGCTTTGCGCTGTTCGCGCTCGCCTTCAATCTTCTGCTCGGCTATGGCGGCCTGCTCTCCTTCGGCCACGCCGCCTATTTCGGCATGGCGAGCTATGTCAGCGCCTACACCGCCAAGAACTGGGGCTTGACGCCGGAGCTGGCGATCCTGCTCGGCACGGCCGTCGCCGCGGTTCTCGGCCTCGTCTTCGGGGCGCTCGCCATCCGCCGCCAGGGCATCTACTTCGCCATGATCACCCTGGCGCTGGCGCAGATGGCCTTCTTCTTCTCGCTGCAGACGCCGCGCTTCACCGGCGGCGAGGACGGCATCCAGGCCGTGCCGCGCGGCAAGCTTCTGGGCTTGATCAGCCTCGCCGACGACCGGGCGCTCTATTGGCTGGTCGCGGCGATTTTCATGGGCGGCCTCCTGCTGATCTACCGGATCATCCACTCGCCCTTCGGCCAGGTCTGCAAGGCGATCCGCGACAACGAGCCGCGTGCCATCTCGCTCGGCTACCGCGCCAGCCAGTACAAGCTCGCTGTCTTCGTGCTCTCGGCCGGGCTCGCCGGCCTTGCCGGCGCGACCAAGGCGATCGTCTTCCAGCTGGCTTCGCTCACCGACGTTTACTGGACGATGTCGGGCGAAGTGGTGCTGATGACCTTGGTCGGCGGCCTCGGTACCGTCTTCGGCCCGATCGTCGGCGCCGCCGTCATCGTCGCCATGCAGAACTATCTCGCCGGCCTCGGCTCCTGGGTGCTCGTCGTCCAGGGCGTGATCTTCGTCGCCTGCGTGCTGCTCTTCCGCGAGGGCATCGTCGGCGTCATCGCCAAATGGATCAAGAAGCCGCTCTGAAGGCGGCTTACTGCCTTAGCAGATAATCCGCGACGGCGGCCCGATCCGTCGCATTCAGGCCGGCAGGCGGGCTCATCCAGCCGCCGGGCACGATTGCATCGGGATCGGCGAGATAGTCGAGCAGCCGCTCGCGATCCCAGGTGAGCCCCTGAGCCTTCGCCACCTTGAACGCCGGCGAATAGTCGAAGCTCTCGGCCGAGCCGAGCACCCGGCCGTTCAGCCGGGCGAGATGCGGTCCGGCCATGCCGGTCTTGGCGGGATCGAGGCTGTGGCAGGATTGGCAGGCCTTGAAAACGGCTGCTCCGGCCTGTTCCTGCGCGTGGGCCGCTCCGTTCAGGGCCAGCCCGCAGATGATCAGTGGCGCGAGCGCCGCCCTCACGCCGGCTTCACCGTCTGGATCCGCACCAGCCGGTTGGTGCCGCTCTCGCCGCCCCAGGCTTCGCCGGTCCGCCCGTCCATCTGGCGGACATTGGCGCCGGGCTTGTCGCTTGGGAAGCTGTTGAACTCCTCGGTCAGCGGGTCGAAGCGGACGATGCTGTTGAGCGCGAAATCGGTGAGCCAGACCTTGTCGGCATCGTCGACATAGACCGAATAGGTCCGCGGCTTGTGGCCGGGCAGTTTCCAGCTCTTCCAGCTGCCGCTTTCGCTGTCATAGGCGGAGACCTGGCCGGAATTCCATTCGCTGACCCAGATCCGGTTCTTCGAATCGGACCAGACCCGGCGCGCGCCCTGGCCTTCGGTCGGCGGATCGACCACGGTGAAGCTGCCGCTCTGCGTGTTGACCCGGGCGATATAGTTGCCGGCGAGCGAGGCGAACCAGATCTCGCCCGAGGGCGTGCGGGTCATGCCATAGGGACCGGCGCCGCGTGGTGCGTCGAAAATCTCCATCTTGGCCGATGTCGGATCGAACCGGCCGACGATGCCGTTCTGGCCGGTGAACCAGAGCATGCCGGCCTTGTCGAACACCGGCGTGTTGAGGTTGGCGCGCTCGCGCCCTTCCGGCAGCTTGAACAGATCGACCTTATGGGTCTTGTCGTCGACGCGGGCGATGGCGTTCTGGCCGCCTTCGGTGACCCAGGCGGCGCCGTCCGGCCCGCGCACCACGCCATGTGGGGCGGCGCCGTCGCCGAGCGGGATCACCTTGGTCTGGCCGGTGCGCGGATCGAAGCGGCCGAGCACGCCGTTGCGCTGGCCGCAGACCCAGATCGTGCCGTCGCCGGCATCGGTGACGTCGCGCGAGCCCTTGATCTCCGGCACCTCGAAATAGGTGACGATGAACGGGCTGCCGGGCTGGGACTGGCCGGTCGCCTCGGCGCTGCGCAGGATCAGGTTCGGCGCGGCGAGGCCGGCAAGGCCGAATTTCAGGAACGAGCGGCGCAGCATCGGCGTCTCCTTTCGTCGTCGGCGGCGGATGATCCGCCTGTCCAAGACAGGCGTAAACCGACAACATCGTGAAACTGTGGCTGCGGCCGGGTGGTTCCCTCGCCTTCGTCTAGCGCTGCCGCTGGATGCCTTCGGGCAGAGACGAGACGCGCGCCATCTCGCCGCTGCGGAACGCGGTGGGATCGGCGAGATAGTCCAGCGCCATCGGCATGGCGTCGACGCCCCAGAAGACCTCGCCGTCGATCACCAGACTCGGCACGCCGAAGACACCGGCGGTGACGGCCTCCTCGGTCGTCTGGCGCAGGCGATCCTTGACCTCCTGCTCGCCGATCAGCGCCAGCGCATCGGGACGGTCGGCGGCATCGGCAACCTCTTGCAGTACTTGCGGATCATTGGCATCGCCTCCTTCGCCCCAGACGAGGTCGAACGCAGCCTTGACCGCCGCCTCATTGCCATCGAGCGCGGTCAGGAGGCGCAGCATGGCGAGCGGATTGAACGGGTGAGCCGGCGGAAAGCGGAAGGGTACGCCCATCGCCTGCGCCAGATGCGTCGCCAGCCGATAAGTGTGGACGCGCTTGGGCGCGATCTCCGCCGGCCCGAGCTGGCCCCAGGCTTTCAGCACCCCGCCGAAGACGAGGGGTTTCAGCAGCACCGGCCGCCGGGCACGGATCGCATCGAGCCGCGTCAGCGCCAGATGCGCGAAGGGCGAGATGATGTCGAAATACCAGAGGGCGGGCTGAGGCACGGGCCGGCTCACTTGACCAGCGCGAGCGCAGCGCGGAACTGCGGATGCTCGGCCGTGCGCAGCCATTCGAACACGACCATCTCGGTGGTGACGACCTCGGCGCCATGCCGCTGCAGCCGCCTCAAGCTCACCTCCTTGCTCTCCGGCACGCGTGAACCGACCGCGTCCTGCACCACGAAGACGCGGCGCTTGTTCTCGAGCAGTGAGAGCGCGGTCTGGCCGAAGCAGACATGCGCCTCGCAGCCGCAGAGGATCAGGTCTTCGTCGCCGGAGATGGCCTCGATGAAGCCAGGCGCGGCGCAGGCATCGAAGCTCATCTTGGCGATCGCGGACGCAGCCTCCGCCAGCTCCGGCACCGTCGCGCCGAGTCCGGCGGGATTCTGCTCTGTCATCACGATCGGCACCTCCAGCAGCTTTGCCGCCGCCACCAGCTTACCGGCATTGGCGACGAGGCGGGGTCCGTCATGGATCGCCGGCATCAGGCGTGCCTGGAAATCGATGATGACGAGGCGGGACCGCTTGGCGCTCATCAGGTGCATCGGCGTCATCTCCGCAGGAGCCGGTCGAGCTCGGTTTCGACATGACGCTCCATCAGCCTGCGCGGCGGCGTACCGAACATGCGGATGCGCCGCGTATGCGCCAGCAGCAGCACGCCGGAAGCATGGGCGAAGGCGTCGGTCATGATCAAGTCAGCCTGCGCGGCATCGGCGCCGAGCGCCAGCGCCGCCGCGCGGATCGGCGCCAGAGTCCCCTCCAGCGCCTCGTTCAAGGCCCTGTCGCGCTCGCGGCCAAGGCCGTGCGGGCGCATGCCGCCGCGGAACAGATAGAAGCCGAGGTCGAGATCGCGCGGATTTGCGGCATAGAAGTCGAAGAAGGCGAGGGCGGCTGCCGAGAAGCGCTCGGCCGAGGTACTGGCGGCAGCGACCGCCATGTCGACCGCCTCCTGCAGTGTCGCGATCGAGCGGCCGAGCACCTCGGCATACAGCGCTTCCTTCGAGTCGAAATGGAAATAGAGCGCTGCCGGCGTGTAGCCGGCCTCGGCTGCGATCGCCCGCAGTGAGGCGCCGTCCAGCCCCTCGCGTTCGAATACGGCGCGCGCGGCAGTGACGATGCCCTCGCGTTTCGCATCCGTTGCGGCGTAGCGGCCGCGCTTCCGGCCTGCTGCTCCCTCGCTCACTCTGGACTGTCTCCAACCCTCTTGACGAAAATCTAACGCCGTTCAATTTTAACGGCAACACCCTATCGGGAGGAGGCTAGCATGCTGATGGACGCCGCCGGCTACCGCGAATCCCTGCGTGCCTACCAACCGCGCGTCTTCGTCGGCGGGCAACGGGTCGAGAGCGTTGCCGACGAGCCCCTGCTGCTGCCCGGCATCAACGGCATCGGGATCACCTATGACCTCGCACATGACGAGGCCTATCGGTCGATCATGACGGCGGTGCAGGCCTCGTCCGGCAAGACCGTCAACCGCATGCTCCATATCGACGCCTCGTCCAGCGACCTGCTCGCCAAGCTCGAGGCCGTTCGTCTGGTCTGCAAGATCTCCGGCTGCGCCCAGCGCTACCTGACGCATGACGCCTTCAACGGCATCCTGCAGGCGACGGTGCGGGCCGATGCCAATCACGGCAGCGACTATACCCAGCGCTTCCTCGCCTACATGCACCGCATCCAGGACGAGGACCTGACCTGCGGCATCGCCATGACCGACGCCAAGGGCGACCGCTCGCTGCGGCCGGGGCAGCAAGCCAACCGCGATTCCTATGTCCACATCAAGGAGCGGCGCCCCGACGGCATCGTCATCCGCGGCACCAAGGCGATCGTCACCGGCGCTCCTTACGTCCACGAATTCCTGGTGATGCCCTGCCGCACGCATGCAAGGGGCGACGAGGATTTCGCCGTCTGCTGCGCCGTGCCCTGCGATGCGCAGGGCATCACCATCGTCGCGCGCCCGGCCGGGCGGCGGGGCGATCCCGCCGCCAAGTTCTCGGCGAAATACGGCCAGTCGACCGGTGCGGTGATGTTCGACGACGTCTTCGTGCCCTGGGAGCGCGTGTTCATGGCCGGCGAGACCGAGGAGGCCGGCTATCTCACCACCAGCTACGCCACCCATCATCGCCAGAGCTGCATCGCGGCAAGGGCCGGCTTCGGCGATCTCCTGATCGGCGCCGGGGCGCTGATGGTCGAGGCCAACGGGCTCGACGCCGACAGGCATTCCCACGTCCGCGAGCAGCTGGTCGAGTTGATCACCATCACCGAGAGCTTCTTCGCCTGCGGCGTCGCGGCGTCGGTCTATTGCAGCAAGGACGCCTCCGGCGTCGCGATGCCGGACGCAGTTTTCGCCAATATCGGCAAGCTGCTGCTCGCTACCAAGATCTACGACATGCACCGGATCGCTCACTACGTCTCGGGAGGATTGATCGTGGCGCTGCCCGGCCCGGACGAGGACCATAATCCGGAGACATCAGCCTCGCTTTCGGCCGTGCTGACCGGGCGGCCGGATATCCCCTATGAGCAGCGCGCCGAGGTCGCCCGCTTCATCGAGGACCTCACCGTCTCCAAGGAGGCCGGCTGGTATTCGGTGATCTCGCTGCATGGCGGCGGCTCGCCCGAGGCGATGAAGCGCGAGATCTGGCGCAACTACCCCGTCATGGAGAAGGTCGCGCTGGTCGAGAGCCTGCTCGACCGCGGCGTGCTCGCCGACGGCTCGCGCGTCAGCAAGCAACCCGGCCGCTGCTGCATCACCGGCTGCGAAGTGCCCGAGCGCGTGACGACACAGGAGGCGGCGGAATGAAGCGCCTTCCCTCCCCCTTGTGGGGAGGGACTGAGGGTGGGGGGCGAGCGACTGGGTGCACGGGGAGCCCAGTCGTTCGCCCCCCAACCCACTCCCATCCCCGCAACGGGGGGAAGGGAAGCGCATGTTCAATTTCTGTCGCACAGGAACAGTCGAATAGGACACTGCATGCCGAACGCTCACGCAACTCACCAAGTCCTCAACCAGGCCCGGCCCGCCATCGGCTGGAACGCCTTCTCCGGTGATGCGGTGCTGCGGGGCATCGTCGCGCGCGGGGCGCCCTGGGTCGTGGAAAAGGCGACCGCGCTCGGGGCTCAGGCCGGCGATGCCGAGGTGCAGGAACTCGCCCGCCTCGCCAACCGCCATGGGCCTGAGCTCAGGACTCACGACCGCTACGGCAATCGCATCGACTGGATCGAGTTCCATCCGGCCTGGCATGAGCTGATGGCGCTCGCCTTCGCCCATGAGGTGCCCTCGCTTGCCTGGACGACGAAAGAAGCAAACGGACACGCAGCGCGGGCGGTGCTGTCCTATCTCTGGAACCAAGTCGAGCACGGCGTTGGCTGCCCAACCGGCATGACTTACGCGGCCTTCCCCGGCCTCGCCCAGCCGGAGTTCACGCTCTGGCGGCAGAGGATCACCTCGGGCCGCTATGACAAGCGCCCGCTGCCGGTGGCGCTTAAAGAGGGTGCCAGCATCGGCTACGCGATGACCGAGAAGCAGGGCGGCTCCGATTTGCGCCAGACCCAGACGACGGCGCAGCTTCTCGAGGATACGCCGGAGGGCCGGGTCTATCTGATCACCGGGCACAAATGGTTCTTTTCGGTGCCGCAATCCGACGGGTTCTTTACCCTGGCGCGCACCGAAAGCGGCGTCTCCTGCCTGTTCTGCCCGGGCTTCCTGCCCGATGGCAGCCGCAACCGCCTGCAGATCCAGCGCCTCAAGGACAAGGCCGGCAACCGCTCCAATGCCTCCTCCGAGGTCGAGTTCCGCGAATGCCTGGGCTGGCTCGTCGGCGAGGAGGGCGCAGGGATCAAGGAGATCCTCAGCCATGCCCATCTGACGCGGCTCGACTTCGCCGTCGGCTCGGCCGGAATGATGCGCCAAGCTCTGACGCTGGCGCTGAACCACACCCAGTCGCGCCGCGGCTTCGGCTCATCGCTGGCCGAGCAGCCGATGATGACCAATATCCTCGCCGATCTCGCCATCGACTCCGAGGCCTCGACGCTGATGGCTTTCAGGGTGGCCGCCGCGACCGATGCGATGGAAGGAAGCGAGCAGGAGCGTCATCTCGCCCGCGTCACCACCCCGCTGGCGAAGTTCTGGAACTGCAAGCGCGCCGCCGCCTTCGTTGTCGAGGCCCTGGAATGCCATGGCGGCAACGGTTTCATCGAGGAGAACCCGATGGCGCGGCTCTATCGCGAGGCGCCGCTCAACGCGATCTGGGAAGGCACTTCGAACATGATGTGCATGGACGTGCTGCGCGCCTTCAACCGCGAGCCGCGCACCAAGGAGGCCTTCATGACCGAGGTCGGTGCGGCGCGCGGCGCCAACCGTGCCCTCGACCACTGGCTCGACCGGCTCGGCGACGAAGCCGCCAAACCACGCAACGATGACGGCCATGGCCGCCGCCTCGCCAATCTGATGGCCTATGCGCTGCAGGCTTCGGAGCTCCACAAGCATGCCGACGAAGCCGTATTCGAGAACTTCTGCCGCTCGCGGCTCGATGCCGACTGGGGCTATGTCTTCGGCACGCTCGATCCCGCGCCGGAGCTGGCGGGGATCGTCAGGCGGGCGACGGTGGCGCAGGGCTGAGCCTCAGCCCCGCCTCGTCAGGGCAGGTTCTCGCGCAGCACGATCTCGATGCCGGGCCGCGCGGTGCCCTCCGCCGCCGGCCGTCCGGCGCGCAAGTTTGCGAAGATCGCGACGCAGCTCATCAGCGTCGCCAGCGGCTGCTGGGTGATGACCGCGTCCATGGTGCCGTCGACGAGCAGGCCGCGTGTCTCAGGCGTCAAACCATGGCCGACGAAGACGATATCCTGCCGCCCGGCCTCCTTCAGCGCCCGGGCGATGCCTTCGGGCCCGCCGCCGATATTGAAGATGCCGGCGAGGTCCGGATGCTGGCCGAGCAGGGTCTTGGTCTGGCGGTAATTCTTGGCCTCGTCGTCATGGCCCTCGCGCAGTCCGACGACCTCGATGTCGGGATAGAGCTCCTCGAACAGGTGCAG
>WPCJ01174249.1_pt1 | contig 13529 bp, 13 predicted proteins | sample 5399831 | NCBI WGS metagenome assembly WPCJ01 (sample SAMN12869470, study PRJNA574797) | sludge metagenome | isolation source: wastewater treatment of pH10 | place: China:Beijing | collected 2019-05-20 | reverse complement strand
GGAAATCGTCAAAGCGGGGGCCAAAGTGGTCGCCGGGGGAGAGGCGGGCGGAGGCCAGGGAGTCTGCCACCAGAACACCCTGCTGCGGGTTGAGGGGAAGCATTTTCTCGCGCATGCCGAAGCGCTCCAGACCGAGGCATTCGGCAACAGTTCGCTGGTAGTAGTCGCGGCCAATGAAAACGAACTGCTCGGAGTGATCGACTCGCTGGAAGGAAATCTGACCGGCACGATTTACAGCTCGCAGAACGGATCCGACGAAGCGCTTTATCGCAAGCTGGAACCGGGCCTGCGGATCCGCGTCGGCCGCCTGATCGAGCGGCGTGGCGCCGGCTCCTCCGCGACAAGGCTCGCGGCGGCGATGACCCGGCTCGGCCCGTCCTATGTGAAGTTCGGCCAGTTCCTGGCGACGCGGCCCGACGTGGTCGGCATGAAGATCGCGCAGGATCTCTCCGCCCTGCAGGACCGTATGCCCGCCTTCCCGATGGCCGAGGCCCGCGCCATCGTCGAGGCCGCGCATGGCGTGAAGCTGGAGGCGCTGTTTCCCGAGTTCAGCGAGCCGGTCGCCGCCGCCTCGATCGCCCAGGTCCATCGCGCCCGGCTGAAGGATGGCCGCGAGGTCGCGGTGAAGATCCTGCGCCCGGGCATCCGCGACCGTTTCAACCGCGATCTCGCCGCCATGCGCTTCGGCGCCGAGACGGCCGAGGCGCGCTCCCCCGAGGCGCGCCGCCTGCGCTTCACCGGCGTGGTCGAGACCCTGGCGCGCTCCGTCGCGATGGAGATGGACCTGAGGCTCGAAGCCGCTGCCCTCTCCGAATTCGCGGAGAATACCAAGGACGACCCGGATTTTCGAGTGCCGGAGCCGGATTGGCAGCTCACGGCGCGGGAGATGCTGGTCGACGAGTGGATCGACGGCGTCCGCCTCTCGGATGTCGAGGGCCTGCGCGCCGCCGGGCACGATCTGCGGGAGCTCGCCCGCAACATCATCCAGTCCTTCCTGAAGCACGCGATCCGCGATGGCTTCTTCCATGCCGACATGCATCCCGGAAACCTCTTCGTCGATGCCGAGGGGCGCCTCGTCGCGGTCGATGGCGGCATCATGGGCCGGCTCGGCCTGAAGGAGCGGCGTTTCCTTGCCGAGATCCTGCTCGGCTTCATCACCCGCGATTATCGCCGCGTGGCGCAGGTGCATTTCGAGGCGGGATATGTCCCGGCCCATCACGATGTCGAGGATTTCGCCCAGGCGATCCGCGCCGTCGGCGAGCCGATCCACGACAAGCGCGCCGATCAGATCTCGATGGCCAAGGTTTTGACCCTGCTCTTCGAGATCACCGGCATGTTCGACATGGCGACGCGCACCGAGCTCGTCATGCTCCAGAAGACCATGGTGGTGGTCGAGGGCGTGGCGCGAACGCTCGATCCGCATCTCGACATGTGGGGCACGGCCGATCCGGTGGTGCGGAGCTGGATCACCCATAATCTCGGCCCGATCGGCCGCCTGGAGGAGGCAGGCCGTGGCGTCCGCTCCCTGCTCGGCTCGCTCGCGACCTTGCCCGATACGGTCGTCCGCGCCGAGCGCGTGCTCGGCCAGCTCGAGGACGCCTCGCGCCACGGCTTCTCGCTGGACGAACGCAGCGTCGAGGCGATCGGCCGGGCCGAAGCCCGGCGCAACCGCTGGGGCAATATCGCGCTCTGGGTGATCGCGGGATTGCTGGCCTACGGCGTCTTCGGTTAGGCCAAGCCTACCGGAACGGCGGCTCGTCGAAGCTGCGGAGCTTGCGCGAGTGGATCGCCGAGCCCGTGACCTTCAGCTTCTCCAACGCGTCGAGCCCGATGCGCAGGTGCTCGCCGACCGCGCGCTCATAGAAGGCGTTGGCGGCGCCGGGCAGCTTGATCTCGCCATGCAGCGGTTTGTCGGAGACGCAGAGCAGCGTGCCGTAGGGCACCCTGAGCCGATAGCCTTGCGCAGCGATGGTGCCGGATTCCATATCGACAGCGATGGCGCGCGACAGGTTGATGCGCCGCCGCTCCTTGGTCCATTGCAATTCCCAGTTGCGGTCGTCCTGGGTCACGACGGTGCCGGTGCGCAGGCGCTGCTTCAGCCGGTCGCCCTTCTCGCCGGTGATGTCGGCGGCGGCCTGCTGCAGCGCGACCTGCACCTCCGCCAGCGCCGGGATCGGGATATCCGGCGGCACGAGATCGTCGAGGATGCGGTCCTGCCGGAGATAGGCATGGGCGAGCACGTAATCCCCGATGATCTGCGTCTGGCGCAGGCCGCCGCAATGTCCGACCATCAGCCAGCAATTCGGCCGGAGCACCGCGAGATGGTCGGTGATGTTCTTCGCGTTGGAGGGGCCGACGCCGATATTGACCAGGGTCACGCCCTCGCCGCCCTTCCGGATCAGGTGGTAGGCCGGCATCTGGAAGCGGTGCCAGGGCGCCGACATCACCCGCTCGGCGGCTGAGACATCGATGCCGTCCTTGTCGATGCGGATGCCGCCCGGCGCGATCAGGGCCTCGGCCGTGCCGGCCTCGATCTCGGCGAGGCCGAGCCGCACGAACTGGTCGACATAGCGGTGGTAGTTCGTCAGCAGAACCCAGGGCTGCACCGCCCGCCAGTCGGTGCCGGTATAATGCACCAGCCGCCGCAGCGAGTAATCGACCCGGACGGCGTCGAACAGCGAGAGCGGGCGCGGCTCGCCCTCGATCAGCTCAAAGGTGCCGTCGGCGATCTCGTCGCCGACCAGTGCGAGCAGCGGCGTCGGGAAATAGCGCGCCAGCTCCGCGGCGGTGATCTTGCCGCGCCCCAGTTCGTCGCCGCCTTCGAGCGCGTAGGGGTAGGGGATTTCCTGCGTGCTGACGCCCGTTTCGATCGTCGCGCCATATTCGGCGACAAGCGGCTCGAGCTGATCGAGCAGATAGGTGCGGAACTCGGCTGGTTGCGTCACGGTGGTCGAATAGATGCCGGGTACCGCGAACTTGGCATAGCCGCGTCGCGTCGCTGCCGGCAGTTTCGAGGGCTCGTAGGTGACGCGCAGCATCGGGTAGCGGTAACGCTCCCGGTCCTCCGGCGTCGGCGCCTCGCCGGTGTCGAAGAAGCGCTGGAGGTCGTGGCGCAGCGCCGAGCGCGCCTCGTCATAGAGCCGTTCGAGCCGGTCCACGGCGGCTTGCGGTGTCGCTGCGGTCTCGAAGCTCATGAACCCTCCTCGTATCGCTCTGGTTCTAGCCGCGTGTCCGCGCTCCTGACAACAACCGGTGGTGGCGCGCGGCATTCTCCGTCTAAGCCGGTTGACAGGAGAAGGAAGCGATATTAGTAAACCGATCAGTTAATTAACCGATCGGTTTCATACGATGATGGCGGACCCGCTCAGCCTGACTTTCGCAGCCCTCGCCGACCCGACGCGCCGCGCCATCCTGGCCCGGCTGTCTGAAGGCGAGAGTTCGGTGAAGGAACTGGCCGAGCCTTTCGCGATGAGCCTGCCGGCGGTCTCGAAGCACCTCAAGGTGCTGGAGCGCGCGGGCCTGATCACGCGGGGGAAGGAAGCCCAGTGGCGGCCTTGCCGGCTCGACCCCGGCCCGCTGCAGGACGTCTCGGAATGGCTGGAGCATTACAGTCGTTTCTGGGACCGGAGTCTGGGGCGGCTGGACGAGATGCTCCGCGAGATCAAGGCGAAACCACCCGATAAATCAGGCGTTTGACGCCAGGGCCATTCCTTCAAGCTCATTTCAGGTGTTTCCATGCTCAAGACCATTCTTCTCGGCCTGCTCGGGCTCGTCGCGGCCGGTATCGTCGTCGTGCTGATCCTGGCCGCCCGCAAGCCCGATACCTTCCAGGTCACCCGCTCCATCGCGATCAATGCCGCGCCGGATCGCATCTATCCGCTGATCGCCGATTTCAGGGCCTGGGGAGCCTGGTCGCCCTGGGAGAAGAAGGACCCGGGGATGAAGCGCACCTATGGCGGAGCCGAAACGGGGGTCGGTGCGACCTATGCCTGGGCCGGCGACAGGAATGTCGGCGAGGGCAGCATGCGCATCACCGAGGCGCGCGCGCCGGGCAAGCTCGCGCTCAAGCTCGATTTCCTCAAGCCCTTCGAGGCGCATAACGACGTCGTCTTCGCGCTGACGCCGCAGGGCCAGGGCACCAACGTGACCTGGATCATGACCGGCCCGACCCCGTTCCTCGGCAAGATCATGCATGTCTTCATGGACATGGACCGCATGGTCGGCAGCGATTTCGAAAGCGGCCTCAAGGCCATGAAGGCCGCGGCCGAGCGCGCCGCCTGAGGCGGGCGCAAGATCGATCCCCGCAGAAGGAAAAACGGAGGAGAGAGATCATGATGGGCGAACCGCAGAAGGAACATGAGTGGCTCCACCAGTTGGTCGGTGACTGGAGCGCGGAGATGAACTGCTCGATGGGGCCGGATCAGCCGCCCTCGGCCTCGAAGGGCACGGAGAGTGTGCGCTCGCTCGGCGGGCTCTGGACGCTCGGCGAGGGGCGGGGCGACTCCCCCGACGGCAAGCCGGTCACCAGCCTGATCACGCTCGGCTTCGACCCGGCAAAAGGCCGCTTCGTCGGCAGCTTCGTCGCCTCGATGATGACGATGATGTGGACCTATGACGGCGCGCTTTCCGCCGACGGCAAGTCGCTGATCCTCGACACCGAAGGTCCGAGCATGGCCGGCGATGGCTCCACGGCGAAATATCAGGACATCATCACGTTCCTGTCGCCGGACCACCGCACCCTGACCTCGCGTGCTCTTGGCCCGGACGGCCAGTGGACCGAATTCATGGCTGCTCAGTACCATCGCAAGCGCTGAGCACCTCGCGTAGCATTGAGGAGGATACGCAATGAAATTGTCGACCTATCTGATGTTCGACGGCAATTGCCGCGAGGCCTTCGCCCATTACGAGACGGTGCTGGGCGGCAAGATGCTGGCGATGATGGACCACAAGGGTACACCGGCCGAGGAGCATGTCCCGGCGGAGTGGCGGGACAAGATCTTGCATGCCTGCCTTGAGATCGACGGGCAGATGCTGATGGCTTCCGACGCCCCGCCGGATCGCTCGGACGGCCCGATGCGCTCGGTTTCGGTCAGCGTCGGCGTGGCGACCCCGGAGGAGGCGGAGCGCATCTTCGCCGGCCTGTCCGAGGGCGGCGCCAAGATCACGATGCCGATGGCCGAGACCTTCTGGTCGCCGCGTTTCGGCATGCTGACCGACCGCTTCGGCACCAGCTGGATGGTCGGGGCCGAGATGCCGGCGGATCAGGCGAATTGCGGGTGAAGGCCTAGGACCGGCCGCCATCCACCGAGAGCACTTGCCCGCTGACCCAGCCGGCTTGCTCGCTCAGGAAGAACAGCGTCGCGCTGGCGATATCCTCGGGCGTGCCGAGCCGGCGGGTATGGATGCTCTCGACGAGGCGTTTCTGCCCCTCGGGTCCATAGCTCTGCCATTGCCGTTCGGTTGCGGGATTGGAGCGCACGAAACCCGGTGCCACCGAATTCACCGTGATGCCATGCGGACCGAACTCCCAGGCGAGCTGCTTGGTCAAGCCGACCAGCGCATGCTTGGCGCTGGCATAGGCCTGGATGCCGGTGAGGCTCGGCCGCAGGCCCGCGCCGGACGAGATCGTCACGATCCGGCCATAGCGGCCTTGCTTCATCACCGGCGACGCCGCCTGCGCCAGGAAGAAGGCGGCATCGACATTGGCAGCGAAGATCACCCGCCAATCCGCCTCGGAAATCTCCTCGATCGCCCGGCCGACCTGCCCGCGCACGCCGCCGGCGGCATGGACGAGAAGATCGAGCCGGCCGTCCGCCGCCACGATGTCGCCGATGAGCGCCCGTGCCGCTTCGGGCGAGCCGAGATCGGCCGCATGCCCGACCGCGCCGATCTCTGTCGCTGTGGCCTGCACCCCGGCCGCGTCGATATCGGCGAGATGGACGCGCGCGCCGGACTTGCCCAGCGCGGCCGCGATCGCGCGCCCGATGCCTTGCGCTGCGCCGGTGACGAGGGCTACGCGGTTGTCGAAGCGGATCTGCATCGGTCGATCAGCACCTTGAGCGTTTCGAAGGCCATCGGGCGGCGGCCGTCCTCGATGTCATGAATCAGCGCGACCAGTGTCTCCAGCGCCGGTGTCGCGATGCCGACCTCGCGGCCGAGTGTCGCGATGATGCCGATCTGCGGATCGACCTCGGTCTTGCGCTTGCGCACGGCGAGATCGCGCCAGATGCCGGAATGGGTCTTGGCCGTTTGCGACGTATATCGCGCCAGCCAGCGGATCGTTTCGATTTGCGGCCCCTCCGGCCTGCCCGGCGCGAAGACCATCGGATCGAAATCGCCGAAGCCCAGCGAGCTCACGCCGCGCTTCGCCGCGACGGCGCCGACTTCGCGCCCGAGCGCGAGCCAGACCGGCAGACGCTCCGGGTCTGCGAAATTCGCCGACATCGAATCATTGGTCAGTGCGGTCCCGAACAGCATCGCGCCATAGGCGAGCTTGCCCCACAAATAGCCGAAGATGTTGTCGGTCAGGATCGAGTCCGGCTCGAACAGCGTTATCAGGCGGTGCATCTCGACGGCCCGCTCGCTCTTCGACCCGTCGAGCTCGCCGACGACCGTCGCGCCGCGATTGCCATAGAGGATTTCCCCCGGCCCGAGCCAATCGGCGCCGAAATTGACGAAGCAGCCCATCGTGCGTCGCTCGCCGACCGCCCTGGCGATGGTGAGTTCGTTCAATCCGTTCTGGGCGGAGAGCACGAAGCCGTCCTCTGCCAGATGCGGCTTCAGCGCGGCGAGCGCGGCTTCCGTCGCTCCCGCCTTTACCGCCAGCACGATCCTGCTGTAGCGGCCGGTCAGTTCAGCCGGCGTCGCGGCGGGCACGGTTTGCGTGAATGCCTCGACCGGTCCGGAAATGGCGAGCCCCCTGGTTCGGCAGGCCTCGACATGCTCGGGCACGATGTCGACGAGCAGGACCGGCACGCCGGCCCGGGCCCAATAGGCCCCGAGCGTGCCGCCGATCGCGCCGGCGCCCCAGATCAGGATGGGTTCGCTCACGCCTGCCCCGCCAGTTCGACATGGTCATGGGTGGCGACATGGATCAGACCGTCTTCCGTCACCCAGCCGCGATACATGCCTTCGGTGTTGTAGGGAGCGACGATCGAACCATCGGCGCCGACCGCCACCAGCCCCGCGCCGACCTTGTGCTCGGAGAGTTCCGCGAGGACGGCATCCGTGGCCGCCTTGAGCGAGAGGCCCTTATAGGCGATCAGCGACGCGATCTCGTGGCCGACGCAGTAGCGGATGAAATACTCGCCCTTGCCGGTGCCGGACACCGCGCAGCGCCCGTCGCGGGCATAGGTGCCGGCGCCGATGATCGGGGAATCGCCGACGCGGCCGACCGGCTTGTTGGTATAGCCGCCGGTCGAGGTCGCTGCGGCGAGATGGCCTTGCGCGTCGCAGGCGACGGCACCGACCGTGCCGTGCTTTTCGGCCTCGCTCGCCTCGGCGGCCGTGCCGACGATCTCGCGCAGCTTCATCGAGGCGAGGTTCTTGCGGCGCCGCTCGGTCGAGAAATGCTCGTTGGCGACGGTGTCGACGCCCTCATGCTCGGCGAAATCATCGGCGGCGGGGCCGGCGAGCAGCAGCGGATCGCCGCGCAGCATCAGTGCCTTGGCGGCGGTGATCGGATTGCGGATGCGCTTGGCGCCGCAGATCGCGCCGGCGGCCAGTGTCGCGCCGTCCATGATCGAGGCGTCGAGCTCATGCTCGCCCTCGGTGTTGAAGGCCGCGCCATGGCCGGCATTGAAATGCGGGGAATCCTCCATCACCCGCACCGCCGCCTCGACCGCGTCGACGGCTGCGCCGCCCTTGCTCAGGATCGCCCAGCCGGCGCGCAGCGCGCTGGCGAGGTCGGATCGGGCCTGGGCCCATTCGGCCTCCGTCATTTCGGCCTTCGGCAGCGTGCCGCAGCCGCCATGGATGGCAAGCGCGAGGGTCATATCGGTATCCTGTCGGGTCTCGAACGTGATCCGCCATGGCCGGCGGGGCCGGCCATGGCGTCGAAGGCGGCCCCGTTACTTCTTGGCGGGCTTGATGTCCATCGCCAGCGTGTCCTCGTCGACGCGCGGGCTGATCGTCACCTTGTCCTTCTGCATCGCCCAGGCCGAGCCGACGGCGGCGATCGGCAGGCGCGGCCGATCCTTGGCGACGATCGTCGCGACATCGGCCAGCATCTGGTTGCGCTTGGCCTCGTCCATCTCGACGGCGGCGTCCTCGATCAGCTTGTCGACCTGCGGATTGGCGTAGTTCTGGACGTTGAAGGCGCCGAGCTTCTTGGCCGGGTCGTTGGAATGCACCAGCGAGGACAGCGTGTAGTTCGCTTCGCCTGTCAGCGTGCCCCAGCCCGACATCGACATCGAGAAATCGCCGCGCAGGCGCGCCGGGAAGAACACAGCCCCGGGCTGGGCATTGGCGTTCACCTCGATGCCGATCCGGGCCAGCATCTGCGCGATCGAGGTGCCGACCTGCCGGTCGCCGGGCAGTCGGTCGTTGGTGAAGGAAAACGAGATTTTGAAGCCATTGGGATAGCCCGCCTCCTCCAGCAGCTTCTTGGCCTTGGCGATATCCGGCTTGAGCGCCGGCAGGCTCTTGTTGAAGCCCGCGATGGTCGGCGTCACCAACTGGTTGGCCGGGGTGCCGAGCCCCTCCATCGCGATCTCCGCCAGCGCCGGCCGGTCGATGGCGAGGTCGATCGCCTCACGGACTTTCACGTCCTGCAGCGGGTTCTTCGGCAGGGCCGAGCCGTCCTTGGCGCTGATCTGCGGAGACTTGTCCCGCATGTCGAGCTCCATGTTGAAGAGATAGACGCTCTCGATCGTGGTCACGTTGAGCTTGGCGTCGCGCTTCAGCGTCGGCACGTCGGAGGCCGGCGCGCGCACGATGATGTCGACCTGGCCCGCCTTGAGCTGCGCGACACGGGCGGCATCGTTCGGCAGCTCCTTGCGGACCACCTTGGCCCAGGGCTCCTTCGCGCCCCAGTAGCCGTCGAAACGGTCCAGCACCATCTGGTCCTTCGGCGTCCAGGACACGAACTTGTAGGGGCCGGTGCCGACAGCGGCCTTGCCGGAGTTGAAGGCCTCGTTGGCGTTGTCCTTGGTCAGGCCGGCGGCGGCCTTGTGCGAGACGATGAACAGCCGGATGAAATCGTTGGGCAGGTTGGGCGCCGGTCCGTCGGTAACGATGTGGACCGTCAGCGGGTCGATGATCTTCACCTCCTTGACGCGCCGGACGTAGATCGTCGTCGGGTTCGGGCCGGCAACGACCGGGATGCGCTCGATCGAGAATTTCACGTCCTCGGCGGTGAAGTCGGAGCCGTCATGGAACTTGACGCCGGGGCGCAGCTTGAATTCCCAGACCGTCGGCTCCAGCGTCTTCCAGCTCAAGGCCAGCCGCGGTTCGATCTGCAGTTTGTCGCCGGACCAGGTCAGCGTGTCGAAGACATGCTTCAGCGCCTCGGCATGGGTGCCGGTCGCGGTGAAATGCGGATCGATCGATTCCGGTCCGGCGCGGACGCCGATGGTCAGGGTCTGGGCCAGCGCGCCGGTCGACACGGTGGCGCCAAGCAGGGCGGCGAAGGCGGCAAGGCGAAAGCTTTGGGCAAATTTCATGACGGTATCCCCTGTTTTTCGCGGTTTTATCGCTATGACGAGAGTTCCTGTGGCCAGGTCGGCGAGGCGATGACGAGCTTGTCCATCAGGGCACAGAGCTGCCGCTGCTCCTCCTCGCTGAGGCCCGCGAGCATCGTCGCCTGGTGTTCGACCATCGGTACCATCGTCTCGTCGAAGATCTTGCGGCCGGCCGGCGTGAGATGCAGCACATAGCTGCGCAGGTCGGTGGGGTCGCTCTCGCGCTTGAGCAGCCGCCGCTGCAGCAGCTTCTGCACGGCGCGCGAGAGCGTGTTCTTCGGCAGGCCCGAGGAGGCGACGATGTTTTTGGCGGCGACGCCCCCCTTGAGCCCGACGGCATAGAGCGCGACGAATTCGGGCCGGACGAGGCCATAGCGTGTCTCGATCCAGCGATAGACCGGATCGTTGAAGCGGAAGGCGATGAAGTTCAGCCGAAAGGACAGCCAGCAGGGATTGTCCCAGAGCTTGGTCACGGTCAGCGGATCGAGATCGGCAAGCGCGGTCTCGCGCTGGGGGTCGACGCGGGAAGGGTGGGTCGGCGCGCGCCGCATCGGGAAATCTCTCGGCCGATTTAGTTCCAAATGGAACTTGACGCGTCCGGGCGCCGGAGTCAAGGATCGCTCCTGCGGTCGGCCGGCGCCGCTTGCCGGGATTGTCTACCGCTTGTCAGAGCGAAGCAAGGATCGCGCCGTGCGTGTCGCCGATTTGAATTGGATGCAGATCGAGGCTCAGGCTCAGCGGGATGATCGCTGCGTGCTGCCGCTCGGCAGTGTCGAGCAGCATGCCTACCTGAGCCTCGCGACCGACGTGATCCTGTCCGAGCGGGTGGCGCAGGAGGCGGCCGAGCCGCTCGGCATCCCCGTCTTCCCGGTTCTGGCCTATGGCCTGACGCCGGGTTTTCTGAATTTTCCCGGCAGCATCTCGCTACGCCTGAGCACCTATGCGGCTCTGCTCGGCGACATCTTCGACGGGCTCTATCGGTCGGGCTTCCGGCGCATCGTGCTCGTCAATGGCCATGGCGGCAATTCGCCGGCCCTGAATTTCGCGACCGAATGGCTGGATGGCCATCCCGACGCGAGCGTGCGCCTGCACAACTGGTGGGCGGCCCCGCAATTCCAGGCGGCGGTGAAGGCCGTCGATCCCGCCGCCTCCCACGCCTCCTGGATGGAGAACTTCCCCTGGACGCGACTCGCCGGCGTCGCCATGCCCGAGACACTGAAGCCCCCTTTCAACGCGGCCGAATATCAGGCCGCGAGCCCGGCGAAGCGCCGCGAGATTTTGGGCGACGGTAATTTCCACGGCCTCTATCAGCGGCCGGACGAGGAGATGCTCAGGCTCTGGCGGGTGGGCGTCGAGGAGACGCGCGCGGCCATGGTGGAGAACTGGCCGTGAGGCCGCGGCGGACGTTTCACCGATGCTAGGCCATGTCGCCGTCCGGCTGGCCCAGGCGCTCGTCGTCATGCTCGTCATGTCGGTGCTGGTCTTCGTCGGCGTCTATGCGATCGGCAACCCGATCGACGTGCTGATCGGCCCCGATGTCAGCCAGGAACTGCGCCTCCAGACCATTGCTCAATACGGGCTCGACCGGCCGCTCTGGGAACAGTACCTGACCTTCCTCGGCCGCGTGCTGCATGGCGATTTCGGCCGCTCCTTCGTCTTCGGCATGCCGGTGATGGACCTGATCCTGTCGCGCCTGCCGGCGACGCTGGAACTGACGCTGGCCGCCGTCTGCGGCGCGGCGCTGATCGGCATTCCCGCCGGAATCTATGCCGGCTACAGACCGGACAGCGTCGCCTCCAAGCTGATCATGACGATCTCGATCCTCGGCTTCTCGGTGCCGACCTTCTGGATCGGCCTCGTGCTGATCATGGCCTTCGCCGTCGAATTGCAATGGCTGCCGGCCGGCGGGCGCGGCGAGACCGTCTCGATCCTCGGCGTCGAGTGGAGTTTCCTGACGCTGAACGGCCTGAGCCATCTGCTGTTGCCGGCGCTGAACCTCGCCTTCTTCAAGCTCGCCCTGATGACGCGTCTCGCCCGGGCCGGCACGCGCGAGACCATGCTGTCGGACACCGTGAAATTCGCCCGCGCCGCCGGCCTCTCCGAATGGACCGTGCTGCGCCGGCATGTGCTCAGGCTGATCGCGATCCCGCTCGTCACCGTCTTCGGGCTCGAGTTCGGCTCGACGCTCGCCTTCGCGGTGGTCACCGAGACGATCTTCTCCTGGCCCGGCATCGGCAAGCTGATCATCGATTCCATCCAGTCGCTCGACCGGCCGGTGATGGTCGCCTATCTGATGCTCGTCGCCTTCGTCTTCATCACCATCAACTTCCTCGTCGATCTCGCCTATGTCGGCCTCGATCCGCGGCTCAGGAAGGGAGCTGCGCGATGAAGGACGCTTCCCCCGTCGCCCGCTTCTGGGCCGAGTTCCGCGAAAGCAGGACCGCAGTCATCGCGCTCGCCGTGGTCGTGCTGATCATCGGCATCGCCCTGTTGGCCCCGCTCGTTGCACCTCAGAACCCGTACGACCTCGCCAATCTCTCGCTTTCCGACGCGCGCCGTCCGCCGGGCTATGTCGGCGAGGGCGGCTATACGCATTGGCTCGGTACGGATGCGCAGGGGCGCGACCTGCTCTCGGCCATCCTCTACGGCCTGCGTATCTCCCTGCAGATGGGGCTGGTCGCGGGCGCCATCGCCTTCACGCTCGGCGTCGCGCTCGGCATCGGAGCAGCCTATGCCGGCGGGCGCCGCGAGGCCTTCATCATGCGCGTCATCGACCTGCAGCTCGCCTTCCCGGCGATCCTGCTGGCGCTGGTGCTCTCGGCCCTGCTCGGCCAGGGCAAGATGCAGCTCATCGCTGCGCTCGCCGCCGCGCAATACGCCTATTTCGCCCGCACTGCCCATGGCGCGGCCTCGGCCGAGCGTGGCAAGGACTATGTCGAGGCGGTGCTCTCGACGCCGTTGCCGGGCTGGCGCGTCGTCCTGCGCCACATCTTCCCGAACTGCCTGCCGCCCCTGATCGTGGTCGCGACCGTGCAGGTCGCCAATGCCATCGCGCTGGAGGCGACGCTCTCCTTCCTCGGGGTGGGCCTGCCGGTGACCGAGCCCTCGCTCGGGATGCTCATCTCCAACGGCTTCCAGTACATGCTCTCGGGCCGCTACTGGATCTCGATCTATCCGGGCATCGCGCTGATCGTGCTGATCGTCGCGATCAACCTCGTCGGGGACCGCATCCGCGATCAGGTCAATCCGAGGCTGAAGCGATGAGCGACGCGCCTCTCCTCGAGGTCGCCGACCTCGCGACCCATTTCCATGCGCGCGCCGGGGTGGTGAAGGCGGTCGATGGTGTCTCCTTCACGCTGAAGCGCGGCGAGGTGATGGGGCTCGTCGGCGAATCCGGCTCGGGCAAGAGCATCACCGGCTTCTCGATCATCGGCCTGATCGATCCGCCCGGCCGCGTCGAGCCCGGCTCCTCGGTGAAGCTGGAAGGGCGCGAACTCGTCGGTTTGCCTCCCGCCGATCTGCGAAAAATCCGCGGCAAGCAGATCTCGATGGTCTTCCAGGACCCGATGATGACGCTGAACCCGATGCTGACCATCGGGACGCAGATCAGGCTGGCCCTGGAAGCGCATGAGACGGTCTCGGGCGCCGAGGCGCGCCGCCGCGCCGTCGCGGCGCTGGCGCAGGTCCGCATTCCCGATGCCGAGGCGAAGGTCGATTTCTACCCGCACCAGTTCTCGGGCGGCATGCGCCAGCGCGTCGCCATCGCGATCGCCCTGCTGCACCGGCCGAAGCTGATCATCTGCGACGAGCCGACGACGGCCCTCGACGTCTCGGTGCAGGCCGAAATCC
>WPCJ01120387.1_pt1 | contig 13547 bp, 11 predicted proteins | sample 5399831 | NCBI WGS metagenome assembly WPCJ01 (sample SAMN12869470, study PRJNA574797) | sludge metagenome | isolation source: wastewater treatment of pH10 | place: China:Beijing | collected 2019-05-20 | reverse complement strand
GAACTCGGCCGAAACCTTCGCCTTGTCGTGGCCGTAGGGCAACAAATGCTCCGACGGAATCCCGATCTTGCCCCCAACCTCCTGGATCGGCTGCTTGCGCGCCGCGCGGGCAATCTGAATGTCGCTCTTGATCTCGGCCATTGTGCGTTCCTGTTTTCGACTGGTCACCGCAGGCGGCTGCCCGGAGCATGGATAGAACCCGTCAGGAACATGCTTCGCCGTTCCAAAACAGGCGTGCAATAAACAAAAAACGACAGGGCGCGGACGCCCCGCCGGCGTCACCGGTCGAGGACGGACCGCAGCTCGACGATGTTGGAGCGTACCTGCAACAGGTTGAAGCCCATCGTTGCCAGGTGCGAGGGGAAGAAGGCGCTGGATTCGTTGCCGTTGGAGATGATCCAGGGTTGCACGTTGAGCGAGGCGCGCAACTGACCTTCCATGCGCGTCCACAGCGCCGTCAGGTTGCGCTCCGCGATGATGGCGGCGAAGTCCGAGCGGGTGGCGACGAGAATGCCGTAATAGGCATAGAGCTGGCCGTAGGCGAACCAGAAGCGGTCGTCGGCGCGCAGGTCGAACCAGCCGGCGTCGGAAACCTCGATGCGCTGGCGCAGGATGTCCGAAGTCGAGCCGATGTCGCCGGCGATGCGGTCGAGGAACTGCATCAGGTTGTCGGCGCGGGCGTCGAAGGTGGCCTGGCACCTCTCGAGGCTAGTGTTGAAATTGCGCAGATTGATGATGGCCTCGCGGTAGACGCTGGGGGTCGGGCGGGTTGGGCCGCGCCAGCCGATGTACCAGGCGGTCTCGCTCCAGGCCAGGTTGGTGCGGGCATTCTGCAGGTTCTGGTCGATCTGCGAGGTGCCGCGCACGCGGCCGAGCGTGTCGACCAGCTCGGTGGTGGTGCGGCGCATAACCTGGTTGATGCCGAGCTGGAAGGCCGCCTTGTTGTCGAAGAAAGGGGTGTTGCGCCACTCGATGCCGAACAGGCCGAGCTTGGACAGCACCATGGAGGAAATCCAGGCGTTCTGGTTGACGTTGAAGTCGATCAGGTCGGCGGAGGTGCCGGCAATGGCGGAAGGCTTGCAGGTCGGCTCGGGTTCGCCGGCGACGGTAGCGGAAATGGCGTCCGGCGTGACGGGGTCGCCGGCCCCGGTGCTCTCGCGCGCCTGGGCGAGGGAGGCCGGGTAGTCCGGGTTGAAGCCGGTCCAGAACTGGGTGACGTAGAAGAAGTAGCCGTACATGACCACGATGATGGCCAGGATCGCGCCCACAACCGCCTTCAGGATCAGGCCACGCTGGCCATACCAGCGCCCGACCCACATGAACGGCCACAGGACGATGCCGACGAGAAAGCCGATGCCCCGGCCGATCCACTGGAAAATCCGGGTGATGAAGTTCACGATCGGATCAAGCATGCTGCGTCACTTTCTGCCCTGGAGTGTTCGGCTTGTCCCACAACCGCGGAAGCGCCCCATCTTCCTGATTTGACGCAACCGTCGGTAAGAAAACCAGCATCTGGAGCCCCTGTGGCGCACTCGATCACGCGTACCGCATATGGACAGATATGCGTTTTTGGCAGTCTCGACAACATGGTAGCGGAATGCAGATGCCGCGCGCCCTCGCGGACGCGCGGCACCGGTTGCGGACAGCGGTGGGCACGGGAGCGCCGCGCGTCGTTCCGCATACGCGAAGGACGCTCCAGCGCTGTGATCGACCGGCCGTGACCGGGCGGCGCACGCTCAGCGTATGTTGCCGTCCGGACGCGGGGTCGTGCCGGTCTCGGAAGGCAGCACCGGCACGGTGACCGCCGGCGGCGTTCCGGTCAGCGATTCCAGGAAGGCGACGATCTGATCGGCCTCGGTGTCGGTCAGTTCCTCGCCGAGCTGCGAATCCGCCATGATCTGCACCGCGGTCTTCAGGTTCCACACCTTGCCGGTGTGGAAATAGGGTGCGGTCAGCGCCACGTTGCGCAGCGGCGAAGCCCGGAAGACATAGGAATCGTCGACGGTCTGGGTCACTTCGAAGCGACCCTTGTCGCCTTCCGGCAGGATCTCGGCGCCCGGCTTTTCGATCAGGCCGAACGGATAGTAGCCGTTGCCGCCGACATTGACGCCGCTGTGGCAGGCGGCGCAGCCCTTGTCCATGAACAGGGCCAGGCCGAGCTTCTGGTCGGAGGTCAGGGCATCGTCATCGCCCTCGAGGAAGGCATCGAAGGGGGCGGGCGTGTTCAGCGTCGTCTCAAAGGCTTCGATCGCCTTGGCCAGGTTGTCGAAGCTGACCTTGTCGCTGTCGTCGGGAAATGCCTTGCCGAAGCCGTCGACATAGCCCGGCATCGAATTCAGCGTGGCGATCACCTGGTCGGGCGTGTTGGCCATTTCGACGCTGGCCTGGATCGGGCCCTTGGCCTGCTCCTTCAGGTCTTCGGCGCGGCCGTCCCAGAACTGGGCAATGTTGAACACCGAGTTGAAGACGGTGGGGGAGTTGCGCGGCCCCTTCTGCCAGCCATGGCCGATCGAGGTTTCGAGATTGTCGTCGCCGCCGGTCGCCAGGTTGTGGCAGGAATAGCAGGAGAAGACCCCCGAGGCCGACAGGCGCGGATCGAAGAACAGCATCTTGCCGAGCTCGATCTTCTCGGGCGTGATCTTGTTGCCCGGAAGTTCCGGAGCGGTTTTCGGCAACGGCTCGAAAATGCCGAGCGCCTCCTCGCGCAAGGCGGCGTCATCGGCGGCGAAGGCCGCCGATGCCATGGCCGCGAGGCTGGCCGTGAGCAATACCCTCAACATGGATTCTCTCCATCTGGTTGGTGTTTCGGGTAGTGTCGCCCGCTGCGGGCACAGGGCCTTGATCCAGGTCAAGAACCGGCTGGAAGGATTGGGGAGATGGAGCGATTGAGCGCCTCGGCGCGCTTCAAGGATCAGTCGGTCAGGCCGTAGAGGCGGGCGCGGAAGGCGGCCTTGTCCTTGAGATATGCGGTTTTCAGCACGTCAACGACGTGGGCGCGCCAGTTCTGGGTGAAGTCCTCATAATCGGCATAGAAGCCCTGCTTGTTGAAGACGTAGCGCGACACGAAGTCCGAGGGCACGAAATCCGAGATCAGGCGGTTGGTGAGCCATGCGTCGGGATGGCCGGGCCTTGCCCGCACCACGAGGAAGCGCTGGTTCGGCGGCACCTCGTCAATGCGCAACTGGCCGAGTTGGTTGATCTCGCGCTTGGCGGCGTTGAGGAAAGGAAAATTGCCATCCTTGTTGATGCGCTCGGCATTGTTGTGGATCCAGGTCTGGAGCCAGACCTTGTCCACGTTCGACAGGTTGCGGTCGGGCTCGGCCTTGCGGATCAGGTCGCGCACAACCATCTCGGCCCGGTGTTCCAGATAGCCGGAAGATTCGATCCAGGAGGCACGCGGCAGTTCCAGGCGGCCGCTCTCGGCAAGGAAGCGGAACACGCGGTCGGCATCGAAGATCGAAAGATAGCTGACCTGCCATGGCCGCGAACGGCGGAAGCCCGGCGCGGACGGATCGCAGATCACCGTAGTCGTATCCCGGTCGATGAACACGTAGAGGCCGCCGAAATGGCTGGTCCAGTAGGCGTTGTGGCGGAAGATCACCTGGTCGGGCACCAGCGCGTTCTCTCGGATGTCGCCGCACACCTTGGCAAGCTCGACCATGCGGTTGAGCATGTCGTCGTCGCGCCAGGCGTCGGGCTCCTGCTTCAGCCGGTCGACCAGCTTGCCGAGTTCCGCCGCCTTGCCGAGCACGTCCTCTGCCGACAGCACGCGGAACTCCACCTGGTTGATCGACAGCAGGTCCTCGATGTCCTCGACCATGGAGACCGAATCGTCGATCTCGCCGTAGATCACGTCCTTGATGGTGAGCGCGTTGATGGCCCGCTGGTTGCGGCTCATGAACTCGAACATCAGTTGCGAAGTGTTTGAAAACGCGGTGTGAACCACGGGCAGGTCGATCTGCGCCGGCGTGAGGATGATGAAGCGCCGATTGACGCCGTTGGGGTCGAGATAGGACAGGTCGCCCAGCTCCTCGGCGATCTGCGGCGAGAAGCCGGTGCGGTCGATCTCGAAGGATTGCAGGTCGGTGGGCGACAGGCCGAACGCCTTCAGCGCCTTGTTGTAGCGCTCGATCAGATGCGGCTCGTCCACCGTCAGCAGGCGGCCGTAGATCAGCGCGCTGTCGCGCAGCAGGGGGAAGCGGGAGGGCATCAGCTTTGCCTCTTCGTCTTTCCCCACCCGCGTAGAAAGAGGAGTGTCAACGCGGACGAACCCCTCTCCCCGCATGCGGGGAGAGGGTAAGGGTGAGGGGCATCTTGAAGATGCAGGTGAGGGGCGACGCTACTTGTCACGATGCGGTCTCCCGGTAATTCGAAGCGGCGATGAAGCGCAGGTTCGCGGTAACAACCGGATCAAGCCTTCGCTCCAGCGCCGCGAGGATGGTATCGAGTACGGCGTCCCGTTGCAAAAGCGCATCGGTGTTCCAGAATCGCAGCACTGACCATCCTTCATGGACCAGAAAATTGTCCCGCAGCCGGTCGTATTCGCTGCCGGCGTGCTGGCTGCCGTCCAGTTCGACCACAAGACGGCTCTCCCGGCAGGCAAAGTCGGCAAAATAGGGCCCGATGGGAAGCTGGCGGGTGAATTTTGCGCCTGCAAGCCGGCGGCTCTTCAGATCGGACCACAAAGCGCGTTCGGCATCATTGTCCGCCTTGCGCAGCGAGCGGGCGCGCTCGGTTCGCAAGTTATTCGGGCCGCGCATGACGGTGCCCCTCACCCTTACTCTCTCCCCGTGAAGAACGGGGAGAGGGGGGCTTCGGCGTTCGCGAATTCTTCGGCCAGCGGGAAAGGGAAAGCGGGAATTCCCTCAAGCATTCCACAGCCCCTTCTTTTTCAGTTCCTCCATCTCGCGGGCGGCGCGTTCGCGCAGGCGGGCGTCGCGCAGGAGCTTGTCCACCGCCGCGTCGTCGGACTTGTCGGCGTAGCGGAATTCGGAATCGGCGTAGCGGTTGATCTCCTGCATCACCATGTCGAGCGAGAACGGCCCGCGCAGCTCCTCGATCATGGCCTTCTTGTCGTCGTAGGGCTTGTGCATGAAGGTTTCGGGCTTCTCGAACCACTCGTCCGGCAATTCGATGTCCATGGCGCGCATCTTGATCGCGTCGGTGACGTTCTTGATGGCGCGGCCGGTGAAGCGGGGCTCCGCCTCCTTGATGCGATGCAGGTAGTCGCCGATGTCGGCCAGCGTCTTGGGCTCGCCGTTCTCCTTCAGGTAGCGCTCATAGACCCGCGCTAGCCCGTCTTCCTGCGGCCGGGCATGGCCCTCATAGGCTTCCGCCACCGCGCGCTGGATTTCCTGCGCGGCGTAAAGCTCATGCTCGCCCAGCGGGATTTTGTGATTCTTTCCAGCGAGTAGCACGAAGATGTCAATGTAATCGGCGCGCGTCTGCGGCCCGTCCACCAGCCAGCGCGCGCCGGCCCGCTGGCGCAGCGCGTCGTCGACATTCTCGGGATAGTTGGAGAACATGCCGAAGGAGCAGTTGCCGCGCACGACGGTCGCCGCGCCCGCGAAGGCATCCATCAGCACGCCGGTGATCTCCTGCTGGCCGGCTGAGGCGCGGTCGTCGGAGCGTCTGGCCGCCACCTGGTCGATGTCGTCGATCGTGCCGAAGCCGATGGCGCGCGGATTGAGCACGTTGTTGATGAATTGGCGGCAGTTCTGGCCGGACTTGCCCTGATAGGAAGAGATCTGGTCGACGCCGAAATTCTCGTAGACGAAGGGGTAGCCGGCGATCTGGCAGTAGTCGTTGACGAGGCCGGCGATCATCTGGATCAGCGTCGTCTTGCCGGTGCCGGGCGCGCCGTCGCCGATGAAGGTGAACAGGAAGCCGCCCAGTTCGACGAACGGGTTCAGTTCCCGGTCGAAATCATAGGCCATCAGCATCTTGGCGAGCTTGACCGACTGGTATTTGGCGATGTGGTTGCCGACCACTTCCTCCGGCTTCTTGAAGGTCATGACCAGCGGCTTGGCGCGCTTGCCGGGCGCCACGTCGAAACCATCGAGGGTGAAATCGTCGGCATCGATGCGGATGTGACTGCTCTCGAACGGCCCGAGCGTGCCGTCCAGCCGACCCTTGCGTTGCAGGAGCCCGTCGATGGCGACACGGGCGAAAGAGCGGGCGCGCGTCATCAGGTCGGCGTCGTCCTTCGCGCCGGTGAGCGCCCGGTCGAGCCCGGCCACGATCGACTTCACCGCATCCTGCGGCGAATCGAACAGAAAATCGGGCTCGGCGATGTCGTTCGGGGCCTCGCCGTCGCTGTCGATCAGTTGGTAGAGATAGGCGGCGAAGCTGAACGCCGCGATGTAGGCGGAGGACGACAAGAGCTTCTTGAAGCGCGCGGCATCGTCGCCCTGCAGGGGCGAGCGGGCGTTCTGGGCTTGCAGGCCCTCAAGGTCGGAGCCCTGCGCGAACACCTCGGCGATGGCCAGCGCCACGGCAATGCCGCGCCGCGCGCGATAGAGCAGCGTGTGCTGGGGAATGGACAGCAACTGGTCGTCGGGATGGAGCGCGCCGACAGTCTTTGTCAGTTCCACCTCGCGGGTGCGGCGCACCGAACCGGTCGAGACGGTGGAGACGAAGCGGCGGTTGGTGCCGGCCAGCGCCGTGCCGCCGGCATGGGCCGGGTCCTCCAGCACCACGATGCGGGTGATGAAGCTCTGCGCCGTGGCGCGGTGCTTCTCGATGGTTGCTTCGGGAATGGCGGTCAGGCCGGTGTCCATAGCGTTCCCCGTCGTTTGATGCGCAGGCATGGCCCCTCACCCATACCCACTCCCCGGGAACGGGGACAGGGGGACTTCAGCGTTGCGGACAACCTCCTTCTCCCCGCTTGCGGGGAGAAGGTGCCGGCAGGCGGATGAGGGGCGGCGCCGACGCTGGACAAGATTGCTCTAGACATCGCTGATCACCTGCCCGTTGGACAGAATGTGGACCTTGTAGCCCGCGAAGATCTTCTGCGTCTCGCCGGCGGCGTAGAGCGCTTGATAGGCCTCGTGCGGCACCAGCGCATGGTTCTCGTAGGCCGACACGCCCTGGCGTGTGGCTTCGAGATCGTCCGTGTCGATGTGGAATTCCTGCGTCGTCTTGGAGCTGGAGAACAGCCCGCGACGGCCCGGCTTCTCGCCCTTGGAAAACACCTCCTGCACCGTCCAGGTCAGCAGCCAGGCATTGTCCGGCTTGCGCACCCGCTCCAGCACCTCGTTGACGATGGAGTTGTTCTCGGTGATGCCGGCCGAATAGAACGGTCCCAGCACCACGCGGCGCAATTGCTTGGGGTGCAGCGTCTCGAAATCCTTGTCGAGATTGCTGGCGATGGTGATCGGCGACAGCGAATAGGCCGAGTTGCGTTCGGTGAAATCGTCGAACCGATGCGCCAGTTCGGGGTTGAGCAGGCCATCGACAGGCAGGGGGATTTCCACCTTGCCGTTCAGCTTGCGGTTCTTGTCGACCAGTTGCCGCACCATCGGCTCGGAGGAATCCTCCACCGTCGCCATGTAGACCAGCGGAAGGTTTGCGGCGCCGTCGAAGCTTGCCCAATGGACGAGATAATAGGGCAGGCCGGATTTCGGGTTGACCGAGACCTTGACGGTCTGGGCGAGCGTGAACGGCCCGAAGGTCTCCTTGCTTTCCACATCCTCCAGATAGAGGCGCTCGGCCATGGAGCGCTGCAACGCTTCCGGGAATTCCTTGTTGCGCAGGATGAAATCGGCCATCTCCTGCCGCAGCTCGTTGGCCTGCGGGATGGTGGCGAGGCGCGACTCGGCCTGGCGGCGGTCGTTCTCCAGCTCCAGCACGTTCTGGAACACCGGAAAGCCGCTTTCGGCGCGGGAGATGCGGAAGCTCTCCTGGAAGCCCAGCCGGTTGCGCCAGCAGGAAAAGGATTTTTCCAGCCGGGCGATATATTCGGCCACCACGGAAGCGATGATGTCGTGCCGGTAGAGCGGCGAGCGATCATCGCGCAGGAACACCTCCAGCCCGTTCAGCGCCGCCGCGATGGAGGAGAAATAGCGTGCGGCGGCGTCGGTCTCGGCGTTCATGTAAGGCCCTGTCCTATGCCTTTGTTCCGCCCTATGCCTTCACATAGTCCGCGGCATTGTGCTTGCGCAGCACGTCATCGAAGCGGCGGGCGAAGGCGTCGTCGGCCAGCTTCTTGCGGCGCTGGATGTCGGCCGTCGCCACCATGTTCTTCTCGTGCAGTTCGAGCAGGTCGCCGATGTGCTTCTGCGCCGCAGCCCCGATGCCGGCCATGGTCTCCTCAGCCGTGGTGTCGACGCGGGAGCCCAGCGTGTTGATCTTGTGGGCGACGTCCTGCTGGGCGGCCGTCTTCAGCGAATCCTCCAGCGCCTTGTAGAGCACGATGCGCTGCTCGGTATCGATGGTCAGCTTGTTGATCAGCGTCGCCTGCGCCGCGATCTGGTTGTTGAGCGAGTCGACGAAGGTCTGGAACATGGAGGTGTAGCGCTCCAGCGTCTGGCTCTCGGCCAGCAGTTCCTGTTCCTTGGCCTGCTTCTCGTTGTACTCGGTCGCCAGCTTCGAGCGTTCACCCTCCAGTTCGGTGCGCTCGGTCTGGTTGGTGGAGGCGGCGATGCGGTTCTCGATGTCGAGCAGCAGCGGGTTCAGTTCCTCGATGCGCTTTTGCGTGGCGGTGAGGTTCTCGATGGTCGCCTTGCGGCGCTCGATCACCGTGGACAGGCTGGCCTCCGAGGTCTTGTAGCGCTGGTCGAGCACTTCCCTCTGCGCCTTCAGGATGCCGACGATGGTGTCCGACTTGGTCAGCAGTTCCTGCAGATTGCCGGCCAGCGACATGTTGCGCACGCGCTCCGAGCGCATGCGCTGCTGGCGCTGGCGCGAGAAGATGCCGACGAATTTTTCCCAGCCCGAGTAGTTCTTCATGCTCTCGAACTCGGTGCCGAAGACGTTGGTGGCGTCCTCCAGCCCGATGATGAGGTCGGCGATATTGGCTTCCATCACCTTCTGCTGGTTGAGCACGTCCTGGATGCGGGCGTTCTCGATGTCGAAATTGGTGTCGCCGATGGTCTTGTCGGCCTGGGCCAGCGTCTCGAGCACGGAGCCGGACTGCTCGATGCGGGAACGCATGTCCTCGACGGCCTGCTTCGTCTTCGCAATCTCGGCGTCGAAATTCTGCAGTGTCGCCATTCGGCCCTCCGGCGTTGAAAGGTGCATTCGCGTTTTGCGAGCGGCGAATATAGGCAGGGGCCTTTCCCATGGAAAGGCGCAAGGCGGCCGATTCCACGAAAAAACAGGGCCTTGCGCCGTGAAGCCGAAGGGCACGCGCATGAAAACGCCCGCCTGCGGCTGGCGCGAGGCGGGCGAGAACGGGCGGTTATGACCGCTTTGCGCCTGGAGCATCGGACCGAAAAGCGTACGCGGTTTTCGGGTTATTCCGATGCTCAATCAAAGTGGTAGAGCGCCCATTGTGCGTCCGAACGGGCGCACGGCGCTCTAGGAGGCGGCGGGCCGGGCCGGGCGGGCCTGCGGGCGCGGCTTCTTGGCCGGGCCGGCAATCAGGCCTTCGCGAATGGCGAGCTTGCGGGCCGCCTTGCGCGAACGGCGCACGGCTTCGGCCTTTTCACGGCCGCGACGCTCGGAAGGTTTCTCATAGGCGCGGCGCGCCTTCATCTCGCGGAAAATGCCTTCGCGCTGCAATTTCTTTTTGAGGACCCGGAGGGCCTGGTCGACATTGTTGTCACGAACAAGAACCTGCAATGAACTTCCTTCTTTCTGTAGATGTTGAAACGGATGGGATCGGATAAAATCCGGCGGGCACGATGCCGCGCAACATCCCGGCGGATTGCTTCTATATAGGATGAAATCGGCAATTGTGAACATTTCTGCCGATTTATTGCCGGTTGTGTGGAAAGCACGTGTGCCGCGCGGCCCCGCCGCGCTCCCGTGCCGGTGGCGATGCATGTCGTGGATCGGCCAAAGAGCGGCGTTAGCGGCAATGTGTTAGTGCTTGAATGCAAACGAGAATAATGTTTGGCTTGAATAAATCATAACCGCGGGCCTTCCGGCGCCGCATGCAAGCCAGAAATGGGAGAAGGCAATGCCCAGCTTGAAATCAATCGCGGTTTCGCTCGCCCTGACGGCGGCCGTCAGCACGGGTGCGCTCGCCGCGGAACCGGAAAGCTGCAAGACCGTCCGCTTCGCCGATGTCGGCTGGACCGACATCACCGCAACCACCGCCACCGCCTCGGTGGTGCTGGAGGCGCTCGGCTACCAGACCGACGTGCAGGTCCTGTCGGTGCCCGTCACCTATACCTCGCTCAAGAGCAAGGACATCGACGTCTTCCTCGGCAACTGGATGCCGACCATGGAGGCCGACATCAAGCCCTATCTGGAGGACGGCTCGGTCGAGAACGTGGTGACCAACCTCGAAGGCGCGAAATACACGCTGGCCGTGCCCACCTACACCTATGAGGCGGGACTGAAGAGCTTCCAGGACATCGCCAAGTTCAAGGACAAGCTCGGCAACAAGATCTACGGCATCGAAGCCGGCAATGATGGCAACCGGCTGATCCTCGACATGATCGCCGACAACAAGTTCGATCTCGGCGGCTTCGAACTGGTGGAAAGCTCCGAGGCGGGCATGCTCGCCGCCGTGCAGAAGGCTGTGCCTTCCAAGCAGGACATGGTGTTCCTCGGCTGGGAGCCGCACCCGATGAACGCCAATATCGACATGAAATATCTAGAAGGTGGGGACGATGTGTTCGGGCCGAACTATGGCGGCGCCACGGTGCTCACCAATGTGCGGGCGGGCTACACCACCGAATGTCCGAACATGGGCGCCTTCCTGAAGAACCTCGTCTTCTCGCTGGAGATGGAGAACGAGATCATGGGCGCGATCCTCAATGACGGCGCCGAGCCCAAGGCGGCTGCCACCGCATGGCTCAAGGCCAATCCCGACACCATCACCCCCTGGCTGCAGGGCGTGACCACGTTCGACGGAGGCGATGCCTCCGCTGCGGTGAAGTCGGCCCTGGGCCTTTGAACGCGGCAGGCCGCATATCGGACGGCGACGGCGGACGATCCCGGGCGGTCGGCCGCCGTCGCCCTGTCCGCAATTGCGGGAGGCAGGGGCGTTTCCGCATTTCGACGTAGGGCGGAAACGTTCCGGGGCATCGGGCCGAAAGTGAACTCCGGTTTTCGGTATCTTCCGGTGCATGGCAATGAAGACCCGAAGCGCGACGCGCCAATCCGGAAGATCGCGGCGCCTTCGCAGACAGAAACGAGAGGGACGCAATGGATCCGGTCTCGGCATTGATCGCCAGTTTCAAGATTCCAATCGGGCAGTGGGGCAGGTCGTTCTTCACCTTCCTCACCACCAATTTCGAGTGGTTCTTCGATGCGATCGCCGACGGCGTGACCTGGGTCCTGCAAGGGCTCATCGACCTGCTTCTGTGGGTGCCGCCGGTGATCGTGGTGCTTTTGATTGCCGCGCTCGCCTGGTGGCTGCAACGCTCGTGGAAGCTGGCGCTGGCCGTGGCGCTCGGCCTCGGCTTCATCATCAACCAGGGCCTGTGGAAGGACACGGTGGAGACGCTGGTCCTCGTGGTCGGCGCCACCGCCGCCTCCATGGCCATAGGCGTGCCGGTCGGCATCTGGGCGGCGCACAACGAACGCGGCTACCGCATCCTGCAACCCATCCTCGACCTGATGCAGACCATGCCGACCTTCGTCTATCTGATCCCGGTGCTCATCCTGTTCGGCCTCGGCATCGCACCGGGCCTCATCGTCACCGTCATCTTCGCCTCGCCGGCGCCCATCCGCCTTACCTATCTCGGCATCACCTCGGTGCCGAAGCCGATGATCGAGGCAGGCGAGGCGTTCGGCGCCACCAGGCGCCAGCTCCTGTGGAAGGTGGAGCTTCCGGCGGCCTTGCCCACCATCATGGCCGGGCTGACGCAGTGCATCATGCTGTCCCTGTCGATGGTGGTGATCGCCGCTCTGATCGGCGCCAACGGCCTCGGCAAGCCGGTGGTGCGGGCCCTGAACTCGGTCAACATTCCGCTTGGCCTCGAAGCCGGCCTCGCCATCGTCATCGTGGCCATCATTCTCGACCGCATGAGCCGCGTCAGGACAGGAGCTGCCCGATGACCATCGCCGTCGATTTCCGCAACGTCGATATCGTCTTCGGCAAGGATACCAGGCGCGCCCTCGAAATGATCGACAAGGGCGCCTCGCGCGACCAGATCCTGGCGGAGACCGGCGCCGTGCTCGGCTGCGCGGGCGCCAATCTCACCGTCAAGGAAGGCGACATATCGGTGCTGATGGGGCTTTCGGGCTCGGGAAAGTCCACGCTGCTGCGCGCCGTCAACCGGCTGAACGTCGTCAGCCGGGGCGGGGTCATGGTGCATGACGGGGACCGCATGGTCGATGTCGTCACCTGCGACGACGCCACCTTGCGCCGCCTGCGCCAGAAACAGGTGGCCATGGTGTTCCAGCAGTTCGGCCTGCTGCCCTGGCGCACGGTGGAGGAGAATGTCGGCTTCGGGCTGGAACTCGCCGGCGGGCCCGATGCGGAGCGGCGCGAGCGCGTCGCGCGCCAGCTCAAGCTGGTCGGGCTCGACCAGTGGGCGAAGAAATATGCGCATGAACTGTCCGGTGGCATGCAGCAGCGCGTGGGATTGGCGCGCGCCTTCGCCACCGAGGCGCCGATCCTTCTGATGGACGAGCCGTTCTCGGCGCTCGATCCGCTGATCCGCACCAAGCTTCAGGACGAGCTGCTCCAGCTCCAGGAGAAGCTGAAGAAGACCATCATCTTCGTCTCCCACGATCTGGAGGAGGCGCTGAAGATCGGCACCAGCATCACCATCATGGAAGGCGGGCGCATCGTGCAGACCGGCGCGCCGGAGGACATCGTGCTCCAGCCGGCCAACGAATATGTGCGCGACTTCATCGCCAACGTGAACCCGCTGTCGGTGCTGACGGCGTGGAACGTGATGCGCATGAAGCACGAGCTGGAACACGATGCCGACGGCTGGGTCTGGCTCGACCGGCGCGCCACCACCCGCTTCAAGCTGGACGACCAGGACCTTGTGGTCGCCGCCGAGCGCAACGGCCAGCCGGCCGACTGGGTGTCGTGCACCGATGTGGAGCGACTGCCGGAAGGCGGCTCGCAGGTGTTCTGGGCCACGCCCGGCACCTCGTTGAAGACCGTGATGCTGGCCATGCACCGCTCGCAGACCGCACCGGTGGCGCTGTTCGACGAGCAATCGCGCTTCGTCGGCTCGATTGGCATACGCGACGTGCTGAACGCGGTTCTGCGGCGGTAGCAGCCGCTTCGCGCCGAACATTGCGGCCGGTAAGCAGCTTTTCAGCCGAACCCTGTTCGTCGTCATCAACTCTGATGGTTTTGATTGTCTCTGAGCCTTGCGTTGAGGGTTATGATGATCTTTCGCATGGTCGCTGCGATTGCGAGGATCGGTGGTTTTCCGTTGGCGATGAGGCGCGCGTAGAAGGCGGCGAAC
>WPCJ01288821.1_pt1 | contig 13549 bp, 10 predicted proteins | sample 5399831 | NCBI WGS metagenome assembly WPCJ01 (sample SAMN12869470, study PRJNA574797) | sludge metagenome | isolation source: wastewater treatment of pH10 | place: China:Beijing | collected 2019-05-20 | reverse complement strand
TCGGGAACGCAGGCGAGGCCGGCGGCGCGGCGGGCGCCGGCATCGGCGAGGCCGATCGGCCGGCCATCGAGCTTGATCGCATCGGGCCGGCCCGCGAGATGCTCGCCCGAGAGCGCCAGCAGCAATTCTGCCTGGCCGTTGCCGGCGACGCCGGCGATGCCGAGAATCTCGCCGGCCCGGGCGGAGAAGGAGATGCCTTTCAGGCTGGTGCCGAAGGGCGGCTCGCCCGGCATGTCGAGCCTGTCGACGCTGAGCCGTGCCGCGCCGGCCTTGGCGTCACCGGCCGGGCGATCAAGGCTTTTGAGTTCCGCGCCGATCATCAGCTCGGCCATGCGCCGTGTCGTCTCGACGCGCGGATCGCAGGTCGCGACGACCTTGCCTCCGCGCAGGATGGTGGCGGCTTCGCAGAGCGCCTTGATCTCATGCAGCTTGTGGCTGATGTAGAGGATCGAGCAGCCCTCGCTGGCGATCTGGCGCAGCGTCTCGAACAGGCGCTCGACCTCCTGCGGCGTCAGCACCGAAGTCGGCTCGTCCATGATCAGCAGCTTCGGCTTCTGCAAAAGGCAGCGCACGATCTCGATGCGCTGGCGCTCGCCGACCGAAAGCGTATGCACCTCGCGGTCCGGGTCGAGCGGCAGCGAATAGCTGTCGAGGATGGCCTTGATCCGCGCCTTCAGCTCCTCGGCCGGCACGGTCTCGTCTAGGCCGAGCGCGATGTTCTCCAGCACGGTCATGCCGTCGAACAGCGAGAAATGCTGGAAGACCATGCCGATGCCGAGCTTGCGCGCCGCCTTGGGCGAGGAGATCTCGACCGGGCGGCCGTCGAAGCTGATCTGCCCCTCGTCGGCCCGCTGCACGCCATAGATGATCTTGACCAGGGTCGACTTGCCGGCGCCGTTCTCGCCGAGCAGGGCATGGATCTCGCCGGGGCGGACCGAGAGGCTGATCTCCTGATTGGCCTTCACGCCCGGAAAGCTCTTCGAGACATGCGCGAGCGCCAGGCGCGAAGGTGCCGTCTGGTCAGGCGGCTGCGTCATGGCGGTTCCGTGTCCTCGCGCGTCTCGTGGCTGTCTCGCCAAGCAAGCAACGCACCAGCTCGGCACTCGTCAAGGCGGCGATCACCTCCGGACGCTTGTCATGCACATCCGATCCACCGATCGGACAGGTGAGACGTGCCAGCGCTGTGCTGGTGGGATGCCGCCGGCGGAAGCTCGCCTCGAAGCGGGCGCGCTTCGTCGCCGATCCGATCATGCCGACATAAGCGGCATCGCCGCGCAGCAGCGCCGCCTCGGCCAGGCGGTAATCGAGCGCGTGGCTGTGGCTCAGGACGACGAAGGCGGAGCCGGGCCGGGCGGCGGCGAGGGCAGTCTCGGGATCGTCGAGTTGCAGGCAGGAGACGGTTGTCGGTACGTCCTCGAACTGGCCGGCCCGGTCATCGATCAGCGTCACGGCGAGGGGCAGCAAGGCGAGGCTGCGCGCCAGCGCCTTGCCGGTATGGCCAGCACCGAAGATCAGCACCTGCGGCCGCTCAGCGGTGGCTTTCGCTTCATCCCGCCTGAGCGCTTCGAGATCTGCTGCCGTCGTCAGCCCCATCGCGACCCGGACACGCCCGCCGCAGCACTGGCCCATCTGTGGGCCGAGAGGGATGTCGATCAGCTGCCGCGGGCCGCCGCTGTCGAGCAGGGCGCGGGCAAGGTCGATGCAATGGAATTCGAGCTGGCCGCCGCCGATGGTGCCAGCACTGCCGCGGGCGCTGACGATCATTGTCGCGCCGGCCTCGCGCGGGGTCGAGCCCTGTGCCTCGGCGATGCGGACGATGACGGCGCCGTCTTTCAGGTTCTCGGCGAGGAAGTCGGCGGGGGTCATGATCGCCCCACCCGGACAAGGCGCGTGAACCCCTCCCCCTTGTGGGGAGGGGCAGGGGTGGGGGGCGTAAAGTCGGGGCGAGTTCGCTGGAAGTTGGGCCGATCCGCTTCTACGAGCCATCGCTCACCCAGTCGTTCGCCCCCCATCCCCAAACCCATCCCCACAAGGGGGAAGGGAGGAGCCCATGCGAGCAGCCGTGCGCGGGGCAAGTCCTCCGGGAGAAGGGATCCCGCGGGAGCTTTCCCGGTCATGGCTTGCCCTCCGCCAGGACCCGCACCCGCTCGACTGCATCCAGCACCCGCTCGGGCGTCGCCGGCGCATCGAGCTGCGGGCAGAAGCGATGGTCCCCGACGCTGGCCACCGCATCGGAGAGCGCGTGCAGCACGCTGACCGCCAGCATCAGCGGCGGCTCGCCGACCGCCTTGGAGCGATGGATGGTGTGCTCGCGATTGGGCGCCTTCTCCAAGAGCGCTACGTTGAAGATACGCGGCCGGTCGGAGGCGACCGGGATCTTGTAGGTCGAGGGCGCATGGGTCTTGAGCTGCCCCTTCTCGTCCCAGACCAGCTCCTCGGTGGTAAGCCAGCCCATGCCCTGGACGAAGCCGCCCTCGATCTGGCCCTTGTCGATCGCCGGGTTCAGCGAGTTGCCGCAGTCGTGCAGGATGTCGACGCGTTCGACCCTGTATTCGCCGGTCAGCGTGTCGATCGTGACCTCGGCCGCGGCCGCGCCATAGGCGAAATAGTAGAAGGGGTGGCCGCGCCCGGCCTTGCGGTCCCAATGGATCTTCGGCGTCGCATAGAAGCCGGTGGCCGAAAGCTGGACACGGGCCATATAGGCCGTCCTGACCAGCTCGGCGAAGCCGATCTCGCGCGCGCCAACCTGCACTCTGCCGGGCAGGAAGGCGATCGCCTCCGGCTTTTCCTGCCAGTGCTTGCAGGCGAAGGCGGTGAGCCGCGCCTTGATCGTCTCGCAGGCGTCGAGCGCCGCCATGCCGTTGAGATCGGAGCCGGAGGAGGCCGCAGTCGCGGAGGTGTTCGGCACCTTGCCGGTCGTCGTCGCGGTGATCTTGATCTCGCCAAGCCCGATGCCGAAGGCCTGCGCCACCACCTGCGCCACCTTCTGGTAGAGCCCCTGGCCCATTTCGGTGCCGCCATGGTTCAGCGCGACCGTGCCGTCGGTATAGACATGCACCAGCGCGCCGGCCTGATTGTACCAGGTCGCGGTGAAGGAGATCCCGAACTTGACCGGCGTCAGCGCGATGCCGCGCTTGATGATTGGGCTCGTCCGGTTGAAGGCGCGGATTGCCTCCTGGCGGGCGCGGTAGTCGCAGGAATGCGCGAGGTCGTCGATCACCTCGCCGGCGATCATGTCCTCGACCGGCTGGTGATAGGGCGTCGTCAGCCGGCCCTCGCCGCCATAGAGATTGCGCCGTCTCACCTCCAGCGGGTCGAGCCCGGTGGCGTAGGCGACCTCCTCGATGAAGCGCTCGGCCCCGACCATGCCCTGCGGCCCGCCGAAGCCGCGAAAGGCGGTGTTCGAGACGGTGTGCGTGCGCAGCGGCTCGGAGCGGGCGCGCACCGCAGGGTAGAAATAGCAGTTGTCCATGTGGAACAACGCGCGGTCGGTGACCGGGCCGGAAAGGTCGGCGTTCCAGCCGCAGCGGGCGGCATAGATCGCATCGACCGCATGGATGCGCCCGTCATCGTCGAAGCCGATCTCGTAGTCGACGACGAAGTCGTGGCGCTTGCCGGTGATCACCATGTCGTCGTCGCGGTCGGGCCTGAGCTTCACCGGCCGCCCGAGCTTGCGGGCGCCGAGCGCGGCGACGCAGGCGAAGAGATTGGCCTGCGTCTCCTTGCCGCCGAAGCCGCCGCCCATGCGCCTGACTTCGATCGTGACCGCATGCGCGCCGACGCCAAGGACAGCGGCGACCATGTGCTGGACCTCGCTTGGATGCTGCGTCGAAGACTGCACCAGCATGTCGTCGTCCTCGCCGGGGATGGCGAGCGCGATCTGGCTTTCCAGGTAGAAATGGTCCTGCCCGCCGATCGCCATCGAGCCCTTGAGCCGGCGCGGGCTGGCGGTCAGGGCCTCGGCGACGTCGCCGCGTTCGAGCTTCAGCGGTTCGGTGACGAGTTCGGAGCCGGCAGCGCGGGCGGCGGCGACGTCGAGCAGGGGAGGCGCCTCATCGTAAGTCGCCCTGGCCAGCAGCGCGGCGTGGCGGGCCTGCTCGCGCGTCTCGGCGATGACCGCGAAGAGCGGCTGGCCGTGATGCAGGATGTCGCTTGTCGCGAAGACCGGCTCGTCATGCTTATGCGTCGAGGAGATGTCGTTCTCGCCGGGGATATCAACCGCGGTGAGGACCGCTAGCACCCCCGGCGCGGCTTCGACGGCCGAGAGGTCGAGCGAGAGCAGCTTGCCATGCGCGATGGTCGAGAGGCCTAGATAGGCATGGGCGAGGCCGGCGGGTTCGGCGATGTCGTCGATATAGAGGGCTTCGCCAGCGACATGCTTCTCGGCGGAATCATGCTTCAGCGGCGAGCCGACGATCGGCCTCGTCGCCATGGCGTCGAGCCGTTGGCGCGCATCAGCCATGGGCGGCCTCCGCCAGCAGGCCGGCAACGCGGGTCGTGGTTTCCGGCGCCGTCGTCTCGATCAGAAAACGCCGCAGCAGATTGCCGGCAACCTTGAGGCGATAGGCGGCCGAGGCCCGCATATCGGAAAGCGGTGTGAAATCCTGCGCCAGCGCCGCGATTGCGGTGGCGACTGCGGCGCCATCCCAGGAGCGGCCGAGCAGGGCGGATTCAGCAGCCTTTGCCCGCTTCGGGATGCCGGCCATGCCGCCATAGGCGAGCCGCGCCTCGTCGATGCGGCCGGCCTGGTCCAGGGCCAGATAGAAGGCCCCACAGACGGCGGAGATGTCCTCGTCGAAGCGCTTCGAAATTTTCGAGATGTGAAAGAGCTCGCCTGCGGGCAGCTTCGGCACCAGCACGGCCTCGACAAATTCGCCTGGCCGCCGGTCCTGCTTGCGATAGTCGAGGAAGAAGGCTTCGAGCGGGATTTCGCGGCGCTCGCTGCCCTTGCGTAGCACCAGCGTCGCACCGAGCGCGATCAGCGCGGGCGGCAGATCGCCGATCGGCGAGCCATTGGCGATGTTGCCGCCGATCGTGCCGGCATTGCGCACCTGCTCGCCGCCGAAGCGGCGCATCATCTCGTCGAGCTGTGGCGAGATGGTCGCCAATGCCTCGCGCACCGCGATCTGGTTCGCCATCGCGCCGAAGCGAAGATGGTCGCCTTCGTCAGAGATCGCACGCAGTTCGTCGATCCGGCCGAGAGAAATCACCGGATCGAGACGGCGCATGCCCTTGGTGACCCAGAGGCCGACATCGGTCGCGCCGGCCACGAGTGTCGCCTGCGGATGGGCGACGACCAGTTCGGTCAGCGCTTCGACGGTGGCAGGAGCGTAAAAACGGCGCTTGCCGTCGCCGATCGAGATCGTCTCGGCGTCCGCGAGCGCCTTCAACCGCGCGACGGTTGCCGGCAGTCCAGCGACGAAGCGATCCTTCTCGCGCTCGGCACTATCCATGCGCTGCGCCGCCGCGATGATCGGCTCGTAGCCGGTGCAACGGCAAAGATTGCCGGCGAGGGCGTCCTCGATGCGCTGCACCGATGGCGACCGCTCGTTCAGCCAGAGCGCGAGCAGCGACATCACGAAGCCGGGCGTGCAGAAGCCGCATTGCGAGCCATGGCAATCGACCATCGCCTGCTGCACCGGGTGGAGAGTGCCGTCGGCATTCCTCAGATGCTCGACGGTCAGGACATGGCAGCCGTCCAGCGTCGGCAGGAAGCGGATGCAGGCATTGATCGCCTCATAGCGCAGCCGTTCGCCATCGAGCCGGCCGACGACGATGGTGCAGGCGCCACAATCGCCCTCGGCGCAGCCTTCCTTGGTGCCGGTGCGGCGCCGGTCGAGCCTGAGCCAGTCGAGCACCGTGCGGGTCGGATCGCAGGATGCGATCTCGACCAGCTCGTCGCCGAGCAGGAAACGTACGGTCTCACGCATGGCGGCACTGCCGCTCGCAAATCGGATTCATGCCCCAAGATTAGGCACGTTCGCGGCTTGGCCGGAAGCTTTGATTTAGAGCCTCTAACAAAACCTGGACCTATCTGGATGGGTCTTGGAGGAGCCGAATGCCAGGAGGAACGCGCAGCCGATATCCTTCGATATCGGCAAGTCGGTCCGACGCCGCAAGCGGCCCTCCAAGGCCCACCTCCGGCGCCGGGAATTCGCCCGCCCGCGGCGTCGCGCCGCTTGCCGATACCAACGGTATCGGCTGCGCGTCGCTCCTGGCGGATCGAGCGAATTGCCGGCGTCCAGATAGGTCCAGGTTTTGTTAGAGGCTCTTAGTGCAGATATGATCGCGATTTGAGCCGGAGCGGCGAGCTTTGAGCAAAGACGGTGCGATCTCGGCCCTACGCGGCCGGCTTCTCTGGTTCGTCGCTGATCCGCATGAGGTCGGCGAGGCCGCGTATCGCTATGTCGAGGACGGTCTGCTCGTCATCGAAGGCGGCCTGATCAGCGCTGCCGGCGAGGCGAAGGAGCTGATGCCGACCCTGTCGGCCGGCGCCGTCATCACCGATCACCGCCCGCATCTGCTCATGCCGGGCTTCATCGACGCACATATCCACATGCCGCAGACGCAAGTGATCGCCTCCTATGGCGCGCAATTGATGGAGTGGCTGAACAAGTACACCTTCGTCGAGGAGCAGAAGCTGGCCCAGCAGGGCCATGCGCAGAAGCTCTCCGCCTTCCTGCTCGACGAATTGCTGGCGAGCGGCACGACCACGGCGGCGGTCTATTGCTCGGTGCACAAGCAGTCGGCCGAGGCCTTCTTCGCCGAATCGCATCGGCGCAACACGCGCATGATCGCCGGCAAGGTGATGATGGACCGCAATGCCCCGCCGGCGCTGACCGATACGGCCGAAAGCGGCTATGCCGACAGCAAGGCGCTGATCGGCCGCTGGCATGGCAAGGGCCGCCAACTCTATGCGATCACGCCGCGCTTCGCGGTGACCTCGACGCCGGAGCAGATGGCGGCCTCGCAGAAGCTGGTCGAGGAGCACCCCGACTGCTTCGTCCAGACCCATATCAACGAGAATCGGGCCGAGATCGCCTTCGCAAGGGAGCTCTACCCCGACGCGGCCGACTATGCCGGCATCTACGAGGATTACGGTTTGCTGGGCCGGAAGAGCCTGCTCGGCCATTGCATCCACATGACCAAGCGCGAATGGCGCGCCTTCGCGCAGCATGGTGCGGTCGCGGTGTTCTGCCCGACCTCGAATCTTTTCCTCGGCTCCGGCCTGTTCGACTGGGCGCGCGCCCGGCATGAGGGCGTCAAGGTCGCGGTCGCGACCGATATCGGCGGCGGCACCTCCTACTCGATGCTGCGCACCATGGCCGAGGCTTACAAGATCCTGCAGCTGCAGGGCCAGTCGCTCGCGGCCTTCGAGGCACTGCACGCGATCACGCTCGGCAATGCCGTGGCCCTGGGGCTCGATCATCTGATCGGCTCGTTCGAGCCAGGATGTGAGGCCGATGTCGTCGTGCTCGATCCTGCCGCGACGCGGGCGATGGCCCACCGGCTGGAGACAGCGCGCGACCTTTCCGAGGAACTCTTCGTGCTGGTCACCCTCGGCGACGAGCGCAATGTCGTCGCGACCTATGTGATGGGAAAGCCAAGCGCTTGAACCTGAAGGGCTGTCCTTCTCAGTAATCGGGTGGTTTTGCGATACGCAGTCGACTTCGCTGACGGCAGACGCCGCTCACGAGGATGCCGATGACCGCCCCGCAGATCGCTGCCCTGCTGGTCTTCCTGTTTCCGCTCGCCTACAGCCCCGGACCTGGCAATTCATTCTTCGCAGCGATCGGCGCCAGCGGGGGGCTAGCCTCCGCCTGGCCGGCCTTGATCGGTTATCATGCGGCGACGTTCGTGGTGACGCTGGCGATCGGCGCTGGCCTCGGCCTCACACTCCTGACGAATCCAACGGTGGCTGGCGCGCTCAAGCTCGCCGGTGCTTTCTACGTGGCGTGGATCGGTGTCATGTTCCTGAAAGCGGCGCCTTCCGACGGCGACGCAGGCCGGGGGCCGATGCGCGCCTCGCTGCTCGATGGCGCAGCGGTGCTGGTCTTCAACCCCAAAGCCTATCTGATCATCGCACTGATGTTCACGCAGTTCCTGCCGGAACAGGCTTCGCTGGCAACGCTTCTGACGATCACCGCCGTCTTCACGATCAACAACCTGCTGGCCTTCGTGATCTGGACGCTTCTCGGCTTGGCGATCGGCAGGCTGATCGCTTCGCGCATGAGCGGTCGCCTCGTCAATCTCGTCTTCGGGGGTTGCCTGATCGGCGTCGCTGCGTGGATGGCACTGTCTTGAGGCCGCGGCGCCGGAGGCTTCCGAAGGTCAGCCCAACGCGCCGCCCTTGCGGGCGTGGTCGAGATAGATCTCGCGCAGCCGGATCGTCGCCGGGCCGGGTGCGCCATTGTGGATGCTGTGGCCGTCGATCTTCGTCACCGGCATCACCAGGCTGGTGGCCGAGGTGATGAAGGCCTCCTCGGCGTCGAGCGCTTCTTCCAGAGTGAATTCGCGCTCCTCGAAGGTGAAGCCGCTCTCGGCGAGGAAGGCGAGCACGGCCGTGCGGGTGATGCCGGGCAGCACCTTGTGCGAGAGCGGGCGCGAGATCAGCGTCTTGCCTTTGACGATCCAGGCGGTCGACGAGGCGCCTTCGGTGACGACGCCGTCTTCGATCATCCAGGCTTCCTGCGCGCCGCTCTCGGCGGCGAACTGCTTGGCCAGCACCGGAGCGAGCAGGTTGACGCTCTTGATGTCGCGGCGGGCCCAGCGCAGGTCCGGCGTGCTGACGACCTTGATGCCGGTCTTGGCCAGCGGCGTGTCGGCGAACTGGCGCGCCTGCGTGAACAGGACGAGAGACGCCTTCACGCCCTTGGGGAAGGGGAAGTCGCGATCGGCGGCGCCGCGCGAGACCTGCAGATAGATGCTGCCTTCGTCCAGGCTGTTGCGGGCGATCAGCTCCTGATGGATCGCGATCAGTTCGGCGCGCGAACAGGGCAGCTCGAGCCCGATCTCGCCGGCCGAGCGTTCGAGTCGCGCCAGATGCGCCTCGCAATCGACCAGCTTGCCGCCGAGCACGGCCGAGACCTCGTAGATGCCGTCGCCGAAGATGAAGCCGCGGTCGAAGATCGAGATCGTCGCCTCTTCCTCGGGGAGGTAGGCGCCATTGACGTAGACGGTGCGGCTCATGGGGAAAGTCTCATGCGGGAAGGACGGACTTTCCTAGCCGAGCCGAAGGCGCGAGGCGAGATATCATGCCGGCTTGCCGACCGGCGTTGGATGCAGGGCAGCGCTAGCCGACAGTCTTCGCCTCGAAATGGCGCTGTCGGAAAGCGCGGACCTTGGCGCGGTTGCCGCAGACCGACATCTCGCACCAGCGCCGCAGCCGGTTCTTGGTGGTGTCAAAGAACAGCCAGCCGCAATGGTCGCCCTCGCATTGCTTGATGCGGGCGAGGTTCTGCTGGGTCAGCACGGTCAGGGCCGACAGCGCAATCGGCCCGCGGATCGCCTCGCTCAGGTTCTGCTTTGAGTCCCAGCGCCAGACGAAGCCGTCGCCATAGGGTGAAAGCTTCGCGCAGGAGAGGCAATGCGCATGGACGCTGGCCAACCGCGTCCGGTCTTCCTCCGCCGGAGGCTGCCGGCGGCTGAGCGCGGCGCCGATCCGGTAGATCGTATCGCGCAGCTCGAGCGCCTCGGCGAGCAGCCGGGCCGCAAGAGCCTCGTCCCCAGCGAGGGCGGCCAGCGCTGCATCGCGATCGCTGTCGCTGATCACCTTGGCATGCCGCGCCCAGATCACGACGTCGCGCCCCTCGCGCAGATGTTCGAGCTGATTGGGGCCGCCGCGATCCGAGGTGGTGTTGGTGAAGTCGAAGGCGAGCTCGCTCGCAACGAGCGGCAAGGAGCCGGCGCGGCTGGGGCCGCCTGTACGATCGGTTGTCATGTAACCAGCTATCTTAGATTTACAGGTTAAAGCAAGCGACGTAGCGTCCGGCCACGGCTTGGACCGTGGAGGAGAACGGACATGAGAACCAACTGGGTCGCGATACTCGCCGCCGGCGCGCTCGCGATGTCGCAAGGCGCTGCGCTGGCACAGGTCAAGCTCGGCGTCGTCGGGCCGATGACCGGCGCGAGCGCTGCCTTCGGGGCGCAATTGAAGAACGGGGTCGAGCAGGCGGTGGCCGACATCAATGCCGCTGGCGGCATCCTCGGCCAGACGATCGTGCTGTCGAGCGGCGACGATGTCGGCGATCCCAAGCAGGGCGTCTCGGTCGCCAACAAATTCGTCGGCGACGGCATCAAGCTCGTCGTCGGCCACTTCAACTCCGGCGTCACCATGCCGGCGTCGGAGGTCTATGCCGAGAACGGCATGCTGATGATCAGTCCGTCTGCGACCAACCCGAAGATCACCGAGCGCGGCCTGTGGAACGTCTTTCGCACCTGCGGCCGCGACGACCAGCAGGGCATCGTCGCCTCCGGCCACATCGCCAAGACCTTCAAGGGCAAGGTCATCGTCGTCGTCCATGACAAGACGACCTATGGCCAGGGCCTCGCCGACGAGACCCGCAAGGGCCTGCACGCCGCCGGAATCAAGGAAGCGCTCTATGAGGGCGTCAACACCGGCGAGAAGGACTTCTCGGCGCTGGTCTCGAAGATCAAGGCGGCGAAGGCCGACCTGCTCTATTGGGGCGGGCTGCACACCGAGCTCGGCCTGATCGTGCGCCAGATGCGCGACCAGGGCCTGACCACGGTGGCGATGGGCGCGGATGGCATCACCTCCGACGAATACGCCGTCATCGGCGGCTCGGGCACCGAAGGCACGCTGATGACCTTCCCGCCCGATCCGCGCCGGCGTCCCGCCGCGGCCGAGGTGGTCAAGCGCTTCGAGGCCAAGGGCATCAATCCCGAGGCCTACACGCTCTACTCCTATGCCGCGGTCCAGATCATGAAGCAGGCGGCCGAGCAGGCGAAGTCGCTCGATCCGAAGAAGATCGCTGCCGCGATGCATTCTGGCATGACCTTCAAGACCGTGCTCGGCGACATGTCCTATGACAAGAAGGGCGATCGCACCAATCTCGACTACACCGTCTACACCTGGAAGAAGGGTGCGGACGGCAAGATCAGCTACGTCGAGAACTGATGGTCAGAGCATTTTCGAGCGAGGTGGATACCGGTTCGCGTGAAGAAAATGCGATCATAACAATACTCTAGTCGGTGTCGGTGGCCTCCCCTGGCCGGACACAGGCAGGGCGCCGCTTCGCTCAAGGCGAGGCGGCGTTTTTCGTTTCAGCACTTCAGCGCCGCCGCGATCAGGCGCTGGGTGTAGCCTTGCTGTGCCGCCTCGAAGATTGCTTCGGTCGGCCCGCGCTCGACCACCCTTCCGTCCTTCATCACCATGATCTCGTCGGCCATGGCCCGGACCACGGCGAGGTCGTGGCTGATGAAGAGATAGGACAGGTCGTGCCGCGCCTGCAGGTCCTTGAGCAGGGCGACGATGCTCTGCTGCACGGTGCGGTCGAGCGCCGAGGTCGGCTCGTCCAGCACCACCAGTGCCGGATGCAGGATCATGGCACGCGCGATCGCGATGCGTTGGCGCTGGCCGCCCGAGAATTCGTGCGGATAGCGGTTGCGCAGCGCCGGATCGAGGCAGACCTCGGTCAGCGCTGCCGCAGCTCGCCGCTCGCGCTCGGTGCGCGACAAGGCCGGCTCGTGCACCAGCAAGCCCTCGGTGATGATCTCGCCGACGGTGAGCCGTGGCGAGAGGGAGCCGAACGGATCTTGGAACACGACCTGCAGGCTGCGGCGCAAGGGGCGCATCGCGGCACGGTCGAGCGGGGCCAGTGCCCGGTCCTCAAAGCGCACGATGCCGGAGGAGGGCAGGAGTTTCAGCAGAGCGCGCCCGAGCGTCGACTTGCCTGAGCCGGACTCGCCGACGATGCCGATCGTCTGGCCGCGCCGCACCGTCAGGTCGACCCCGTCTACGGCGTGCAGCGTTACCGTCTCGCGCTTCAGGAAGCCGCGCGACAGGTCGAAAGAGACGCGCAGGTCCCGGGCTTCGAGCAGGATCGGCGCATGCGCTGGCGGTGGCGCCTTGTGGCCATGCGGCTCGGCCGCGAGCAGCGCCTTGGTGTAAGGATGTTGTGGTGCCTCGAAGATCGCCTGCGCCGGGCCGCTCTCGACGACGTCGCCGGCCTTCATCACATAGACGCGCTCGGCGTATTTTCGGACCAGCCCAAGGTCGTGGCTGATCAGGATCACGGCCATGCCGAGCCGCTGCCGGAGCTCGGCGATCAGCGCCAGGATCTCGGCTTCGATGGTGACGTCGAGCGCTGTCGTGGGCTCGTCGGCGATCAGGATGTCGGGATCGTTGGCCAGCGCCATCGCGATCATCACGCGCTGGCGCTGCCCACCGGAGAGTTCGTGCGGGTAGGAATCGAGGCGTCGTTCCGGATGCGGGATGCGCACCAGCTTCAGCAGTTCCAGCGCCCGCGCCCGCGCCGCCTTCCGCGACAGGCCCTGATGCTTGCGCAAGGGCGCCGCCATCTGCGTGCCGATCCGGAAGAGTGGATCGAGCGAGGTCATCGGCTCCTGGAAGATCATCGCGAGCTTACGCCCGCGATAGCTGTTCAGCACCGCGGGCGGCAGCTTGAGCAGGTCGACCTCGCGATAGCGGATCGCGCCGGAGACCTCGCCATTGCTGGCGAGCAGGCCCATCGCCGCCATCACGCTCTGGCTCTTGCCGGAGCCGGATTCGCCGACCACCGCGACGAACTCACCGGGGCCGACATCGAGATCGATGCCGCGCACCGCCTCGCAGGGGCCGTCATTGGTGCGGAAGCGGACCTTGAGGTCGCGGATGGCGAGGATGGGGGCGGCGGTCATGGTGCGCACTCCCTCCCCCCTTGTGGGGGAGGGTTGGGGAGGGGGGTCTCGAGAGCGTTGGTTTTGAAGCTTAGGCCCGCCCGGTATCGAGAGTGCCCGGCTCCCGCAGCCTCACGGCTGACCACCCCCCTCTCTAACTCTCCCCCACAAGGGGGGAGAGGACCTGTCGCGGCTCCCGTGCCCTTTCTCATCTCAGCGATCCCTGGGGTCGAGCGCGTCGCGCAGGCCGTCGCCGAGGAAGTTGAGCGAGAACAGCGTCGTCACCAGGAAGACGGCCGGGAAGATCAGCATCCACGGCGTCGCCTGAATGGCGCGAGCGCCGTCCGAGATCAGCACGCCCCAACTCGTCATCGGCTCCTGCACACCGAGGCCGAGGAAGGAGAGGAAGCTCTCCAGCAGGATCACCTTCGGCACCAGGAGGGTGACGTAGACGATGACCGGCCCGAGCGTGTTGGGTATGACGTGGCGCCTGAGGATGCCGCCGGTCGAGACGCCGAGCGCTTCGGCCGCCAGCACATAGTCCTGCCGCCTGATCGAGAGCGCCTGGCCGCGGACGATGCGGGCCATGTCGAGCCATTCGATCGCGCCGACGGCGAGGAACATCAGGATGAAGTTCCGACCGAAGAAGACGACGAGCAGGATGACGAAGAAAATGAAGGGCAGGGAATAG
>WPCJ01082857.1_pt1 | contig 13555 bp, 15 predicted proteins | sample 5399831 | NCBI WGS metagenome assembly WPCJ01 (sample SAMN12869470, study PRJNA574797) | sludge metagenome | isolation source: wastewater treatment of pH10 | place: China:Beijing | collected 2019-05-20 | reverse complement strand
CGAAGGATCGCGGCGCAGTGCCGGGCGAGGACGTCCGGCGGGCAGCGGCGTTCGCCGGGCGCGGCTTGCGGCGCGGCAGGGCCGGTGGGCTGTTCGAGGCTCATAGGCATTGCCTCATGATAGCGACGAGGTCGGCGGCGGTGGTGACGCGCGGGTTCACCGGAATGTTGCCGGTCTGCATGGCCGCCTCGGCAAATCCTTCGAGATCGGATTCCTGGACCCCGTAATTGCTGAGCCGGCAGGGCGCGCCGAGGTCCTGGATGAGCCGGGTCACCTCCCGAGCTCCCCGTTCCGCCGCGTCGCGGACCGGCAGATCGCCGGAAGGCTGGCCGAAAATCTCGGCGAGCCGGGCGAACTTTTCGAGATTGCCGAGCAAGTTGAACTCCATCACGGGCGGCATCAGGATGGCGATGACGTCGGCATGCGGGATTTTTGCCTGCGCGCCCAAGGGCATGGCGAGCGCATGGGCAAGCCCGAGCCGGGTCGCGTTGAAGGCCATCGCGGCCATGCTGGAGGCCAGCAGCATGTCGGCGCGGGCGGTCAGCGTGTCGCCGGCGAACACCGCCGTGCGGAGCGAGCGCGCCACCAGCGACAAGGCCCGCTCGGCCAGAGCTTCCGAGATCGGCTGCGTTGCCTTGTTGACGTAGGATTCCAGGGCATGGCTCATCGCGTCGATGCCGGTGACCGCGGTGATGCGGGGCGGAAGCGAAAGCGTCAGTTCGGGATCGCAAAGGGCGATCTTCGGCACCAGGAGGGTACTGCCGACGCCGAATTTCCCCTTCCTGTCCTTCTCCGAAATGACCGCCCAGATGGTCGCCTCGCTGCCGGTGCCGGCGGTCGTCGGGATGGCGATGAAGGGCACGCCCGGCTGGCGCACCAGGCCGAGCCCCGCATAGTCGCGGATATGGCCGGGATTGGTGAGCATGACGGAGATCGCCTTGCCGGCGTCGAGGGCGCTGCCGCCGCCGACTGCCACGATCGCGTCGCACCGGTTCTGCCGGTATGTGTCCACCGCCGCGACGACGCTGCGCGCGTCGGGCTCGGATTCGATCTCCTGGAAGATGGTGTGCCCGATGCCCTCGCCGTCAAGGACCGCACCGACGCGTGCGACGACGCCCGCCTTCACGAGGCCGGGATCGGTGACCACCAGCACGTTGCCGCCGCCGAGGGAACGGACGAACTCGCCGAGGCGGCGGATGATGCCGATCCCGAACTCGATACGGGCGGGGAATTCGAAGCTGAAGTGACGATGGTAGTTCACTTGCGATTTTCTCCGACGCTGTGCCTGGGGCGATTTCGCCCGTCTCATGCGATGTCGCGGTACATCCGGTAGACGGCCTTTGGGGTGGTGTAGAAGTCGACCGCCGTGTCGCCGATGCCGAAGGCGCCCTGACCGGAATCCTTCCAGCCGCCGAAGGGCAGGTGGCCTTCGCTGGTGGTGCCGTGGTTCACATGCACCATGCCGGCCTGCGAGCGCATGGTGAAGGCATGGGCGAAGTTCATGTCGTCGGTGAAGACCGACGATGTCAGCCCGTAGCGGACCTCGTTGTTGACGGCGATCGCCGCCTCGAAGTCCGGGACCGGGATGATCACCAGAACCGGCCCGAAAATCTCGTCGGTGGCAAGCGGCGATGCCGGCCGCACGTCGGTGATCACCGTCGGGGCGTAATAGAAGCCGCCGTCCTGGCCCCGTTTGCCGCCGGTCAGCACGCGGCCCTGGCCCGCCCGGGCCATCTCGACATAGCGCTCGACCTTTTGCAGCTGGTCGCGGCTGACCAGCGGCCCCATCTGAACGCCGGCCTCCATGCCGTAGCCGACCTTGAGCGCCTCGGCCCGTTCGACGATCGCCTCTTCGAGCGCCGTGCGGTCGCTCTCCAGCACGACGACGCGGCTGACGGCGGTGCATCTTTGGCCGCTGACGGCGAAGGCCGCTCTGACGATTTCGTCGGCCGCCCTGGCGATATCGGCGTAGTCCGCCACCACGGCCGCGTTCTTGCCGCCCATTTCGAGCTGCACGCGCGCATTGCGCTCGGCGGCCGAGACGCCGATGCGCAGGCCGACCTCGGTGGAGCCGGTGAAGGTCACGCCGGCGATCGCCGGATCGCGCACGAGCGCATCGCCGACCTCGCCGCCTCCGCCGATCACAAGGTTCGCCGCGCCTGCCGGCAGGCCCACCTCCTGCAGCATCTGCATCAGGTGGACGGACGCGCCCGGCGCCTGCAGGGCCGGCTTCAGGACGACCGTGCATCCGCACACCAGCGCCGGCACCACCTTGCGGATCGGCGTGAGAATCGGAAAGTTCCACGGCGAGATCGCCGCGACCGGCCCGAGCGGCTGCCGGATGACATAGGCCTCGGTGTTCGCCCGCGTGCTTTCGAAGGTGCGCTCGCCGAGCCGCAGCGCCTGGCCAGCCCAGAAGCGCATCTCCTCGACCGCCCTTGCGGCCTCGGAGCGAGACTCGCCGAGCGGCTTGCCCATCTCGCGGGTGACGATCTCGGCGACGGCATCGATCCGGCCGCGCCAGAGATCGATGAGGTCGTAGATATGGTTGGCGCGCGTCGCAGCCGGTGTCTGCAACCAGGCCGGGAAGGCCTCGGCAGCCGCGCGGACCGCTCTACGCGCGTCCTCGGCGCCCGCTGTCCGGTAGCGCGAGGCGATCTCGCCGCTCCGGCCGGGGTCGCCGATCTCGAAATCCCTGCTGGAATCGGCGCCGCTCCAGCCGCCTCCGATGAAGCTGGTCCAGGGTTGCCGGGGCATTGACGACATTGGGTGGACTCCTTGCGATTGCTCGGCCGTCCGAACCGGACCGGCGAGGAATTCCGTTCGGCTAGACGAAGAACTGCACCGGCCAGATCACGACCTGCGGGAAGATGGCGATGATCACCAGTGCCAGCAGCATGGCGATGTAGAACGGCACGGCGGCCTGCACGATGCGCTCGACGCGCAGCCCCGAGACATAGGAAGTGGCGAACAGACAGACGCCGACCGGCGGGGTGGAAAGCCCGATCGACAGCGCCGTTACCAGATAGACCACGAAGTGGATCGGGTTGATGCCGACCGCCGTGGCGGTCGGCATCAGGACGGGCGTCAGGATCAGGATCGCGGCGATGATATCCATGAACATGCCGACGATCACGAAGGCGGCGCCGAGCAGAAGGAGGACGACGACCGGGTTGTCCGACACGGTGAGCACGACCCCGCTTACCTTGAGCGGCAGGCCGTCGATCGCGAAGATGTAGGTGGCGACCGACGCGGTCATGGCGATCAGAAGGATCGTCCCGGTATTGACGCCGGCGCGCGTGAGCAGGCCCGGAACTTCCCGCCAGCGGACCTGACGGTAGACGATCGTCCCGACCGCGAAGGTGTAGAGCACGGCAAGGCCCGCGGCCTCGGTCGGCGTGACGAAGCCGAGAAAGATTCCGCCGAGGATGATCACCGGGGCGCCGAGCGCCGGAACGGCGACGAGAATCTGCCTGGCCGCCGCCTTGAACGGTATGGCCTCGACCTCGCCATAGCCCCGCCTGATCGACATGAAGTAGTTGATCGCGGCGAACAGGATCAGCAGCACCACCGCCGGCCCGAGGCCGCCGGCGAGCGCCGCGCCGACGGATTGGTTGGCGGTCGCCGCGGCGATGATCATCAGGATGCTCGGCGGCACGACCGAAGCGAGCGTCGAGGTGACCATGGTGAGCGCGGCGGCATAGGGCCGCGGATAGTTGCGCTCGGTCATCGCCCGGATCTCGAGCGGACCGAGGCCGCTGACATCGGCGACGGACGAGCCGGAAATTCCGCCGAAAATCATGCTGGCGATGATGTTGACCTGTCCGAGGCCCCCGCGCCAGCGGCCGACCACCCCGTTGGCGGCCGCGAAGATGCGGTCCGAAACCCCGCCGCGCTCCATCACGCTGCCGGCCAGGATGAACAACGGCACAGCCACCAGGAGGAAGCTGTTCATGGAGGTGTACATCGACTGTGCCACGACGGAGACGGGCAGGTCGTAGAGGACGAGGGTGGCCGCAGCCGCGAGCCCGAGCGAGACCGCGAGCGGCACGCCGAGAATGCCGAAGACGAAGAAGATCGAAAGCAGCGTCCAGCTCATCCGGCGGCCTCCTCCTCGTCGAGGAGCCGCCGCGTCTCTCCGTCGCGATAGACCGTCTCGAAATGCGCAATGATCGACAGAACGGCCCCGGCGACCACCGCCGAAGTGACCGTGAACATGCCGAGGCCGAGGGCGGGCGAGCTCTCGCCGCTGCGGAACTGCTGCGTGACGAGGTTCCAGCCCGTATAGGCGACGAGGCCGAAGAAGAGGACGCCCGCCGCGAAGTAGACGTGGACCATCAGCCGCCTGATCCCTCGCGGCAGGACTCGCAGGGCCATCGTGATGCGGGTGTGCTCGGCCGAGCGGAAGCCCGAGGCCAGCCCCAGGAAGACCGTCCAGATGAAGAGATACCGCGTGACCTCTTCGGTCCACGGAATCGAGTGAAGCTGCACGCGGGAGGTGACCTGCAGCGCCACCACCACCAGCATGCCGGCAATCCCGCACAGCACCAGCGCGTCGACCGTCCGCCACAAGGGGCCCTTGCGGGCTACAGCGGCACCGGCCGGAATTGCGGACGCGTCACTATAAGCCGCAGGAACTTGCGGCGAGGCGCTGGCGTCGCCGGCGTTCCCCGCCGGCGACCTTCCATGCTCCATCGGGCCGTCTCCTCCCATGACCCCGGGCCCTGCCTTATTCGCGCCCGACGAATTCGAGCGCCTCGGCCATGCACCGCTCGCCGACGAGCGACTCAAAGTTCGGATAGAGCTCGCGCGCCTTTTCCTGGAAGGCGGCGCGCTGCTCCTCGCTCAGGCGATTGACCTGCATACCCTGCTCCTCCAGCTCGGCAACGATCCGGTCTTCCTCGCTGAGGTCACGCTCGAGCTTGAATTCGGCCGTCTCCTGGGCGGCGGCGCGGACCGCTTCCTGGGTCTCGGCGTCCAGCGATTCCCAGACGTCCTGGTTAACCGCCAGGACGTAGCCGTCGGACAGATGGCCGGTGATGGAGAGGTAGTCCTGCACCTCGTAGAACTTGTTGGCCAGCGGCACCTCCAAGGGGTTTTCCTGGCCGTCGATGGTGCCAAGCTGCAGGGCGGTGTAGACTTCCCTGAAGTTCATAGGAGTCGGGTTGGCCCCGAGCGGACCGAAGAATTCGACCCACAGCTTGTTGTTCGGCACCCGCAGCTTCAGGCCCTGCAGGTCTTCCGGCGCCTCGATCGGCTGCTTGGAGTTGGTGACGTGCCGGAAGGTGCGGATCATCAGCGCCAGCCCTTTCGTGTTCAGCCGGTCGAGCGAATCGAGGAGCTTCTGCCCGGGCTCGCCTTCGAGATAGGCAGCGAACTGATCGTAGTCCTTGAACAGGTAGGGCAGGCTGATCGCGTTCATGCACGGTTCGAAGGAGGCATAGACGGACGTCGACAGGATGATGGCGTCGAGCGAGCCGTTCTGCAGCATGTTGACGGCGGCGTTCTGGTCGCCTCCGAACAGCACGCCGTCGGGGAAGACCTGCACCTTCACCTCGCCGCCGGTCGCCTCCTCGACGCGCTTGGCGAATTCCTGCCCGGCGACTTCAACGGCCGATCCGACCGGATCGCCGACCGCGAGGCGGAGCGTGGTTTGCGCCCCCGCCGCGCTTGCGAACGCGCAGGTGGAAAGCGCTGCGGCCAGCAGCGGCTTGAGGACGGAGCGTGTAACTTGTCTCGGCATGAATGTTCCTCCTTCGGGGATGGTCCGCGGGCGTCTTCGCCTCCCTGCGCGGGCGGCTAGGTCTCGCCGGGTTCCTCTCGGCCGTCCGCGGCGACGGCCTGTTCGAGCAGCTCCAAGAAGCTCTTCTCGACATTGGCGAGATGTTCGGTGAGGGCGTCCGCCGCCGCCTCGGCGTCACGTGCCTTCAGCGCTCGGCAGATGCGGCGGTGCTCCTCCAGGCTGCGGTCGACGCGCCGCTGCACCCGGTACGAGACGAGATGGCGGAGGCGGTCGATGTGCCACTCGACATAGCGGTAGATATCGATAATGCGCCGGTTGCCGGTGGCGTTCACCAAGGCGAGGTGGAGCTCGTTGTCGACCTCCAGGTAACGGGCGATGGACTCCTCCGGCAGCGGCAGCGTGAACCCGTCGAACAGCGCGGCAAGCCGAGCGAGCTCGCTCTCGTCCCAGGCGACGATGCGCTGGATGCCGGCCACTTCGAGAATCGTGCGAAGCTCGATCAGCTCCTCGACGTCCTGCCGGTCCAAGGCGGTGACGACCCAGCCGATCCGCCCGCGACGGCGCACCAGGCCCGCCGCTTCGAGCTGGTGGAAGGCTTCGCGGACCGGCGTGCGGCTGACCCCGAGCTGCAGGGCCAGCGCCCGATCGCTGAGGGCCTCGTTCGGCTCGAGGCGTCCCTTGACGATGGCACGGACCAGCGTCTCGTAGACACTTTCACTCGCCGTGCGGACCGGAGCCATTCCAAAATTGCGCATTGTGGTGCATCGAACCTCAGGGCTTGGAATACCGAATACCAAACGAAGGGGGTCCTGTCCAGTACCCGCGTTGGCGCACCGGCCCGGGTTTCCGGCGGCCCCGGGGTCGGGACGAAGCTCGATCCTTCGAACTTCGCGTTGCCCCGCCCAGCACCGGAGCGGCAGCCGGTACGGCCGAAAGGAGGCTTCATCCCGGGAGCTCGCCGCCATTGCCAGGCGCCTACCTGGTGAAGCTCAGCATCGAGACTTTCGACTCCTCGCGCCGCCACAGCCAAAAGCACTCCTGGATGGCAGCCCGGGCGAGTTCCGGCTCATGCGCGCGCAGCGTCTTTGCCAGGCTGCGATAGGCGTCGACGTTGCGCTCCATCGCGCCCCGCACCATCGACAGCATTCGGATCTTGCTGGCGATGACCGAGCGAATGACCGAGGCAAGCCCGTCCAGGATCAGGATCATCACCGGGTTGCGGCAGGCCCGGGCGAGGCTTGCATAGAATTCGAACTGCCTGTCGACGACCTCTTCCAGCGAGCGGCAGGTTTCAATTCGGTCGATCAGATCGTCGAGCGCATCGAGATCGGCGGCACTGGCCTGCAAGGCCGCAGCGGCGGCGATCTCCCGCCCGATCATTTCCAGGGCACCCTCAATCTGGTCGATCGGGATGAAGCCGAGTTTCAGCGCCACCTCGAAATAGAATTGCAGGAATTTCGCGTTCGGCAGCGCCAGATAGGTGCCGCTGCCCTGCACGCGCTGCAGCAATCCGAGCGTCTCCAGCACGGTCAGACGGTCTCGCAATGTCGGCCGCTGGATGCCGAGCTGTTCGGCGAGTTCCCGCTCGGTCGGCAGCTTGATGCGCCCGCTGGCGTCCGGCCGTCGCCATGTCGCGACTTCGATGATTTGCGCCAGGATGTCGTCGCCGGTCCCGTTCATCGCAGGCCAGCCGCCGGTCGCGCCTCCTGTGCCGGCGAGGCGCTCGCCTGGGATCCCGGATCCACCTCGGCGAACTGGTCTGGGCTCAGCGCCGCAAGTGCGTGCAGGGTGCGGGCGAGGTTCCAGGCATGGTTCTGTGCGAGGGAAAGATCGTGCGACATTGAAGGGCTCCGTCCATGGGCGGGGCCGATCCCCGCTCTGGCGCCCGTCGGGTCCGGGGCCCGGCCGCAATCACCGCGCAGGCGAAGCCGCAGCGGCCGCACGCTCGCGTAGCGGACCCCTTGTGGGTTGATTGGAGGAGGACGGACCTGGACCAGGAAGCCAGCACAGCAAGCGGGGACGGGCCTGCGCGTGGATGGATCCGCACCCAGTCGCATCCTTCCGGTCGCAGAGAGCCCGTTGCAGAGACCGGACCTATGTTCCCTTCATGATCGTCGCGGCGACCTGCCTCTTCGTGTCACGGCTGAGGATCTGAATGAGGATTACGATTGCGAAGTTCGCGATCGACGATCGACTCGACGACGTCGATATCCATCTCGGCGGACGGTTCGATCCGCGCCACCTCGGCAGCTACCTTTGCCCAATGGAGGAACTGGCCGTCTTCAATCGCGCGGGATCGTGCCGCAAGCCGTTGTGCCTCATAGTAGGCAGTCGGGCCGTGGAGCCGGACGAGGCGCCGGGCGTCTTCCCGCCATCGGCGACGGATCGCACGCCGCCTCTCCACCAATGCCAAAATCGCCCTCAGCATCTCAGAAGCACTCCCCCAACTTGCACGAGCCTCCTGCCCGCGTCAGGAATGGACGCCCGTAGGGTGAAGACTCGCGACACGAGGCTTCAGCTTCGCCGACAGTCCGGTTCCGGAGGAAGACGCCCCGCCCCTCGAAAGATCTTGAAGTTCACGCTATCCTTGCCGGATGTGCAATGCATATGAGCAACACGTTCGCTGGGTCGAATATTGCCAGATGATGCAGGCGTTGGAGCTGGAGATTCCAACGCAACAGACAGAACTCGATCTGCCCCAGGCGGACGACATCAGGATCAACGACATGGGACCGGTCATGCGTGCGACCGGCAACATGATCGACCTCGCCCAGATGAACTTCAGCTTCCCGCCATCGGGTCCCAGGGGTGGACCGGTCTTCAATTTTAGATCGGAAGGGCGAGACTTCGCCGACAGCAAGCGCTGCCTGATCCCAGCATCGGGATTCTATGAGTTCACCGGCAAGAAGTATCCCAAAACCAAACATCGCTTCAGCCTGATCGGGGCCCCCTTCATGGCCATCGCCGGGCTATGGCGTGAGGCCCAGGGTAATCACCCGGCCTCCTTCACGATGCTGACGACGAGTCCAGGGCCGGACGTCGCGCCCTACCACGACCGTCAGGTGGTCGTGCTCCAGCCACAAAACTGGGCTGCATGGCTCCATTTAACCAAGACGCAGGGTGAACTGCTCAAGCCCCTGCCGGAAGGATCGCTGGTCGCGGAGACGGTTCGTCAGGGCGTAGACTAGTTGTCAAAGTCTGATGCTTGCTACCGGAGTGGTAAAGCCGCTCAGGGAGGCGGCAGTCCAGCGAGAATGTACGGAATAGCCGCTTTGCGGACCAGGAGACATTGGTCGACGACTTGCTTGGACCCCATCTCGCCTTGATGTTCCTTCGCTACTGAAAGCACGGGCGGAGGAGACTGGAGGAGGAAGCCATGAGCTGTGCCGGCAACATTGCGGCGTCGATTTATGCTCTGGAGATGCTGCCCGGATATGAAATTTGCTAAGGTTTCTCTTCCGACGGCTGCGATCGGAAAGTGAAATAGAAGCTCGCGTCGATCTCGACGCTCATGAAATCGCATTCTTCGGGCTGCGGATGGCTCTTGGCTTCATTCTTTTGCACGAGGGCGGACCGCTCCGGCAGCGAGGCGCGCGTGACATATTCACCCGGACGATTCTTCACCTTCATAGTCAGATATCCGCGAAGAGCTTCCTGAGCTCCTTGTCCTTGATCTTGGCTTTGCAGGCATCGCCTATGCGGCGCTTGCCGTCGCCGACTACGGCCATCTGATCGTCGATGAATGCCATCACTTGTCCGCGGCAAGCTTCGAGCTTGTCGCTCGGCGGTCGAAAGCGCGGTACGTCGTGGGTCTGTCCGCGACCGTTGTCCGTAAAGACGGACATCATCCTATCATCTTCATGCAATGTGGCCCTGTCCGCCATCGGGTCGATGCGCGCATTCAGGCAGCCGAGCGTGGCATGCGCCATCGTATGCGCGATCGTTCGACGAAATTTGAATTGCCTCCGTCCCTGGCGTCGGCCGAGGCTACGCGCTGGCTGCAATCCGTGATGCGTACGCGGCCTCGTTCGCCTTGATCGAAGCAGGGCATCGGCCGCGCTTCCGCGGCGACGTCAACCAGGATGCGGTCGAGACCGCCAAGCTGTTCGTCGCCTATCTCGAGGATCGCGGCGTGTTGGCGTGCCTGCCGGCCAAACCGGTTGCACCTCTGGTGGCCGAGTTTGCGGCTTGGGCCCGCGAGCAGCGCGGTCTGGCCGAAACGACGCTGGCCACGTATCTCGGGACAATCTTGCCCTTCGTCGATGCGCTGGGGGAGAGGCCGGACGCTTATGACGCCGTGACGATCCGGGCATATATGACTGACCGTGCCCGAGCCGTATCGGTCGCGCGGATGAAGGGGATATCGGTCGGCATCCGCGCGTTCCTGCGCTTCCTGATCGCGACAGGGCGATGTCGGCCCGGGCTCGACCACGCCATGCCCAATGTTGCGGGATGGCAGTTGGCATCGATCCCGCGCTTCCTGCCCGATACCGATATCGCTCGGATCATCGGGGCGTGCGAGGGAGAGCGCCGCCTGCGCGACCGGGCCATCATCCTGCTTCTGGTCCGGCTTGGACTTCGGGCGAGCGAGGTGGCACGGCTCAGATTCGGCGATGTCGACTGGCGGCGGGGCAGCATCCGCCTGTTCGGCAAAGGCCGACGCGAGGAACTGCTGCCGCTTACCCAGGAGATCGGCGACGCGCTACTTGCCTATATCGAACGCGGCCGGCCGGCGCTGGCTGCACCATCCCTGTTCATCACCGAATATGCGCCGCTGCGACCGATCGACCGCATCACGGTCAAATGCCTGGTCAAGCGCGCGCTCAAACGCGGGGGTGTCGAGAGCCACAATAAAGGCGCACATATCCTGCGACACTCGGCGGCTACGGCGATGCTCCGCCACGGCGTCAGCCTGACCAATGTAGGTACGGTGCTGCGCCATCGATCGCCGGCCATGACGGCACATTACGCCAAGGTCGATGTCGCGCTTCTGTCAGCTATCGCGCAGCCCTGGCCGGGGAGGTCGCCATGCTGACCGACGATGTCGATCGCTACATCGAGTTGCGCCGATCGCTCGGCTTCAAGCTCGCAAAGACGGCCCGACACCTCGCCGCGTTCGCGCGCTATGCGGTCGGCCGGGGTGATACCCATGTTCGCCGCGAGACCGCGATCGCCTGGACGGCGGCTGTGTCGTCGACTCCGCGCAGTCACCAGCGGCGGCTCGGGGAGATCGCGCTCTTCGCGCGCTTTCTGCATGCGGAAGATCGTGCGCATGAGGTGCCGCACCATCATCCTAACCACAGGGCCTTGCTCGACACCTGTCATGCGAAAGGAATCGCCGCCGCCCTGGAGCGGTCGAGGTCAGGGAATGGTGGCCATGTCTGGATATTCTTCTCCGAACCTGTGCCGGCAAGGGTCGCCAGGCAATTGGGCGCTGCCCTGATCACGGAGACGATGGAAAAGCGCCCTGAAATTGGCTTCACGTCCTATGATCGCTTCTTTCCCAACCAGGACACGATGCCTCTTACCGAGAACGCGCGAGCCCTCTCGGCACGGCTCGAAACGGCTGTGACACAGGAAGAAAAAGTCGATGCCCGCACACAGATCAGCCGCCTGCGCAAGCGGCTTGCCAATGTCACGGCTATCGATTTCTTCGGAGCGAGCAGTCGCCTCACGGCGGAGGGGATGATTGCAGAACTGGAGGCCAGCGTTGCGGAGGACAAGGGCATGGCCGATGAACTGCAGCAGAGCGCATCGCAGAGGGCCGCAGAACTCAAGGGGCGGACCTGGGTCACTCGCAAAGGTGTGCATGTCGATCGCATCGCCTGTAGCTGGCTGATCCGCCGCTTCATCGATCCCGATGCCATCATCCGCTTCGCGCCGGGCAAGGGCTATGTTCCAAAGCCGGGGGAATTGCGCTTCGACATGTTCGAAGGCGAGTTCACGCATGAAGGCGATCGCTGCAGCTTCGAGGTTCTGCTCGCCCGTACCGGTCTCTCCGACCCGGCCCTGCAGGCGATCGCCGAAATCGTGCACGACATCGACCTGAAGGACGGCAAGTTCGCCCGCGATGAGGCGGCAGGCATCGCCCGCCTTATCGCCGGCATCGCCATGGCCAATTCGGACGACGAACAGCGCATCGCACAGGGCGCTCCCGTCTTCGACAATCTCTATGAGTATTTCCGCAAGAAGCGCGGCTAACGGACGGACCTACCGATGAACAAGATAGAAAATATCGACACCCCTCCGGCCCAGTACACAGACACTCCTGCCCATGGCATCCCGTTCGCCGACGCCGTTCGTGTCTGGGCCCGCGTTGCGGCCTTGAGCTTCGGCGGCCCGGCAGGCCAGATCGCCGTGATGCATCGCATCCTCGTCGAGGAGAAGCGCTGGATCGGCGAGACGCGGTTCCTGCACGCGCTGAACTACTGCATGCTGCTGCCGGGGCCGGAGGCCCAGCAACTCGCCGTATACATCGGCTGGCTCTTGCACAAGACGAAGGGTGGGCTCGTCGCCGGTACGCTGTTCGTGTTGCCGGGAGTGGTCGCGATTATGGCGCTGAGCTGGATCTACGCGATCTTCGGCAATGTCGGCGCGGTCCAGGCGCTGTTCTTCGGACTGAAGGCCGCGGTCCTCGCCATCGTGCTCGAAGCCGTCGTCCGGGTCGGCAAACGGGCGCTCAAGAACAACATCATGGTGGCGCTTGCCGCCGCTGCCTTCGTCGCGATCTTCTTCTTCCAGGTGCCCTTCCCGCTGATCATCCTGACCGCCGCCGTCATCGGCTTTGTCGGCGGGCGGGCTGGACTGGCGCCGTTCCTGACCGGTAACGGACACGGCAAGGTTGGGGGTAAACAGGTCGCCGATGCCGAGACCGCCCTCGGCGAAGGCATTCCAGCCCACGCGCGTCCGCCGGTCGGTTGGTCATTGAAGATCGGAGGGGTGTTTCTCGGATTGTGGCTCGCCCCGGTGCTCGGTTTGTTACTGGTGCTCGGTTCGGGCAACGTCTTCAGCGACATCGCGGTGTTCTTTTCCAAGATGGCGGTCGTGACGTTCGGCGGCGCCTATGCTGTCCTTGCTTATGTCGGACAGCAGGCGGTCGAGACCTATGGTTGGCTGCAGCCCGGTGAGATGCTGGACGGCCTCGGCATGGCGGAGACGACGCCTGGCCCGCTGATCATGGTGACGCAGTTCGTCGGCTTCCTGGGCGCATTCCGGGAGCCGGGTTCGCTCAATCCGCTGCTCGCGGGCACGCTTGGCGGCCTCCTGACCACCTGGGTGACCTTCACGCCCTGCTTCCTCTGGATATTTCTCGGCGCGCCCTATGTCGAGACACTGCGCGGCAACAAAGCATTGTCCGCCGCGCTTGCGACCATCACTGCTGCGGTCGTTGGCGTGATCCTGAATCTGGCCGTGTGGTTTGGGCTGCACGTAATGTTCAGCGAACTGCATGAGGCCAAGGGGTTGGGCATGACGGTCGATATCCCCGTACTGAGTTCCGTCAGCGTCCCCTCGCTTGTCCTGACACTCGGCGCACTGGTGGCTGTGTTCCGCTACAAGATCGGAATGCTGCCGGTGCTCGCAGCCTGTTCGGGCGTGGGTTTGCTCTATGGGTTCGTTTCGGGAGCGCTTTAGGTGGCCTGCGCGAGTGACACCCCTTCGGAAGGAGACTGGCTATGACTGATGGCACTATGTTGGATCAAAAAACGGTTGAGACGGCTGCAGGCATCGCCGGGGCCATGACCGGCGACGTGCTCAAAATCTCGGTTCCGCGCAGCGATGTAAAGGTGACCGTGGATGGCTTTGAGATCGTTC
>WPCJ01226130.1_pt1 | contig 13562 bp, 9 predicted proteins | sample 5399831 | NCBI WGS metagenome assembly WPCJ01 (sample SAMN12869470, study PRJNA574797) | sludge metagenome | isolation source: wastewater treatment of pH10 | place: China:Beijing | collected 2019-05-20 | reverse complement strand
GGCAACCCAGCCGACTCTGGCGGCGTTGCTGGCTGCGCCGCCGGCTGGGTTGCCGGCTGCGCGCCGGCTCCGAGCGCTGGCGAGGCCTCGAAGTCGGCGACGATCTTCTCCGCCTCGGCGATGCGTCCGCGCGAGGCCAGCCAGCGCGGGGACTCGGGAAGGCCGAGCCTGACGACGAGCGCGTAGACCGCCGGCACCGCTCCGATGACAAAGGCCCAGCGCCAGCCGTTCTCCGAGGCGGGGACGACGAAGTACCCAATGATCGCCGACGCAGTCCAGCCCACTGCCCAAAACGCCTCGAGGATCACGATGATCCGGCCGCGAATGCGCGCGGGGGCGAACTCGGACACGTAGGTGGATGCCACGGGAAGCTCGGCGCCGAGCCCGAGCCCGACGAGGAAGCGGAAGATAAGCAGCAGCGCGAGCCCGCCAACGAGCGCGCTTGCGCCCGTCGCGAGGCCGTAAATGAGGAGCGTGAGGGCGAAGACCTGCCGGCGGCCGATTCGGTCGGCCAGGAGGCCGCCAAGGCTCGCGCCGATGGCCATGCCGAGGAATCCGACGGAGGCGATGAGCCCGCCCTCGCCCTTGGTCAGCCCCCAGTGCTGGGTGAGGGCGGCGATAATGAAGGAGATGAGACCGACGTCCATCGCGTCGAGCGCCCAACCGAGCCCCGACCCCGAAAGCACGCGAAGGTGCTTGCGGGTAAACGGCAGCGCGTCGAGGCGCCCTGAAACGGTTCGATTGGTCTCACTCACAGGGACATCCTATGAGTCAGCTGGGCTACGCGGCGAACTTCTGTGCGAGGAGGCGCGGCAGGAGCTGGTACAGCACCACGAGCGCGAGGCCGCCAACGAGCAGCGCGAGCCACCAGATCGGGGCGACGAAGATCGATACCAGGCCGAGCAGCGACGCGGCGAGCGTGAACGCCGCGTTGATGCTCGAGGCCGCGAAGTGTGACATGCCGAGCTGCTGAAGCCGCTGGTAGGCGTGCTCCTTGTGCGGCTCGTCCCACTTGTGGCCGGCACGCACCCGCTTCACGAGCGTCGTGCCAACGTCACCGAAGTAGATGATCGTGGGGCCAATGGCGGCGAGCACCGGCACGCCCGCGACAAACGCCGCGAAGCTGGTGACCGCGACGCCGCCGCCGAGGAGGTAGCTACCGACATCGCCGAGAAACGCTCCGGGCTTCGTGAGATTCCAGGGCAGGAAGCCTGCGAACCCTGCGGCGAGCACGAGGCCTGCGATGGTGAGCCACCCCCCGCCCATCCAGAAGTAGCCGGCCGCGGCAAACGCGAGGCCGGCGATGACGCCGTGCAGTCCGCTGATGCCGTTAAGCCCGTCCATGAAGTTTGCGACGTTGATGTAGCTCGAGATGAACAGCACGCCGTACACCGCGAGCGGCACGAGCACCCACGCCGGAATGAGGCTCACCCACGGCACGCTGTCGGGCATCCCCGGCGAAGCAATCCAGCCAAAGTATGGGCCCGTCCCGTACGAGCCACGCACAATCCAGATCAGCGCGACCGAGGTCGACGCCGCGATGACGAGCAGCAGCGCACTCCGCACGGGCACGCTCACGCCCTTGAGGTCTTCGCCAAGGCCCAAGAGCCCCGCCGCGAGCGTCCCCAGCAGAATGACGAGCAGCATCTTCCACGAGAAGCTCCCGCCGTACGACGCGAAGTCGTCGACGACGGCCACGGCCTCCGCAACCACAATCGCGATCAGCACCGCGAGACCGAGCCCGCGAAGCACAGGCTTCTCGTGCGAGGAGCGTTCGTTCGGGACGTCCATCACACCAAGCTTCACGAGCAGCGGTTTCACCACGAACGGCAGTGCGAGCGAGAGCACGAGCGCGAGCACGCCAACAGTCGCGGTCACTGGACGCGCCCCTCTGCCTCGTTGGTCAGATCGAGCCTGGCGACCCAACCGTCGTGGTCGAGAATGTCCGGGCTGATCACGCCGATGTGGGCGTGCGAGATCTTCGGATGGAAGGGTCGTTCGTTGCCCTCGCCGTCACCCGTGAGCACCTCGTGCAGCTTCTCGCCGTGGCGGAGCCCGGTGAACACGATGTCGATATCCTTGCCCGACTGCGCAATCATGCGCTTCGCGACGTCGAGGATGCGGACGGGCTCCCCCATGTCGAGGATGAGCACCTCACCCGGGCGGCCGATGCCGCCCGCCTGAATCACGAGCTGCGATGCCTCGGGGATGGTCATAAAGAAACGCGTTGCCTCGGGATGGGTGACCGTGATGGGCCCGCCCTTCTCGATGAGGTTTCGGAAGGTGGGGAGCATGGACCCACGGCTCCCGATGACGTTGCCGAACCGCACAGACAGGTACCGGCCGCCGGTCTGCTCGGCCATCCACCCCGTGAGCTTCTCGGCGACACGCTTCGAGTGGCCAAGCACGCTGGTCGGGTTCGCAGCCTTGTCCGTGGAAATGTTCACGAAGGTGCCGACGTTCACCGAGCGCGCCGCGTTGAGCACGTTGAGGGTGCCCACGACGTTCGTCTTCCACGCCTCGTCAGGGTACTGCTCGAGCATCGGGAGGTGTTTCAGCGCCGCCGCATGGAACACGACCTCGGGCTGGCGCTCCTGGAAGATCTCCCGGACCGCGTCGGCGTCACGAATATCGGCGAGCACCACGTCGTTCGTGTCGAGCAGGCCGTGTCCCGCGATCGAGATCTGAACCTCCTGCAGGGCCGTCTCGTCGCGGTCGAGCATGATGAGCTCTCTCGGCGCGAAGTTCACAAGCTGCCGGCAGAGCTCCGAGCCGATCGATCCGCCCGCGCCAGTGACGAGCACGCGCTTGCCCTGCAGGTAGTCGGCGATCGACTCGGTGCTCAGTCGCACCGGGTGCCTACCGATGATGTCCTCAATCGAGAGTTCGCGCACGTTCGAGATCGACGCCGAATTGTCGAGCAGCTGGTTGAGCGGCGGCAGCACCATCACGTTGACACCGAGCTTGTCGGCGTCCTCGTCAAGCCTGCGCAGCATCCCGGCGTCCGCGTCCCCGATGCAAACGAGGATCGCCGTCGCACCGGTGGAGCGAACCGCCGGCGCGAGATCCTGAATGCCGCCAAGCACCTTGACGCCGCGGACCTCTTGGTTTCGCTTGTCGGGGTCGTCGTCGAGAAAGCCAACCGGGAGGTACTCTGACTTCGCATCGGTGAGGAGACGCTTAGCGGTCTGCACCCCCAGATAGCCGGAGCCGTACAACAGCACGCGCTCGGCCTTCTCGGGCTTGAGGTCGCGCTCCTTAAGGATCCGGATGATGTAGCGCGCGACGCCCATGACCGAGAACGTGATCGGGGCGGCGATGACGAGCGTGCTTCGCGGAATGCCGTTGCCGTAGCCCACGAGAAACGCGAACACCCACGTGACGGCGGTCACGGCCGTGACGTTGAACACGACCGCTCGGACCTCGTCGAAACTCCCGACCTGGTAGCGGCTGCGATACACCCAGAAGACCCAGCCAAAGAGCAGCTGCAGCGCCGCGGCGACACCGATGACCGCGAGCGTCCAGCCCCAGTGGATGCGAGTGAGCGCGAAGTCGAAGCGGAGCACGAGCGCGATGATGATGCCGAGCGCCCAGGCCATCACGTCAAGCAGATACAGGCCGCCGTAGGTCTCAACGAAGTGTGCAAACCGACCGCTCGCAGGCTTCCGCACGCGCCCTCCTCGTCTGTGTGGGCACTCGCCCCCAAACGCCCGGCGTGACCCGAACGTTATGAATGAATAGGTTCAAGGATAGCGCGGCGGCGGCTCTGCCCGGGACGCACGCCCCGTGAGACGCAAAGAACCCCGGAGGTTTCCCTCCGGGGTTCTTCTACAGTTCAGAGACTGTCGGCTGTGACTTAGGCAATAACCTTGGTCACGGTGCCGGCGCCAACGGTGCGGCCACCCTCACGGATAGCGAAGCCGAGGCCCTCTTCCATAGCGATCGGCTGGATGAGCTCGACCGTCATGTCAGTGGTGTCGCCGGGCATAACCATCGGCTTGTCCTCGGGCAGCGTGATAACACCGGTCACGTCAGTCGTACGGAAGTAGAACTGCGGACGGTAGTTCGTCTCGAACGGGTTGTGGCGGCCGCCCTCTTCCTTCTTGAGGATGTAGGCAGTGCCCTCGAAGTTGGTGTGCGGGGTGATCGAGCCGGGGGCAACGATAACCTGGCCGCGCTCAACGTCCTCGCGCTTGGTGCCGCGAAGCAGGAGGCCACAGTTCTCGCCGGCCCATGCCTCGTCGAGCTGCTTGTGGAACATCTCGATACCGGTCACGGTGGTCTTCTGCGTGGGACGCAGGCCAACGATCTCGATTTCCGAGTTGATCTTCAGCGTGCCACGCTCGGCGCGACCCGTAACAACGGTGCCACGGCCGGTGATCGTGAAGACGTCCTCAACAGGCATGAGGAACGGCTTGTCACGGTCACGTACGGGGTCCGGAACGCTGTTGTCGACAGCTTCCATGAGCTCGAGAACGGAGTTAACCCACTTCTCTTCGCCCTGGAGTGCCTGGTAGCCCGAAACGCGGACGACGGGGACGTCGTCTCCCGGGTAACCCTGCTTCGAGAGCTCCTCGCGGACCTCCATCTCGACGAGCTCGAGGATTTCCTCGTCGTCGACCTGGTCGCACTTGTTGAGCGCAACGAGGAGGTAGGGAACGCCGACCTGCTTCGCAAGGAGGATGTGCTCCTTGGTCTGAGCCATCATGCCGTCAGTAGCAGCAACCACGAGGATCGCGCCGTCCATCTGAGCAGCACCGGTGATCATGTTCTTGATGTAGTCAGCGTGGCCGGGTGCATCAACGTGAGCGTAGTGACGCTTCGGGGTCTCGTACTCAACGTGCGAGATGTTGATGGTAATGCCGCGCTGGCGCTCCTCGGGAGCGGAGTCAATCGTCGCGAAGTCACGCTGGACGTTCGTGTCCGACGGGTACTTGTCGGCGAGCGTCTTCGAGATTGCTGCGGTAAGGGTGGTCTTACCGTGGTCAACGTGACCGATCGTTCCGATGTTTACGTGCGGCTTGGTCCGCTCGAACTTGGCCTTCGCCACTATGGTCCTCCTCAGGACAGTCATGTGCCGTTTTCCCTCTTGACGGTTTCGAGAGGGCACGATCACAGGGTGTGTACTTATGTTACAAGCTCTGGTCTATCTGCGCGACCTGAGCCGGGTGATCGGGGGCGAGACACGCTCGACCCCCGATCGATGGGGCAATGTTACTCGCCCTTAGCCTTCTGAACGATCTCATCGGCCACGGCCTTCGGCACCTCAGCATAGGAGTCGAAGGTCATCGAGAACACTGCACGACCGCTGGTCTTCGACCGGAGATCACCAATGTACCCGAACATTTCTGAAAGCGGGACCAGCGCACGAACGACCTTCACGCCGCTCGCGTCTTCCATCGACTGGATCTGGCCACGGCGGGAGTTGAGGTCGCCGATCACGTCGCCCATGTACTCCTCAGGAGTACGGACCTCAACGGCCATCATCGGCTCGAGCAGCACGGGCTGAGCCATGCGTGCGGCCTCCTTGAAGGCCATCGAGCCGGCGATCTTGAACGCCATCTCAGACGAGTCAACATCGTGGTACTGGCCATCAAGCAGCTGCGCCTTGATGCCCACGACGGGGAAGCCAGCGAGGATGCCGTACTGCATGGCGTCCTGGATACCGGCGTCGACCGACGGGATGTACTCGCGAGGAACGCGACCACCGGTCACCTTGTCCTCGAACTCGTAGACCTTGTCCGACTCGACCTCGAGCGGCGCGAGCGAGATCTGCACCTTTGCGAACTGACCGGAACCACCGGTCTGCTTCTTGTGGGTGTAGTCGTACTTCGGAACAGCCTTGCGGATGGTCTCGCGGTATGCGACCTGCGGCTTACCGACGTTCGCCTCAACCTTGAACTCGCGCTTCATGCGATCGACAAGGATGTCGAGGTGGAGCTCGCCCATACCGGCGATAACGGTCTGACCGGTCTCGGCGTTGAGGCTCACGCGGAACGTGGGGTCCTCTTCGGCGAGCTTCTGGATCGCGGTGCCCAGCTTCTCCTGGTCGCCCTTGGTCTTCGGCTCGATTGCAACCTCGATGACGGGCTCGGGGAAGGTCATCGACTCGAGAACAACCTGGTTGTTCGGATCCGAGAGGGTGTCACCGGTGGTGGTGTCCTTCAGACCGATAACCGCGTAGATGTTGCCGGCCATGAGGTCGTCAACGGGGTTCTCCTTGTTGGCGTGCATCTGGAAGATCTTTCCGATGCGCTCCTTCTTGCCCTTGGTCGAGTTGATGACCTGAGCGCCCGACTCGATGCGGCCCGAGTACACGCGGACGTAGGTGAGGCGACCGAAGAACGGGTGCACTGCAACCTTGAACGCGAGAGCCGAGAACGGCTGGTCAGCCTTCGGGAGACGCTCGATAACGATCGACTCGTCGCGCGGGTCGTGCGCCTCGATAGCGCCGACGTCGAGCGGGTTCGGGAGGAAGTCAACAACGGCATCGAGCATCGGCTGGATGCCGCGGTTCTTGAATGCCGAGCCACAGTAGACCGGGTAGATCTCGTTGTTGACGACGAGCTTGCGGATGCCAGCCTTGATCTCGTCAACGCTGATCTCTTCGCCACCGAAGAACTTCTCGAGGAGCGCATCGTCGGTCTCAGCGACGGTCTCGACGAGCTTCTCGCGGTACTCCTTCGCCTTCTCGACGAGGTCCGCGGGGATCTCCTGGGTCTCGTAGTTCGCCCCGAGGGTAACGTCACCCTTCGAGTCGCCCTCCCAGACGAACGCCTTCATCGACAGCAGGTCGACGACGCCGATGAAGTCAGACTCCGAGCCGATCGGGAGCTGCATGACGAGCGGCTTTGCACCCAGACGGTTGATGATGGTGTCTACGGTGAAGTAGAAGTCAGCGCCCATCTTGTCCATCTTGTTGACGAAGCAGATGCGCGGAACGCCGTACTTGTCAGCCTGACGCCACACGGTCTCCGACTGGGGCTCAACGCCCTCCTTGCCGTCGAACACAGCGACAGCGCCGTCGAGAACGCGGAGCGAGCGCTCCACCTCGACGGTGAAGTCAACGTGGCCGGGGGTGTCGATGATGTTGATCTGGTTGTTGTTCCAGAAGCAGGTCACGGCGGCCGACGTGATCGTGATGCCGCGCTCCTTCTCCTGCTCCATCCAGTCAGTCGTTGCGCCACCGTCGTGGGTCTCGCCCAGCTTGTGGTTCACACCCGTGTAAAACAGGATGCGCTCGGTGGTGGTGGTCTTGCCGGCATCGATGTGGGCCATGATGCCGATGTTACGGACCTTGCTCAGGTCGGTGAGCACGTCTTGTGCCACGGGGGTCTCCTCCGGGGTGGGGATTTAAGAGTGTGGGTTGCGGGCGAACCCGCAAGTGGGAGATGGTTCGGGTAGCGAGCCATCTCCCACTTCAGATGACTACCAGCGGTAGTGAGCGAACGCGCGGTTCGACTCTGCCATCTTGTGCGTGTCCTCGCGGCGCTTCACAGCGGCACCCAGGCCGTTGGAAGCGTCGAGAATCTCGTTGGTGAGGCGATCCGTCATCGAGTTCTCGCGACGGGCCTTTGCGTAGCTCGTGAGCCAGCGCAGTGCGAGGGTGTTCGCACGGTGCGGCTTGACCTCAACGGGCACCTGGTAGGTCGAGCCACCGACACGACGCGAACGTACCTCAAGGGTGGGGCGCACGTTGTCGAGCGCCTTCTTGAGTACGACCACGGCGTCCTGGCCGCTCTTCTCAGCGACGACCTCGAGCGCGTTGTACACAATGCGCTCTGCGAGGCCCTTCTTGCCGTCAACAAGAATCTTGTTCACGAGCTGGCTGACGATGGGTGCGCCGTAAACCGGATCGGCAACTACGGGACGCTTGGGAGCAGGTCCTTTACGGGGCATTACTTCACCTTCTTTGCACCGTAGCGGCTACGAGCTTGCTTGCGGTCCTTGACCGCCTGCGTGTCGAGTGCGCCGCGCACGATCTTGTAACGAACACCGGGGAGGTCCTTCACACGACCACCGCGCACGAGCACCATCGAGTGCTCCTGCAGGTTGTGGCCCTCACCGGGGATGTAGGCCGTAACCTCGGTACCGTTCGAGAGCTTCACACGAGCGACCTTACGCATCGCCGAGTTCGGCTTCTTGGGTGTGGTGGTGTACACACGGGTGCACACACCGCGCTGCTGAGGGTTCGCCTTCAGTGCGGGAGCCTTGGTCTTGGTGACCTTCGGCGTCCGCCCCTTGCGAACCAGCTGCTGAATAGTAGGCACTGATTCTCCTAGTAGGTCCTGCACGGTGACAGGAATGCTTCAAATGGGCGAGCATTTGCACGAGCTTGCACTCACGCGGAGCTGCTGATTCTCAGGCCGAAACCGATGAACCGAGTGCAGCTATGCCGTGGGGGTTTCAGCTCTGGGAGCGAGTGACCCTTGGAGTCCTCCGCCCGCATTCGCGCACGCGCGAAGCAGGTGGAGTGCACCAAAGAACAACTTTACGCGGTGTGACGCATCCGCGCAAGGGTGACGACCTGGACTACGCCGGCGGTTCGAGGTGGCGCGACAGATCGTCGAGCATCGCCTGCACCTGGGGCTCCACGAACCTGTCAATCGCGGCGGCAATTCGCGGCCGGTGCCCCATGAGCGCGAAGCACACGTCGTTGCCCGCATCGGTGGCGCGCACGTCGGCGAGGTGAATCTCCCGGCGCAGCTGCTCCTTCTCCTCCGCGCTCAGCGGGGGCCGTGGCAGCGGCGGCTCGGGCTGGACCTCTGCGGCGAGACCGGCGAGCGTGAACAGGAACGGCTGGCCCTCCTCCGTCGGCTCCGGATCGGGGTCGAGACCGTCATACTCCGGGTCGAGGCCCGCCGCGGGATCGTACCCGCCCACGCGCCACATGTCGGCGCCGCTCAGCTCAGCGTGGAGTACGGGCAGGTGCTCAGCGGTGTACTCGTCGACGACGCGGTCGATGATCCGCTGCACGCGAGACACGAGCGCGTGCTTCACCTGGTGCGGCGTTCCGTCTGGAATGCCCGAGGCGACAAGCACCGGAGAGCCCGTGCAGCGACGGCAGATCCGGCTGCGCGCCCGATACCCGGCGGGTTCCCACCTCGGCACCCACTCGAGCCACGCGTCAACCGCACTGTCTACGCGCTCATCAATCATTCCCACCGAGGCTACTCCTGGCCCTCACGGCGCTCCCACGGCCACTGCGGCGTGGGGCGGTCGGTGTAGATCCGCCGCGCGAGGACGAGCCAGAACAGGGTCACGGCGATGATCCAGATCGGGATCAGCGCGATCGCAAACGGACTGAACCAGGTCTCCCCCGTGCCCAGCCCGCCAGCGATGCCGCACAGGCCCCACAGCAGGTAGACGCCGAAGCCCGCGCCCACCATGATTCCACCGACCGGAGTCTTGCGGCCGCGCAGTAGCGAGAGCGCCTGCTGCCACAACAACACCCCGAGGAGCGCCAGGCCGAGCCCGATGCTGACGATACCGAACCATAGCGGAACGTCGTCCGTCTCGATCGGCTCGCGCCCAAGCGCCATGCCGAGGAGCCCCCAGGCGGCAACCACGAGCGCCGCAGTTACCACGAGGGTCGCGCCAAGCAGCCCGAGGACGTACCCCCGGGTCACTCCCCGCTTGGCGCCCTCGGTCATTACTGCTTCGCCCGAACCTCTGCGAGGGCCGCCTCATACTCTTCGAGCAGAGCCGCGTTCTTCGTGGTCATGCGGCGACCGCGCGAACCAATCCACGCGCCGAACCACACTGCGACCTCGCGCGCAAGAATCGCAGCGCCCAGCGTCGGCACCGTGAACGCGAGCTGTCGGGCAGTCTCGACGAAGCCAGTCGCACCCTCGATCGCCTCGTACGGGCCGCCCGTGAGCGCGAAGGTCGCTGTCGTCGCGACCCAGACGATGATGCCGACGAAGAGGCTGAAGATCACGTACGCCCACCAGCCCGCACGCCCGAAGATCAGCACGAGAATAGCCAGTCCGACAAAGAATGCGACGACGCCGGCGATGAAGCCCCACGAGGTGACCCACGGCAGCAGGCCCTCGGTGAGGAACGTCGATGGCGGGAAGTCGCGCGCGATCATCGCCGAGATGATGCCCGCATACAGCACGGCGAACGCGACCGCGCCGAGCAACGCGATCAGCACGCCGGCGGCCCGGTTGCCCTTGAGGTCCGGTGGCATCGGCGACTGCATGTAGAGCGCAGCCATTGGATGGTCCGCGCTGATCCTGATTTCGCCATCGCGAGCGGGCTCCGCGAACTGCACGCCGGGAGCGACGACGGGCACCTCGGGCGCCGCGGCAGCCGAGGGCAGATCATCAACCGGCGGGATGCGCGTCGGCTGCGCCCCCGGCGTCTCAATGTCGAGCTGCGTGTCGACACTCGCCGCCTGCTCGCGGTGCGCCTGCTCGGCGAACGCCTCGGCACCCGCCGCGACCGCGGTCGGGGTCTCCCCTACCGACGAGTCAACGACGGCGCCGGTGGCGTCGACAACGATGACCTCGTTCGCGGGGTCGTCAACGCCCCCGGTCGCGCGATCGACTGCGTCCTGCACAGCCGTGTCGGTGGCTGCCTGTTCCTCGACCGGCGCACCGGGATCGACGGGTGTCTCACGCTCATCGCTCATCGTTCTACCTCTCGCATGCCTTGCGTTCTGCCGCCACGATACAAGCTCCGCAGCGAAAATGTGCGTTCCCGCGCGGGAATATGGTGCGAAACAGTGTTTTCGGGCGGCCGCCAGCCGGTGCCGGAGCGGCTCTGCCCGCTGTTGGCCGTTCACCCGTGTTAGAGCCGCCCGCCCGCCCTCGGTCGTTCACCCGTGTTAGAGCGGCCCTGCCCGCTGTCGGCCGTTCACCTGCAGATCAACACATTGAATGCCCCAACCGCGCCGGATGGGCATACGCGCTGCAGATCCCAGGCCGCGTGTGCGAGCCAAGGGCTGTGCAGTGGTGCAGTCAGTGCCTCCACACACAACAGCGGGCCCCCACCCGAAGGTGGAGGCCCGCTGCGTGTCTGACCGGCTACCCGCTACGCGGGCGGCCGAACCCGCTAGCTGTAGTTGCCGGGGTTGAACTCGTCAGAGGTGAAGGTGTCGAAGTCGACGAACGAGAAGTCGTTCTCGTCGAACGTGCCCTCGCCCGCGTACATGCGGTTCGGGTAACGCTCGGCGCGAGCCTCTTCCGTAGCCGAAACGTCGACGTCGGTGTAGGTGCTCAGGCCCGTGCCAGCCGGGATGAGCTTACCGATGATGACGTTCTCCTTCAGGCCGACGAGCGGATCCTTCGATCCCTCCATCGCAGCCTGCGTGAGCACGCGGGTGGTCTCCTGGAAGGAGGCCGCCGAGAGCCACGACTCGGTCGCGAGCGATGCCTTGGTGATACCCATGACCTCGGGACGCGCGGTGGCCGCACGCTTGCCGTCGACGAGCGCCTCGCGGTTGATGCGCTGGTAGCGCGACCGGTCAACGAGCTCGCCCGGGAGCAGCTCGGTCTCGCCGTGATCGACCACGGTGACCTTACGGAGCATCTGGCGAACGATGACCTCGATGTGCTTATCGTGGATCGGCACGCCCTGCGAGCGGTAGACGCCCTGCACGCCCTCAACGAGGTACTTCTGCACTGCGCGCTCACCCGGAATGTGCTTGCCGCCCTCGGTCGAACCGACCTGCAGGATGTCCTTCGGGTCCAGGGTTCCCTGGATGAAAGGCTGGCCGAGCTCGACGTGATCGCCGTCTTCGACGATGAGCGTCGAACGCTTCAGCACGGGGTACTGCTTCTCCTCGGTGCCATCGTCAGGCGTGAGGATCAGGCGACGGCTCTTCTCGGTGTCTTCGATCGTGATGCGGCCTGCCGCCTCAGCGATCGGGGACGCACCCTTCGGGGTACGGGCCTCGAAGAGCTCCTGCACGCGGGGAAGACCCTGCGTGATGTCGTCAGCCGAAGCCGAACCACCGGTGTGGAAGGTACGCATGGTCAGCTGGGTACCCGGCTCACCAATCGACTGCGCCGCGATGATGCCGACGGCCTCGCCGATGTCAACGCGCTGGCCGGTCGCGAGCGAGCGGCCGTAGCAAGTCGCGCAGACGCCGACCGCGGACTCACAGGTGAGCACGGAGCGCACCTTGATCTCGGTGACGCCAGCGCCGACGAGGAGGTCGATCGCGACGTCGCCGACGTCCGAACCCGCAGCGGCGACAACGTCACCGGCAGCGTTCACCGCGTCAGCGGCGAGGGTACGAGCGTAGACCGAGTTCTCAACGTTCTCGTCGCGGACGATCTGACCGTCAACCTCAGCGGCGATCGGCAGGTCGAGGCCGCGGCGGGTGCCACAGTCTTCCTCGCGGATGATGACATCCTGCGAGACGTCGACCAGACGTCGCGTGAGGTACCCCGAGTCCGCGGTACGCAGTGCGGTATCGGCAAGACCCTTACGCGCACCGTGGGTCGCGATGAAGTACTCCGCCACCGACAGGCCCTCGCGGTACGAGTTAATGATCGGGCGCGGGATGATCTCGCCCTTCGGGTCGGACACGAGGCCACGCATACCGGCGATGTTACGGATCTGCAGCCAGTTACCACGAGCACCCGACGACACCATGCGGAAGATGGTGTTGTCGACGGGGAACGCGTCGCGCATGGCCTCAGCAACCTCGTCGGTCGCCTGGGTCCAGATCTTCACGAGATCCGCGTGACGCTCCTGCTCGGTGATGAGACCGCGGTCGAAACGCTTCTGCACTGCGGCAGCCTCAGTTTCGTGCGCCGCAAGGATCTCGGCCTTGTTCGACGGGGTCACGATGTCAGACAGCGCAACGGTCACGCCCGAACGGGTTGCCCAGTGGAAACCGGCATCCTTGATGCGGTCGAGGGTCGCAGCGACCTCCACCTTCGGGTAGCGCTCGGCGAGGTCGTTGACCAGCGTCGACAGCGTGCCCTTGTCGGCAACCTGCTCGAAGTACACGTAGTCCGCGGGCAGCGCCTCGTTGAAGATCGCGCGGCCGAGGGTGGTCTCGACGAGCACGGGCTTCTCCGAGGTCACACCCGACGCGTCGGTGTATCCGGTGAGGCGGATCTTGGCGAGCGCGCCAAGATCGAGCGTGTGCTCGTCCATAGCGAGGATCGCCTCGGAGACGGAACCGAACGCGCGGCCCTCGCCTACAGCACCCGGCTTCACCGTGGTGAGGTGGTGCAGGCCGATGATCATATCCTGCGACGGGAGGGTCACGGGACGACCATCCGACGGCTTCAGGATGTTGTTCGATGCGAGCATGAGCACGCGCGCCTCGGCCTGAGCCTCAACCGACAGCGGCAGGTGAACTGCCATCTGGTCGCCGTCGAAGTCAGCGTTGAACGCCGTGCAGACGAGCGGGTGGATCTGGATGGCCTTGCCCTCCACCAGCACGGGCTCGAAGGCCTGGATACCGAGACGGTGGAGGGTGGGGGCGCGGTTGAGCAGGACCGGGTGCTCGCGGATGACGTCCTCGAGCACGTCCCAGACCTGAGGGCGCCGCCGCTCGACCATCCGCTTGGCCGACTTGATGTTCTGGGCCACCTCGT
>WPCJ01193175.1_pt1 | contig 13590 bp, 10 predicted proteins | sample 5399831 | NCBI WGS metagenome assembly WPCJ01 (sample SAMN12869470, study PRJNA574797) | sludge metagenome | isolation source: wastewater treatment of pH10 | place: China:Beijing | collected 2019-05-20 | reverse complement strand
CGTCGCCGATGCCCAGCAGCAGCGAGGCCATGAACGGGCCGGTGATGCTGGAGGAACCGCCGACGGTGACCACGATCAGGAAGTAGATCATGAACTTCAGCGGGAAATACGGATCGAGGCCGAGTATCTCGGCGCCGAGCGCGCCGCCCATGCCCGCAAGGCCGCAACCGAACGCAAAGGTGAAGGCAAAGACCTGCGGCACATTGATGCCAAGACCGGAGGCGGCGCGCGGATCGTCCACCGCGGCGCGCAGCCGGCTGCCGAACCGCGTCTTCGACAGGATCATCTGCAGCGCGATGGTGAGCAGGCCGCAGATCACGATGATCATCAGGCGATAGCGGCCGACGCCGATGCCGAACAAGTCGATCTGGCCCTGCAGATAATCCGGCAGCTTGATGAAGGTCTGGGACGAGCCCATGAAATAGTCCGTGGCCGTCACCGCCATGAAAACGAGGCCGATGGTGAACAGCACCTGGTCGAGATGGCTGCGGTTGTAGAGATGCCGATACAGCGAGCGCTCCATCACCGCACCGATCAGCGCGCTGGCGACGAAGGCGATGGGAAGCGCGGCGAAGAACGGCCAGCCGATGCGATTGACCAGGATGGCGCAGATATAGCCGCCCGCCATGGCAAAGGCGCCATGGGCGAGATTGACGAAATTCATCAGCCCCAGCGTCACCGCCAGCCCGCATGCGAGCACGAACAGCAACATGCCGTAGGCGACGCCGTCGAACAGGATGGTGAGGAGGGTCATGGATGTTTTCGCTTCAAAGTGGTGATGCCCTCATGCTGAGGAGGCCCGCAGGGCCGTCTCGAAGCACGAGGGCATCGATCGCGGCACCATCCTTCGAGACGCCCGCTGACGCGGGCTCCTCAGGATGAGGACGGAGCTAGGTTACTTCTTCGTCTTGCCGGGATCCTTCACCGCCTCGAAGGTCGCGAATTCCACATTGTACAATTCGCCATCCACCTTCTTCACTTCGCGGATATAGACGTTCTGCACGATGTCGCGGGTTTCCGGATCGATGGAGATCGGGCCGCGCGGGCTTTCCCACTTCATGCCCTTCATCGCAGCCATCAGGCTGTCGCCATCGGCCTTGCCGCCGGTCTTCTTGAGCGCCTCATAGACCAGATGGATGCCGTCCCAGCCGCCGACGGCCATGAAGCCCGGACGGGTGCCGAAGGCCTTCTTGTAGTCGGCGACGAATGCCTTGTTCATCGCCGAGGGATGCGCGGCCGAATAGATATGGGCGGTGACGGCGCCGAGGGCAGCGTCGCCCATGCCGTTGAGCAAATCGTCATCCATGACGTCGCCGGGTCCGATCACCTTGATGCCAGACTTGTCGAGACCACGCTCGGCATATTGCTTCATGAAATTGCCGCCCTGCCCGGCCGGCACGAAGACGAAGATCGCGTCGGGCTTGGCATCCTTCATGCGCTGCAGGAACGGCGCGAAGTCCGGATTGGCCAGCGGCACCTTCACTTCCTCGACGACGGCACCGCCGCCGGCGGTGAAGTGTTCCTTGAAGGCGGCGAGCGCGTCATTGCCCGGCGCGTAGTCCGAGGTGAGCGTCGCCACCTTCTTGATGCCGTTCTTCGCGGCCCAGTCGCCGATGATGGTGGAGGACTGCGCGAGGGTGAAGGAGGTGCGGGTGATATAGGGCGAGCGCTCGGTGATGATCGATGTGCCGGCGGCCATCACGATCTCGGGCACCTTGGCCTGGGTCGCCAGCGGCGCGGCGGCAAGCGCCGCCGGGGTCACGCCGAAACCGGCGATGATGTTGACCTTCTCGTTGACGATCAGTTCCTGTGCGAGGCGCTTGGTGTTGTCCGGCAGCGCCGCGTCGTCCTTCAGGATGACCTCGACCTTCTTGCCGGCGACGGTGTCGCCGTTCTTCTGCTGATAGAGCTTGATGGCATTGTTGATCTGCTGGCCGGTGGACGCCTGGCCGCCGGTCATCGGTACGATCAGACCGATCTTCACGGTCTCCTGTGCGCTCGCCACCGCACCGAGCGCGATCAGGCTGGCGGCAGCCACCGCTCCGGAAATGAAGGTCCTCAGCATCGTCTCCTCCTCCTCTGCGTGATGTCGGCTCTTGTTGGCCGGAAGATCGTCGTCCCCATCAACGTCGGTCCGCGATATCGAAGCCATGTTGACGTGTCAACACTCGCCTTGACAATGCGCAACGGACTGGTGAACTGCGTCATTCCGCTGCATCGCGGCGTAGTTCTAAAGTCTAGCAAGCCGCCATGACGCCGCTGTTTCGAGACCTTTGCAGGGCAATTCAGTTCACATGACGAAGCCGGTCATCAATCATACCCGATACGTCCCTGCCCTGATCAACTTCCTGGCCAACAAGCTGGCCGGCGGCGCATCCAGCGCCTATCGCCGCGAATTCGGCGTCGGCGTCACCGAATGGCGCATCCTGTCCAAGCTCGCCAGCGAGGATGCCTGCACGGCGCAGCAGATCTGCCAGTATTTCGACCTCGACAAGGGGCTGGTGAGCCGGACGCTGAAGTCGCTCGCCGACGGCGGCAATGTCACCGTGGTCGATCAGGGCGACGGCAAGCGCATCATCGTGATGACCAAGGCCGGCCGCGCGCTGCATGACAGGATCATCGAACTGGCGCTGGACCGCGAAGGCGTGCTGCTGGATTGCCTGAAGCCGGACGAGGTGGAGGTGCTGATCGATCTGTTGCGGCGGTTGCTGGCACAGACGCCGGCGGTCAATGCGGTGCAGGTGCGGAAGGGAAAGACCCGTAGGGCAGATTAGCCAAAGGCGTAATCCGCCGCGGAGTCTCCGCCATGACCTCGGCCGGCGGATTACGGCTACGCCTAATCCGCCCTACGGCGACCTCACGAGGCTCAAACGGCCCCCGAAGCAAAAGTTTCGCTGGCCCGCTCGGGGTACCTTCAACTTTTCGGAAACGGCCCCATATTGGTGAGTGTTCACCCACTTACTCTCACCGTGTTGCCCCAATGCCCGCATTTCACCGCCTCGCCACCGCTTTTGGCCTTGCCCTGCTCGCCTGCAGCCTGTCCGGCTGCGGATCGATCAGCTCATTCGTGGCGGGGGGGATGGCCGACTTCATCCCGGCATGGGCCGGCGGTCTCCCCGCCGACGCACCGCCGCGGCCGGGAACGCCGGAATATGATGCCTATATGAAGCAGCGCGAGATCTTGCAGGGCGAGGCTCAGGGGCCAACTTCGCGTGGTCCCGATCCCGCAACATCGCCATCGGCCAGCGCGATACATTGAGCTTCACGCTCTGTTGTCGTCGCCCGGCTTGACCGGGCGATCCAGTAAACTCGGGAGCCGCGGGCGTATGCTGGGTCACCCGGTCAAGCCGGGTGACGACAAGTCGAATGTGATCTCAGTTCGTGAACACCACCGTCTTCTTGCCGTTGAGGATGACGCGATCCTCGAGGTGATAGCGCACGGCGCGGGCGAGTACGCGGCGCTCGATGTCGCGGCCCTTGCGGACGAGGTCTTCCGGCGAGTCGCGATGGCTGATGCGCTCGACGTCCTGCTCGATGATCGGACCTTCGTCGAGATCGCTGGTGACATAGTGTGCGGTCGCGCCGATCAGCTTCACGCCGCGCTCATGGGCCTGGTGGTAGGGCCGCGCGCCCTTGAAGCCAGGCAGGAACGAGTGATGGATGTTGATGCACTTGCCCGACAGCTTTGCCGACATGTCATCCGAGAGTATCTGCATGTAGCGCGCGAGCACCACAAGTTCGGACTTGGTCTCGTTTACCAGATCCCAGATCGCGGCTTCCTGCTCGCGCTTGGTGTCCTTGGTGATCGGCAGATGGTGGAACGGGATGTCGCCGAAATCGATGCCGTTATAGGTCTCGCGCGGATGGTTCGAGACGATGGCGGTCGGGATCATTTCGAGCTCGCCGGTGCGCCAGCGATAGAGCAGATCGACCAGGCAGTGATCCGACTTCGAGGCGAGGATCATCACGCGGCGCCTGGTGTCCTGATCGCGCATCAGCCAGACCATCTTGAAGCGCTCGGCGATGGCGCCGAAGCCGGTCTGCAGCGAAGTGAGATCGACATTCACATCGGCGGCGTTGAACACCACGCGCATGAAGAACACGCCGGTCTCGTTCTCGTTGAACTGCTGGGCATCGACGATGTTCTGGCCGTTATGGGCGAGGAAGGTCGAAACGGCGGAGACGATGCCGGGGCGGTCCGGGCACGACAGGGTGAGGACGAAATGATGCGACATGCTGGGCTACTGGCTTGAGATTCAGAGGAAATTTCGCCCTCCTCTATCATCCCGCCCGGTCTTGCGCCAATCCAATTGCGCGCTGCAATATCAGGCAGTCAATGAAAGGATGCCAATATGGCTGAGCGACTGGACGGCACCCGCATCCTGATCCTGGAAACCCGCGAAGAGGCGCAATTCTCCAGACTTCTCAAGGAGAAAGGCGCCGACGTGCTGCAATGTCCGATGTTCACCATCGAGGACGCTCCGGACCCCCAACCGGTCATGGACTGGATCGCCCGTTTTGTCGCCAATCCCTTTGACGATCTCGTCTTAATGACCGGCGAGGGTCTGCGGCGCATCCTCAAGGTGGTGCGGCAACAGGGTGGCGAAGCTGCGTTCGTTGCAGCAGTGGCCCGATCGCGAAAATTCGCGCGCGGACCGAAGCCCGGCAAGGCGCTGCGCGAGATCGGCCTCGTCCCGGACATCACCACCGAGAAGCCGACCTCGGAAGGCATTGCCGAGATGCTGGCGACATACGACCTGAAAGGCCGGCGGATCGGGCTGCAGCTTTATCCGGAGAAGGATCACTCGGCGCTGATCGGCGCGATCGCCGCGCAGGGTGCGACGGTGGATACGGTGTCGCCCTATGTCTACGATTCCAAGGCGGCCGATACCAACATCCTCGCGGCCATCGACGAGATGGAGGCCAGCCGCATCGATGCGATCGCGCTGACGAGTTCGGGTCAGGTGCGACGTCTTGTCGATGCGGCGCATGCGCATGGACGTGAAGATCAGTTGCGCAGTGCACTCGCGAAGACACCGATCGCATCGGTCGGTCCTGTCGTTTCCGACGAACTGCACGCTTATGGCTTTCGCGCATCGATCACGCCGGCAGACGACGCGTTCTTCATGCGGCCGCTGATCTCCGCCATGTCCGTCGCGCTTGGCAAATCTGCGGTGCGCGACACTGCAAGCTGACTTGACGCATCGGCTCAGCCCGACATGATGCCCGTCCAAGAAAAGAAGAACGGGTGGAATTGGAATGTCGGAACTCCCGCTGTCGGATTTGCGCGTGGTGGAAATTGGGTCCGGCGATCAGCTGGATTATTGCGGCAAGCTGTTTTCCGATTTCGGTGCTGAGGTCATCAAGATCGAGCCACCCGGCGGCGATCCGATGCGCCAGCATGCGCCTCTCATCGATGCCGGCGGCGGCAAACGCGAAGGCGGCGTTTTCGCCTGGCTGAATACCAACAAGCATAGCGTCATCGCCGATCTCGATAGTGCTGCGGACGTCGCTGCGATCAAGCGGCTGTTGCAGAGCTGCGATCTGCTGCTCGATGCGCGCGCGCCCGCAAGCATTCCGGGATCGCTCCTCGATCACGACGATCTGCGACGGGACAATCCAGGCCTCGCCATCACTGCCATGTCCTGGTTCGGCGAAAACGGTCTCTATTCGGATTTCGAAGCCACCGACGCCATCTGCCGCGCGCTGTCCGGCAACGTCAAACTCGTGGGCGCCAAGGAAGGCCCGCCGGTGCTGCCGGGCGACGGGCACATCTCCATCATGGCCGGCCTCACCGCTTTCATCCCGACCCTCGCCGGTCTCTACGATCGCCAGCGTTGCGCGCGGCGTTTTGCCGTCAGCGCCCATGCAGCGATGCTGCATATCAGCGAATTCGACACCGGCCTCGCATTGGAGGCCGGCTTCACGCGCCCGCGCACCGCGCTCAACCGTTTTGGCCGCGGCTATCCCGTCGGCAATTTTCCGACCAGCGACGGCTGGCTCGGCGTCACTGTGGTGACCCCGGCGCAGTGGGCAGCGTTCTGCGGGATGCTCGGCCTGCCCGAGCTGGAGAAGGAAACCAGATTCACCGACGGCCTCGCGCGCTCCGTCAATTCGGCCGAGCTTGCGGCGATCTTCCAGCCGATCCTGCTGCAACAGAGCGCCGAATACTGGTTCGAGAAGGGTATCGAGCTGCGCATCCCGCTCGCCGTGGTGCCGAGCATGGAGGAGCTGCTGCGCCAGCCTTACTATCGCGAGCGCGGCGCCTTCGCCGAAGTGCAGATCGGCAGCGGATCGTTCGAAGCACCCGTTCTGCCACAGCATCTCACCGGCTCGCCGCCGATGGCGAACGGCAAGGCACCGCTCGCCGGCAGCGACGACATTGCGAGCTTCAAGCCGCGCGAGCGCATCGCAGCGCGACAGGCGACATCCGACGATCCCCTGCCGCTCAAGGGCCTGCGCATCGTCGATCTCACCATGGGTTGGGCCGGCCCGACGGCGACGCGCCAGATGGGAGATCTCGGCGCCGACGTGATCAAGGTGGAGTCGTGCCAGTATCCCGACTGGTTCCGCGGTACCGATCCGCGCGGGCCGTACCATCCCGAGCGGACTTACGAGAAGGTCTACTGGTTTCAGCAGATGAACCGCAACAAGCGCGGCATCACGCTGGACCTCACGCATCCCAAGGGGCTCGCGCTGCTGAAGCGGCTGATTGAAGGCGCGGATGCGGTCATCGACAACTACGCCGCGGACGTGATGCCGCGGCTCGGTCTCGATCCGGCGTCGATGCGCAAGCTCAATCCGCGGCTGATCGTCGTCACCATGCCGGCCTTCGGCATGACGGGACGGTGGAGCGGCGTGCGCGCTTATGGCTCGACGCTGGAGCAGGCCAGCGGCCTGCCCTCCGTCACCGGGCGCGAGGGCGATCCGCCGACCATGGTGCATACCGCACTCGGCGATCCCTATGGCGGCGTCAGCGCTGCGGCGGCGCTGATGATCGGCTTCATGCATCAGAAACGCACCGGGGAAGGCCAGCATATCGACCTCAGCGCCACCGAGGCCCTGCTGCCGATGGTGGCATCGTCGGTCATCGAGCAATCCATCACGGGCACCACGGGTCCGCGGCTTGGCAACCGCCATCCGCGCTTTGTGCCGCATGGCTGTTTCCCCTGCATCGGCGAGGATCAGTGGCTCACGATCGCGGTGCGCAGCGACGACGAATGGCAGGCGCTGTGCAAAGTCATCCATCGGCCAGACCTGGCAGCAGACCCGGCGCTTGCCACCGCCGAAGGCCGCCGCGCCGATGAGGACCGGATCGAGCTGGCGATACGGCACTGGACCATGACGGTGCGCGCCGAACTGGCAATGAACGCATTACAGGATGCCGGCGTGCCAGCCGGCGTCGCCCGGCTGCCGATGGACATGGCCGGCGACCCGCATCTGCTCTCCACCGGCCACTGGCAACCGAAGACGCGCCGCTTCATGGGTCCTCACCTGCTGCCGTCGGTTGCCTATCGGGAAGGCACATCGCACGCGCCGTATGCGATCACGCGGCTAGCGCCGACGCTGGGTCAGCACAATGAGGAAGTGTTGCGCGAGGTGCTCGGGCTCGGCGACAGCGAGATTGCAGAATTGCGCAATGCGGAAATTATCGGCGACACCGCTACGTCGAAAAAGGTGAAGGCGACCGTTACCACGAAGTAATGTGCGTACGACGAAGGAATGGTTGCAGCCTCTGCTGCATTCGCTCACACTCGCCATCAAGAACCGCCGGCGGACGGATCAGCAAGATTCGGCGCCGGGCGTAACGGTCAAAACAAACCAAGATTCAGGGAGAAAACGCATGCACAAACGGCATCTCATCAAACTGGCCATCGGCGCGTCGCTCGCGCTGCCGCTGTTCGGCACCGCAGCAATGGCGCAGGAAACCGTCAAGATCGGCTACATCGATCCGCTTTCCGGCGGCGGTGCCAGCGTCGGCGAAGGCGGCCTCAAAACCTTCCAGTTCCTGGCCGAGGAGCTCAACGCGAAGGGTGGCATTCTCGGCAAGAAGGTCGAGATCGTGGGTCTCGACAACAAGACCAATCCGCAGGAAAGCCTGATCCAGGCGCAAAAGGCCATCGACAGCGGCGTGCGCTACATCACCCAGGGCAACGGCTCTTCCGTCGCCGGCGCGCTGACCGACTTCGTCACCAAATACAACGAGCGCAATCCCGGCAAGGAAGTCCTGTACTTCAACTATGCCGCCGTCGATCCGGTCCTCACCAACGACAAATGCAGCTTCGCTCATTTCCGCTGGGACGCGAATTCCGACATCAAGATGGAAGCGCTGACCAACTACATGAAGACCGTGCCGAGCATCAAGAAAGTGTACCTGATCAATCAGGACTACTCGTTCGGCCAGTCGGTACGCACCCAGGCGCGTGCCATGCTCAAGACCAAGCGTGCAGATGTCGAGATCGTCGGCGACGAGTTGCATCCGCTGCTGAAGATCACCGACTTCGCGCCCTATGTCGCCAAGATCAAGGCGTCCGGTGCCGACAGCGTCATTACCGGCAATTGGGGCCAGGACATCGCGCTGCTGCTGAAGGCAGCCGCTGACGCCGGGCTCAAGGTGGGTTGGTACACCTATTACGCCGGCGGCGCCGGCGGTCCGACCGCCATCAAGCAGACAGGCCTGAACCATCAGGTGTTCCAGATCACCGAGGGCTTCGCCAATATCGACCACAAGACGTCGATGGACTTCGAAAAGACCTTCCGCGCCAAGGTCAATCTCAGCCTGTGGTATCCGCGCGCCGTGAACGAAATGCGGATGTTTGCCGCAGCAGCCGAAAAGGCGAAATCGCTCGAGCCGGTGAAGGTCGCGGCGGCGCTGGAAGACATGAAGTTCGAAGTCTTCAACGGCGGCGAAGGTTTTATGCGAAAGGATGACCACCAGTTCTTCCAACCCATCTACATCTCGTCCTTCGGCGAACGCACCGAGAAGGAGCCGTTCGACGAGGAAAACACCGGCTGGGGCTGGAAGCTCGCCGCGAAGGTGGACACCAAGGACACCGTGCTGCCGACGACCTGCAAGATGGAGCGGCCGTAAGCAGGCGACAACAATGTCGCCCGCGATCAGCATCGCTCCACGCTGTGCTGATCGCAGATCGTCATTGCGAGCGGAGCGAAGCAATCCAGAAAGCGAAGAACTGGATTGCTTCGTCGCTTCGCTCCTCGCAATGACGGCGAGTAGAGGACATTCATGCTCGAACTCATCGTCATATCCACGCTGAACGGCATCCTGTTCGGCATGCTGCTGTTCCTGATGGCCTCGGGCCTGACGGTGATCTTCAGCATGCTCGGCGTGTTGAATTTCGCCCATGCCAGCTTCTACATGCTCGGCGCCTTTTTCGGCTTTCAGATCAGCAAATGGTTCGGCTTCTGGCCGGCGCTGGTCATCGCGCCATTGCTGGCCGGCGCGCTCGGCGCGATGGTCGAGCGCTACGGGCTGCGTCAGGTGCATAAATACGGCCACGTGCCGGAGCTGCTGTTCACCTTCGGTCTCGCCTTCGCCATCGAGGAGATCGTGCAGATCATCTGGGGCAAGAGCCCGGTCGACTTCCGCGTGCCGGCGATCCTCGACTTCCCGGCCTTCACGCTGTTCTCGACCAATTATCCCGCCTTCAAGATCTTCATGCTGGTCATCTCGATCGTGATCTTCGTCGGCCTGCTGATCGTGCTGAAGAAGACGCGGGTCGGCCTGATCGTGCAGGCTGCCCTCACCCACCCGCATATGGTCGGTCATCTCGGCCACAATGTCGGGCGCATCTTCATGCTGGTGTTCGGCGTCGGCACCGCGCTCGCCGCCGTCGCCGGCGTGATTGCCGGTCCCGCTCTGGTGACGCAATCCAACATGGCGGGCCTGCTCGGGCCGATCCTGTTCGTGGTCGTCGTGGTCGGCGGCCTCGGCTCGCTCCCCGGCGCCTTCATCGCCTCGCTGCTGATCGGTCTGGTACAGACCTTTGCCGTCTCCATGAACGGATCGCTGGCCGGCGCCTTCGGCCCGCTGAGCCCCGATCTCGCCGCCACCTGGCTGTCCGACATCTGGAACGTCACCATCGCCCAGATCGCGCCGATCATGCCCTATGTGCTGCTGGTGCTGATCCTGATGTTCCGCCCGATGGGCCTGCTCGGGACGCGCGAGACATGAGGGACACGGCCATGCAAATCGCGCCGCCCGCGCCCACCGCATCCGACCGGCTGAAATTCTACGGCATCTGGGTGCTGGCCGCCGCCGCACTGATCATCCTGCCGAAGATCTTCTCGTCGGGCGGATCCCTGACGACCTTCAGCCTGATCGGCATCTCGATCATCTTCTCGCTGTCCTACAACATCCTGCTCGGCCAGACCGGGATGCTGTCTTTCGGGCACGCGGTCTATTACGGGCTCGGAGGTTTTCTGGCGATTCATGCCATCAACATCATCGCCAAGAACAAGTTCGCGATCCCGCTGCCGCTGGTGCCGCTGATCGGTGGTGCGGCAGGGCTCATCTTCGCGATGCTGCTCGGCTGGGTCTCGACCAAACGCTCAGGCACGGCTTTCGCGATGATCTCGCTCGGCGTCGCCGAACTCGTCGCATCCTCGGCGCTGATCCTGCGCAGCTTCTTCGGCGGCGAGGCCGGCATTTCCGCCAACCGCACCAAGGTGCTGCGGCTGTTCGACTTGAGCTTCGGGCCGCAGATCCAGATCTACTATCTCGTCGCCGCATGGACGCTGATCGCGGTGATTGCAATGTATGCCCTCACCCGCACGCCGCTCGGACGCATGTGCAATGCCGTGCGCGACAATCCCGAACGCGTGCAGTTCGTCGGCTACGACCCGCATGTGGTGCGCTATATCTCCTTCTGCTTCTCCGGCTTCTTCGCCGGCATCGCGGGCGCGCTGGCGGCGATCAATTTCGAGATCGCCAACTCCGCCTATCTCGGCGCGGTGCAGTCCGGCACCGTGCTGTTCGCCACCTATATCGGCGGCGTCGGTTTCTTCATCGGCCCGATCGTCGGCGCCATCTTCGTGACACTGTTGTCGCTCGGGCTCTCCGACCTCACGCAAGTGTGGCAGCTCTATTTCGGCCTGATCTTCATCGCCGTCGTGATGTTCGCGCCGGGTGGCCTCACCGGTCTCATGATGATGCATTGGCCGCTGATCAAGGCAGGCACCATCGGCCGCGTGCTGCCGAGTTATCTCATCGCCTTCGTGCCGACGCTGGCGATGCTGATCGGATTCATTCTGTCGGTCGAGGTGATCGTGTTCCACATGGTCCATGCCGGCGGGGATTCGCACATCAAGGCGTTCGGCATTCCGTTCGATGCGGAGAATCGCGCGGTCTGGGCGATTGCGGCGGTGCTGCTGATCGCGGGCGCCTTCGTCGCGCGAAAGACCTGGAAGATGATCGCCGCTCGCTGGGACGATGCGCTCACCGAAGCCCGTGCCAAGGGAGTGGCCGCATGAGCAATGCCATTGAATTGCACGGCGTCGAAAAGACCTTTGGCATCACGAAAGTGATCCAGGGCGTCGATCTCAAGGTCGCCAAGGGCGAACGTCATGCGCTCATAGGACCGAACGGTGCCGGCAAATCGACCACGTTCAACCTGATCAGCGGTTACATGAAGCCGACCACCGGCACCATTCTGCTGAACGGCCAGAACATCGTCGGCCTGCCGCCGTTCCAGATCAACCGTCGCGGGCTGTCGCGCTCGTTCCAGGTCACCAATGTCTTCGCCAAGATGACGGTGTGGGAGAACCTGCGCTGCGCCGTGCTGTGGGCCACCGGCCATCGCTATGCGTTCTGGAAGAATGTGGACGCCCTGCCCGAGGTGCGCGAGCGCACCGCGCAGATTTTGCAGGACATCAGCCTGGTGGCACGGCGCGATGTGCCGGCGGGACTACTCACCTATGCCGAACAGCGCGCGCTGGAGATCGGCATCACCATCGCCGGCGGCGCCGATGTGATCCTGCTGGACGAGCCCACCGCGGGCATGAGCCATGCCGAGACAGAGCGTGCCGTCGATCAGATCAGGCGGCTGACCGAGGGGCGTACGCTGCTGATCGTCGAACACGATATGAGCGTGGTGTTCGGCCTTGCCGATCGCATCTCGGTGCTGGTCTATGGCGAAGTGATCGCGACCGGCACGCCGGACGAGATCCGCGGCAACAAGAAGGTCAAGGAAGCCTATCTCGGCGAGGAGGCTGCCTGATGCTGGAAGTCAAGGATCTGCATGCCTATTACGGCAAGAGCCACATCCTGCAGGGTGTCGACCTGAATATCGATGCCAGCGAGGTGGTGAGTCTGCTTGGCCGCAACGGCGTCGGGCGTTCGACCACGGTCAAGGCGATCATGGGCGAGGTACCGCCGCACGGCTCGATCAAGTTCAAGGGCAGGGATATAGCTGGCCTGCCGAGCTTCAAGATCGCGCATCTTGGCCTCGGCTATGTGCCCGAGCATCGTGACATCTTTCCGAGCCTGACGGTGCGTCAGAACCTGCAGCTCGGGATCAAGGACCCCCGCAAACCGGGGAAGTGGCGGCTCGACGACATGCTCGACATGTTCCCGAACCTCGCCCGTCGCGCCGACACCGCAGCAGGCGTGTTGTCTGGCGGCGAGAAGCAGATGCTGACCATCTGCCGTACGCTGATGGGCGATCCGGAACTGGTGATGATCGACGAGCCGACGGAAGGCTTGGCTCCATTGATCGTGCAGCAGGTCGGCGACCTCATCGCCGAGATCGCACGGCGCGGCGTCGCGATCCTGCTGGTGGAGCAGAAGCTCTCCATCGCGCTACGCATCTCGCACCGGGTCTATGTGATGGGCCACGGCAAGATCGTGTTCGAAGGCACACCGGCGGAGCTGAAGGCGAACGATCGCGTGCGGAAGGAATGGCTGGAAGTGTGACCTCGTAGCCCGGATGGAGCGCAGCGCAATCCGGGGGCCGGCGATTTGAGGATGCTCTGATTCCCGGATTACGCTTCGCTCCATCCGGGCTACAGTCGAGCCTTACTCCCCATACCTCCCCAGCCGCTCCAGATCGATCACGGTCACACCGCCATATTCGAGCCGGAGCAGGCCCTCCTTCTCCAGCGTCTGCAGGCATTGATTGGCCTTCTGGCGCGAGATGCCGGAAATCGACCCCAACTCCTCCTGCGTGATCTCCAGATGCCGGTTGGCATCGCGATACAGGATCGGATTGAACAGCGAGGCGATGCACCGCGCGAGGCGCCCGGTGGCATCGAGCATCCGGCCATATTCGGTGAGCGCGATGAACTGGCCGAGACGCTCGTTCAGCAACGACACCAGAAAGCGGTTGAAGCCGACGCTGTTCTCGAACAGCCAAAAGAACGTCGTCCGGTCCATCAGCGCGACGCGTGAATCGCGCATCGCCACGATGTCGTAGCGGCGCGGCTCGTTCTTCAGCACGCTGCCCTCGCCGAACCACGCACCTGCCGTGAGGCCGGTGATGCTGACCTCCTTGCCGCTGCGCGAGATGGTGCCGATCTTGACCAGGCCCGACACCACGCCTGTCCAGTACTCGAACACGTCGCCGCGCATGGAGA
>WPCJ01040025.1_pt1 | contig 13602 bp, 13 predicted proteins | sample 5399831 | NCBI WGS metagenome assembly WPCJ01 (sample SAMN12869470, study PRJNA574797) | sludge metagenome | isolation source: wastewater treatment of pH10 | place: China:Beijing | collected 2019-05-20 | reverse complement strand
TGGAAATGCTCAAATTTGACCGGTGCATGATATGACATTGACGGGCAAAAGCCTTCGGAAGTTTCTGGCGGATTATAAGATTGTCGCGCTGCTGATTGTGGTTGCGCTCATCTGGGCATTGTTTGCGATCCTTACCTATGATCCCGAGATGGGGCGTTCGCAGTTTCTGACTGCACGTAATTTCTCCAATCTCCTGCGCCAGATGGCCATTACCGGAATGCTCGCATCCGCCATGGTTTTCGTCATCGTTGCTGGCGAAATCGATCTTTCGGTCGGCGCGCTGTTAGGGCTTTTGGGCGGCATCGCTGCCGTTCTCGACGTAATCTACGGATGGCCATTATGGGCGACGATCAGCACGGTTCTGGTGCTCGGTGTGGCGCTTGGCGCCTTTAACGGCTGGCTGACTGCCTATCTCGGTATACCGTCCTTCATCGTCACACTTGGCGGCCAGCTTGTGTTTCGCGGCATTGTGCTCGGTATCATGGGCGGTGTCACGATCGCGCCGATCTCGCCGGAGTTCAAATATATCGGGCAGGGTTATCTGCCGGGCTGGCTTGGCAATCTCTGCGCCATTGCGCTGTTCGGTGTGCTTATCCTGATGACGCTGCGCACGCGAGCCAGCAAGCGCAAGCACAATCTCCAGACGCTTTCTTCCGGGATGGAAGTCGCAAGGCTTCTCGGTATCGGTATTCTGATCCTTGGCTTCATCCTGATCCTCAACAGCTATCAAGGTGTGCCGGTTCCGGTCTTGATCCTGCTGGTGATCCTCGGTGTATTCACCGTAATCGCAAAACAAACCGTATTTGGCCGCCACATCTATGCGGTCGGCTCGAATACTGAAGCAACGCGCTTTTCCGGCGTGAACGTCAATTTCGTCAAGATGGCGGTCTTCGCGCTGATGGGATTGATGGCGGCAGTGGCCGGTCTGACGACAACCTCACGCCTCGCGGCAGGCACGCCATCGGCGGGCATGGGTGGCGAGCTCGACGCCATTGCTTCATGCTTTATCGGCGGCACCTCCATGCGCGGGGGTGTCGGTTCCGTGCTTGGTGCATTGGTCGGCGCGCTCATCATGTCGAGCCTCGACAACGGTATGTCCATGCTCGGTGTCGATACGTTCTGGCAGCAGATCATCAAGGGTAGCATTCTTGTTCTGGCCGTCTATCTCGATATCGTGTCTTCCGGCACACGCCGCGGATAAATACCGCCCTATATATTAGATAAATAAAATATATTGAGCCCTACCAATCAGCTGGCTAAACTGCGGCCATGACGATGCTCAAGGATATCGGCGGTCTGCTCGCTCTGACAGCCCGTCTTCTGGCTCGGTTCTGGCCCCAGTTGCTGCTTATTGGGGCGCTGGGTTATATCGCGCGCGACCTGCTGCTCGATGCTGCGGTGAGCGCGGGCGGATATTTTCCGCTCGCCGGAATGGTCGTTCTTTCGCTGGTCGTGCTGGTCAAGTTGCTCGTGGTGGTGACGATGTTCGCCACGTTGCGGCCTGGATTACCTGCACTCGCTTCGTTGCGTCAGACGGCGGCCGTAGGAGGTACAGCATCTTCGCCTGACAATCGCAGGGCTGATCGTATGTTGATGGTGACGGCGGCCGTTATACTGCCGTTCTTTGCCTACTATGCCGCATGGGGGTTTCTCGGCGATACGGTTCGCGAATATTCCCGGCTTGCTTTTGAGCGCACTGCCTTTGGCGAGAAGATGCACATATTCGACCTTGTGCGCTCCGGCAGCCTGATCGCCGCGATTTTTGTCTGCTGGCTGATCCGCTGGATTGCCAAACGCGCCAATGAAAAAGTTCAATCGCCATGGCTGCGGCTGCTCATTGTCGCTGCAGATGCAAGCTGGATATTCATCGGTCTGTTTGCACTCGACAAGTGGAAAGACGATCTGATCCGCTGGATCGGTGCTGGGTCTCTGCTCGATAGTTTCGATGTCAGTGCCACATGGTTTTCGATAAGTGCTTATGCAGCCGAAAATTTTGTACCCGTGGAGTTCCAGCAACCGAGCCTTTGGGTGCAGGCACAAAATCTGTTCTTCTATGCGCTCTTGCCGATGGTTTGGCTGGTGATGGCTGCGATCATCTACGGCTATGATCTGTCAGCGAAGAAAGCGCCTGTGCCGCCAGCCCCATCTCGCGGAACTACCTTCCGGAAGTGGCTAAGCGACTTCGCCGCGCATTATCTGGGCGGTTATCGCAGCCGTTACCGGCCTGTCTGGACCTGCCTGAAACTGGTCGCCGGGGCAGGGCTTGGTACCCTGCTGTCGTTTATCGTTCTTTATCGTGCGATAAGCTGGATCGGTGCGTGGATGTGGTACGGCACAACCCATTATCTTGGACCATACGATATTGAAATCTGGCAGCGTATTGCCAGTATTCTGGTTATTTTTATCGGCAGCCCGACGGAGCTTGATGGCGGCATTCTGCTTGATGCAATACGTATTGCACTTTTGGCGGCAGTTCTCGAATATGCATTGGTAAGCCAGAAGAACAGAGCTAATTCAGAACCAGATGCTCAGGTTGTTTCCCAAGCATAGTGAGCAATAGCGAAAGCTGTCCAGCATCTGCAGGTACAAGGAAACTCTCGACGATACGAACCGGGGCGTTGCCGTTTTCATTGGCGAGATCGTAACATTTCGGCTTGTCGGCGGCTTCCGGTTTCAGTTTCTGGATTGTTTGGTTGGATACATATAATGTCGACCAGCGGCGGCCCTCAGTGTCCGTCACGGTCATGAAACAGGGTATCATCTGTTTCAATTGTTCGGCATCCTGAATAGTCACTTCCACTTCGGCAAGGACAATGTTTGTTTCCGGCAACGTGCCCGGAAACCTGTCCAGCGCGACCAGTTTCCAGTTGCCGCCTCCATAAGCCTGCACGTTGCCGCGCGGCACGACCATCGGCTCTTGAAGCTTCTGCTCGATCCATCGCAACAGACCGCCATCGGAACCGACAAAGGCGGCAAGGGGCAGAGTGATAATCAGGAGAGCAAGGCATATCCAGAAGGATTTCCGCTCGCCAAAAGAGGTCACGTCACTCATTGGCTGACCTCCAATTGCCATGGCATGATGGCCCCCATGCGTTTGATCGCAATTGACCGGCTGACATTGTCCTTCGCCGTTGTGCTCATGCTAATCTGTATCTGTTCTGAAAGAGGAGTCAGTGAAGATTCGGCAATGAGCAGCTTTCCGTCTGCGATCTGGTCGCGTGGCAATTCAAATACCATCAGGATAGGACGCGGTATCCCCGGCTCCAGCCGTTCGGAGCCCACTATGCCAGGCGCAAGTGTCGGACGGCTGCTCATGGCATAGCGGATACCGTTCGGCCCAAGCCATTCGACAGATGCGAGGCCAAGGCTTTCGATCTTTGCTTTCGCGGCGGCCTCGATAACCAGCCATTCGCCGTCCGTGCTATAGGTGCGGGTACTTCCTATGCCGGGTGTGGTCAATTGGCGGGTTCGATAGGCATTTACAATGCCAACTACGAAACGGCTGGTTTCGACGGGTTTTCCCTGCTTTCCCTCAACGGTGACCGAGGAAAAGATATTGCTGTAGTAGGGGGTGGAATGCTGCATGCCATAAAGTGCTGCGATGGCTACACACAGCATCACGGCGCTTTTGAGCCACTTCATCATCCTTCGTCCCCGGCGGATGACATATGTACTGGCAATTGAATGACGGCGATCGGATCCCGATCGAGCCATGTAGAGGCCCCATAGAGATTATCCCGCTTCTTGTAGATTTCGCTGCCGATGAGGAGCCGGACTTCCTGTGGCGGAGCTTTGCCTTGCGGCCATTCCCACGCTACCGTCAGCTTTTCCGGCATGCCGGGATGGACCCGACCCGCAATCCATTTGTCGCGCACGATGTAGAAAGTTGGATCGGTCAGAGCCGGATTTGGCGGGTCGAAGGTCAGAAGCCTTCGCGACGCATAGGCTGAAGATGCGGAACGATTGTCGAGGCTGACATCGACCATGAGGTAGTTCTTGGGTTCGTAAGGTTTCACGCCGGTCGGCGGAACAGAACCGAAGCGTGCACTCGTCACTGCAACATTCCAGCGCCCGGTATCGACCGTTTCGCCGGGGCTCACTTCCCGCATGGGTTCGGGATTGGCTGCTTCATAGATCGCCGTTGCGTAGGAGAATACGCTTGCGGCAGCCGTGCCGATACCTGCGATGACGATGGCAGCCAGTCGCTGCCGAATGCTCCGACGCTGTTCGTCCGCCATGACACCTCCCTCTGTGCTGGCGATTCAAACGACAATCCAAGCCCCTGGTTCCTATAGCATACCAATGTTCCATCGTCATCTTTTGGCTTAATCTATGTTAGCTCTCCTCGACGAATACTTCATCACGCTTCTTGCGTACCGAGGGAAGCAGCACGACCACGAGAACGGCTGCGGCTATGGCAAGCAGAATGGCGCTGATCGGCCGGGTGAAGAAAGTTGCCGGGTCGCCGCGTGACAGGATCATGGCGCGACGCAGATGTTCCTCCAGCAAGGGACCGAGAACGAAGCCAAGCAGCAAGGGAGCTGGTTCGCAACGCAGTTTGGCCAGCAGGTAACCGATGAAGCCGAAGAAGGCGACTGCATAAAGATCATAGACGTTCGAATTGACGCTATAAACGCCGATAGAACAGAAGGTCATGATGATGGGGAACAGCACATAGTAAGGCACTGTCAGAAGCTTCACCCACAGACCGATCAACGGCAGGTTCAGGACGATGAGCATGAGATTGCCGATCCACATCGACGCGATCACGCCCCAGAACAATGCAGGCTGTTCTGCCGCAACATTCGGACCGGGCACGATGCCTTGAATAATCATGGCGCCGATCATCAGTGCCATGACCGGATTGGCCGGAATTCCAAGTGTCAGCATGGGAATGAAGGATGTCTGCGCACCGGCATTATTGGCGGATTCCGGTCCTGCAACGCCTGCAATCGCGCCTTTGCCGAATTCCTCAGGTGTTTTGGATATACGTTTTTCCACTGTGTATGAAGCAAAGGATGCCAGGATGGCGCCACCGCCCGGCAGGATGCCAAGTGCCGAGCCGATGGCGGTTCCACGCAGGATCGGCGCAGTCATGCGCTTGAAATCGTCTCGCGTCGGCATCAGTCCTGTGACTTTAGCCATCAGCACTTCGCGCGTATGTTCGCTTTCAAGATTGCGCAATATTTCGGCGATACCGAACACGCCGACTGCAACCGCGACGAAGTTGAGCCCGTCGGCATATTCCGTAATGCCAAGTGTGAATCGTGGTGCTCCGGTGTAGATGTCGGTGCCGACAAGACCGAGCAGAAGCCCCAGAACGACCATCGCCAGTGCCTTGATGATGGAACCGTGAGCAAGCGCCACAGACGACACCAGCCCGACGACCATCAGCGAGAAGTATTCAGCGGAGCCAAATTTCAGGGCAATTTCAGTTAGCGGCGGAGCGAATACCGCTACCAGAAAGGTGGAAACAGTGCCGGCGAAAAATGAACCGATTGCCGCAATTGCAAGTGCTGCACCGGCTCGTCCTTGGCGTGCCATCTGGTAACCGTCGATGGCCGTCACGGCGGATGAGGATTCACCCGGCATGTTGATGAGAATTGCTGTTGTCGAGCCGCCATACTGGGCACCGTAATAGATGCCGGCGAGCATAATGAGTGCGGAAACCGGATCACCGATTTGGAACGTGACCGGAAGAAGCATGGCGATTGTGGCCGTAGCGCCGATGCCAGGCAGGACGCCGATCAATGTGCCGAGCAGCACACCGATGAGGCAGAACCCAAGATTGGCAAGCGTCGATGCGGTTGAAAAGCCAAGCGCGAGATTGTTGAAAAGTTCCATGCTCATGCCCCCTTAGAACGGCCACCAGGGCCCGAAACGCTGATAGGGCAGCGCGAGCGCGTAACTGAACACAATGACGGAGAAGACCGTGATTGCAGCAGCAAGAATGATTGCAGCAAGCGGTTTCATGCGCATTGAGGCGAAAGAGGCGATGAGGCAGGTCAGGAACAACGACGGCACGAAACCGAGGCCACGCACGGTCAGACCGAAGAATATCGGAGCAGGCAGAATAAAGAACAGGCCGCGCCATGCAATCGGCCCCATTGGTTCGCCCGCGACACGTGTCGCCTGAATAAGAATGACCAGTCCAAGCAAGATCAGGACACCGGACAGGACAAGCGGGAAATATCCCGGTCCCATGCGAAGCGATGTGCCGATGTCCAGACCTAGCGACTGATAGGCGAAAAACGCGCCGGTCAGTGCGAGAAGGGCGCCGCACAATCCGTTGGTCGGATCGATTGAAAATTTTCTTGAGGGCTCGTTCATGGGCCAATCGTCTTTCGGATTTGCCGTTGAAAGGGCTATGCCGAAGGTCCGGCATATGAAGTCGGATCACCGATCCCGATGGCCGCTGTTTCGACGCGCAGCTACAGGAGACGACAATCAGGACGCGCCAAAAGACGCGCCTTGAATGCGTGCAATACGATCAGTCTGCGTATTGTCCGGCAGCCTCGATGATCGGCTTCCAGCGTGCGACTTCGGATTCAAGCTTGGCCTTCAGTGCGGCTGGTGTCGCATCCGATTCCGGTGACGGCTTTGTGCCCAGTTCAGCGAAGCGGGCAACCACGTTCTGGTCTTTCAGAGCCACCTGAAGCGATTTCGACAGGCGTTCGGTAATTTCAGCCGGCGTTCCCTTGGGGGCGTAGATGCCGTGCCAGATACCCACCTCCATACCGTCCAGACCGGCTTCCTTGGTCGTTGGAAGGTCTTTCAAGACGTCCAGACGTTCGGGCGAGGTGACGGCGTAAGCCTTGATTGTACCTGCCTGAATCTGCTTGGTCGTGTTCGTGGTCTGGTCGCACATGATGTCGACCTGCCCGCCGAGCAGATCGGTCATGGCCGGACCTGTTCCCTTGTAAGGAACGGTGACGAGCGGAGTTTCAATCGCACTCATGAACAGCATACCGCACAGATGTGATGCCGCGCCGATACCGGCATTGGCGACTGTCACTGTATCCTTGTTGGCCTTGGCATATTCGATCAGCCCCTTGAGGTCGGTCGGCTCAAGGTCCTTGCGGGCAACGATGGTCATCGGAACCTCTGTGACGAGGCCGACATATTCGAACGCATTCAGCGTGTCATAGGCGAGCTTGCGATAGAGCGTAGCGCTTGTAGCCATGCCGATGTGGTGAAGCAGCAGGGTATAGCCGTCCGGATCGGCGGTTGCGACGCGCCCCGCGCCGAGTGTTCCGCCTGCGCCGCCGACATTTTCGACGATAACCTGCTGTCCGAGATCCTTGGACATGGATTCCGCGACCAGCCGCGTCACGGTGTCGGTCGGGCCGCCTGCAGCGAAAGGCACGACCATGGTGATCGTCCGTTCCGGATAGTTTTGTGCTTGTGCGGAGAAAGCTGCGGTGGAAATAGCAAGTGTTGTCGCCAGAGTGGCGATAAGCTTCATCATAGTGTCCTCCCAGACTATGTTGCGGCGGGCAAGCCCGTAATTTGAATTTAGTTCCCCACGCCTCTTTGGGCGCTTCGGGCAATCAATTTCGATATTATCAAATCACTGCGACAGAAAGATTCAACACCGAGCTTGCTCTTGAAACGGCATGATTATCCGGTGGTCTCTAACGAGAATGTAGATGTATCCTGGCGGCTTGCCAATGCCTGAGCTTCAATGAAAGCGCTTATACTACCAAAGTCTGGGTAGCTCGCTTGTGGTGCCAGGACCGTACGCCTGCACACGGTTTCGCCGGTCGCTTCCTATGCTGAAATGCTGATAGTTATGTTCATCCAGATATATTGCAATTCTGTGAAGTATTCTGGTGAACTATTGTTTTAGCTAGAGCTAAAGAAAATTCCTTGCTAGGTGCAATGCGCATTCATGAAAATAGATTAGGAGAGGACTATTATGAAAAAATATCTTCTAGGCGCTTTGTTCGTTGTTCTGGCAACTCCATCCTTTGCCTGCACGACTGAGGAGGTCCAGGCAAAGGCGATGGAAGTCGCCACGAAAATGCAGGAAGTGGCTGCTTCGAACCCCCAGAAAGCTCACGAAATCGCGCAGAAAATGAGCGGTGCTCAGACGCAGGCAACGAGCGATCTCGAAGGCGCATGCAAGGTCTATGATGATCTACTTGCAGATCTCAATTCGTAAAAGTGCTATGGTTCAACCTCTCGCGGTCTTTTTTGCGAGAGGTCGACCGCCCAAGGTGAGGTGATCGACAAGATTTCTGGCAGGTGTGGTTAAGTCATTCAGGGATCGTACAGCGATCACTAAGTTTCTTGTCGCCCACGCGTCAGCTAGTGTCGCAGTCGCAATGGGGAGCGCCTTTCTTAGACGTCGGGCAGCCGTCTGCGGAATGATCGCAATGCCTACATTGGCAGCAACCATATTGCCGACGCCTTCGAAGGTGCGAAGCCTCGTTCTGATTTTAAGTCGGCCCCCTAGTCGGGTTGCCTGTATTTCGATGTGCTCCTGCAAAGCACCAGCGGAAAGGCCGATGAATTGTTCCTGCAGAAGATCGGGGAAGCTCACACGCTTATGTTCGGCCAAAGGATGATGTCTGGCCATAATCAGCACCAAATGATCTGTTGCAAAAGGAACCAGTTCCAATCCCGCGGTTTCTGCTGCATCCGACAGAATGCCGATCTCAATGAAACCGCGCAAAACGGCGCGGGCAATATCACTGCTCTGCCGTTCTTTCAGTTCCACATCGATGCGGGGATTATCAGCCATCCAGCTGGCAAGCCGCACTGGAAGATATTCTGTGGCGGCGGCGGTATTCGCCGCAACGCGAATGGCCGTGCGCATGGCCTTGGCATGCAAGCCCAACTCGGTATGCATGTCGGCCATTTGCCGCATTACAACCCTCGCATGATGGAGGAGCGCTTCGCCCGCTTCCGTGAGGGCAACGCCGCGTCGCCCTCGTTCCAGAAGCGACACCTGGCCTGCGGCTTCCATGTCACGCAGGCGTTCGCTCGCAGCGGGAAGCGACAGGCCGACTTCGGCCGCGCCATGCGTGATGCTGCCGGTATCGGCTACGGCGAGAAATAGGCGGAGGTCTGTGAGATCAAAACGCATAAGCGATGGTAGCGCGAATTCTGCCTATGGGAAAGCCGAAGGCTCGATAAGGAACTTCCGCATTCCGTCCGATGGCCAAGTCGCTATAGCAGGGGCATGACTTATTCTTTATCCTTGATCCTGACGATTGCGGTTACATTCCTCGGTGCCGGCTTTGTCAAAGGCGTGACAGGAATGGGGCTGCCTACGGTCGCAATGGGCATTCTGGGCGCGCTGATATCACCACTTGCGGCGGCGAGCCTGTTGATTATCCCGTCCCTCATCACCAATCTTTGGCAGCTTCTGGCGGGGCCTAGCTTCGGTCAGCTTATGCTTCGTCTCTGGAGCATGATGCTTGCCGTTGCAGTCGGCACCATTGCGGGAGCTGTGGTTCTGGTCAGCGGAAATATTGCAGTCACAACGTCGATGCTGGGTTTCTCGCTTGTTATCTACGCAGCCTACACGTTGTTTGCCCGCCAGTTACAGATAGCGGAAAGGTTTGAGCGCCTGCTGTCTCCTGTCGTCGGGCTGTTGACTGGCCTGGTCGCCGGTGCAACTGGAATATTCGTCATTCCAGCTGTACCCTATCTGCAATCGCTGGGTTTCAGAAAAGACGATCTCGTACAGTCGCTCGGGCTTTCCTTCACTGTCTCGACCACCGCACTTGCGGTCGGACTTTCGAGCAGGCAGGCCTATTCGGGCGATTTTTTGCTGGCATCCGTTCTGGCCGTCTTTCCATCACTGGTCGGCATGTTCATAGGGCAGGTGTGTCGCCGCAAGATTCGACCGGAAAACTTCCGTCGTTGGTTTCTGATCGGCCTTATGATTCTCGGGCTTGAGATGGCGTTGAGACCATTGTTCTCGATGAGTTGATGAACGAGGAACGATTTTTCCATTCCGGCAGGTGGATACGGATTTGCTTTCTTGTTCGAATCCGGCAAGGGCAGGATATTGTCTCACCCCCAAGAGAACAGTCTTTAGCTTCAACGGGTTTTCGCTGAAGCTTCCCTATCATCGGCCTGATTGACGGAATGACCCAAAAAGATCCTGAACAAGACCAGTCGCGCGCGTTCCGACTGTTCAAGCCGGTCCTTGCCGGTGCAACACTGCGCGAACGTTCGATTGCCTGCCTTGGTGCTTTGATCGGTATCGCGCTGACCGGATTCATATCGAGCATTTTGCTGGGAACCGGTCCGCATCTGCCTTTGATCGTGGCACCAATCGGCGCTTCAGCGGTTTTGCTTTTTGCGGTTCCGACAAGCCCGCTGGCTCAGCCATGGTCGATCATCGGCGGCAATACGATTTCAGCATTTGTGGGATTGGCCGTCACCCAGTTTGTCGATGATCCGGCTTTGGCAATCGGCCTCGGAGTGGCTCTCGCCATTGCGGCGATGTCGGCTACCCGCAGTCTTCATCCACCAGGCGGCGCAGCAGCACTGACTGCTGTTCTGGGTGGTTCCGCGGTTGCCAAGTGGGGATTCCTGTTTCCGCTTGTGCCGGTCGCGCTGAATTCGTGCCTTCTCGTCGGCTTGGGTATCCTGTTTCACAAACTGTCGCGCCGGAAATATCCGCATGTCGCGGCTGCCGCTCCGGTAAACAAGCACAGCACGGAAGACCTGCCGCCGTCAGTCCGGATGGGTATCCGCGAGGAAGATATCGACCGCGCCTTGCTTGCTCTGGATGAAAGCTTCGATATCGATCGCAACGATCTCGGACGTCTGCTGCGGCAGGTGGAGCTTGAAGTGTCCATTCGTTCCCACGGCGACCTGACCTGCGCGGACATTATGTCCCGCGATGTCGTTAGTATCGGTGAAGATGCTACGGCGAGCCAAGCGCGCGAGCTGATCCTGAGGCATAATCTCATGACATTGCCAGTGCGTGGGGCCGATGGGCGCCTGAAGGGCGTGGTCGGCTTGCGCGAATTGATGCATCCGGGCGACGATTTCAGAAATTATATTGTGGAGGCTCCAACCGCTTCCCAAACCGATCCGGTGATGAGCCTTTTGCCCAGCCTGACAGATGGATTGGCGCATGCTGTCGTGGTGGTCGATGAAATGCGCCGCATCATCGGTTTGGTGTCGCAAAGCGATCTTCTGAGCACGCTTGCCCGTTTACTTCCCAATGAAAAGCTGGTGCCTCTGAAAGCAGCATGACTCGCCGGAACTATGCTTCTCTATTGAACTGAAATGGTTTTCCGGGCAGGGTTTCCCGACCCGGAAAACTGCAGCAGGTGATTATGTCCGTCCAGCGCGCGAGCTTTTATATCCTACTGGCACTGGTCACCATTGCCTTTGCGTGGCTATTGCTGCCTTACTATTCGGCGGTTCTGTGGGCTGTTATCCTCGCTGTGGTGTTCTCGCCGGTACAACAGCGCCTTGAACGTCTTCTTGGTGGTCGGAAAAATATTGCGGCTCTGCTATCCGTGTTGATGTGCATTTGTCTGGTCATCATTCCGATGCTTGCGATTTTCGGCTCGCTGGTACAGGAGGGGAATTCCCTCTATCAACGCCTGAGCAGTCGGGAGTTCGATCTGAACAGTTATATCTCGCGCATTCTGGGCGCCTTGCCGGATTCGCTGGAGGAGTGGCTGACCCGGTTCGAGCTGGGCGATTTCGCTGAATGGCGCGCACGCATATCATCCGCGATTATGCAAGGCAGTCAGCTTTTTGCCGGAAAACTGGTCAGCTTCGGCCAGAACACGCTCCAATTCTTCATCGGCTTTGGCATCATGCTCTATCTGCTGTTCTTCCTTTTCCGCGATGGTGCGGATCTTGGCCGGAAGATCAGGCAGGCCATTCCGCTCAACGACGATTATACGCGGCAGTTTCTGGAAAAGTTCATCGCTGTTATCCGTGCGACGGTGAAAGGCAATATCATCATTGCCATCATTCAGGGTACGATAGGCGGCGTGACTTTCTGGTCCTTGGGCGTCGAGGCGGCTTTGCTCTGGGGCGTATTGATGACGTTTCTCTCCATGCTTCCAGCGGTCGGCGCGGCACTCGTCTGGGTACCGGCAGCGGCGTGGTTCTTTGCGAGCGGAGAATGGATAAGCGGAGGTATTCTGGTTTTCGTCGGCGTATTCGTGATCGGATTGGTCGATAATCTTTTGCGTCCGCCGCTTGTCGGAAAGGGGACCCGCATGCCGGATTATGTCGTGCTAATCTCCACGGTTGGGGGCATTTCACTGATCGGGATCAATGGTTTTGTGGTCGGGCCGCTAATTGCTGCGATGTTCATCGCCGCATGGTCGCTTCTGGCAGAAGAGCAGAAGGGCAAGGGTTCCGCCCAACTGCCAGAGAACTAGATCTCACGCGACCTTCAACTCCGCGATGGGCAGTCCGGTTTCGGTCATCTTGTTGTCGACACCATTTTCATCGAGAAACTGCTTCATCTCGGCATAAGTCTCGAACCATGCCCGATTGTATTTGTCGAACAGCGACTGATCCCAATAATCTTCCAGTTGGAAAGGCTTGTCGTTGAAGACATCATAGCTTGGTATCTTGTAGGTCTCAGCGAATTCAGCCGTGCGGCTGTCATAGGTGAAATAGATGGACGGCACGCCATTGGCCAGCGCCATCAGATTACCATGCAGGCGATAGCCGAGAACGAGCTGTTGCCTGCGCACCAGTTCCTCGTAATCGGCAACGACATCCGAATAGAACATACGATGGCGATAGAGGTTTTCTATAGTCTCGTCGAAATACCAGTCCGCTGTCCAGCGATGGTTCTTGAGGGCTGCAATAGCCTCCTCCTTCTGCTCCGCCGTGCCGAAGACCATCTTCTTTTCATCGATTTCGCCCTGCGCCATCAATGTCACATCGAAGCGTTTAGCCATTGATTTGATAAGGTCGCGGTGACGGGTCAGATATTGCTCGATATCCTGCGCATAGGCCGGCGAAACCTCGCGGCGAACCGTAACGCCGACTTGCGTAACGTTTTCCAGCGGCGGCAACTTGATGCGCAGATGCTGGTTGTTGCGACGAAACGCGGTTGGGCAACCGACAATGCGCACATTGCGGATGCCGATATCGTTCAACACTTGGGCGGTATAAGCGCCACGCACACCGATGGATGTAGTGGAATCTGCGATGATGCGCAGGACCGCCTTCGTTTCTTCGGAAAGTTGTATTTCCCCTCTTACCGGCGCTTGGGCTCCGACGCCGAATGCAATGACCGGCAATTTCAGCCGCTGCAGCACCGGGATCGTGTCGCGCCAGTTCATATCCTTGTTGATATAATTCGAGCCGCGCAGGATCACATAATCAAATTCCTCGCGCAGCTGATCGATCTTCTCCGGCGAGAAATTGGTAATCGGGAGTTCGGAAGCCTTTTCGTAATTCATCAGCTTCAACGACGACTCGAAAACGAAGGCATCGCCGATATTGTGATAGTGATTGATGCTGCCCTGAACGTCGGTGTGACGATACCAGCGGACATTGTCGTGATCGTACACTTCTCCCGCAGGGATCATGACGAGGGCGCGTGCCATACGGTCTTCCTTCTGTTTCACTAAGGTCAAGCCAGGCTCAGCT
>WPCJ01155804.1_pt1 | contig 13611 bp, 15 predicted proteins | sample 5399831 | NCBI WGS metagenome assembly WPCJ01 (sample SAMN12869470, study PRJNA574797) | sludge metagenome | isolation source: wastewater treatment of pH10 | place: China:Beijing | collected 2019-05-20 | reverse complement strand
TTGGTGGCCGAGCGCAGATTGCCCGAGCCGTAGTCGATGATGGCAACCAGCATGTCAGTGTCGTCCGGGATGGGAAAGTCCAAGCGCCATGCCGGTCTGCACCGAGCGCGCGGGATTGGCGGCGGGCACGATCGTCTGGCGAAACTCTGTCGGCTCGACCGCAGGCTCGGAGGTCTCGCGCCCGAATGCGTAGCGGGTTTCCGCGTCGGCCAGATTTTCCGCCTCGACCACGCCCCATTCTGTCCAGCCCGCGCGGCGCAGTGCCGCGGCCCGCAATGCCGCCCCTTCGAAGCCGACGACGAGGGAGACGAGCAGGGTCAGCAGCGAACCGGCAACCGCCAGCCCCTGGCTTTCGCCGACGAAAGACAGCACGCCGAGGACGATGAAAGCCAATACGGCGGCGAACCAGAGGCGATGCCACAGCAGCCAGAACGGGGGCAGGATGAAGGCCAGCCAGGAGAACCCGTCACGGATCAACCGTGTCCCTTCAGGCCTCGTGCCGAGGCCATCGGAAGGCGGTTCCATGACGATAAAACTGGCCATGACTAAGAGACCGCTTGGAAATTGATGAGGCCGGGCTGCAAACGACAAGAAACTGCGCTCCGATGCTCTCGTAGCGCCATGTACGCTCCGCTTCGGTGCTCGTTTCTCATCATTTTCGCCTCGGCCTGATCAATTTCGAAACGGTCTCTACCCCTGCAGCGAACCCTTGGTGGAAGGAACCGCGTCCGGCTGGCGCGGATCACTCTCGAGCGCAGCCCGCAGCGCGCGCGCGACAGCCTTGAAGCAGGTTTCCGCGATGTGATGGTTGTTGGCGCCGTAGTGGTTCGTCACATGCAGCGTGATGCCGGCATGCTGCGACAGCGCCTGGAAGAATTCGCGCACCAGTTCGGTGTCGAAAGTGCCGATCTTCGGCGCCGAAAAAACAACGTTCCAGACCAGGAACGGCCGGCCCGACACGTCGACCGCGGCACGCGTCAGCGTCTCGTCCATGGCAAGATCGATCGAGGCATAACGCATGATGCCGCGCCGCTCGCCAAGCGCCCTGGCCAGGGCCTGGCCGATGACGATGCCGGTGTCTTCGACAGTGTGGTGGTCGTCGATGTGCAGGTCGCCTGTCGCCTTCACCGTCATGTCGATCAGCGAATGGCGCGACAGCTGGTCGAGCATGTGGTCGAAGAAGCCGACCCCGGTCGAAATGTCGGACTTGCCGGTGCCGTCGACATGAACCGACACGGCGATGTCGGTTTCCTTGGTCTTGCGGCTGATTTCGGCCGAACGGGGTGCCATGACCTCATCCTCGCTACAGGAAAACGAGTGCGTTCTAACAGCATGATCCGGCGATTGCCAGTTGCCAAAACTGCCAGTCGAAACATATGCCTTCGCAGTCTATCGTGAAGTGGAGTCGGGTTGGGTCGTGGCTCCATTCCGGGTTTGCAAACGGGATGGCGCTGCATACATATGCCGCAACTCAACTCGTAGCGCGCCAATCGCCTCGGAAGGGATGGCGCGGAATCGGAGCAACATATGTCAGACGAACGTTCCATGCACTCCACGACCATCGTCACCGTGCGCAAGGGCGGCAAGGTGGTGATCGCCGGCGACGGCCAGGTCAGCCTTGGCCAGACCATCATGAAGGGCAATGCACGCAAGGTGCGCCGCATCGGCAAGGGCGGCTCGGTGATCGCCGGTTTCGCCGGCGCGACGGCAGATGCCTTCACGCTCCTGGAGCGGCTGGAAGCCAAGCTCGAGCAATATCCCGACCAGCTGATGCGCGCGAGCGTCGAACTCGCCAAGGACTGGCGCACCGATCGTTACCTGCGCCGGCTCGAAGCCATGATGCTGGTGGCCGACAAGAATGTCTCGCTGGCGCTGACCGGCAATGGCGACGTGCTGGAGCCGGAACAGGGCGTGATGGCGATCGGCTCGGGCGGCAACTATGCGCTCGCCGCCGCACGCGCGCTGATCGACACCGACAAGGATGCCGAGGAGATCGCCCGCAAGGCCATGCAGATCGCGGCAGACATCTGCGTCTACACCAACCACAATTTCGTCGTCGAAACGCTGGACGCTGCCTGATCGTGAATTCTCCGAAGGCGCCCAGCTACGGCTTTCGTCCCCTGACGCATGAGGACATGCCGCTTCTGGCGCGCTGGCTCGTCATGCCGCATGTCGCGGCATGGTGGGGCGACAAAGCAACCGAGATGAAAGGCATCGCCGAGACCATCGACAGCGTCGACACCGAGCCTTTCATCATCGAACTGGACGGCGAGCCGATCGGCTTCATCCAGAGCTATGACCCGCATCTCGACGAGGGCGAGAACCCGTTCCAGGACCAGCCGACCGGCACGCTCGGCATCGACCAGTTCATCGGCGAACCCGACCTGATCGGCAAAGGCCATGGCACCCGACTGATTACCGAATTCGTGGAGATGCTGTTCGAGGAAGGTGCGCCGCGCGTCATCCTCGACCCGGACCCGGCCAACAAGGCTGCGGTCAGAACCTATGAAAAGGTCGGCTTCCGCCCAATTCGCCGGTTCAGGACGGAGAATGGCGGCGATGCGCTGCTGATGGCCATCGACAATCCAGACGAAGCGGACGACGAATGACCGCTGCCGGCGATTCGCCGCTGCATCAGCGGCTGGCCTGGCCTGCCGGCGTTGCCATTGCCGCTGCACTTGTCGCCATCCAGGCGCTGGTCCTGCACTTCCAGGGCCATCCGGCGATCTGCACCTGCGGTACCGTCAAGTTGTGGCACGGCATCGTGCAGAGCTCGGAGAATTCCCAGCACATCGCCGACTGGTATACGCCCTCGCATATCATCCACGGCTTCCTGTTCTATGCGCTGGCGAAATTCCTGTTCCCGCGCTCGTCGATCTGGCTCCGGCTTGCCTTTGCGCTGGTGATCGAGGGCGGCTGGGAGATCCTGGAGAACAGCCCGGTCATCATCGACCGCTATCGTGCCGGCACGATCTCGCTCGACTATTTCGGCGACTCCATCATCAATTCGGTGTCGGACACGCTGGCCATGGTGGCGGGCTTCGCCGCCGCCCGCTATCTTCCCGTCTGGCTGGTGGTGGCCATCGCCATTCTGTTCGAGGTCGGCACGGGTTATATGGTCCGCGACAACCTCATCCTCAACGTGCTGATGCTGGTCTATCCGCTGGAAGCGGTCAAAGCCTGGCAAGGGGCCGCATGATGATTGGGTATCCGTTGTGATCAGCCAGGAAACGCTCGACAGCGCCGTCACCCAGGGCGTCATCACCACGCAGCAGCGCGACCGGCTCTATGCACTGGAACGCAGCGGCTCCTTCAATGCAGAAGACGCTTCGGAGTCGGCCGAGGAAAACCTGCGGCTGATCGGCGGCGGCAACGATCTGTTCGTGACCGTCGGTACGGTCCTGCTGACGGTCGGCTTCTATTTCGTGCTCAACACGCTGCTGCCCGGCCAGCGGCTGTGGATCGCCGCGCTGATCGTGGTGTTTTCCTGGGGCCTCGCGGAAGTCGTCACCCGCCAGCACCGCATGAAACTGTCATCGACGGTGCTCAGCCTGTTCTTCGTCATCTCCTTCACCGTCGCGCTCGGACTGGAGATCTTCACGCGCTATCCGATCCAGAGGCCGGAATCGATCTGGCAGCTGCTGGCGCTCCGCCAGCAGGCCTCAGGCGCCGGCTATCTGTTCCTCGGCGGCGTCATGGCGGCGGTCGCGCTCTATTTCTGGCGCTTCAGGGTACCCATTCTTGCCGGTGTTTTCGCGATCGCCGCGACATTGCTCGCCTTCCTGCAGACCGCGCTCATGCTTTACGACGGGGTGACCACGGGCGCGGTTGCGCCGCCGCGGCTGGAGGACATGCCGGAGCTGATGCGGGCAGCACTCTACATGCCGCTGATCTGCGGCCTGATCGTCTTCGGCACGGCCGTCGCGCTGGACGTGTATGACCGCGAGCGTCGCAAGATCTGGTCCGACTGCGCATTCTGGCTGCATGTCGTTTCGGCGCCGATGCTGGTGCATCCGCTCTTCATCATGGCCACCGGTCAGGACGTCGTGATGGGCCGCATCGAACCCGACGCCAACGCCACGATCATGCTGGCGATCCTCATCATCGCCTTCGTCTATGTGGCGCTTGCCATCGATCGCCGATCGCTGCTGGTGCCGACGCTTGCCTATTTCGGGTCGCTCGGCATCTACTATCTGGTCAATTCGACGGCCAACAGCACCGGCATTCCGCCTTTCGCGCTGATCCTGCTGGTGGTTGGCGCCTTGATCATAACCTTCGGCGCAGGCTGGCAGCATATCAGGCGCTTGATCGTACGCCCCACGCTCCCCACATCCGTGCTCAACAAACTTCCTCCCATCAAACAAGTGTAGACGTGTAATTTCATGAGCAATTTCTCTCCCCGCGAAATCGTTTCCGAACTCGACCGTTTCATCATCGGCCAGAAGGATGCCAAGCGCGCCGTTGCGATCGCGCTGCGCAACCGCTGGCGCCGCCAGCAGCTGGAAGGCCAGATGCGCGAAGAGGTGATGCCGAAGAACATCCTGATGATCGGACCTACCGGCGTCGGCAAGACCGAGATCTCGCGCCGCCTCGCCAAGCTGGCGGGCGCGCCCTTCGTCAAGGTCGAGGCGACCAAGTTCACCGAGGTCGGCTATGTCGGCCGCGACGTCGAGCAGATCGTGCGCGACCTGGTCGAGGTCGGCATCGGCCTGGTGCGTGAGAAGATGCGCGAGGACGTCAGGGCGCGCGCACACGTCAACGCCGAGGAGCGTGTGCTCGAAGCCCTGGTCGGCAAGACGGCCTCGCCGGCGACCCGCGAGAGCTTCAAGAAGAAGCTGCGCGACGGCGAACTGGACGACAAGGAGATCGAGATCGAGGTGACCGATACCGGCAACGGCGGCATGCCCGGTTTCGAAATCCCCGGCATGCCGGCAGGTGTCGGTGTGCTCAACATCAACGACATGCTGTCGAAGGCCATGGGCGGCAAGCGTACCAAGATGCGCAAGACCACGGTCAAGGAAAGCTACGACCTTTTGATCCAGGACGAGTCCGACAAGCTGCTCGACCAGGACGAAGTGGTGCGTCGCGCCCTGGAAGCGGCCGAGAATGACGGCATCGTCTTCCTCGACGAGATCGACAAGATCGCGGCGCGCTCCGACGTTTCGGGCGGGCCTTCGCGCGAAGGCGTGCAGCGCGACCTGCTACCGCTCGTCGAAGGCACGACGGTGGCGACCAAATACGGGCCGGTGAAGACCGACCATATCCTGTTCATCGCTTCCGGCGCTTTCCACGTCTCCAAGCCGTCCGACCTGCTGCCGGAACTGCAGGGCCGCCTGCCGATCCGCGTCGAACTGAGGGCGCTGGAGAAGGAAGACTTCGTGCGCATCCTGACGGAGACCGAGGCCAGCCTGATCAAGCAGTACATCGCGCTGATGAAGACCGAAGGCGTCGAGCTGGACTTCACCGACGATGCCATCGATTCGCTGGCCGGCATTGCCGTCGACCTCAACGCGACGGTCGAGAACATCGGCGCGCGCCGGCTGCAGACGGTGATGGAACGCGTGCTGGACGAGATCTCCTACGACGCGCCGGACCGCAACGGCAGCAAGGTGACGATCGACGCCGACTATGTGAAGAAGCATGTCGGGGACCTGTCGAAGAACACCGACCTTTCGCGTTTCATCCTGTAGTTCCGTGCCTTGTGACAGGAGGCCGCCTGGCGGCGTCATGCATCGGAACTCGATATGACGACCATCAGGCGGCCTCTCGTTACCGTCGTGAACTGTGCAGCCGCGTCGGACGGCGGTTCGCTGTGGCTCCAGCTCTCGGTCAATGGACAGATCAAGGACTACGGCCTCAACCGATCCATCGCCTCACGTGGCACCGCTGAGTATGGAAGCGTGAGTGGAGAACAGGGTCCGCTTTCGAAAGACGAGCTCTCGGAGCTGGTGCTTATGCTTGATGTGCCGCAGCAGGGAATGTGTGCCGGGCTCGTCGAGGAATTTGTGCAGTTCCTGAAGACATCCGCTCTCGGCTAGGTCTCCGCGCGAGGCGGAGGTCCATCGCTGGATACCGGCCAGCGTCACGACGCCCGGTGTGGCTAAATGGAAGCAGGCTTACGCCTTTCGCCGCAATCCCGCACGAAAGGCTCGACTCGCCTGCCTGCTTTTCCTAGAGCAAATCCAGCGTGGGGCCCTTCCGGCGTCGCGGGTTCCTGGATTGCACGATTTCGAGCGGTCGCTGATGAAGAAACTGGTCTCCTTCCTTGTCGCTTCGGTGCTGAGTGTAACGATGCTGGCCGCGGCGCATGCGGCCACGCTGGTGCCGCCTGGCAACCGCAATGCCGAACAGCCACCGATCCCCGGCTCCTCGACCAAGCGCACCAAGGCGACCAATACCTCCTTCGAGGCCAAATATCGCAAGGTCTACGCGCTACTGCAGAATGACGCCGAGCTGCGCGGCAAGATCAAGAAGGCCGCTGCGGCTTATGGTGTCGATCCCATCCATATCGTCGGAGCGCTGGTCGGCGAGCACACCTACAATGTCGGCGCCTATGACCGCCTGCAGACCTATTACGTCAAGGCGATGTCCTACCTCTCCTCGAAGCTGACCTTCGCCTACAAGGGCGAAGACGTCTCCGAATTCATCCGGCGGCCGGAATTCGCCAAGTGCGCCACCGAGACCGGCAGCAACGACATCTGGGAATGCCGCGAGCAGGTGTGGAACCGCTCGTTCCGAGGCAAGACCGTGGGCGGCACGAGCTTCCCCAACGACCGCTTCGGCGCGACCTTCTTCCAGCCCTACTACGCCGGCCAGACCTTTGGCCTCGGCCAGCTCAATCCGCTGACGGCGCTGCAGATGAGCGACATGGTCAACAAGGTGTCGGGCCTGCCCAAGCTCGACGTCGACGACCCCAACGAGATCTACAAGACGATCATGGATCCGGACATGACGCTGCCCTACGTCGCGGCGATCGTGAAGACCTCGATCCAGGCCTATCGCAACATCGCCGGCTTCGACATCTCGCAGAACCCGGGCCTTACCGCCACGCTCTACAATGTCGGCAACCCGGAAGCGCGTGCTTCCCAGCTGAAGGCCGAAAACGATCGCCGTCGCGCTGCCGGCGAACCGGAAAAGCTGCCTGAAGAGAACTATTACGGCTGGCTGGTCAACGACAAGCTGGCCGAACTCAAGGCGCTGTTCTAGTTTTCGACCCATCGCCTCGGGCGGTTCCGCGCCGAGACTTCGCTGTACGTTCGAGAGCGCATTTGTCATGCGCAAGGAGCTTGACGGCTCTCCGGAATTTGGAATAAATATTTCATACAGAATATTTCTGGTTCTTTCGTTCTGAATTGGACGAAGGCTCCTGCTCTCTCCAGCCCTATCGATGAGGTTGTCATGACAGTGCGTTTTGGTCTCCTCGGTGCCGGGCGTATCGGCAAGGTGCACGCCCGGGCGGTCGGCTCGAACCCGCAAGCCAAACTGGTCGCCGTTGCCGATGCCTTCGAAAAGGCCGCGAAGGAACTGGCTGCAAGCTATGGCGCGGAAGTGCGCTCCATCGAGGCGATCGAGAAGGCTTCGGACATCGATGCCGTCATCATCTGCACGCCGACCGATACCCATGCCGACCTGATCGAGCGCTTCGCCAAGGCCGGCAAGGCGATCTTCTGCGAGAAGCCGATCGACCTCGACGTCAAGCGCGTAGAGAAATGCCTGGCCGTGGTCGACAAGACCAAGGCGGCCCTGATGGTCGGTTTCAACCGCCGCTTCGATCCGCATTTCGCCGCCGTGCGCAAGGCGATCGACGACGGCGTCATCGGCAAGGTCGAACAGGTGGTAATCACCTCGCGCGACCCAGGCGCGCCGCCGGTCGACTACATCAAGCGTTCGGGCGGCATCTTCCGCGACATGACCATCCATGATTTCGACATGGCGCGTTTCCTGCTCGGCGAGGAGCCGGTGGCTGTGTCGGCACATGCTTCCGTGCTGGTCGACAAGAAGATCGGCGAGGCCGGCGACTTCGATTCCGTCAGCGTCATCCTGCAAACCGCGTCGGGCAAGCAGGCGGTCATCTCCAACTCACGCCGCGCGACCTACGGCTATGACCAGCGCATCGAAGTGCACGGCTCCAAGGGCATGGTGGCGGCAGAGAACCAGCGCCCCGTCTCCATCGAAGTGGCAAGCGAGAAGGGCTACACCCGGCCACCACTGCACGACTTCTTCATGACCCGCTACATCGACGCCTATGCCAATGAGATCGCCACCTTCATCGAAGCGACGACCACCGGCAGGAAGGCTTCGCCCAGTGGTATCGATGGCCTGATCGCGCTGAAGATCGCCGATGCGGCGCTCAAGTCCGCCGTCACCGGCAAGACGGTTGCGATCAAGGCGAGCTGAACGATGTCGGCGCAACTGACCTTCGCGCTGAACCACATGGCGACGCCCCGGCTGAGCTGTCGGGAATTTCTGGACCTCGCCGCCTCGCTGGGCTGCATCGGCGTCGAGCTCCGCAATGACCTGGCCGACAAACGGCTTTCCGACGCCGCGTTCTTCGATGGTGAAGCACCGGAAGCGATCGGCGCCTATGCCCGCTCGAACGGCATACGCCTGCTCGGATTGTCCGAAGCCTATGGCTTCAATGCCTGGTCGGAAGCAATGCGCGCCAAGGTGCAGCTGCTGATCGACCAGGCGGGACAGGCAGGCGCGGAATCGATCAGTCTGATCCCGCGCAACGATGCGCCTCGCTATGGAGAAGGCGAGCGCGACGAGGCGTTGCGCCGCTCGCTCGGCGAGATCCTGCCCATGCTGGACAAGGCCGGGCTGATCGCGCTGATCGAGCCGCTGGGCTTCCCCTCGTCGTCATTGCGCCTCAAGGCTGACGCCGTCGCGGCTATCGAAGCAGTCGGCGGCGAGGCGCGCTACAGACTGGTGCACGACACCTTCCACCACCATCTGGCGGGCGAGAAGGAATTCTTTCCCGAGCATACCGGCATCGTCCACATCTCAGGCGTCGTCGATTCGACGCCGGCTGTGGAGGAGATGCAGGACAGGCATCGCATCCTCGTCGACCGCCGTGACCGGCTCGGCAATATCGAGCAAATCCGCGACCTGCTCTCCAACGGCTATAGCGGACCGCTCTCCTTCGAACCGTTTTCGCCTGAAATCCACGCACTCGACAAACCTGTCGAGGCCCTGCGTCTCAGCATTGACTTCATCCAGGACAGTCTTGCCCGAAAGGCTGCCTGATCGCGGTGATCGAGGCATGCAGGCGCCGGGCGGATAGAGGAAACCGGGAGGCCTAGATGATCACGCTCGATACACGCAACGGCGCGACGCGCGCGCTGATCACCGGCGGTGCGCAAGGCGTCGGGCTGGCCGTGGCGCGGCAGCTGGTCGATGAGGGCTGCAAGGCACTGGTCCTGCTCGGACGTTCCGAAGCAAAAGGCCGGGCTGCCGTGGCCGAACTGGAAAAGAAGGGCGCCGAAGCGATCTTCATCAGCGCGGACCTTGCCGACCCGGCTGCCTGTCTTGCTGCCGTTGAAACCGGCGTGACGCGGTTCGGCAGCCTGAATGCCCTGGTCAACGCGGCAGCCTCGGCCGCGCGCGGCTCGCTGGTCGAAACCACGCCCGACATGTTCGACGAGATGTTTGCCATCAACGTGCGCGGGCCGTTCTTCCTGATGCAGGGCCTGGTCAAGCATCTGCTCGCGACGGGTCAGGCAGGTTCCATCGTCAACGTGCTTTCGGTGAATGTGCACGGCGGCCAGTCGTTCCTGTCCTCCTACTCGGCAAGCAAGGGCGCGCTGGCAACGCTGACGAAGAATGTCGCCAACGCCTATCGCCGCAACCGTATCCGCTGCAATGCCGTGCTGCCGGGCTGGATGGACACGCCGGGCGAGGCCGACACGCAGGCAAGGTTCCATGGCGCCGGAGCCGATTGGCTGGCCAAGGCGGAAGCCGCCGCACCGATGGGGCAGCTGGTGAAGACGCATGAAATGGCGGGCCTCATCACCTACATGCTGTCACCGCAGTCCGGCGTGATGACTGGAGCACTGGTGGATTACGACCAGAACGTGCCGGGCATCATCGGCGAATAAGGCGGGCCGGCGTCAACCCGCGCGACGACTACCGCGCCGTCCCTGGCCACCCGAGACAAGGCACGTGACAAACACCGCTGCTTCCGCTACAAGGCACGCCATGATCCACCTGACCGCCTCGTTTTGGTACTTTAGCTACGGTAGCTCGCTGGCGGCGGGAGGATTGCGCTCGATCTGAAGATTGCAGCATAAAAATCCGAACAGCCGCCAGACCTGGCGGCTTTTTTGTTTCAGCCGGCAGGTCTCCCAACCAGGAGCAGAAAGCCGTGTTGACCACCACAGACGACCTTCGGGTCAAGGAACTCAAAGAACTGAGCACACCTGACCAGGTGATGCAGGAGATACCGCGCACGCTGACGGCGACCCGCACTGTCACCGCGTCGCGCAATGCGATCCATGCCATGTTGACCGGCGCCGACGACCGGCTGCTGGTCGTCGTAGGCCCGTGTTCGATCCACGATCCGGCCGCGGCCATAGACTATGCCAACCGTCTGGCGGCGTTGCGCGAAAGTCTGTCCGACCGGCTCGAGATCGTCATGCGGGTCTATTTCGAGAAGCCACGCACCACGGTCGGCTGGAAAGGCCTGATCAACGATCCCGATCTCGACGGCAGCTTCAACATCGACAAGGGCCTGAGGCTGGCGCGCAACGTGCTGGCGGCGGTCAACAATCTCGGCCTGCCGGCGGCAACCGAATTCCTCGACATGACGACGCCGCAATACATCGCCGACCTCGTTGCCTGGGGTGCGATCGGTGCGCGTACCACCGAAAGCCAGATCCATCGCGAACTGGCATCGGGGCTGTCCTGCCCGGTCGGCTTCAAGAACGGCACCGACGGCAATGTCCGCATCGCCGCCGACGCCGTGAAATCCGCCGCGCACCCGCATCATTTCATGGCGGTCACCAAGGGTGGACGCAGTGCGATCGCGGCCACCACCGGCAATGAGGATTGCCACGTCATCCTGCGTGGCGGGCTTGCGCCGAACTACGACGCGGCAAGCGTCGAGGCGGCAAGCGCGGAACTCGCGCGCGTCGGTCTCGCGCCACGGCTGATGATCGATGTCAGCCATGCCAACAGCAACAAGAAGCCGGAGAACCAGCCGATGGTCGCGGCCGACGTGGCGGCACAGGTCGCGGCGGGCGACGAGCGCATCATCGGCCTGATGATCGAAAGCAATCTGGTCGCCGGCCGGCAGGATGTCGTTCCCGGCAAGCCGCTGGTCTATGGCCAGAGCATCACCGACGGCTGCATCGACTGGGCAACGACGGAGACGGTGCTGCGCGACCTTGCCGATGCGGTCGAACATCGCCGCGCCGCACGCCATGCGATGATCGCCAAGCGACCCGGCGCGGCGTAAAAAGTTTGCCTGGCGTCGGAAGCGTCTTCGTCGCCAGGCATCTCAGCGCACGTCGACCCAGCGCTTTTCCGCGAATGAGCGGGCCATGGCGTGCACGGTGCGCTCGATTTCCAGCCCTTCTTCGAACTCGATGAGGTTTGCCTCTTCGCCACGGATGCGGCGGATCAGTTCACGGCATTCGATCGTCTTGAGATCGTTGAAGCCCAGCCCATGACCCGGCGCCGGGATGAAACGGTCATAAGGCTTGTGGATGGGTGCCGCCAGGATGGTGCGGTAGCCCTGCTCGGTGGCACGATCCGAAGTGACATAGAGCTGGAACTCGTTGAACCGCTCCTGGTCGAACAGGATCGAGCCTTTCGAACCGAAGATCTGCACGGCGATGCGGCCCTTGCGTCCCCAGGCGGAACGATTGACCAGCAATGTGCCCGAGACGCCATTGTCGAGATGGATCAGGCTGCTGGCGATATCGTAGGTCTCGACGGCGCGGCGGCCACCACCGGCCAGAGCGCGATCGGCAAAGGGCCTGGCCATGTCGCACATGACGCTGGCGACACGCCCGAACAGCGCCTTGACCAGCGACAGCGGATGCACGGCGAAATCGTCCAGCGCACCATAGCCGGAAGCAGCTTCGTGCTTCCAGTTGAACGGTGTTTCGGGGGCAGCCATGAAATCTTCGTCCATCTCGATACGCAGATGGCTGACGTCGCCGATGACGCCTTCGTCGAGGAGTGTGCGGATGTGCCGGACCGTCGGGCCCTGGATATAGTTGTAGCCGAGCGCCGCGACCCCGCCGGAGCGGCGCGCTGCCGCCAGCATCGCTTCGGCATCAGCGAAGGATGGCGCCATCGGCTTCTCGCACCAGACATGCTTGCCCGCCTCGAGGGCGGCAATGGCCATTTCGGGATGGAACTGGTTCGGCGTGGTGATCGAAACGACATCGACGGACGGATCCTCGATCAGCCGGCGCCAGTCGCTGGAGGCCCTGTCGAAGCCGAATTCGTCGGCACGCTGTCGCGCCAGTTCCGCACTGGCCTCGGCGAGATGGACAAGCCGCACCGGTTCGACATCGCCAAAGACGGTACGCACCGACGTCCAGGCCAGCGCGTGACACTTGCCCATGAAGCCGGTTCCGATCAAGCCGACGCCGATCATGCACTCTCTCCCTGACTGTACGACGATATCACGTGAACTCTTTAGTCCATTTTCATACAGTATGGAATATATGATCCATTTCGGATGGCATCTTTTCCGCGAACCGCTATGCTCTTGCGATTGGAGACAGAACAGGGGATTCTTGAGCCCATGAACCCTCGCCTGCCGCAAGATTACGAATCGCTCCGCAACCTCGTTCTGGAAAAGCGTTCCGCGCTGCCGAAGCGCATCGCGCAGATCGCGGCCTATGCACTCGACAATCCCGACGAAATCGCCTTCGGCACGGCCGCGAGCATTGCCGCTTCCGCCGGCGTGCAACCTTCCACCCTTATCCGCTTCGCGCAGTTCCTCGGTTTCGACGGCTTCACCAGCCTGCAATCGGTGTTTCGCGAAAGGCTGCGCGAACGCACCGTATCTTATGAAGACCGGCTGAAGGCGCTGCGCGGCGGTGGCGTCACCCAGAACCGTACCATCCTCGACGGCTTCGTCGAGTCCGCTACACGGTCGCTCGAAGCCGTATCGCGCGCGCTCGACGATGGCCTGCTTGATCGCGCCGTCGACATACTGGCCAAGGCCGAGACCATCTATCTGGTTGCTCGCCGCCGTTCCTACCCGATCACCTCCTATATGGCCTATGCGCTCGGCAAGCTGAAGATCCGCTACACGCTGGTCGAATCCGCTGCCGGTCTCGATCCCGAGATCATGTCCTTCGCCACGCCGAAGGATGCCGTGGTGGCCATCAGCTTCTCGCCCTATGCCTCCCAGACGGTGGACTATGCGCGCATGCTCTCCGACCAGGGCGTGCCGGTGGTTGCCATCACCGACAGCGCCTTTTCCCCGCTCGCCCAGTCGGCCAAGGTCTGGTTCGAAGTGGCGGAAGCGGATTTTTCCGGTTTCCGCTCGCTGTCGGCGACGATGGCGCTTGCCATGGCGCTCACCGTCAGCGTCGCGGAGCGGCGCCGGCAGGGCAAGCGGCGCGGTTAGCCAGAAAAGAACAAACATTC
>WPCJ01176129.1_pt1 | contig 13623 bp, 9 predicted proteins | sample 5399831 | NCBI WGS metagenome assembly WPCJ01 (sample SAMN12869470, study PRJNA574797) | sludge metagenome | isolation source: wastewater treatment of pH10 | place: China:Beijing | collected 2019-05-20 | reverse complement strand
AGCCCGCGCCGGCAAAGCCTGCGGCCGCGGCGGCGGTCGCCGAAATCGCGGCGGCGGCGAAGGCCGCGCCGAAGCGGGCGGGCAAGGATGGGGCGGGCAAGATTGGGACCGGCAGGCCGGAAAAGCCGTGGCTGGCCTCCTATCCCGCCAATGTGGCGGCCGAGATCGGACCGCTGCCGTCGCCTTCGATCGGCGGGCTGCTGGTGGACTCCTGCAAGCGCTACGGCGGCAATCCCGCCTTCTCCAGCATGGGCAAGACGGTGTCCTTCGCCGAGCTGGAGCGGATGTCGGCGGCCTTCGGGGCCTATCTCCAGTCGCTGGGCCTGAAGAAGGGCGCGCGCGTGGCGCTGATGATGCCCAACGTGCTGCAATATCCTGTGGCGATGATGGCGGTGCTCAGGGCCGGCTATGTCGTCGTCAACGTCAACCCGCTATACACGGCGCGCGAACTGCAGCACCAGCTCAAGGATTCGGGCGCCGAGGCCATCGTCATCCTGGAGAACTTCGCCGCCACCTTGCAGGCTGCCATCGGCAGGACCGGAGTGAAGCATGTGGTGGTCGCCACCATGGGCGACCTGCTCGGTCTCAAGGGTGCGCTGGTCAACCTGGTGGTGCGGCGGGTGAAGAAGCTGGTGCCGGCCTGGTCGCTGCCCGGGCACATCCGTTTCAACGCCGCGCTGAAGGCGGGGGCCGGCCGCGCGCTGAAACCCGTCGACGTCGGCCCCGACGACATCGCCTTCCTGCAATATACCGGCGGCACCACCGGCGTCGCCAAGGGCGCCACGCTGCTGCATCGCAATGTGCTGGCCAATGTCCTGCAGCTTTCGATGTGGGTGGAGGACGCCTTCACGGTCAAGCCGAAGCCGGCGCATCAGGTCTATGTCTGCGCGCTGCCGCTCTACCACATCTTCGCGCTGACGGTGAACGCGCTGATGGGCATGCAGCAGGGCGCGCTCAACGTGCTCATTCCCAATCCGCGCGACATACCGGCCTTCGTCAAGGAACTGGGCAAGCACTCCTTCAACATCTTCCCCGGCCTCAACACGCTGTTCAACGCGCTGCTCAACAATGAGGAGTTCCGCAAGCTGAACTTCAGCTCGCTGGTGCTGTCGCTGGGCGGCGGCATGGCCGTGCAGCAGGGCGTCGCCGACCGCTGGAAGGCGCTGACCGGCAACCACATCACCGAAGGCTATGGCCTGTCGGAGACCTCGCCGGTGGCGACGGCCAACAAATGCTCGTCGCCGGACTTCACCGGCACCATCGGCCTGCCGATCCCCTCGACCGAGATCGCCATCCGCGACGACGACGGACGGGACCTGCCGCTGGGCGAGGTCGGCGAAATCTGCATCCGCGGCCCGCAGGTGATGGCCGGCTACTGGAACCGGCCCGAGGAAACCGAGAAGGTCATGACCGCCGACGGCTTCTTCAAGTCCGGCGACATGGGCTTCATGGACAAGGGCGGCTTCACCAAGATCGTCGACCGCAAGAAGGACATGATCCTGGTTTCGGGCTTCAACGTCTATCCCAACGAGCTGGAGGAGGTGGCGGCCAGCCATCCGGGCGTGCTGGAGGCGGCGGCCATCGGCGTGCCGGACGAGAAGTCCGGCGAGGTGCCGAAACTCTATGTGGTGCGGCGCGATCCGAACCTCACCGTCGAGACGCTGATCGCCTACTGCAAGGACAACCTCACCGGCTACAAGCGGCCGAAATATATCGAGTTCCGCGACGAGCTGCCGAAGACCCCGGTGGGCAAGATATTGCGGCGCGAACTGCGCGATTCCTGATCCGTCGGCCTGTGCGGGTGGCCGTCAGTCGACGGTCACCGCCGCAAGCGGAATCTCGACGCCCACCTTGTCCAGCATGGCCCGGAACGAGGCGAGGTCGTAGCGCGGGCTTTCGGTGACCAGCCCGGCAATGGCGCCGCTGCCGCCTTCTTCGGGCCGCAGGGCGGCCACCACATCGGCGGCGGGGTCGAGGAATGCGGCCTTTGGGCAGGCGGCGGCGAAGAAGCCGGCCAGCCAGGGCAGGTGGGTGCTCGACAGGGTGAAGACGTCGATGCCCGGATGCCGGTCGCCCACGTCGCGCATGAAGGCGTCGACGCGCCGCTGCGTGCCGGCCGGATCGAACAGGAAGGATCCGTCCTCGACCAGCTCGACCATGGGCGAGGCGTTGATCAGCGCGACCCGGCCCGGCTGCGGCGCCCTGGCCGCCACGAAACCGGCCAGCATCGGGCTTTCGACCAGCGATTGGACCCCCAATATGCCGACCCGGCCGGTGCCGGACTGCGCCAGCGCCCTTTCCAGCGGCGGGTGCACGCCGAACAGGGGCAGGCTCGTCTCGCCCCGCAATTCGTCGAGCACCATGATCGACGGTGCGTTGGAGGCGATGACGATGGCGCTCGGCTCATGGCGGGAGAGGAAGGAGATGGAGCGCCGCATCACCGCCAGCAATTCGTCGCGGCCCTTGCCGCCATAGGGGAAGCTGGCGCGGTCGGCGAAATAGAGGATGTCCTGGCTGGGGAATGCCTTGTGGATTTCGGCGACGATGGCGTAGCTGCCGATGCCGGCGTCGAAGACCGCGACCGGGCGGTGCAGGGTGGGGATCATCCCGTTCCTCCGGGCTTAAGTCTCATTGTTAGGCGAACGGTTCAGATCGAGGCCAGATAGCTGGGAAGATCGGCGGCGGATTCCAGCACCACGTCGGCCAGCGGTGCAAGCGAGGCGTGCGTGCCGGTGCCCGACAGCACGCCGATGGCCAGCCCGCAGCCCCCGGCGCGCGCCATGTCGAGGTCGTGGCGGTTGTCGCCGACCATGGCGATCTCGGATGGCCTCAAGCCGGTGAGGTCGCAGAACGCCTGCACCGTATCGGGCGCCGGCTTGGCGTTGGCCACCGCGTCGTAGCCATAGGCGGCCTCGAAGAGCTGGGCGATGCCGAGCGCGGCCAGCGTCTTCTCGCAGCCGAGCGTGGAATCGTTGGTCGCCACGCCGAGCCGGTAGGCGCGCGCATGCAGGCTGCCCAGCGCGTCGACCACGCCCGGCAGGGCGACCGCCATGGCCGCCCCCTTTTCGGTGGTGATCAGGTTGAAGCGCTCGACCGCGTCGAGCTGCTCGCGCCGCGACAGTTCGGGGAACCACAATTCGATGATGTCGAGATTGGTGCCGGCCGCGAACACCGAATCGGCCTTGAACATGTGCGTCTCGGGGTCGAGCCCGGCCGCCCGCAACAGGCTGCCGGCCCTGACCGCATCGCCGCCCGAGGCCTCCATCGCCATCAGCTCGGCCACGGCCGACCAGGTCGCGTGGAAGTCGACGAGCGTGCCGTCCTTGTCGAACAGGATTCCCTTGATGCCGGCCAAGTCCTCACCTCTCCTTCAACTGGAGGATGTGTTCCACCAGTCCGGCCGTCGAGGCACCCCTGCCCGCGGCATTCTCCTTGCCTTCCACGACAGGCAGCAATTGCGTCGCCAGTTCCTTGCCGAGTTCGACCCCCCATTGGTCGAAAGAATTGATGTTGTAAAGCACGCCCTCGACGAAGACCCGGTGTTCGTAGAGCGCGATCAGCCGCCCGAGCGTGGCCGGATCGAGCAGCCGGTAGAGGATGGTGATCGACGGCCGGTTGCCGGAAAACACCCGGTGCGGCGCGATCTCGTCCACCTTTGCCGCCTCCATGCCCTTGGCCAGCATCTGGGCGCGGGCCTCCTCCAGCGTGCGGCCCTTCATCAGCGCCTCCGACTGGGCCAGGCAGTTGGCCAGCAGCAGGTCGTGCTGGTGCTTCAGCTCCGGTTCGTGGCCGTTGGCGGCGACGAGGAATTCGACCGGGATGATGTCGGTGCCCTGATGGAGCAGCTGGAAGAAGGCGTGCTGGCCGTTGGTGCCGGGCTCGCCCCATACCAGCGGGCCGGTAGGCGTGGCGACCGGCTTGCCGTCGAGGGCCGTGCCCTTGCCGTTCGATTCCATGTCGAGCTGCTGGAGATAGGCGGGCAGCCGCGACAGGCGCTGGTCGTAGGGAATGACGGCGCGGGCCGGATGGGCACACACCACCCGGTGCCACCAGCCGACGAGGCCAAGCAGGGCCGGCAGGTTCCGGTCCAGCGGCGCGGTGCGGAAGTGCTCGTCCATCGCGTGGGCGCCGGCCAGCAATTCGCGGAACCGCTGCGGGCCGACCGCGATCATCACCGGCAGGCCGATGGCGCCCCAAACCGAATAGCGCCCGCCGACCCAGTCCCAGAAGCCGAACACGCGCTCCGGCGCGATGCCGAAGGCCGCGACCAGATCGAGCGCCGTCGACACGGCGGCGAAATGGTGCCCCACCGCCTCCTTGCCCAGCGCCGTCTCGATCCAGCGCCTGGCGGTCTCGGCATTGGTCATGGTCTCGACCGTGGTGAAGGTCTTGGAGGCGACGATGACCAGCGTGGTTTCCGGGTCGAGCCCTTGCAGCGTGTCGTGGATGTGGGCGCCGTCGATGTTGGAGACATAGTGGGCGCGCGGTCCGTCATGGTAGGGGGCCAGCGCCAGCGTCACCATGACCGGCCCGAGATCGGAGCCGCCGATGCCGATATTGACGATGTCGGTGATCGCCTTGCCCGTCGCGCCGCCGGCCTTGCCGCTGCGGACGGCGTCGGCGAAGGCGCTCATCGCATCCAGCACCGCGGCGACGTCGGCGCCGACGTCCTGGCCGTCGACGACCGGTCCTTCGGCGCCGGGATTGCGCAGCGCGGTGTGGAGGACGGCGCGATCCTCGGTGATGTTGATGTGGGCACCGTCGAACATGGCGTCGCGCCGCGCTTCCACGCCGGCGGCTCCCGCCAGTTTGCCAAGCAGGTCCATGGTGGCGTCGTCGACGGCGCATTTCGACCAGTCGAGCAGCATGTCGCCGTCGGACGCGGAAAAGCGGGCGAAACGCCCCGGGTCGGCGCGGAAGGCGGCACGGACGTCCACCGGTTCTGCGGTGCGGTTCTGGTGAAGCTCGGCAAGGATGCGGTCGAAAGAGGAACGGTCCACGGACATCTCCGATGATGTTGCGAAAGGCGGCCACCCGCCCGGAACGGCTCGCGGCGGACTGTAGAGCGTTTCACCCGGCGGATGGAACACCCTTCCCGCCCTGCGTTTCGGGCCGGCACGATGTGCCATCCTTATGGTTCCGAATTTAAATCGATTCAATAGCTGTTTTGCGTCGATTTTCCGCCTGATCGATCACTGGCATAAATCCATAGGATCAGAATAATTGATTGGCTTAATTGCTTGGGCCAAGCGACACTCCACTGGTCCACATAGTCGAAAAAGACTGTCCACCGGGAGGTTTGCATGTCCCAGCGAAACGATGCGACCATCTGGTCGGGCCTTTTCCGCATATCCGCCGATTCGGGGCAGACCCTTCAGGCCCAGATCCGGCAGGCCATCGTCGCCGCCATTCTCGACCGGCAGATCGCCGCGTCGATGCCGCTGCCGTCCTGCCGCATCCTGGCCGAGAAGCTGGGCGTGGCGCGCGGCACCGTGGTGCTGGCCTTCCAGCAACTGGTCGACCAGGGCTTCCTGATTGCGCGCGAGCGGCGCGGCCATTTCGTCAATCCCGACGTGCTGGCGACGCCGGCCCGGCCGCAGAAGGCGCCGGAACAGGCCAACGAGATCGACTGGAAGGCGCGCCGCCGCATCGCCGCCTCCGACATGCCGCCGCCCAACAAGCACGAGAACTGGATCAAGTCGTCCTACCCGTTCGTCTACGGCCAGTTCGATCCGGCGCTGTTCCCGACCGCCGAATGGCGCGAATGCAATCGCATGGCGCTGGCCGTGCTGGAGATCCGAAACTGGGCCTCCGACATGGTCGACCGCGACGATCCGCTGCTGATCGAGCAGATCCAGGCGCGCCTTTTGCCGCGCCGCGGCATCTTCGCCAATCCCGACGAGATCATCGTCACGCTGGGGGCGCAGAACGCGCTCTACATGCTGGCCACGCTGCTGATGGGCAAGGGTTCCAGGGTGGCGATGGAGGAGCCGGGCTATCCCGACGCGCGCTCCATCTTCAACCTGGCCGGCGCCGAAACCGTGCCGGTGCCGGTCGACGGTTCGGGCATCGTCACCGACCGGATTCCGTCCGATGCCGGCTTCGTGTTCGTGACGCCGAGCCACCATTGCCCGACCATGGTGTCGCTGTCGGAGGCGCGTCGGCAGGATCTGCTCGACCGCGCCAACCGCCACAACCAGATCATCATCGAGGACGGCTATGACAGCCAGTTGCTGGACAATGCGCCCCAGCAGGCGCTGAAGAGCATCGATCGCTCGGGCCGCGTCGTTTATGTCGGCTCCATGTCCAAGACCCTCGCGCCGGGCCTGCGCCTCGGCTACATCGTCGCGTCCGCCGGGCTGATCTCGGAACTGCGGGCCCTGCGCCGCTTCATGCTGCGCCACCCGCCGGCCAACAACCAGCGCGCCGTCGCCCTGTTCCTGTCGCTCGGCCATCACGAGGCGCTGGTGCGGCGCCTGTCGAGCGCCTTCGAGGAGCGGCGCAAGCGGCTCGAGCAGGCGGTTTCGGCCTTCCTGCCGGAGTGGCATGCACCGCACCCGGCGGGCGGCACCTCGGTGTGGCTGGAGGGGCCGCGCGGCATCAATGTGCGCGACCTTGCCGCCGCCGCCGCCAGCCGCAGCGTCATCATCGAGCCCGGCGACCGCTATTTCGGGCATGCCGACAAGCCGTCGCGCTTCGTGCGGCTGGGCATCTCGTCGATCGCCTTGCAGCATATCGAGCCGGGCATCCGCGAACTGGCCACCGCTGCCGGCCGCCGGCCCGCCGCCGCCTGAGCCAACGCTTTGGCACAGAAGACCCGGCAAGCTGGCTCATCGCCGGCGCGGCGCCACGCTGCATAGTCGGCAAGGTGTGGCCCTGACGCGGGAGATGCGGCCATGAAGAAGACGTCGCCGGCCGACAGCGATTCCCCGGCGCGGCCGGCCGTGCCGGGTGGCGGCTACCTGCCGTTGGGCCCGAACGATATCGAGCGCATCCATGAAGCGGTGCTCACCGTTCTGGAAACGGTGGGCTTCGCCGATGCCATTCCCTCCTGCATTGCGGCGCTGACCGGCATCGGTGCGGAACTGGGTACGGACGGGCGCATCCGCTTTCCGCGCAACCTGGTGCTCGACACGATCGGGCGGGCCGCCCGCCACATCACGCTGCACGGGCAGCACCCCCGGCACGACATGCGGCTTGACGGCCGGCGGGTTTACTACGGCACCGCCGGCGTCGCCGTGAATCTCGTCGATGCGGAGGAGCGCACCTATCGGGAATCGCGCCTGCGGGACATCTACGACGCCGCCCGGCTGGCCGAGGGGCTGGACAACATCCATTTCTTCCAGCGCCCCATGGTGGCGCGCGACATCGCCGATCCGCTGGAACTGGATTTCAACACGCTCTATGCCTGCGTGAGCGGCACCTCCAAGCATGTCGGCACCTCGTTCACGGTGCGCGGGAACGTGAAGCCGGCGCTGGAGATGCTCTACATGATCGCCGGCGGCGAGGAGAAGTTCCGCGCCCGCCCCTTCGTCTCCAACTCCAACGCTTTCGTCGTCTCGCCGATGAAGTTCGCCGAGGATGCCTGCGGCGTGCTGGAGGAATGCGTGAAGGGCGGCCTGCCGGTCCTGCTGCTTTCGGTGGGGCAGGCCGGCGCCACCGCGCCCGCGGCGCTGGCCGGGGCGGTGGTGCAGACGGTGGCCGAAGTGCTGGCCGCGCTGGTCTATGTCAATGCGCTGCGCCCCGGCCATCCGGCGATCTTCGGGGCCTGGCCCTTCGCCTCCGACCGGCGCACCGGCGCCATGGCCGGCGGCTCGGCCGAGCAGGCGATGCTCGGCGTCGCCTGCGCCCAGATGGCCCGCTTCTACGATCTGCCATGCGGCACGGCTGCCGGCATGACCGACGCCAAGCTGCCCGATGTCCAGTCTGGCTACGAGAAGGGCATCACCGATCTGATCGCCGCCCTCAGCGGCGCCGATCTGGTCTATGAGGCGGCCGGCATGCATGCCTCGCTGCTCGGCTTTTGCCTGGAAAGCCTCATCATCGACAACGACATGCTCGGCCTGTGCCTGCACGGCCGGGCCGGCATGGACGTCGATGCCGGGCAGCTTTCCGCCGCCGTCATCGCCGAAACCTGCCTGGATGGCCCCGGCCACTATCTCAGCCACCCCCAGACGGTGAAGCTTGCCCGTTCCGGCCAGTTCCATCCGCTGGTCGGCGAGCGCTGGTCGCCGCGCGAATGGGAGGAGAAGGGCCGCCCCGACATTGTCCTGCGCGCGGTTGCGGAAAAGCAGCGCGTGCTTGCCGCCCGCTTTCCCCGCCACGTGCCGCGCGCCATGGACGAGCGCCTGCGCGCCCGCTTCGGCGACCTGATCCGTCTGCCGCGCGCCGCGATGGGTGGCTAAAGCAGTTTCGGCAAAAAGTGTGAAGCGGTTTTGCGTTCGGAATTGCGTAAATAAGAAAGTGGAGCGTTTTCGCGATTCGAGGAAAAGCGGAAAGGCTCTAACCGACCTTTCCGACCGACCAGGGCAACGTCTCGCCGCCGCGGAACACGACGATGTCCTCGTCGCCGATCGGCACGGCGGCCACGGCGATGCCCGGCTTCTTGACCAGCGTGATCGTGCCCCTGTTTGGCTCCAGCCCATGGAAGCGGGCGCCGTTCAGCGAAGCGAAGGCCTCGAAGCGGTCGAGCGCGCCTTCCTCGTCGAACACCTGGACATAGGTCTGGAGCGCGGTGACGCCGCCGAACACGCCGGCCGAACAGCATTCGGCCTGCTTGGCCGAGCGCATGTGCGGGGCGCTGTCGGTGCCGATCATGAAGCAGCTTTCGCCGGAGGTGACCGCCTTGCGCAGCGCCAGACGATGGCTCTCGCGCTTGGCCACCGGCAGGCAGTAGAGATGCGGGCGCAGGCCGCCCTGGAAGATCGAGGTGCGGTTGATGACCAGATGGTGCGGCGTGATCGTCGCCGCCACGCGCGGCGCATGGGCGCGCACGATGTCGACCGTGCCGGAGGTGGTGGCGTGCTCGACCACGACCTTGAGGCCCTGATGCCGCTTCAGCATCGGCAGCAGGGTGTTGTCCATGAACACCTCCTCGCGGTCGAAGATGTCGACATCCGGGTCGGTCGATTCGCCATGGATCAGCACCGGCATGCCGATCTTCTCCATCCGCTCCAGAACCGGGGACAGCCCGGCGAGATCGGCCACACCATGGCTGGAATTGGTGGTGGCGCCGGCCGGATAGAGCTTGGCGGCGATCCACACCCGCTCGGCGAAGCCGCGCTCGATCTCGTCGGGATCGGTACGGTCGGTGAGGTAGCAGGTCATCAGCGGCTCGAAGTCCGAGCCTTGCGGACGGTTGGCGAGGATGCGGCCGCGATAGGCCACGGCATCCGCCACCGTCACCACCGGCGGCACCAGATTGGGCATGATGATGCCGCGCGCGAACTGCGCCGCCGTATAGGGCAGCACCGCCGCAAGCATGGCCCCGTCACGCAGGTGGATGTGCCAGTCGTCGGGACGCGGGATGGTGATCGAAGCCGCGGCCTCGGCCTGCGGGCCGGCGCCGGTGTCGAAAAGCGCGTCGATGGTCATGGGCAATCCTCTTCGGCAATCCTCTCCACCTGCGGCCCCGGCGCATCCGCAAATCCGCACCGGCCGCTCTTGCCAAGCGATATACATGGCCTTGAAGGAATTGGCAGGGCGCATTGCCGCTCCACGACGAAAAAAGCGGCGGAACGGGAAAGGTTCAGCTCGCCAGGCGGCTGAGCACCGGCTGCAACTGCTCGGGCGTGATCGGCTTGGCCACCACCGCATCGATGAGGCTGGACAGGGTTTCGGGCGTCGCCACGCGGGTGGACAGCAGCACCAGCGCCGGCCGAATTCCGCCGGTGGCGCGGCGCAGCGAAGCCAGCGCCGGCATCAGCGCCTCGCAGTCGCGGTTTTCGGAGCCGCCGTCGAGCACGATGATGCCCGGCAGCAGCGAGTTCAGGGCCGTGATTGCGGTTTCGGGCGATTCACTGAACGGCTTCAACCCCAGGCCCTCGATGATCTTGGAGACCACAACCTGCGTTATGCGGGACCGGCCCACGACCATGACCCTGGACAGGTCGGCAGCGCCGTCCGCGTCCACGGGCATGGCGCGTCCGGAGCCCATGCTGCCATCGTGTTCGAGATACGAAGACAATCCGACCTACACCATCTACTCAATGCAGGGTTGAAACCATTTCTCTTTTGGGTGACCTCGCTCATCCTGTCAAGCGATAAGAAACCGGCGGGCGGGCGGCGCGGCTTCCGGTGCCGGCCGCACGAAGAAGAAGCCGCCCTCGCGAAAATCGCGGGAGCGGCTTCAGGCTGGGCAGGGAGCCCGGATTGTCCTCTGTCATTCCCATGCGCCCTGTCGGATAACCTTCGGACACATGGGTGTGCGGCTTATTTGTGGGCCTGGGTCACGATCACCGGGATCAGCAGGTCGCCCCAGTTGCCGTCGCCGCTGTGGTGGCGGGCCGAGCGGACAAGCTCGACCGACACGCCGGCCTCGACGGCCTTCATCACGGACTGGTTCATCCGGTGCAGATCGTTGGCCAGCATGCGGATCGCGGCCTGCTGGTCGGTGCTCATGGCCGAGGACTGTTCCTCAGCCCGTTCCTTGACGCGGGTGATCTGTGCCATTTCGCTTCTCCCTTGAAATGCCGGCCTTGCGGCGCTGGGTTTCTATTCCGCGGCAGGCTTGAACTGGGCCTGCTCGGTGGATTCCTTCATGGCGGTGGTCGACGACTTGCCGCCGGTGATGGCGAGCGACACGGCGTCGAAATAGCCGGTGCCGACCTCGCGCTGGTGCTTCGTCGCCGTGTAGCCATTGGCCTCGGAGGCGAATTCGGCTTCCTGAAGCTCCGAATAGGCCGCCATCTGCCGGTCCTTGTAGCCGCGGGCCAGCTCGAACATGCCGTGGTTGAGCTGGTGGAAGCCGGCCAGCGTGATGAACTGGAACTTGTAGCCCATGGCGCCCAGCTCGCGCTGGAACTTGGCGATGGTGGCGTCGTCGAGGTTCTTCTTCCAGTTGAACGAGGGCGAGCAGTTGTAGGCGAGCAGCTTGCCCGGATGCGCCTTCTGCACCGCCTCGGCGAACTTCCTTGCCTGTGCCAGGTCCGGCTTGGAGGTCTCCATCCAGATCAGGTCGCAATGCGGCGCATAGGAAATGGCGCGGGCAATGCACGGCTCGATGCCGTTTCTCACCTGATAGAAGCCTTCCACCGTGCGGCCGGCATCATGGTCCACGAAGGGCTGGTCGCGCTCGTCGATGTCGGAGGTCAGCAGCTTGGCGGCCTCGGCATCGGTGCGGGCGACGATCAGCGTCGGGGTGCCCATGACGTCGGCGGCGAGCCGCGCGGCGTTGAGGTTGCGGATATGGGCCGCGGTCGGGATCAGCACCTTGCCGCCCAGATGGCCGCACTTCTTCTCCGAGGCGAGCTGGTCCTCGAAGTGGACGCCGGCGGCACCGGCCTCGATGAACGCCTTCATGATCTCGAAGGCGTTGAGCGGGCCGCCGAAACCGGCTTCGGCGTCGGCGACGATCGGCGCGAACCAGGTGTCGACCGACAGCTTGCCTTCCGCCGTCTCGATCTGGTCGGCGCGCTGCAGGGTGCGGTTGATGCGCTTGGCCAGTTCCGGCGCGGCGTTGGCCGGGTAGAGCGACTGGTCGGGATACATGGCGGAGGCCGTGTTGGCGTCGGCGGCGACCTGCCAGCCGGACAGGTAGATGGCCTTCAGGCCGGCGCGGACCATCTGCATGGCCTGGTTGCCGGAGAGCGCGCCGAGCGCGTTGACGAAGTCCTCCTCATGGATGAGCTTCCACAGGCGGTTGGCGCCGTTCTCGGCCAGCGTGTACTTGATCTGCACCGAGCCGCGCAGCCGCTTCACGTCTTCCGGGGTATAGGGGCGCTCGATGCCATCGAAGCGACCTTCCGGCGCGGACGGGACGAGGTTGTAAAAATCGGTCATTTGCGGCTCCAGCGTTTCGGTTATGTAGATACTGGGCACTTCCTTGCCGTCTGGCTTGGTGTGTGCCGGTACGACATGATTTACATTGCGCTGCAAAAGACGCGAGAAAAACCGGGAATTTCCGCCGGAAATAAAGGAAAACCTGTGTTGCGTTTGACAGAACGGGCTTGTAAAAATGTCAAAAATGTCAAAAATGTAAAAGCAACCTGACGCGAATTCCTGCGTCAAATGTTGTAAAATCGTGTAAAATGTCCTCGCCATGGCCGAACAGAAGATCTTCGCCGGACCCCGCATCCGCCGCATCCGCAACGCCAAGGGGCTGACCCAGACGGCGATGGCCGAGGGGCTCGGCATCTCGCCCTCCTATCTCAACCTGATCGAGCGCAACCAGCGCCCGCTCACCGTGCAGCTCATTTTGCGGCTGGCCTCGGTCTACAAGGTCGAGCCGGAGGAGTTGCAGGCCGAGGCCGGCGGTTCCATCGCCGCGCTGCGGGAAATGTTCGCCGACCCGCTGCTGGCAGGCGAACTGCCGGGCGAGCAGGAGCTGGTCGAGGTGGCCGAGGCCGCGCCCAATGCGGCGGCGGCGATGATCAAGCTCTACCGTGCCTATCGCGAGCAGGCCGAGCGCCTGTCGGACCTCAACGAGCTGCTGGCGCGGGAAGGGCGCGGCACCGCGCTGTCCGGCGCCCGCCTGCCGATGGACGAGGTGCACGAGGTGTTCGAGCGGCGGCCGAACCACTATCCGGCGCTGGAGGAGGAGGCCGAGGCCTTCATCCGGCTGCTGGAGCCGGGCGACGACCTCTACGGCGCGCTGAAAGGATGGCTGAAGCGCGAGCACGGCATCACCGTGCGGGTGCTGCCGGTGGCGACCATGCCCAACTGGCGCCGCCGCTACGACCGTCATTCGCAGCGCCTGTTCCTGTCGGAGCGGCTGTCGCCCTTCGACCAGTTGCGCGAGGTGGCGATGGAAGCCGGCCTGATGCGTATGTCGGTGGCCGTCGCCGCCGAGATCGCGGCGCTGAAGCTGTCCAGCGACGAGGCGCGGCGGCTGGCCCGGTTCGAGCTTGGCCGCTACGCCGCCCATGCGCTGATGATGCCCTACCAGGCGTTCCTCGCCGCCGCCCAGCGCGCCCGCTACGATGTCGACGTGCTGCGCTCGCGCTTTTCCGTTTCGTTCGAACAGGCGGCCAACCGGCTGACCATGTTGCAGCGGCAGGGCAGTGCCGGCGTTCCCTTCTTCATGCTGGAGGTGGACAATGCCGGCCACCCCTTCCGCAAGGCCGGCAGCGTCGGCTTCCCGCACAGCCGCTTCGGCGGCGGCTGCCCCAAGCTTGCCGTTCATGCCGCCTTCACCCAGCCCGGCCAGATCTTCGTCGAGGCGGTGGAAATGCCGGACGGCGCCGAATTCCTGACCGTGGCCCGCACGCTGGAGGGGCCGCAGGGCGCCTTCAACGAGCGGCCGCGCCGCACCGCCCTGCTCATCGGCTGCGACATCGCCTACAAGGACGAGGTCGTCTATGGCGCCGCGCTGGCCGGCAGGGGGCCCAGTGCGCGCAGACGGTCTGCCAGGCGCAGCGGGTCGGGCAGGGGGTGGCGTCCGTTGATGCCGGTCATCGGTCCGGA